>DSLMC04103__coassemble_250_pt1 | contig 83114 bp, 56 predicted proteins | sample DSLMC04103__metabat2_low_PE_034 | metagenome-assembled genome bin DSLMC04103 | reverse complement strand
GCTAGCGTTCATCCTGAGCCAGGATCAAACTCTCCATTGTAATGAATTGTTATAAATCTTGGCTATATCTCAAAGGTATTTTTGATATCCGGTCATTGCTGACCTGGATAAACTTTAGCTGCTCAAATATCTTCAAAGAACTTGTTTCTTTATTGCTTTCTCCGCAATTTGCGTTTCTTATCGAAACGGGTTGCAAAGGTAAAGGCTTTTTTCAAATTTCCAAAGCGGCGAACCACTTTTTTTTCGAATATGCTTTAAAGAACGTCTGCCGAAGCCGGATTATTGCGTACTAAACGCACATCATTCTTTTTGTCGCCATAACGCACTGACATTCCGTCATTTTGTCACGTCTAACATATCCTGTTTTTGTAAAGAACCTCGTTGTTGTCTTCCGTTTGATTTCCGGAAGCGGGTGCAAAGATAAGCGCAAACGTTTCAAACTTCCAAATCAATCCGAAACTTTTTTTTAGCTTTTTTTTCTTCATTTTCATATATAATTGATTATCAAACCACTATTAACACTAAAAAAGACGCTTCCACGCCATCCTCTACGCGGCTCGTTCTCCAACCGTTCTCCCACCTCTTCCGCTTTCCAAATCATACCTTTAATATATATGCCATTTTATAATCCGGACAACCGGCTTGGCGCCATTTTTGGAGATAGAAAATTTCCATTAAAAAGCGGAAACAATGTCATTAAATCGGCCAAAAGAGAGGGAAGAATCTCAAAATATTCCCTACCTTTAACCGTTATCGGAGAGAATTCCGGGAGCGACACCACATCCCCGGAAGCAAAAAAATAACTATGGAAAATCAGAACAACGAAACCCTGATACGGCCCGACCGCCTTTTCGAGGTGAGCTGGGAGGTATGCAACAAGGTGGGCGGGATACATACGGTAGTGGCCACCAAGGCACAGACGATGGTAGAAGCACTCGGGAACCGCTACATAACCATTGGTCCGGATATCCACCGCGAGAACGACAATACGGAATTCGAAGAGGATACCGGCCTACTTGCCGAATGGAAGCAGATGGTTTACAGCGAAGGCATACGTATCAGGATAGGACGATGGAACGTCAATGGGCGCCCCATCACCATATTGGTGGATTTCAGCTCGTTCTTCAACAAAAAGGACGACATTCTGAAAGCTCTCTGGGAGAGTTACAAGGTCGATTCGATAAGCGGCCAGTGGGATTATATCGAACCCGTGCTGTTCGGCTATGCCGCAGGCAAGGTCATCGAGAGTTACTGCAACATGTTCTGTACCCCCAACGAAATGCCGGTAGCGCATTTCCATGAATGGATGACCTCCAGCGGCGGTCTCTACCTGCGGCAGCACGCTCCTTACACCGCCACGGTCTTCTCGACGCACGCCACGGTCGTAGGGAGAAGCATTGCCGGCAACGGCATCCCACTGTACAGACAACTGCCCGACCTGAATGCGGACGACCTCGCCCGTCAGTTCAACATAGTTGCCAAACACTCGCTCGAGAAAATTGCCGCTGCCAACCACGACTGCTTCTGTACGGTCAGCGACATCACGGCCCGCGAATGCCGGTACCTGCTCGGCAGGGAACCGGACGAGGTCACTCCCAACGGTTTCGAAGACGATTTCGTCTGGCAGGGCGCCATGTTCGACCGCAAGCGGGCCGAAGCGCGCAGGCTCTTGATTTCGGTAGCCGAAGCCTGCCTCGGTCATACATTCGACCGCGAACCGCTGATTGTGGGAACGAGCGGTCGTTACGAATTCCACAACAAAGGCATAGACGTATTTCTGGAATCGCTGAAACGGCTTGCGTCCGAACGGCAGGAGCGGGAAATACTCGCCTACATCATGGTTCCGGCCGGCAACAACGGCCCGCGCAAGGAGCTCGCCGCCCATCTTGCCGACCCGTCGGTACCGGTCGGAACGGCTTCCCTGCCCTATGTGACGCATCATCTGACATCCCCCGAATGGGACCCCATCGTACGCTCCGTCGAAGGCAGCAGCCTCACGGAGGCAGAGAGTCGCGTAAAACTCATCTTCGTACCGTCGTATCTCGACGGACAGGACGGTATCTTCAATGTGGATTACTACGAACTGCTGGTGGGGATGGACGCAACGGTTTTCGCATCCTACTACGAACCGTGGGGTTACACGCCGCTGGAGAGCGTCGCCTTCTCGGTACCCACCATCACGACTTCGCTGGCGGGTTTCGGACTCTGGGTGGCCGACCACCTGCCGCAGACGCAGGGGGTAACGGTCATCCGACGCACCGACGACAACGATGCCGAAGTCATCGACGAAATCGCCCGCGCCATCGAGGGATACGCCGCCATGGATGCGGAGCGATACGAGGCCGCGAGGCACTCGGCCTGCGAAACGGCACAGACGGCCCTGTGGCAAAATCTCGTAGTCTACTACTGGCAGGCATACGACAAAGCCCTCCGTGCGGCCGGAGGGCGCAGCAAGCGTACCGTTTACGACAGCGGCGCCCACACCGAACAGGTCAATTTCGTCAAGCAGCAGCTCGTAAGCAGCCGCCCGACCTGGACGCGGCTCATCGTGGAGGTCTCCCTGCCCGAAAGGCTCCGTCCGCTTGAGATACTCTCCAAAAACCTGTGGTGGTCGTGGGCCTCCGGCGCACGGGAGATGTTCGAATATATCGACGCGCCGCTATGGGAGAAGTGTAACCGCAATCCGATTGCCTTTCTCGACCAGCTCAACGTCCGGAGACTGCAGGAACTCGAACGGGACGACGCTTTTCTCGCCAGAATGGATGCAGTCTATGCCGACTTCCAGCGCTACATGTCCGGAAAAGAGCGGCGTCAGTCGCCGCGCATCGCCTACTTCAGCATGGAATACGGTCTGCACAGCTCCCTGAAAATCTATTCGGGAGGCCTCGGCATCCTGGCGGGCGACTACCTGAAGGAGGCGAGCGACAAAAACGTCCCCATGGTAGGTGTCGGTCTGCTCTACCGTTACGGTTACTTCACCCAACGGCTCTCGGCCAACGGAGCCCAGGAGGCGGGTTATGAAGCGCAGGATTTCAACAAGCTCCCCATCACACCCGTGCGCGACGACATGGGCAACTGGTGCTCTGTCCGCATCTCGTTTCCCGGCCGCTACGTCACGGCCCGCATCTGGAAATGCGACGTAGGCCGCACGGAACTCTACCTGCTCGATACCGACCACGACCTGAACCTCGTCGAAGACCGCTCCATCACCCACTACCTCTACGGCGGCGACCTCGAGAACCGCTTCCGGCAGGAAATCCTGCTCGGCGTAGGCGGCATCCGCGCACTGGACAAGCTTGGCATACAGTCCGACATCTTCCACTGCAACGAAGGACATGCGGCCTTTATCGGCATCGAACGCATCAACAGGCTAATAGAGCGCCACAAACTGTCGTTCAGCGAAGCGCTGGAGGTCGTGCGCTCCTCGTCGCTCTTCACTACCCACACTCCCGTACCGGCCGGACACGACGCCTTTCCGGAATCCATGCTGCGGCAGTACATGTCACACTACCCCGACCGGCTGGGCATCACCTGGGAACAGTTCATCAACCTGGGCAAAACGAAGCCGAACGATGCGTCGGAGAAGTTCTCGATGAGCGTTCTGGCAAGCAACATGTCGCAGGAAATCAACGGAGTGAGCTGGCTGCACGGTCAGGTAAGCAAGGAGATTCTGGGCGGTATATGGCCTGGCTATTTCCACGACGAACTCCACATAGGCTACGTTACCAACGGCGTTCATTTTCCGACCTGGACGGCCTCCAGCATGCGCAGGATGTACGCGGAATATTTCCCGGAGGGCTTCTCCGGCGAACAATACGACATCGAGGCCTGGCAGAAAGCCAGGGAGATTCCGGACGAACGGTTCTGGCAAACGCGCATGGAACAGAAAGCCAAACTGATAAAGAATATCCGCCACTATTACCTCGCACCGGAACAGAGCAACATGACCTCTCCACAGGGGATGGTGAAAATTATCGAATCGTTCGACCGGGATGCCCTGACGATAGGGTTCGCCCGCCGTTTCGCCACCTACAAGCGGGCCAATCTGCTCTTCACCGACCTTGCGCGGCTCTCCGCCATCGTAAATAACCCGGAACGCCCGGTACGGTTCGTCTTCGCCGGCAAGGCACACCCCAACGACATTCCGGGACAGGAGCTCATCAAACGCATCGTCGAGGTATCGGCCATGCCGGAGTTCACGGGAAAAATCATGTTCCTCGCCAATTACGACATGGACATCGCCCGGCGCATGGTGCAGGGGGTGGACGTATGGCTCAACACTCCCACCCGGCCGCAGGAGGCTTCCGGTACGAGCGGCATGAAGGCCGCCATGAACGGAGTGATGCAGTTCAGCGTGCTGGACGGCTGGTGGGTCGAGGGCTACCGCAAGGGGGCCGGCTGGGCACTTCCGATGAAACGGACCTACGAAGACCCGCGCTACCAAAACGAACTCGATGCGGCGCTTCTCTACCGGACCATCGAGGAGGAAATCGTTCCGCTCTATTACGACAGGGGGGAAGACGGCATTCCCCACGGCTGGGTAGCCGCCATGAAGAGCTGCGTGGCCGACATCGCAGCCAACTTCACCACCAACCGGATGCTCACCGATTACCAGGAACGCTACTACAGTAAACTGTGGGCACGTACCCTGGAGATGCGCAAGGACGACTACGACATGGCCCGCCGGATAGCCGCCTGGAAACGACGCGTCAGCGCGGCGTGGGACAAAGTCCGGATAGTCAGCGTACAACAGTTCGACGTGGGCCGCGAGGCCATCATGGTCAACACGCCCTACCGTATCGAAGCCGTCGTGGACGTAGACGGTCTCGATGCACAGGACATCGGCGTGGAGCTCATCATCGCCGACCAGATAGAACCGGATTCACAGGTGCGAATACTGGACCGGATGGACCTCAACGTCACCGAAACGGATGGAAGCCTTGTCCGGTATGCGGTCAATTCCATACCGACCTTCCCCGGCTCGTTCGACGTCGCCATCCGGGTCTATCCGAAAAACGACCTGCTGCCCCACCGCATGGATTTCGCGCTGGTGAAATGGGCGTAACACGGCCGGGAGAGAGGGAAACGGCACAGGTCCGTCGATACGATACGGAACCGTCCTTTCCGAAACGTTCAGGGGGAAACATTCCCTGCAGCAGGCCGACCCGCCGCGAACGGACAAAGAACAGAACAGTAAAATACAAAGCCTTATGTCAGTCCTCGAATTCGACAAGAATCAACTGGGAAACCTCGAATACGCCCTGCGCCGCGAGATGCTCTCGACCAACCGTGCCGGCGGCTATATGAGCACCACCATCGTGTGCTGCAACACGAGGAAATACCACGGCCTCTTCGTAGGCCCGGTGAGGGAGGGCGACGAGCACGACTACGTGATGCTCTCGTCGCTGGACGAAACCGTCGTACAGCACGACCACTCCTTCAACCTCGCCCTGCACCGTTTTCCGGAGACCTACGAGCCGAAAGGGCACAAATATCTCGTCGATTTCACCTATACGCCGCTGCCGGCGCTGACCTACCGTGTAGGGGGCGTTTTGCTGCGTAAGGAGATTCTCTGGATACATGCCCACGCACAGTTGCTCATCCGCTACACGCTGCTCGAAGCCCGCTCGCAGACCATACTGCGCCTGAGGCCGTTCCTCGCCTTCCGCGACAAACACACCCTGAGCAAGGCCAACTTTTATGCCGACGGCCGCTCCTTCCCCGTCACCGGAGGCGTCCGCAACCGGCTCTACGAAGGCTTTCCGTGGCTCTACCTGCAAACCGACGCCGGGGCGGAGTTCATCCCGGCGCCCGACTGGTACTACAATTTCGAATACACCGAAGAGCGCGAGCGCGGCTACGACTACCTCGAGGACCTGCTCACCACGGGCTATTTCGAGACGGAAATCACGAAGGGAAAGCCCGTCGTATTCTCCTGCTCGCTCGAAGAGGTCTCCTCTCCGGCGATGCTCGACGAGATGTTCGAAGCCGAAGCGGCACGGCGGTCGCGCAAGGACGATTTCCTCTCCTGCCTCCGTCACTCGGCCCGGCAATTCATCGTCCGCAATGCCGGCGGTACCGACATCGTCGCAGGCTATCCGTGGTTCGGACGCTGGGGCCGCGACACCTTCATCGCCCTGCCGGGCGTCACGCTTTCGCAGGGAGACATTCGAAGCTGCACGGAGGTGCTCGACACACTCACCGGACAGTTGCAGGAGGGGCTTTTCCCGAACATGGGCACCGCCTACAATTCGGCGGACGCTCCGCTGTGGTTCTTCTGGGTACTCCAGCAGCTCGCCGCCCGAACCTCCGCCCGGGAGGTCTGGGAGCGTTACGGCCACTACATGAAAGAGATACTCGCCGCCTACCGCAAAGGCATCGGCGAAGTCGTCCGTACCGACCGCAACGGACTCGTACGGGCTTCGCACCCGTCGTTGGCGATGACGTGGATGGACGCGGTAGTGGACGGCCGTCCGGTCACGGGCCGCGACGGCTACCAGGTGGAAATCAATGCACTTTGGTACAATGCCGTATGCTATACGCTGGAGCTGGCCGAACAGTTCGGCGACAGGCAATTCGTCGAAGCGTGGCACGATATACCCGCCCTCGTACGCGACTCGTTTCTCACGATGTTCTGGTACGACGACGGCGGATACCTGGCCGATTACGTCGCTGCCGACGGTACGCAGAACACCTTCATACGCCCCAACCAGGTACTCGCCTGTTCGCTCGCCTACAAGATGCCCGACGAAGCGATGCAGCTCTCCGTTCTGGACACCGTCCGGCAGCATCTGCTGACTTCGCGGGGTCTGCGCACGCTCTCACCCCGGAATCCGCTCTACAAGGGGCGCTACGAAGGCGACCAGCCCACGCGCGACGCGGCCTACCATCAGGGAACGGTATGGGTATGGCCGCTCGAACACTATGTCAAGGCGAGATTCGACCTGCGCGGAGCAGCTTTCGTACGGGAAGCAGAAGAGCTGCTCGCCGCCTTCGAGGAGGATATCAGCAGCTACGGCATAGGCTCGGTACCGGAGATATACGACGGCGACCCGCCCCATGCGCAGCGCGGTGCCATCTCTCAGGCTTGGAGCGTAGGGGCGCTGCTCCGCATCCGCGACATGATTGACTACTGGAAAGAGAGGGAATAGAAGGCTTCGGAAAGTGCGGGGCACGTTCCGAAAACGCAAAGGATACACCATGCAGAAACACATACGGCAGCAAAGAGACAAAAAGAGGAGGGAAACATGAGGGTACTGATGTTCGGATGGGAGTTTCCGCCCCACATCGCGGGCGGACTGGGTACGGCGAGCTACGGACTGACGCGCGGGCTCGCCCGGAACGGCGTGGAGGTCATCTTCGTCGTTCCGAAAGCCTACGGCGACGAAGACCAGCGGTTCGTCCGCATCGTGAATGCCAGCGACGTGGAGGCGCTCTACGAAAGCGGCGAATACGCCGGAGAGTTATGGAAACGGGTTTCGTTCATCCAGATAGACTCCAACCTCGTCCCCTACTCTTCGCCGGAGGAGTTCGCCTCGCTGGGTGAGGCCTACAGGAAGGCAGGCGAAAAGCGTACCTTCCCGGGAGAGGTCTGGCGCGAACGCTACAACTTTTCAGGGCGGTACGGCGCCAACCTGATGGAAGAGGTGGCCCGCTACGCCACGGTGGCCGCGCAGGTAGCCCGCGACCTGGCGGGCAAATTCGATGTCATCCACGCCCACGACTGGCTCACCTACTACGCCGGCATGGCGGCCAAAGCCGTGTCGGGCAAACCGCTCGTGGTACACATGCACGCCACGGAGTTCGACCGCAGCGGCGAACACATCAACCGCGCCGTCTACGACATCGAACGGGCGGGCATGGAGGCTGCCGACCGGGTGATAGCCGTAAGCAACCTGACACGCAACATCGTCATAACGAAGTACGGCATTCCGCCCGAAAAGGTGGTTACCGTCCACAATGCCGTCCGTTTTTCGGAGAACGACGAGGGCGAGGCGGTACGCGGCCTGGACGACAAAATCGTGACCTTTCTGGGACGCATCACCTACCAGAAGGGGCCGGATTACTTCGTCGAAGCGGCGGCGAAGGTGCTCCGACGGGTCCCGAACGTCCGTTTCGTCATGGCCGGAAGCGGCGACCTGATGCACCACGTAGTCAGGCGTGTGGCGACGCTCGGTATCTCCGACCGTTTCCACTTCACCGGATTCCTGAAGGGTGCCGAGGTGAACCGCATGTTCGCCATGAGCGACGTCTATGTCATGCCGTCGGTCTCGGAACCTTTCGGCATATCCCCGCTGGAGGCGATGAAATCCAACGTACCGGTCATCATCTCCAAACAGTCGGGCGTCGCGGAAGTGCTCGACTACGCGCTGAAGGTGGATTATTGGGACGTGGATGCCATGGCCGACGCCATCTACGCCCTTGTCACCTACCCCGCCCTGGCGCGCATGTTCTCCCGCAAGGGACACGAGGAGGTCACGGGCATCAAGTGGAGCAACGCTGCGGCAAAGGTAAAGGCGGTCTATGAACAGCTCGCCGGAACCGGCACCCGATAGAGCGGACCGGCACCCGACGGTACCGCCTGCCTGACCCGCCGCAACCGGCGGAAAGGATACGAACCGAAACGATAAAAGTTGCCATATATGAAAACCATCTCATTATTTTTCCAGGTGCATCAACCCATGCGGCTGAAGACCTATCGGTTCTTCAACATGGGCATCGACCACAACTACCTCGACGACGCCCGCAACCGCACCCTCATGCAGCGCGCGGCGGCGGAGTGTTACCTGCCCATGAACGACCTGCTGCTGGAGCTGATAAAATCCACCGGAGGAAGACTCCGTGTCAGTTTCTACATCTCGGGGACAGCCCTGGAGCAGATGCGCTCCTACGCTCCCGACGTACTGCGCGGCTTCAGAAAACTGGCCGCCACCGGGTGCGCAGAGTTCGTCGGCGGCACCTACTCCTATTCGCTCGCCGCTCTGGCGGGCCGGGAGGAGTTCACCGCCGAAGTGCAGCGCCATGCGGAGATAATACGGGAGGAGTTCGGCCAGACGCCGGACGCCTTCTTCAACACCGCGATGCTCTACTCCGATTCGATAGGCGAGACGGTCGCTTCGCTCGGCTACAAGACCATGCTGGCCGAAGGCGCCAAGCACCTGCTCGGCTGGAAAAGTCCCAACTACGTCTATGCGGGTGCCACGAACCAGAAACTGCGTCTGTTGCTGCGCAACTACCGCCTGAGCGACGATTTGGCGTTCCGCTTCTCCGACCGCAGGTGGTCGGAATGGCCGCTGACGGCCGACAAGTTCCTCGAATGGATAGCGGGCGACCGGGGCGAGGTGGTCAATCTCTGTACGGATTACGAAGCATTCGGCTCGTGGCAGCGGGCCGACACGGGAATATTCGATTTCCTCCGCGCCTTCGCCGAAGGGGCAGCCGCCTCGGACCGTTTCGAATTCGCTACCGTATCGGAGAGCGCCGCACGTCACCAGCCCGTCGGGGTACTCTACGCGAACCACGAAGTGACGTGGGCCGACGAAGAACGCGACCTATCTGCCTGGCTTGGCAACGAACTCCAGCAGGAAGCCTTCGGCAAACTCTATGCCCAGGCCGGAAACGTCCGGCAGCTCGGCGACCCCGATTTCAACCACGTCTGGAATTTCTTGCAGACGGCCGACAACTTTTATTGGATGGCCACCAAATGGTTCACGGACGACGGCCAGCAGACCGGCGAAAACCCTTATCCGTCGAGCTACGAGGCATTCATCAACTACATGAACGTCCTGAGCGACTTCATCAACGAACTGGCGCGGCGGCGGAAAGGCACGGAATTTGACACGAAACAGGAAACGGGTGTACCCGAAACGTGCGGTGCGTCCGCCGATTAATACAAACCAAAAATACATGATTATGAAAACCAGACTCATTGTCATCGCCGCCCTGTGCGGCGCGCTGCTGTGCTCCTGCGGAAACAGGAACAAAAAGGCGCAGAAGGAGAGCGTCTATAAGGAGACGATAGAGCTCACCACCGTCGAGGGCGACCACAACCTCGAAGCCACGCGGATAAAAATTGCGGATTCGCTGGTAAAAGACCCGAAAGCCGGTGCGGTCATCAATGAACGCTACACGGGCATGTTGCCGGCCGCCGACGGTCCCGGCATCGACTACGACCTTACCATCGTCCGGCAGGAGGGTGTCACGCGGGGTGTCTATGCGCTCGTAACGACCTATATCGAAGGAGAAAACGGCCGGGATGCGATATTTACCGAAACGGGGCGTTTCGTCACTCTCCAGGGCGAGGGTCCGAATAAAGGGACGGAATACCTGGAGCTCACCCCCTCCGACGACAGTACCGTCCACTATTTCCTGAAGGAGAAAGACGGCAGCCTGACGATGGTCGGCAAAGACCTCAAACGAGCCGATTCCAAACTCAACTATACCCTCAAACGCACGAAGCTCTGAAACGTTTCCGTGCAACCGGGTTCCTTGCCCCGATACCGTCCGCCCACAGGACGGGCCGGGGCTTTTTTTGCGCCGCGAACGGAACCGGTACCCGGCGGCAGCCTCTCCCCCCGAAGCATCAGACAGCGGAGGGGTCGGCTTTGCAAAGCCGACCCCTCCGAAAACCGCTCTTGCGCCTCGACAAAGCGAGCCGAGGCGATATCAATAGCTCCTTGCGAAAAGCACCCTCCGCTGCGAAGGTTTGCCCGTCAGCATATCCACGCCTCCCTCTTCCATCGAATCGAACGGGATGCAGCGTATCGTCGCTTTCGTAAGCTCCTTGATGCGGATTTCCGTTTCGGTCGTACCGTCCCACGGCGCGAGCACAAATCCGCCCTTCTCGTCCAGCACGCGGGTAAACTCCTCGAAGGTATCCACCTTGGTAATCATGGAATCGCGGAATTTAAGCGCCTTCTGGTAGATATTGTCCTGTATCTCGGCCAACAGCCTGTTCACGTAATCCTCGATACCCGCTATCGGTACCGTCTCCTTTTCGAGCGTATCGCGGCGCATCACCTCCGCCGTTCCGGCGGCCAGGTCGCGCGGCCCTATCACGATGCGCACCGGGAATCCCTTCAGTTCGTACTCGGCGAACTTGAATCCGGAACGGACGTTGTCGCGGTCGTCTATCTTGACGGTAATGCCTTTGGCCTTCAGCTTCGCGGCGACGGTCTCCATCTCGCCCACCATGCGGCGAAGCTCCTCCTCGCCTTTATAAATAGGTATCATCACCACCTGCGTGGGTGCGAGCCGGGGCGGCAGCACCAACCCGTTGTCGTCCGAATGCGCCATGATGAGCGCCCCCATCAGCCTCGTCGAAACTCCCCACGAGGTCGCCCATACGTAATCGAGCTTGCCGTCCCGACCGGCGAACTGCACGTCGAACGCCTTGGCGAAGTTCTGTCCCAGGAAGTGCGACGTACCGCTCTGAAGCGCCTTACCGTCCTGCATGAGCGCCTCGATGGTGAAAGTCTCCTCCGCACCGGCAAAACGTTCGTTGGCCGTCTTGCGCCCCATGATAACCGGCAGCGCCATCCAGTTCTGCGCGAAACGGGCATAGACGTTTATCATTTTGTCTGCCTCTTCCAGCGCCTGTTCCTTGGTTTCATGCGCCGTATGCCCCTCCTGCCAGAGGAATTCGGCTGTACGGAGAAAGAGCCGGGTACGCATCTCCCAACGCACTACATTGGCCCACTGGTTGATAAGGATAGGCAGGTCACGGTAAGACTGTATCCAGTTCTTGTACGTATTCCAGATGATGGTTTCGGAGGTCGGACGCACGATAAGCTCCTCTTCGAGTTTCGCATCCGGGTCCACGACGACACCCTCCCCGTCGGGATTGTTCATCAGGCGGTAGTGCGTCACCACGGCGCACTCCTTGGCGAAACCCTCCACATGGTCGGCCTCACGGCTGAAAAACGACTTGGGTATGAAAAGCGGGAAATAGGCATTGACATGGCCCGTCTCCTTGAACATGTCGTCCAAAGCCCTGTGCATCTTCTCCCAGATGGCATATCCGTATGGCTTTATCACCATGCATCCGCGAACAGCCGAACTTTCGGCAAGACCCGCCTTCACCACGAGGTCGTTGTACCATTGCGAATAATTCTCGGCACGGCTGGTCAACTCCTTTAACTCTTTTGCCATAATCGTATGTTGTAAGAAATATTTATCTTTGCAAGTGACAAAGGTACTCAGAATCCGTTTAAATCCGTTTAAACAACATAAATTTTAGCCCGTACGGGACAAAAACCGGTCCGGGCCGCACTTCACCCCCCATTTTTTCCGGCTCGTCCGCCGGAGCTCCGCCCGGCGGAATATTTTTCGTAGCTTTGGATAAGCGACACCGGCGGAGGTGGCACAAATTATGATGCAACAAAAAAGGGAACCGCAGCGTCTTATATATATACATTCCGCGGTGCGGGTTACAAAACAGAAAACGGATTCCTGCGTTATCATAACGAAAGAGGGAACCATAACATAACGCTTACAGCTATGAGAAAGATGATTAAATATTTGGGAGCGGCGCTGGCCGGACTCGCCGCCGTGCTGACCGCCGGATGTACCGCTTCCCGCTATGCCGCATCCGCCTCCCCGTATTACGACAACATGTACGGGACGCATGACAGGCAGGCCATAGCGCAGGCCGAACGCAGGCAGGCGGAAATAGAACGGGCCGAAGCGGAAGCCCGCCGTGCGGGCATCGAAGCCATGCTGGCACAGGCCGACGCCGAGGACGGCATCATATTGGAGGGAATAGACGACGGTTATTCGGACAGCTACATAGACGGTTACCGCGACGGATACGAAAGTGCCTACTTGCGGCGGCTGAGCATGTTCGAAGACCCGTACTATGTCCGTCCGTCCAGTTATTACGACTATTACTACGACACGGCTTTCTTCGTGGACGGCGTCTACGGCCCGGGGTTCTACGACATCTCCATCGTGGGAGGGAATGTCATCGTCAATCCCGTCTATCTCACGCCGTGGAGTTACTGGAGCAGCCCCTACTATTGGAATCCCGGTTTCTATTTCGGAAGTTACTACTCGCCCTATTGGGGATGGAGCTGGGGCTTCAACTGGGGATGGAGTTGGGGATGGGGCCCGAACTGGGGATGGTATCCGGGTTGGTGGCATCCGGGATGGCATGACCATTGGCATCACGGGAATCCCAACTACTCTTACAGACCCAATTCGAATCCCGGCAGCCGGTACGGTTACAGCCCGAACGCATCGCGGTACTCATCATCCGCATCCCGCGGCTCATCATCGAGCAGCAGCGTACGTTCCGGTTCGTCCGCATCGAGGGGCAGTGCCTCCTCCGGTTCCGTAAGGGGCTCGTCGAGCTCTTCCTCGCGCGGCAGCTCCGCCACCTCCGTGCGCGGGTCGTCTAGCAGTTCGTCCAGAGGCAGCGCAACAGGTACGAGCGTAAGGGGCTCGTCGAGCTCCTCCTCGCGCGGCAGCTCCGCCACCTCCGTGCGCGGGTCGTCCAGCAGTTCGTCCAGAGGCAGCGCAACAGGTACGAGCGTAAGGGGCTCGTCGAGCTCCTCCTCGCGCGGCAGCTCCGCCACTTCCGTACGCGGGTCGTCCGGCAGTTCGTCCAGAGGCAACCTCAATACGAGCACAAGACGTTCGACGGGTAACAGCTACCGAACCCCCGGCATATCTTCCGGAAACCGCAGTACCGGTATATCGAGCGGCTCTTCCCGCAGCAGTTACAGCTCTTCCGGCCGCTCGTCCTATTCATCCGGAAGCTCCTTTTCGAGAGGCAGTTTCAGCACAGGCAGCAGTTCGACGGGACGGTCGTCCGGCAGTTTCAGTTCAGGAAGGTCCTCTTCGAGCAGTTCTTCCAGAAGCAGTTTCAGTCCGAGTTCGGCAGGACGCTCCTCCGGTAGTTTCAGTTCAGGCTCCGCAGGGCGTGCATCGAGCTCATCCTCCTCACGTTCATCGTCAGGAAGGAGATAACGGATAAGCGAAAGATTAACAGACATCCGGCGGAAGGGAGACCCTTCCGCCGGACAAAACCATAACATAAGGAATTATGAAGAGTTTCAGACGCATGGTGCCGGCACTGGCCGCACTCCTCACAGCGGTTTCCGCCGGTGCGCAGAATGCCCAGCTGGACGGGTTGCTTGTCACGGCCAGCCAGTTCACCCCGGTGGACATGATGAAATATTCGCAAAACAACTATTCGTTCACCACCGGCCGCGTCGCCGCCATGGGCGGAGCTTTCACGGCACTCGGGGGCGACATGGCCTCGATGGGCATCAACCCGGCCGGTCTGGGCATGTACCGCAATTCGGTATGGGGACTCTCTCCCGCCATGACCTTCACGGGCAACCGGAACGCATACGCGACGGCGCACGACAACAACGCCTCGCGTTTCAGCTTCAACAACATCGGAACGGTACTGCAACTGAGTCAGCGGAGCAACGGCCTCGTCAGCTTCAATCTCGGTCTGTCATACAACAAGATGGAAGATTTCAACTACCGCGGCAGCGTCCGGCTGCCGGCAGCGGCGGGAGGCTCTCTGCTGAACATCTTCCAGCTCCAGCTCAACGGTCTCTACGACTTCTTCAACACGGGTACGTGGAACGGTCTTTCGGAGAAAGACCTCAACAGCGACCCATTCAACAACGGCAACATCTACATCGACGAATGGGGAGCTGTACTGGGCTATCAGTCGGGCCTATTCCCCGGTTTGGGCGGCGACAACATGTACGGTCTGAACGGCCTGCCCGAAAACAGCAACATCACTCCCTCGCTGCGCTATGACAGCCGGGGTTCGGTGGGCGAGTACAACATAGCCGGCGGCTTCAACATCAACAACATCCTCTATCTCGGATTCGATTTCGGCTTTCGAGACATCTACCAGCGGCTGTCGCTCTACTACTCCGAAGACTACGAAGGTAACTACTCGGGCACGGCACAGCAGTACCTCAGGCAGATGAACTACAACCAGTATCTGCTGGCCCAGGGTTCGGCCTTCAATTTCAAGATAGGCGCCATCGTCCGCCCCATTCCTCAACTGCGCATAGGCATCGCCTACCACAGTCCCTCCTACTCCTCGGTACGCAAAGAGTATTACGGGAGCATGGGAACTTCGCGCTACGGCGACCCCAACAGCAAACACTATACGTCGTCCACCGTCGGTTACGACTACGCATTCAATACCCCCTCGCGGCTTCTCACGGGTATCGCTTTCACGCTCGGCGACTACTTCGCCCTGTCGTTCGACTACGAACGGGTATGGTACAACAAGATGCGCTACATGAGCGAGACCTACGACGTCCAGGAGAGTTTCCGCACTGCCATAGGCAACGACTACCGGGCCGCCGACAATTTCCGTGTGGGTGTTGAGGTAAAACCCATTCCCGGTTTCGCCCTGCGGGCCGGCTACGCCTATTACGGTTCCCCGATAAAGGAGAAGGACGAGGCAGGGAATGACCTGATATTCAAAAACATCTTCACTACATCATCCAACCACATATCGGCCGGCGTCGGCATTTGGCTGGGCCGGGCCACCACGTTGGACATCGCCTACGTGTACAGCAGATACAAAGTGGCACCTTACGGGCTCTACTACTACAACGGCCCCGCACGCCTGCCGCAAGGCATGGTGGGCGAGGTGACCTATAAGCCGATAGGCGACATCACCGACGGCATTCTGAACAGACATACCGTCACCATGTCGTTCAACTTCTTCTTTTAGAAGCCATACGCAACAGAAAACCCGACGTCCGGGGCCGACGGACGCACGACAACCCGAACATGAAAAGAACCCTCGCCGCAATCGCGGCCCTCTTGCTGGCCTGTCCGGGCGCAAAGACACAGGAACCGGAGCTCATACTCGAAGAGCTTCCGGAGGCGGAGCCTCCTGCCGCCGTCTCCGTTCCCCTGCCTGCCGACTCCGCAGAACCGGCCACTCTCCCTCCCCCGCCTCCGGAGAACGGAGGCAGCCGATGGCAGTTCGGAATCACCGCAGGCTATTTCCATTCGGCCGCCGACTGGCTGGTCATTACGGACGGCATCGAACACAACGGCAGGGACTACATCCGGAGTCACCCCGGCGCAACGGCCGGATTCGTAGCATCGTATCCTTTCGGGGAGGTGTGGTCTTTCGATACGGGAGTCAACTTCTCGTGGTGGGGTTTCGGATACAGAGACAGCGGAATAAGGATGAAAACGGAGCGCTACATGGTGGAGATTCCGGTTCTCATCACCTTTTTCGAAAGCGACGCCTACATTCCCGTCTTCCTGCAGGCCGGGGTACTGACAGGCATTCTGGCAGGCGGCAGGATAAATGTAACGGCGGATGCCGATTACGGGGAATGGACGCCGCGCCGAGCCGGCGATTCGTTCAACCGGGTTTCGTTCGGGCTCATACTCGGCATCGGATACGGTCACTTCACATTCCAGTTCATCCAGAATTTTACGGATACATGGAACCGGGGCATGCTCCATACATGGGAAAACTTCACGGGCGATACGGTTACCAGACAGACTTCCCGCGCTTACAGCCTTACCTACACCTACTGGTTCTGACGGTCTGAATGTCCGCCTCCGGAACGGAATCGGCTGCAGTGCCGCCTCTGCAAAACCGCTTCCCGACGGCCCGCCCGGTATTTATCGCCGATGGGCAGCCATGAAATCCAATGTCCGCCGTGCGGTGAGTTCCCGCAGGGCGTCGCGCCCCACCCACCGCGCCGCCGCATCGTCTGCCGCGGCAAGCCGTCCGGCCACCTCCACCGCTGCGAGGCGGAGCCTTTCGTTGCGTTTCCCTATCTGTCTCAGGGCCCAATTCACCGCCTTTTTCACGAAGTTGCGCCCGTCCCATGCGTAGGCCTCCACCACCTTCAGCCACTCCAGAAAACGTTCGTCCGAAGCCTCCTTGTCATGGACGGCAAGTACCGCCATCAATACGAACCCCGTTCTGCGCACGAACTCCCTCCCGTCGGCCACATATTCGGTCACCTTGCCCTGCACATAAGGCAGGTGCCGGAACAGATTGGAGCAACACTGGTCGCACAGGTCCCACGAATCGAACTCCGCACTCCAGGCATCCATATCCTCCGGCCCGAAACGCGCCGGGTCGGCAATCAGGCCGGCCAATATCCGGGCCTCGTGCACTCCCGACTCCCAAAGCGCCATGGCCGTCTCGTGCCTGCGCCGATAGGGTTTCGCCGCGGCACGCAGAAGCGGCAGCGGCACCCCGACGGCCCGGTCGGTACGGATACCGAAACGCGCCATCCCCTCGATATTCTTCTCGTTTCGGTTCTCTTCGAGCCACGCAAGAAGTTCTTCCGCCGCCGTCATCGTTCGTATCCCTCCCCGACGAGTTCCCGGATGCGCAGACAGCTTTCGCGTCCCGGCACGAAAGTATGGACAGCAAATCCGAGCCGGGCGGCTACCGAAGTATTGGACGGCTTGTCATCCACGAAAAGCGTCCGTTCGGGCCGGAGACCGTACCGCTCGGTAAGCAGGCCGAACATGCGCGGGTCGGGCTTGGCCAGCCCCTCCCGGCTCGAAACAATCTGTCCGTCGAAGTAGCGGAAGACCTCGAATCGGCTGACATGGTCGTAGAACTCGGCCGGCATATTGGAGAGCACATAGAGTCCGTATCCCTTTGCCGACAGCTCCTTTATCAGCTCTGCCGTGTCGCCGAATTCGTTGAACAGGTACATGAGCCTGTCCAGTTTGGCGGCAGCCTGCTCCGGGCCGAGTCCGCACTCGGCAGAGACCGCCTCCACGACTTCGCTCCGGGATGCGGTACCGAGGTCGTAGCGCTTCCACCACTCGGGAAAAGGCCGGTCGCCCTGCAGAAACGAAAATTCGGCTATTTCGGCGCCGTAACGGTCGTAGTCGCGTCCTATCACGACTCCGCCGAGGTCGAAAACCACGTTCTCTATCTTTTCCATACGTCACGTTTCGAGACACAAAGATAACGAATGTGCTTTTGGAAAGAACGGACGGAAGAAGTATATTTGTAGGACAACATCGACGTTTAACGGACAAGCTCATGAACATAAGCGGCATACTCGAACGTTTCGGCATACAGAACGAAAGGCTCATAGAGGTCATCAACGTACTGTTCACCATGCTGGTGGTGAGCCTTATCGGCTGGCTGGCATACGTGGTAGCGAAGAAGTTTCTCCCGAAACTCATCAAAAAGATAGCGGGTGCCACCCGGCAGCACTGGAGCGAATGGCTGCTCGACCAGCGCTTCTTCAACCGCCTGGCCCTGCTGATTATGCCCATCGTACTCCGCACCGGCCTCTCGCCGATAAAGTGGGAACACATGGCGACCATCAACCGGATACTCGACATCTGGATAGTCGTCGCCATCGCCCTGCTCGTATCGGCTTTCATGAGCGGCATCAACCGGGTGTACGAGAAGATGGCCAGCGTCCGGGACAAACCCGTCAAGATTATCACGCAGGTCATCACGGTCGTCATCTGGTGCGCCGTGGCGCTCATCATCATCAGCATCTTTACGCGTGAAAGCCTGGCCGTCCTGCTCGGCGGTCTCACGGCTTTCGCCGCCGTCCTGATGCTCGTCTTTCAGGACACCATCCTCGGTTTCGTGGCGGGCATCCAGCTCAGTTCGAACAACATGGTAAGGCTCGGCGACTGGATAGTGATGCCGAGCCGCGGAGTGGACGGCGAGGTGACGGAGATAGGTCTCACCACCGTCAAGGTACAGAACTGGGACAAGACCATCACCACCGTTCCCACCCACAAACTCGTATCCGAATCCTTCACCAACTGGCGCGGCATGGAGGAATCCGGCGGCCGGCGCATCAAACGGTCGGTCAATATCGACGTCTCCTCGATACACTATCTGTCCGATGCCGAACTCGCCACGCTCGGTTCGTCGCAGTTGCTCCGCCGCTATATGGAGAAGAAACTGGCCGAACTGGCGGAATACAATGCCAACCGTGCGAGCGACCTCGACGAAAGGCGCCTGACCAACATAGGCACCTTCCGCGAGTACATGGAACAGTGGATAGAGAGCAATCCCGACATCAACCAGGGCATGACGCACATGGTACGGCAGCTCCAGCCGGGTCCCACCGGCCTGCCGCTGGAAATCTACTGCTTCTCCGCCAAACAGCGCTGGATAGATTACGAGAACGTGCAGTCCGACCTGTTCGACCATGTCTATGCCGTAATGCCCTTGTTCAACCTGCGGGCATTCCAATATTCGGGCGAAGTGGCCGCACAGGAACAGTGACGGCACTGAAACAGAAGGGGGCGGCACTGTGGAAAAACAGCACCGCCCCCTTCTTCATTCCGGCCGCTCCTGCGCAGCCCACCGTCGCTTTCCGCCGATATCGGCTCAGGGCTTCAGCAGCTTGTAGTTCTTGAACCCGCCGATGCGCCTGCCGTCCCGCAGGATATGTTTTTCGATGAAATCCACCACCCGGTACTTGACCCCATACCGCTTCCCGATATTGGGGCGCGGGCCGTCGTACCGAACGAAATCCGCCCAGTCGTAGGCCGCCATCCGCTCCGCGGCCGCCTCCGGGAACGTCCCCTCGTAGAGCGGCATCATGCCGAGGTTGCCGTAGTCGTAATAATCAACGCCTTCGACCGGCTTGTAATCTTTCGAGTAGAGCGCATTGTGGTGATTGGCCTTGCGCACCATGCACCGCGGGTCGCGCGACCACCCGTAGTGAAAGATGAGTGCGTCGAGCAGGATGCACCGCAGCTTGCGCGTTCCCTCCTCCACATCGTAATCCACGCCGTTGAAATCGGGTATCACGCGGAACGACTGCGCGTCGCGCCACGAATGGATATCGGGCCGGTTGCGCACGATGCGTATCTCGCGCGGATAGGCGAAGTGCAGCGAGTCGATATAATGACGATAATCGCCGTAAAGATGTACGTATTTGAGCAGAAACCCCTCCACGCGCCGGTCGTCGAGGTACTTCGCGCACGCCTCCCGTATGACGGGCAGCGCATCGTGGTGCATGATTTCGTCCGACTGGATATAGAGGCACCAATCGCCCGTACAGGCCCGCAGCCCCACATCGGTCTGCTGGGCATATATCATCCCGCCGCGGTCGTAGGTCTGCGTATCCCACACGGTACGGATGATTCGCACTTTGGGTTCCCCGTCGAAGACTTTCAACAGTTCGTCCGTCCCGTCGCTGCTGTCGCCCGCGACGATGATGAATTCGTCCACCACGGGCAATACCGACCGCACGCTCTCCACCACCGGAAAGTCGTACGCCACCGCATTTTTTATGAATGTGAATCCGCTTATCTTCATGGCCCGAAATCTTTACGAAACGCCGCCGCCATACACTTCCCTGCGGCAGACCGCGGCAAAGATAATGAATATAACCGATATTCGCAGTCTCGGCCCCTCCGCACGCCCTGTACGGAATCATTCCCCCTCCGGACGGGCCCGCCATCCCGTGCAAAACCGCACCATCGGCAGCACCGCCCGGCCCCTTTCCGTGCAGCATCCGCGCCATCCGGACAGGCCCTCACAATCCGAACCGCCGCGCAGCACCCGTACTCCCCGCAGGGAATCTAGTCCGCCTGCCCGCTTTCCATCCGGCACCCGCACAGTCTGCGCGAGAACCGTCCGCTCCCGCACGGAGCCTGCACAGCCCCGCACGCTGCCGACCGCGCAGCACGAAACAAAAGACACAACGCGACACGACACCGCTCGCCACGACATGATAGATACGGCATGGCCCGGCACGAAACAAAACGAAACAGCACGGCATGAAACGAAACAACATGAAAAAACATGCCCCGCCTTCCCAGGCGGGGCATGCAACTTAAACTACAAACTACTATCTATTATCTGTCGGAAACCATCTGCACGGTTCCGGGCATTCAGTTAATCTACTAACCTGTTCTCATCCAGCCGCCCCTCCCAGGTACCCGTCACGGAGTATCCCTGGTCGTCCTTGAAGTCGAGCTGCAGCGTGTAGACGTCGCCCGACCGCGATACCTCCATCGTTCCCTCTACCAGAGGCGCCTTCACCGTCCAAACATCGTTCTCTATCCGCGTATAGGTAGCCCCCGAAGGATATTTGGCCGAATCGTCCGGGTCATACGGATACAGAATTCCCCACGGTCCTATGGCATCCGCCTCTTCGGCTGTTCCGACGGTATAGGTACCCTCCGGCAGGTAATACTCGTTGTCGTCGTTCGGCTCTATCAAGGTCGAAACCAGCTTGACATAAAGCCGGTCACCCGTACCGGAATTGATTCCAAACTCGTTCTGAACATCCGAACCGAGCAGTTCTATCTGCCAATAGGTTCCTCCTGACAGGCTCGGTCTGCTGGGCCTTACATAACAGTAGGCGTGCGTCGCATCCAGCACGACATCCTCCGTCAGGTTACTCCGGTATTCGGGAGCCGCCTCCTGCGTCACCGTGATTTCGATTTGTTCGAAGCCGAGCTCTTCGTCGTTCGGGATGAGATAGACGGATACGGACCGGGGCTCCGACGCAGCATTTCGCAGTACTTGAATGGCCAACTCCTGAACGACCGACTCGCCGGTCGCCCGCTTTTCAGCATGTATCCACGATATGTTCTCTTCCGAATACATAACATGCCACTCGACACCTCTCGCCGTCACCTGGACTGTCTGTTCGATATACTCGTCGTTCACGCCGCCGCACGGGAAGGTAAGCTCCAGGGGCATCGCGCTGAACTCGGGGTCGCAGCCCGCCTGCGTGACGCGTATCGCCTTGGCACCCACGGATTCGACGCTCGGCGTCACCGTGATGATACCGGCCCGCGGAGTGGTCAGCAGGTTGTCGGCCACGGAGACCGTTATCCTGTCCCCTTCAACAGCGAGCGTCACCCACTCGGCAATGGCCTCCTCGGGTTCGGCCGTCCAGGTCAGTCCCTCGCCCTCGGTGGTGACCGTCACCTGCTGCGACGGTGCATCCACCCCGACGAAATCGAGGCTCGCAGGCTCGACGGTGAGCCCATAGGTGATTTCCGCCGCCTGCTGCGTGACGGTTATCACGCACGGCGCAACGCCGCTCCCCTCGGCCGACACCGTTATCCGGCCGCTGCGCTGCTCCGGAGCGGGATTCTCCGCCACCGTCACCGTCAGCGTCTTGTCGTCGCTCCGTTCGGCGGAGAGCCATTCCGCAGCCTCCGCGGCCACTTCGTGCGTCCACTCCACCCCCTGTGCGGTTACGGCCGCCTGCTGCGTTCCGCTTCCCGCCTCAAAAGTCATGGTCTCGGGAGAGACCTCCAACGACTGCTGCTCCGTTCCGCTCTTTCCCTCGCAGGAGACCATCAGAAAGGCAGCCAAAGCTCCTATCAATACATGTGTTCTCATAATATTCTGTTCGATTAACCGATTTTCATTTTGCCGATTGACTTTCCGGCACTCCGCGGCCTCGGCCGCCGCGGATGCCCCGTTTTCACCGCTGCCGAACGGAAAAGGGAGTGTCCGCCGACCCAACATGCCCTACTACACTTAACCTGTATAACCTATGAAAAAACTGCAGCCTCATCAACTTCGGACACTCCGGTCTCTTCCGCTCAACATATCGCCGGCCGGCGTACGGCACCGCCGTGTCGCCTCCCCGACGGCCGGGCAGGCTCCGGACTTCGGCAGTCCGGCCGCCCCTGCCGTCACTCGCCGACACCCGGCATCACATCTCCGCCGGCCGGACGTACCATGCGACGGAGAGCAATCCGGGCCCTACATTCATCACGGAGTACCCGAGTACCATCCCGTTGGGGCACAGACGCTGTATATAGCCGGCAGGAACCGTAATGCCGTAATTGTCGTATATCCACTGCTCCGTGGTTCCGAGCTGCGTTCCGCTCTCGATATCCACCACATAGCCCGAAGCACCGCCGCTGTTCACGATGAAGCCGATGCCGTCGTCGGTCGCCGAACGGGCACTTCCGCTGTATTCGTCGAAAATGTAGGTCTTCCCCGTCTCGGTATTGAAGAAGGCGGGACACTTGGAGGTAATCACGTCGTGCATCCCTTCGGTAGCCGTATCGACCGCATACGCCGCGCACAGCCATTTGCCGTTGGGGCTGATGTTGGTACGCTCGGCATATACCATCAGGCCCTTGGTCAGCGTGAAGGGGACCTCCTTGCCGTCCTCCTGGCGGATGAGCGTCACCTCCTCGAACTCCCGTATATCCTCGCCGGCCCAGTGCACCTCGCCGTCTTTCCAGTAAACCATCCCCTGGTTCGTATTGTCCCATGCACTGCCGTAGATGACGCTTCCGTCATAGGATACGCCGCGGGCCATCACGCTCCGCCCGTACGGCCACGGTTCGTTGCGGTAATTCTTCTCCGGAAGGGGCAGGATTTCCGGCTCGCCGTTCGTCCACTTGATGGGCATGTAGTGTCCGCCATCGTATCCGGCCTCCATCGCATCGTCGCCATTCATCCACTGCTGGTAACCTACCCATACCGTTCCGTCGGCAGTGGTCGCCTCCACGTTCGCCTCTCCTATCCAGTCGGGATAAGCTTTCTCCAGCAGATAATTGTCCCCCGACAGGGTGGAAACCAGGTTCCCGTACGTATTGTATTCGGAGAAGAAGAGCGTACCGTCGTCCGTAATGCAGGAAGGAATGGTCGGCTTGTACAGGCTGCTGTGGAACTCGCCCACCTCGTGCCACTCCTCCGTTTCGAGGTCGATGATGACGACATGGTAATTATACGTATCGTCGTTGTTACGCGTCTGGTACGACCCGCCGGCATACCGGCCGTTGGGCGATACGACCGCACCGTAGTTGAACTTGTTGAGCAGGCGGTAGTGCGCCATCTCGCTGTCGCTCGGGAGCTGGTTCACGCTGATGACGACGGAAGCCTCCCCGGCCGTAACGGTCACCTCCGCCACGCGCTCGGAACCGCTGTCGTTGGCATCCGCCGTCAGGGAGAACGAACTTTCGCCCTCGTCGCCGACCTTCAGCCACGAAGCCGACGAAGAGACCTCGTACCCCGGATTGGCCTCGACCGTGATGACCTTCGGCCCCCCTTCGCCGAGGAAGGTGCATGCCACCTCGCTGAGTTTGACATAATGCGTCTCCGTGGTCTCTGTCGTACACCCCACGAAAAGCAGACCGGCCAGGCACGCGGCCGGCAACATGCTGAAACGTCTCTTTAGATTCATAATGACCTTCGATTAATAGTGATAATAAGTTAAGAAATATACATATGGACGATACAACCGGCCGCAGGTGGATTTCTTCCGTTTTCCCGTCCGTATTCCGGAATCCCCGGACGGATACCCGACACGCCCGACCGATGCACCGTCGCTTACGCTTTTCCTGCCGATGCGGCCGGTCTCCCGCTGCCGCCGTGCTGTTCCGGACAGGCTTCTCCTGCCGTTAAATCAAATATAACAGACAAGCCGAAATAAAACTTCAACACCATAATACATACGATTAATGTCCGCAAACACACATTTTGTTGTTTACAATATTAGGCATACAAATCCAAACTAACAAATATTTTAGCCATTTTATTTTCTTATACAATCATTACTATTAATAAGACACATTGAACGGGCGCAATATTTCACACAGTAATTATTTAGCAATCAGACAGTAACACCAAAAAACAATCGCCTGATAGCAGCAAAGGGAAGGGGAGGCAAAATTTGCCTCCCCTTCCCTTTGCTGCTGCCCGGCCGCACGGCATACGGGCACTCCGTCATGTCACTCCGTTACTTTTCGGGCTTCGGCGCGAGCATCATCGTCATGCGTTTTCCCTGCAGCCCGGCACCTCTCCATTTCGGCTGTCCTTTCGAGCCGGTACCGGACATAACGAACGGGACGTCATTCGACGGTAGGTTCCGGACGGGCCGTACCGACTACACTGAGTTCCATGGCACCGGTATAACTTCCGGTCACGGCATACCCCAAATCGTCCTCGAAATCCAATACGAACGTATACTCCTCTCCGCTGCGCGTCACCGTCAGGGTACCGGTTACGAGCGGAGCCTGCTCCTTCGTATAGGCATCGTTCTCCAGCTTCGTGTACCATGCTCCGATAGGCAGTTTCGGATGGCCCGTATTGCTCACCGCCGGATAGCGAAGCTGTCCCGGCGCGCTCGTCTCCCCTTCGGCGAGAGCGGTCACGGTATAGGTCCCGTCGGGTATATAATATGCGTTATCGTCGTTGAAGTTAATCCTCTCCGAAACCAACGTGATGGCCAGCCGGGCTCCGGTGCCCACGAAAGCCCCGGTACTCGCCTTGTAGCTCACACCCTCTTCCCACAGATAGAGATTCCATTCGCTGAAGGTAGATACCTTGTCCCATGTCTGCTTGGGCATCAGCGTGGCCCGCACGCCCGCCAGCTCGCCCAGGTCGAGGTCGCCGGTGAGGGTACTCAGAATCTCATTGGCCGCCGTCTGCCGAACGGCTACCTTTACCGGTTCCAGCCCCTCGGCCGCAGGCGTCAGCACCACATAGGCCACGCGCTCCTCCTCCGTAGCGTTGACTTCGGCCTCTACACGCACCGCATCGCCCGCTGCATTGGTCTTCAGCCAGGAGATTTCCGTCACATCGCCCGCCTCGTTCGCCTCATGGAAAGTCCACTCCGTATTGACAGCCGTCACCCGGATGTTCTTGTAATTCTTCGCCCGGTAATCGAATTCGATGCTCTCCGTATCGACGGCAAACATCGGAGGCAAGCCGGCCTGTTCCACCCGTATCACCTTTTCCGCTACATTATCCAAACTGGGCACAATGAGGATATTGCCGCTGCGCGGCCCCTCCAGCGAAGTATCCTTCACCGAGACGGTCACCGTCCCGTCGCCTTCCTCCACCGAAATCCACTCTTTCGCATCGCCCTCCACCTCGCTATGCCAGGTCAGTCCGGTTCCTTCCGTCACGACCTTCACGACCTGCGGTTCGGCATCCGTACCCGCAAAATCGAGTCTCTCCGGATTCACCGAAAGGCTGTACTTCTCGTCGGAAGCCAATTGAACGACCGTAACGGTCCTGCTCTTGACAGGGCCTGCCTCCGAAGGCGCAATCGTCACGCTTCCGCGACGTTCCGTCGGTGAAGAGTTGTCATCTACCCGGACGATGAGCTTCTCTCCGTCCCTTTCGGCATGCAGCCACTCCGCCGCACTCTCCGCAACCCGGAATTCCCAGGTCAGGTTCTCCGCCGTCACCGCTATCTCGCGCGGGGCCGCCCCTTTCGCATCAAAGGTCAATTCGGTCGTCTCCACATCGAGGGATTTCGCCTGACCGGTTGTTTCGTTTCCCGACCGCTCGCAGGCGCTCCCTGCCCATGCAGCAGCCGCAATCAATAAAGAATAAATATACTTTTTCATATCTGTGTCTGTTTTTTATCTGTCCATAAAGACCGCAGGTCTGCATTCCCCATCGGATACGTGCCGAACTGCCCGAGAAACGCGCAGGACTTCTGCTGCCTCCCGGCACCGGGAACGAGACCGGCGGCAATTCCGTCCGTTCCTCCGTCCGGACTACTCCCCGAGGGGAGGAGCGATATACCATACATAAGGAATGACCCCGCCCAACGCGTAACCACGCTGGCCCACTCCCCAAATATGCGTAAGGTCCGGCGAAAAAGCGATAATGCCGCAGTCATTCGGAATCACGATGCCGTAGGTGTCATAAACCCACTGGGACACGGACCCGACGGTGCATTTCGCCTCCACATCGACCACATATCCGTCCGTGCCGTACCGCGACTGGATGACTCCCAGACCGTCGTCCGTCACCGTCGCCGCATAATATCCGTTATAATCCTCGAAAATGGTCGTCTTCTCCGTTTCGGTATTGTAGAACGCCGGATAATCGCCCGTCTCTACAAGCTGGTGGTTCCGCTCCTCCTCCGTTTTATACGCTCCCGCAATCCATTTTCCGCTGGGGCTGATGTTCGTCCGCTCCGCCGTACAGGTCACGCCGTTGGCCAGATTCCAATCGAACAGCTCCCAATTGGCATCGTACAACTGGCAGGGCGTTATCGTATGGACATCATGCCCGACATACTTGACCTCGCCGTCTTTCCAATAGACCATCCCGGAGTCGTCCCGCTCCCAGGTAGTGCCGTAAATCACCCCGCCGTCGGCCGAGACTCCGCGGGCCATCACCCCCGTCGTAAAATCGTATCCCCGGAAATCCTTCTCCGGCATGGGCAGCCACTCGGGAACCCCGTCGGTCCACTTAATGGGGTGGTAGAGCCTGTCGCTGTCATTACGCACATAGCCGACCCAATATTTCCCGCCGAGCGAAGTAGCCTGAACGGAGGGAACCCGCGACACCCCTCCCGGAGCCTCCGGAGCATAATGACCGCCGGTCAAATCGAATATCATCGTCCCGGAAGTATTCGAGTCCTGATAAAAGACCTCTCCGTTGTCGGAGACTGCAAAAGTACCGTTAAACCAACAAATCTCGGCCTCTTTATACGGGCCGCCGAGCGCCTGCCGCTCTCCCGTCTCCGTGTCGATTATCACGGGTGTATAATACCAGGTGTTGCCGGAAGGTATTTCGGCAGTGTATCCTCCGACGTAACGTCCGTTGGGCGACATCGCACCGAGGTTCTGAAAATCGTCCAGCCGACGGAAACGCACGCATCCCTTGCCGGAAGCCATTTGGAAAACCGTTATCTCCCGGGACAAAGCGCCCGCGGTCAGCGAAATCCGGGCACTCCGTTCCGCACTGTCGGGGTTGTCATCGACAGTTATCGTGAAAGATTCCGCCGTTTTGTCGCCGACCTTCGCCCACGAAGCGTCCGACTCCGCGGTCCAGTCGGCATACGCATAGACCGTTACCGTGAAGGGAAGATTATCCTCTCCGGTAAAGGTACATGCGATGTCGCTCAGGTTCAGGTACTGCAGATTCTCTTCCTCCTGTTTGCCGCATCCGGCCAGGGCACATGCGGCAAACAGACCGACGCACCCATACAATAGTTTTTTCCACTCCATGCTTGGAATCATTAAAGGGTTAATAATAAAAAGTTAGATTCATAAAAGGAACATACTATTCCTTGTTTAGACGTCATGCATTAAAAAGCAATACATCGTATCCATTATCGCATTTTTAGTATTTTGTCACAGAAAACTATTTATATTTTTAGTTATACAATAATAATATTCATACAACAATAATAAAAGAGAAGTTTATCTTTTTTTCCTATAAAAATCATCCGTCTATTAGGAAGAATCAATAATCGGCCCTACAAAAGCGTTTCAGGGCCCTTTCAAGCAAAATAAAAAACAGAATACCGACCCTTTCCCCGCAACCGGACACATGCCAACAATACGTCGTTCCTACCCACATAGGGATTCGTCTCCTACAGAACAGAAAATCCGCCCCGACGCATGCCCTGCAGATACCGCGATTCAGTGTACTGCGAACGAATACCGCCGCAACCCGTCTCTATCGCTTCCCCGAAAACGACAAAAAACACGCAGGAGAGGCAGCGTACCGAAACGGCCGGCCGCTGCCTCTCCTCCCGAAAACGACGCCGGGCGGAACGCATAATGCGTTCCGCCCGGCAAATTCATCTAATCTTCCTCCTGCAAGAGGAACCGTACTGCTTCGTGCCTATTTTTTGGGCTTCGGCGCGAGCATCATTGTCATACGTTTTCCCTCCAGTTTGGGCATCATTTCCACTTTCGCTATCTCTTCGAGGTCGGTAGCGAAACGGAGCAGCAGTATCTCCCCCTGCTCCTTGAAGACTATCGAACGCCCCTTGAAAAAGACGTATGCCTTCACTTTCGCCCCCTCGCCAATGAAGTTCTGCGCGTGGCGGAGCTTGAAGTTATAGTCGTGGTCGTCGGTCTGAGGACCGAAACGTATCTCCTTTATCGTCACCTTCACGGTCTTCGCCTTCAGCTCCTTGGCCTTCCTCTTCTGCTGGTAGAGGAACTTCTGGTAATCGGCGATACGCACCACGGGCGGCTCCGCCTTGGGCGAGATTTCGATAAGGTCGAGCTCCTGTTCGCGGGCGAGCCGGAGCGCCTGGCTGGTCGGCATCACTGCCGAACCGCCTTCGATGCCGTCGCCCACCACCCGCACCTGCGGGACGGTAATCCGCTCGTTAATCCTATTGGGCGCCTCCTTCTCCACCCTTCCGGGGTACGGTCTGCGCTGTTGGCCGGCTCCCGACGGGGCCGGTTTGGGACGGTAAGTTTTCTTTACGGTGTTTATAGTTTTGTCCTCCTCGATTAATAAAACATCTAATTATCTATCGGAATATTCATGCAAAACACATTCCAATCTACGCTTCCACCTCTTTCTTGACAAGGTCGGCAAGATAGGCGGCGAACTCTTCCAGCTTCATCGTCCCCTTGTCGCCTTCGCCCTGCATGCGGACGGAAACCGTACCGTCGGCCTCCTCCTTTTCGCCCACGATGAGCAGGAAAGGAATCCGCTTCAGCTCGTTGTCGCGTATTTTTCTGCCAATCTTTTCGTTGCGGCAGTCTACCTCGGCACGAATATCGGAATTATTCAGGAATTTTAAAACACTCTGCGCGTAATCGTTGAATTTTTCGCTGATGGGCAGCACCACCACCTGCTGGGGCGTGAGCCACAGCGGGAACTTGCCGCCGGTGTGTTCGAGCAGCACGGCCACGAAGCGCTCCATCGAACCGAACGGCGCCCGGTGTATCATGATGGGACGGTGGGGCAGGTCGTCGGCTCCGGTGTAGGTCAGGTCGAAACGTTCGGGCAGGTTGTAGTCCACCTGTATCGTACCGAGCTGCCACTTCCGGCCGAGGGCATCCTTCACCATGAAGTCGAGCTTCGGGCCGTAGAATGCAGCTTCGCCGAGCTCCACGACGGTCTTCAACCCCTTGTGTTCGGCCGCCTCGATGATGGCCCGCTCGGCCTTCTCCCAATTCTCGTCGCTGCCGATATATTTCTCCTTGTTCTCCGGGTCGCGCAGCGATACCTGGGCGATGAAATCCTCGAACTTGAGCGTCTTGAAGATATAGAGCACGATATCGATGACCTTCTCGAACTCCTCCAGCAACTGGTCGGGACGCACGAAGAGGTGCGCGTCGTCCTGCGTAAAGCCCCGCACGCGCGTCAGCCCGTGCAGCTCGCCGCTCTGTTCGTAACGGTACACCGTACCGAACTCCGCAAAACGCAGCGGCAGGTCGCGGTACGAACGCGGCTTGTGGCGGTATATCTCGCAGTGGTGCGGGCAGTTCATCGGCTTGAGCAGGAACTCTTCGTTCTCGTCCGGTGTCCGGATGGGCTGGAACGAATCCTTGCCGTATTTGGCGTAGTGTCCCGATGTCACGTAGAGGTCCTTCATGCCGATATGCGGCGTGATGACCTGCTCGTAACCGTATCTCTTCTGTACGCTCTGCAGGAAATTCTGAAGTCTCTCCCGCAGTGCCGCCCCCTTGGGCAGCCACATCGGAAGCCCCTGCCCCACCCTCGGCGAGAACATGAAGAGCTCCAACTCCTTGCCTAATTTGCGGTGGTCGCGTTTCTTGGCCTCCTCCAGCATGGCAAGGTACTCGTCGAGCATCGACTTCTTCGGGAAAGTAATGCCGTAGATACGGGTCAGCATCTTGTTCTTTTCGTTGCCGCGCCAATAGGCTCCGGCCACGGAAGTGAGCTTTATCGCCTTTATCAGCCCCGTATTGGGAAGGTGCGGGCCGCGGCAGAGGTCGGTGAAACAGCCGTTCGTATAGAACGTGATGGTACCGTCCTGCAGGTCGCTGATGAGTTCCGTCTTGTATTGGTCTCCCTTCTCGGTGAATATCCGCATGGCCTCCGCCTTGCTCACCTCCCGGCGCACGAGCGGCTCCTTGGTACGGGCAAGCTCCTCCATCTTCTTTTCGATTTTCGGCAGGTCGGCCTCCGTAATGGGTACGGGCGAATCCACGTCGTAGTAGAAACCGTTCTCGATGCTCGGCCCGATGCCGAACTTGATGCCCGGATAGAGGCTTTCGAGCGCTTCGGCCAACAGGTGCGACGAAGTGTGCCAGAAAGTGGCCTTACCTTCGGGGTCTTCCCATTTGTTGAGCTTCACGGAGGCATCCTGATTGACGGGCATGGCGAGGTCCACCACCTTGCCGTTCACCGTCGCCGACAGCACCTCCTGTGCCAGCCTCTGGCTGATTGATTCCGCAATCTGGAACGGCGTCACCCCCTGCGGATACTCCCTGACGCTTCCGTCCGGGAACGTGATTTTGACATTGTTCTGGCTCATTTCTCTCTTCAATAATGCGACCGGCTACAAACCCGGCCGCCATTTCCAATATCTTGTTAAAATCGTATCGACCGCATCAGTCGTCCTGCTGCTCGGGCAGCTTGAGGTCTTTCACCGAGACGTCGGCACCGCGCTCGCGTTCGTAATGCCTCAGCGGATTGGCACTTATCTCTCCGTACCAGCGGCGGCTGCGGAAAATATCCATCGCCGCATAGACGGCATCCCGCATGGACCCCTCGTCGGCCACCCCTTTCCCCGCTATGTCGTAGGCCACGCCGTGGTCGGGACTCGTCCGCACCACCGGCAGCGACGCGGTGAAATTGACACCGCTCCGGCTGAGCGACTTGAAAGGTATCAACCCCTGGTCATGATACATCGCCAACACGGCATCGTATTTAGTATAACTACCCGAGGCAAAGAAACCGTCCGCCGCGAAGGGTCCGAAAGCCAATATCCCGCGCCGCACGGCTTCAGCAACGGCCGGCCGCACCATCTCCTCCTCTTCGCTGCCTATCACTCCGCCGTCGCCCGCATGGGGGTTCAGCCCGAGTACAGCGATACGCGGCTCCACGACCCTGAAATCGGTCACGAGCATACGCCGCAACTGCTCCAGCCGGCGCACAATCAATTCCGTCGAGAGCATTCCGCTCACCTGTGCGAGCGGAACGTGTATCGTCACGAGACCTACTTTCATGCGTTCGCTGCACATGACCATGAGGGGCTCGCCGCCGAACCGGTCCGCGAAAAACTCCGTGTGTCCGGTAAATCCGAAACCGGCCTCCTGCACGTTCTCCTTGTTGATAGGAGCCGTCACCACCACGTCGATGTCGCCCGCAGCGAGGTCGTCGGCCGCCCGGCGCAGGGCGTTCACCGCTTCGGCACCGCCCTCCCGCGTGGCCGTACCCGGTTCGATGCGCACCTCGCCGGTACCGGTCTCCACCAGGTTCACCCGCTTGGGACGCGCCTCACGCGCGCTTCCCGTTATCTGAAACGAAAAGGTCTCTCCTTCGGGCAATCCCTTCCGGTAATATGAGAACACCTTGGAAGAGCCGTACACCACCGGGACGAACAGTTCGCTCATCCGCGGGTCCGCAAGGGTTTTGATAATGACCTCCGGTCCGATGCCGTTGACGTCTCCCTGCGTGATGCCGACCCTTATCATCCTGTTTTCTGCCATAAGAATCTTCCTGTCGAAAATCCTCCGCCTGTCGGCGGAGCATCGTTTGAAATAACAAAGATACGAATAAAATACGATGACGCAATACGGTACACGGGCAATCTGAACTCCGGAACGAAAGAAAGCAACCGACGCATCGCCCGCATACAAAAGTCCGACAGCGGCATGGTCTTGCACGTTCGGCAAAAACGGGAAAATGCGACAAGAAAGACAAACAGGTGGGAAATACATACGGGAGCGACCGTACACAGCAAGCCGCGTACGTTTTCAGGCACATCCCCGGCAGCCGTTTCCATTCCCTCCCCGGCACATCGAACCGGAAGGTATCATCGTGCCGCACGTACACGCCTACGGAACTCGGCGCATACGATAGCCGTCGCGGCGGCTACGTTCAGCGATTCGGAGCCATGCCGCCCGGACGGAAATGGCGGAATGAAGAGTTTCCGGTTCACCAGCGCGGCGGCCTGCGGGGAGATACCCCGTCCTTCGCTTCCCATGACGATGATGCCCCCGGCAGAGAGCTCCGCCCGGTAAAGGTCGTCTCCTCCGAGAAAAGTACCGTAAACAGCCTCCCCGCGCACGGCCGCCTCCGCCAGCGCCGAATCGAGAGGACCGTACCCTACCGATACCCGGAAAAGGGCTCCCATCGTGGCCTGCACCGCCTTGGGATTGTAGCAGTCCGCCGAATCGGGCGAACAAAACACCCTGCCAATCCCGAACCAGTCCGCTATCCGGATGATTGTCCCCAGATTACCGGGGTCCTGTACCCCGTCCAGGCAGAGGGAGAGTTCTCCGGCCGGGAAGGCTGCCTCCCCGCCGTCGGCGGGCATGCGTATCACGGCGAGCATGTCCGAAGGGGTTTTCAGATGGCTCATGCGCTCCATCTCGCTGTCGGACACCCGTTCGACGATGCCGCAGCGCACGGCCTCGTCCACCCCCCCGGCACCCTCTTCGCCGGTCAGGTAAATACGCTCTATGTCGGCTCCGGCCGCCAGGGCCTCGCCGACCATCTTGCGCCCCTCCGCCACGAAGAGGCCGTTCTCGCTGCGGGCCGTCTTGTCCGAAAGCGACCTGACCTGTCTTATGCGTGCTTTGGTGAGCATGGTCAGCCAAGAACGGTAAAGACGATATTGATGAACTGCACCACGCCGTAGCCGAGCGCCTTCTCGTCGGGACGGAAGGTGCCCGTGTGTATCCGGCCCGCCGAACGGCTGTCGAAATACGCTCCGTCGCCCCCCACGCCGAGCCGGTAGTAGACCGAAGGGTATTCGAGCGTGTAGTATCCGAAGTCCTCCGCCGTGGGGCGCAGACCGAGGGATATCACCGCATCCTCCCCGAAAAGTCCCGCCGTAGCGCTCTCCACCCGCCGCGTCAGCTCCTCATCGTTGTAAACGCACGGATAGCCGTGGTTGATATCCACCTCGGTGGAGACGCCGAACCGGGCATCCACCTCTGCAGCGGCCTCGTGTACCATCTCTTTGACACGGCGGCGCCACGTCTCGTCGAATGTCCGCATCGTTCCCTCCATAAAGGTGCGGTCGGGCACGACGTTCGTCGCCCCGTCGGCCGTCACCCGACCGATGGAAACGATGGTGGGAAGCTCCGGCGAAGGATTCGCGGCAGGTATATCGTAGAGCAGCCGGATGAGTTCGGCCGCCGCCCGCACCGGGTCCTTTATCCGCTCCCGGAGAGCGGCATGTCCACCGACACCATTCACGCGAAAACGGAGTTCGTCGCTCGAGGCCATGTATTTTCCCCGCCGGAAACCGAACGTTCCCGTCTTGAGCATGGGTTCCACGTGCTGTCCGACGAACGCCGCGACGCGGTATCCGTCGAACGGACGTTCCCGCATCACCAGCGAAGCCCCGCCGGGGTTCAGCTCCTCGCCCGGCTGGAAAAGTCCGAACACCGTTCCGCAGAAGAGGTCGCGGTGACGGTTGAGGATTTTCAACGCCCCGAGCAGGATGGCCGTATGCATGTCATGGCCGCAGGCGTGCATCACCCCCTTATGGACAGAAGCGAATTCGAGTCCGGTCGCCTCCGCAATAGGAAGCGCATCCATATCGGCCCGCAGCACGAGCGCATCCCGCTCGCGGCCGACGCACGCCTTCGTCCCCTCGATACGGGCGAGGACACCCGTCCCCGCCACACTGCGGTATTCGATACCCTCGTGCTGGAGCGCCTCGGCCACGACCTTCGATGTTCGGTGCTCCTCGAACGAGAGCTCCGGGTGCTGGTGCAGGCTCCTGCGCCACATCATGACATGGAGGAACTCCCCGAGCGCCTCGTTGATGACTGTCTGTTTCTCCCTGTTATCCATATCTCCAATAGGCCTTCCCGGCCCGCATACTGAATCGCCAAAATCTGCCGCATCCGGAACATCCGCTCCCCGGGATACGGACAGCCCGTACCGCCATACGGAGCAACAAACGCCCCGCATTCTCCCGCCGACAAAGGGCTGCAAGGAACATACCTCTTCTAAACGATATTTTTCGGCAGCAGCCTTTTCGCCTCCTCCGGAGTGATTCTCCGACGACGGGCATAATCGGCAAGCTGTTCGGCATCTATCTTGCCGACATCGAAATATTTCAGGTGCCGGTCGGCGAGTATCATTCCGCAAAGCGATTCGCCGGGGTCTATCATATAACTGTCCGTCAGCTTCATTCCCGTAATCCGCTCCGCATCGAGCAGCCGGAAGACCTCCTTTTTGAGCGAATGGTCGGGAACGGCCGGATACCCGAAGGCCATCCGCGCTCCCTGATAATTCCCGGCCAGAACCTCCTGCACCGGCATGGTCTCTCCGGCCTCAAACCCCCAGAGATCGCGGCGCACGGCCACATGCAGCGCCTCGGCGAAAGCCTCGGCCAACCGGTCGGCGAGCAGCTTCGCCAGGATGGCCCCGTATTCGTCGCCGCTCTCGCGCAGTCCGGTCACCAGTTCGTGCAGTCCGAAACCCGCACTGGCAGCAAAAAGGCAGACATAATCGTCCCCTTCCCCCTCCGGCAGCACGTAATCGGCGAGCGACAGGTTCTCCGCGGCCGAAGCCGACTGACAGCGGAGCTGCGGAAGAACTACCTTCCGCCCCTCCCGTTCCACCACGATATCGTCCCCGCGCGAGAAAGCGGGGAATATGCCCACGACCGCATTCAGGGTCAGCAGTTTTTCACGGCCTATCCGATAGAGCATGGTCTGCGCGTCGTCCACGAGTTTCCGCGCCTCCTCCCCCTTGTCGGACGAAAAGAGAATCTCCGGCCACCGTCCTTTCAGCCCCCACGAGGAGATAAAATAGCTCCAGTCGATATAGGGTATCACGTCGCATATCGGATAGTCGAGCAACTGCCGGATACCGGAGCTGCGCGGCAGCTCCACATCTTCGGCCCGCTTTACGTGCCGGTTCGTCCGCGCCAGCGTAAGAGGGAGCAAATTTCCCTCGCCGTGCGAAGCGGCATAACTGCGCCGCAGCTCCTCCTGTCTTCTCCGCAGGTCGGCGAGGAACTCCTCCCGCTCCGGGCCGAACAGTTTGCCGAGCACGACCACATTCTCCGACGCGTCGCGGCAGTGTATCACCGGGCCGGAATACTCCGGGGCTATCTTGACGGCCGTATGCACCCCCGACGTGGTGGCTCCGCCGACCACGACCGGAATCCTCACCCCGCGCCGCTCCAGCTCCCGCACCACCTTTATCATCTCGCCCAGCGAAGGCGTTATCAGCGCACTCAGCCCTATCACGTCAGCCCCCCATTCGAGGGCGGTATCCACGATATCCTCACACTCGACCATCACGCCCAGGTCCCGGATACGATAACCGTTGCAGGCCATCACCACCGACACGATATTCTTCCCGATGTCGTGCACGTCGCCCTTCACCGTGGCGAGCAGCGCCTTCTCTTTTCCGGAGTTCTCCGTACTGCCGCCCTCTATCAGCGGCGTCAGGGCACCGACCCCCTTCTTCATCACCCGTGCCGTCTTCACCACCTGAGGCAGGAACATCTTCCCCTGCCCGAAGAGTTCGCCCACATGCTCCATGGCGGGCATGAAACAGCGGTCAATGACCTCAAGGGGCGTCATTCCCTCTCCGACGGCCTCCAGCGCATCATCGGCAATACGGTCGGCGATACCCTTCACCATCGCATGGTATATCCGCTCCCCTACGGGCAGCGAACGCCACTCCTCGCCTGCGGCGGCTCTGCCTCCGGCCTCCTTCTCGCCCCGGACACGTTCGGCGTATGCGGCGAGGTTCTCCGCGGCCTCCGTCCGCCGCGCCAGCACCACATCCTCGGCCAGCGCGAGCAGTTCCGGTTCTATCTCTTCGTAAAGGTCCGTCATGGCCGGATTGACGATGCCAAAATTGAGGCCCGCCTTCCGGCCGTGGTACAGGAACACCGAGTGCATGGCCCGGCGTACACGGTCGACGCCCCGGAAAGCGAACGACAGGTTGCTGATTCCGCCGCTGACATTCACCCCCGGCAGGTTGGCCCGTATCCATTCGGTCGCCCGGATGAAGTCACGGGCATACACGTCGTGCTCCGGAATACCCGTCGCCACGGCCAGCACGTTCGGGTCGAAGACGATATCCTCGGGCGGAAAACCCGCTGCGGTCAGCAACCTGTAAGCCCGTGCGGCCACCTCTATCTTGCGCTCGTAAACGTCGGCCTGCCCGCGCTCGTCGAAAAGCATGACCACTGCCGCCGCACCGTACCGCCGGATGAGCGACGCACGGTGCAGGAAGGTCTCTTCGCCCTCCTTGAGCGAAATGGAGTTCACGATGCTCTTGCCCTGCACGCACTGAAGTCCCGCCTCCAGCACCTCCCACGACGAAGAGTCTATCATCACGGGGACGCGCGCTATCTCCGGCTCGGCAGCGGCCATATTGAGAAACCTGCGCATCGCTGCCGGGCCGTCTATCATTCCGTCGTCAAAACAGATGTCGATGACCTGTGCGCCCCCCTCTATCTGATTGCGGGCCACGGCGAGCGCCTCCTCGAAACGCCCTTCGCGTATCAGACGGGCGAACTTGGCCGAACCGGCCACGTTCGTGCGTTCGCCGACACTCACGAAACCTGTCATCTCATCCACTACGAGGGGTTCGAGCCCGGCAAGCATCGTCCGGTGCCGCGGGACCGGCAGCGGACGCGGCGGATAGCGCCGTGCGGCCTCCGCAACGGCGCGTATATGGTCGGGCGTCGTACCACAGCATCCGCCCGCGATATTGACCAGCCCCTGCCGGAAATACTCCTCCATCTGCACCGCCATGGTCTCCGGCGATTCTTCGTATTCGCCTGCGAGGTTCGGCAAGCCGGCATTGGGATAGACCGATACCGGACACTCCGCGATGTCGGCCATCCGTTTGAGGTAGGGCAGCAATTGCCGCGCCCCGAATGAACAGTTAAAACCGACGGCCAGCGGCCGGGCATGCGCGACCGATGCGTAGAATGCCTCGACGGTCTGTCCGGAGAGCGTCCGTCCGCTGTTGGTGAGCGTTCCCGACACGATAAGAGGAAGCTTCCTTCCGCGCGAGGCGAAGACCTCCCCGGCGGCGAATATCGCCGCCTTGCAGTTGAGCGTGTCGAAAAAGGTCTCGAACTGGATGATGTCCGCGCCGCCATCCACCAGCCCCTCTATCTGAGGAGTATAAGCGGCAACGAGCCCTTCGAAATCGACCTCGCGGCGCGCGGTGTCGTTCATGTCCGTGGCGATGGAGGAGGATTTGCTCGTCGGCCCCACCGAACCGCTCACGAACCGTGGCCCCACCTGTGGATGCTCCCGCATGTAGTCGTCCGCCGTCCGTCGGGCCACCTGTGCCGCAGCGCGGCTAATCGCATACGCATGTTCCTGCAGACCGTAATCGGCGAGCGAAATGCGGTTCGCATTGAACGAATCGGTCGTAATGATGTCGGCACCCGCCTCCAGATAGGCGCGGTGTATCTCCCCGATGACCTCCGGCCGGGTAAGGGCCAGCAAATCGTTGCACCCTTTCAGCGGGAGATGCCACGATGCGAACTCCTCGCCCCGGTACTCCTCTTCCCGCAGGCCGTACCGCTGTATCATGGTACCCATACCGCCGTCGAGGATGACAATCCGCTCCCCGATAATATCGTATAACTCTTTTCCCATTCTCCCTTACGGAGCTCTCACTCCTCTCCTTTTTCTTTCTCGAATATCTCTACTTTATAAAGTTTGTTCCAGTTCTTTCCGGTCACATAGATGTCTCCCGATGCGGCATCGTAAGCGATACCGTTGAAAACATCCGTTTCCGGCGTCCGGTCCGAAGGCTCCTGCAGGCCTTCGAAGTCCACCACCCCGGTCACCTCGCCCGTCTGCGGGTCGATGACGACCACCTGGTCGTACAGATAAAGATTGGCCCAGATGCGCCCCTCTATCCACTCCAGTTCGTTGAGCATGTCCACCGGCCGCCCCTTGGCCGTAACCTGCAGCGTCCGCACCACGCCGAAATTCTCCGCATCGCGCACATAAATTTTGTCGGAACCGTCGCTCATGTAGAGATACTCCCCGTCGGTGGTCAGCCCCCACCCTTCGCCGTCGTACACGAACGAACGGAGCGGCCGGAAATCCTCCGCATCATAGACGAACGCACGGCCCGCCACCCAAGTCAACTGGTATATCTTGCCGCCGAGGTATGCGATACCCTCGCCGAAATACTTTCTCTCCAGTCCCACGCGCTGCAGCACGCGCCCGGTCGCCGGTTCCACCCGCCGAAGCTCCGAACGCCCGTTCTGGCCCGTTCCCTCGTACAGATACCCGTCGAGCCAGAACAGTCCCTGCGTATAGGCTCCGGTATCGTGGGGATAAACAGCCTTCACGCGGTAGGTGTATTCCGCCGGTTCGCGGAAGGCGACCGGGGCCTGAGGCGCAGCAGGTGCGGCCGCAGCCCGCTTCGCCGTCCCGCGCCCGCCGCAGGATACGGCCAGCGCGAGTATAACATAAAGTACGACTATCCTTTTCATCATTTTGAAATTTACCGGAATGTACAAAGTTACGCAAAATATGCCGAAACGCATATACCGTCCCGCCAAATAGCGGCGAAACCCTCCGGCGATTGCCATAATTTTATTAATTTTGCCCAATTAAAACCGACTGGGTATGCTTACTTTGAAACAAATCCGGGAAGAGAGGCAGCGCACCGTGGAGCGCCTCGCCGTCAAGGGAGTCGATGCGGCCCCGGTGATTGAAAAAATCATAGCGGAGGACGACCTGCGCCGTTCGCTCCAGCAGCGGCTGGACGGCTGCCTTGCCGAACAGAACGCCCTCTCCAAAGAGATAGGAAAGCTCTTTGCCGCGGGACGACGCGAAGAGGCCGACGCGGCCAAGGGACGGGTAACGCTCTTGAAGGAGGAGTCGAAAACACTCGAAGAGCAGCTCCGCGAGGCCGCCGACCGCATGAACGCGCTCATCGTTACCCTGCCCAACGTACCGACCGAAATCGTACCGGCAGGCAGGAGCGCCGAGGAGAACGAAGTGGTCAAAATCACGCCGCTGCCCGAGGCACTGCCCGAAGGGGCGCTTCCACACTGGGAACTGGCGCGCAAATACGGCATTATCGATTTCGAGCTGGGCGTGAAGCTCACGGGAGCCGGATTCCCCGTCTATAAGGGACAGGGAGCAGCTCTGCAGCGAGCCCTCATCTCCTTCTTCCTCGACCGCAACACGAAAGCGGGCTACACGGAGGTGATGCCCCCGTTGATGGTGAACGAAGCGTCGGGCTTCGGCACGGGCCAGCTTCCCGACAAGGAGGGGCAGATGTACCACGTAACGCAGGACAATTTCTACCTCATTCCTACGGCCGAAGTTCCCGTGACGAACATCTACCGCGACGTTATCCTCGACGGAGCGGAACTTCCCGTGCGCATGACCGCCTACACGCCCTGTTTCCGCCGCGAGGCCGGCTCATACGGCAAGGACGTGCGCGGCCTCAACCGCCTGCACCAATTCGACAAGGTGGAAATCGTGCGCATCGAAAGGCCCGAAAATTCCTATGCCGCACTCGACGAAATGGTGGCCCATGTGGAAGGCATCGTGAAAGAACTGGAACTTCCCTACCGCATCCTGAGGCTCTGCGGCGGAGACATCAGCTTCACGTCGGCCCTCACGTACGATTTCGAGGTATGGTCTGCTGCCCAGAAGCGGTGGCTGGAGGTATCGTCCGTGTCGAATTTCGAGACCTTCCAGGCCAACAGGCTGAAACTTCGCTACCGCGATGCCGACCGGAAAATCCAGTTGGCCCACACACTCAACGGCAGTTCGCTCGCCTTGCCGCGCATTGTGGCCGCGCTGCTGGAAAACAACCAGACGCCCGACGGCATCCGCATTCCCGCGGCGCTCGTCCCCTTCACCGGGTTCGACCGGATAAAATAACGGATTGCCCCGCACATGCCAGCGGCCTGCCGGATACCCGGCAGGCCGCTCTCTTTTCTCCCGCTGCGGCCGGCCACCCTTGCTCCGAAAGGACCACTGGCAAGAATCGCCCGGCGGTACCTTTCGTTCCCGCTCTGTCCTCTTCCTAATCCCTACATCGTTCTCCGCTTCCTCTGCCGCCGGGAAAACGGACAAAAGCCATCGGGAAAACGCACCGGTACCCGAGAAATACGGGAACGCCCCCGCAAACAGCGGACGCGGCGGAGATTTTCCGCCGCGTCCATTCCTGTTACCGAATCGCTTGTTCTCACTTCCATCCCGGCGAAACCGGAGGCTGCGGTACGAAACTCTCGGTCGAAGCCATCCCTCCCGACGTCTGCGGCAGAAGCGAAGGATAGAAGAACAGTATGTCGACCTGAGCCCCCGCATCGTTGTTCCAGAAAGCGTATCCGATGACGTCATAGCTATCCCACGACTCATCGAAGGAAACCCCGTCCGCACTCCAGGTACCGTACAGACTGTAACCATTTCCGATGTACATTCCCGAAGTAAAAGGCTCGAAGGTAACGTTCGCTCCAGCAGCCGCTACCGGAGTGCCTCCGGCGAATTCGATGCGGCCGTCCGTAAAGTAGGCCCGGACGGCATCGTCGGTCACCACGGTACCGGACGTACTGTTCATCAGGCCGGAAACCAGATAGGATTTGCCGACCACTTCCTCGCGCACCGTAACGGGTTGCCAATAGGGGCCGTTCGCCTTCGCCGCATCGGTATAGAACGTCAGGGCCCAGGTACCTATGTATTTCCGGTATGCCTCGCTGTCTTCGCCCGGTATCAGGTCGAGCGTAGTGAAATCGGCGCGATAGAATCCGCCGGCCACTCCGTCGGCATCGAACGCAAGGGCTGCGACCGTATAATCGGTGAGCGGCTTGAAATTGACGAATTCACGCTCTACCGATGCCGATTCGCTCTCGAACTCAAGCAAATTGCCTCCGCCCGCAAGCGTTGCCTTCAGGTCCTCGTCGCTCACACCGCCCTTGAACGCTCCGAAGCGGACATATGCACTGCCGTCATTGACGAAACGTACGACGAACGACCGGTCGGACGCATCGACGTCCAGACTGCTCAACGCCGCCGCACTGCGCTGTGCCTCCACCGTAAAAGTACAGAGTTCGCCGATGCCGTCCGCCGACTCCGGTACCGCCAGCACGACATAACGGTCGGCCTGTCCCGACGGAACCGCAAGAGTCTGAACCGCCTCGGTCGCCGGGAACACGCTTCCCACGCTCAGCACTCCCCGCAATTCATCTTCATATTCCTCCTTAAAGACGTTCTCGTAATCGGCTCCGGCATATACGGCCAGCCAATAGCGTTCGACGGCAGGGGAGGAAAATTCGAAACGAAGTTCCAGCAAGTCGGCCGCAAGCCACGCATAAGAGCCGGTCATCCGTTCCCCGCTCCGTACCAACGCTTTGGTACGGTAGGTCTCCGTCACCGGCTCCAACGGCCGATGGTCGGCATCGTAAGGCTGGGCATAAACGACATACTCCGTCTCCGGCTCCACGGAAAATTCGCCGGGAATATCCCCGAACTGCTCCTGATACGCTTGGTTGGCCAGAATGAACTCCTCCATCGTATGACCGGCATTGTCTGCGAACCACTGTTCCAACACCGCCTTCTCCACATAGCCCGGTATGAAGGACGCGCATCCTTCCGCCATCACGAAGTTCACCAACATCCGATAGGGCGAATAGTTCTTCTGGTCGATGGTCATGATGACGGCGCCGGTCTTCTCCGCCCCGTCGAACACGAGTCCCTCGACAGGCAGCACCGTATTGCGGGCGACGGTTATCGGCGACGCCAGCGTGCGCTCGACATACCCTCCCTCCTTATCGAACAAACGGACGGTAAGCGCATCGTATTCCGCAGGCGGAACGGCGACATACACCGACAGAGGCGTATCGGAAAGCTGCGTATCGATACCCGTTACGGTCACCGAGCGGGCAGTCTGCTCCGTCTTCGCATAACCGACGAAAGAACCGTCGGCACCAAAATACATCCTGCCCGAAAGATTCAGCGCCTGCTCGCTCAAATCGGTATTGCTCGTCAACATGAGTTTGGAAAGCACCGTACTGCCCGTAATGCGCAGTTCCAGCAATCCGAATACGTTCCGGAAAGCGAGACCGGATTCCGGGTCGCTGCCCGAAGCGACCATGGGATTGCAGCCCGAAGCGAACGTCCCTGCTGCATAAGGCTGTTCGGCAGGTATCTTCATAGCCACCGACCCCGAATCATAAACCGCACCTGCAGCCGGGTACGCCGCATAATACATACCGTCGGAACCGGCATCGAGCCAATCGCCGGTGAAAGTCGCCGAACGCTCCCCGGCTCCGTCCGTCAATCCGAACATGGAGCTGCTGCCGCTGTCGTTCATCAGAAGAAACGAGTCACCCTCGTTCCACACGACCGAATAGTCGGCACCCAGTGCGGTACGTGTCACCTCCGTCGTCGCACGGATGGTCATCCCGCTTTGCGGCCCTACCGGCTCCGGCCCCTGCGTACACGAAAAGAGCAGCACCGCCGCAGCGGTCACCGCCGTGCAAAGGCCGCACATCACATTCCGTCCAATCTGTTTCATAGTCCTGAATTTAAGGTTAATGTTTAGCCAAAGATAAAGATACATTTTCGCATTTAAAACATTATATATAAACGATATAAATTATCCGGAAAAGCACCGCTGCGGCGTCAGGAGGTACGGCGCACGCCTCGCCGGGAGACCGCCGGAAGCGCCACCGACAGGGATACTCCATCCTCTCCCACGGCCGGTAGCCGCCCTTTCGTCCGGCAAAATAAAATAATCCGGAGGCCGTTTATTTTATACAAGATAAAATACTATCTTTGCGAAGTTTTTAACGACACTTAAACACTAAAGAAATGGCTTACAAAATTGATGAGAATGTCTGCATCTCCTGCGGCTCATGCGCCGGAGAATGTCCCACCGAAGCGATTTCGGCCGGTGATAACTCCTATGTTATCGACGCCGACAAATGCATCTCCTGCGGCACCTGCGCAAGTGTTTGCCCGACGGAGGCTATTTCGGAGGAGTAAACCGGATATTTCCAGAATACGAAAGAGGGGTATGGCAGCGGCCGTGCCCCTTTTCGTTTCCCCTGCCGGAACGTCCTCCCCGCTTTCCGCCCGGCAGACCGCTATTTTTCGTAACTTCGCATGCAAAAAGGGAAAACACGATGAATTTCGAAACCATCCGCGGCAAAGCGCTCGACCGGGTGCCGCTCACTTTCGACGAAGCGCTGTGGCTCTACGAAACGGTCCCGCCCGCACGGCTTTTCCGCCTGGCCGACGCACTGCGCCGCAGTGCAGTGGAAGAGCCCGGTACCGTGACCTGGCAGATAGACCGCAACGTCAACATCACCAACGTCTGCATCTCGGGCTGTAAGTTCTGCAATTTCCACTGCCGGCCCGGCGAGCGCACCGCCTACATCACGACCCCCGAAGCCTATGACGCCAAGATAGAGGAGACCCTGCGGTTGGGCGGCGACCAACTGCTGCTGCAGGGCGGCTTGCACCCCCGCCTCGACATCGCCTTTTACGAAGAGCTCTTCCGCGGCCTCAAGGCCCGCCATCCGGAAATCCGGCTCCATGCCCTCGGTGCCCCGGAGGTCGCCCACATCGCCCGTATCAGCTGCCTCTCGATAGGCGAGACGCTGCGACGGCTGCACGAGGCAGGGCTCGATTCGCTGCCCGGCGCGGGCGCGGAGATTCTCTGCGACGAAGTGCGCCGCCGCATCTCACCCGGCAAACCCTCCGTCGCACAATGGTGCGAAGTGATGCGCGAAGCCCACCGGATAAACCTGCCCACCTCGGCTACCATGATGTACGGCCATGTGGAGACACCCGCCCAGCGCATCGAACACCTGTTGCTGCTGCGCGACCTGCAGGCCGAATGCCCGGAGGGCCACTACGGTTTCATCGCCTTCATCCCGTGGATATTCTGCAGCGAGGGTACCCGGCTCGAAAAGGAGGGGGTACGTTCCCGCTTCTCCCCGCTCGAATACCTGCGTCTCATCGCCGTCAGCCGCATCGTACTCCACAACATACGCAACATACAGGCTTCGTGGCTCACCGTCGGCAAGGCCACGGCACAGATAGCCCTGCACTGCGGAGCCAACGATTTCGGCTCGATAATGATAGAGGAGAACGTGGTCTCCTCGGCAGGCGCCCGCAACGCTTTCGATGCCGAAGGCATCCAGCGGGCCATCCGTGAAGCGGGTTTCACTCCACAGCTGCGCGACCAGCTCTACCGAAAGCGCGACTACGCCGCGGCCCTCTCCCGGCAGTAACCTCCGGCCCCGAAACAAACGGAACAACAGCCCTGCAACGAGAAGGCCCGCAAAGAGTAAAACGGGGGCGTCTCCTCCCGGTGTCCGCAGTTTTCCGCTCCGGCGAAACAGGCAGCATCCGGACTACCGCACAAAACCGCCCGACACGCCGAACATTGCCGTTCCGACGGGCAGTACGGAACGAAGCCGCTCCAGGAAACAGGCATGCAGCGGAAAGGCTCGCTCAAAACACACGGGAACCGGCCGGGCCGCCGAACCGCAAAGCCCGTCAGGCACAACGGAGGAACATCCACGGACAACCCGTCGAACCGAAACGTTCCGGATGCCGAAGAGCGACAGACACAACGGAGGGGCCGCATCGGTCGATGCGGCCCCTCCGTTGCATCCGCCCCCCGGCGGACTATTTCGCGGCGCGCTTGCGCTCCGTCTCGTCAAGCAGGATTTTCCGCAGCCGCATCGCCTTGGGCGTCACCTCCACATACTCATCCTCCTTGATATACTCCAGCGCCTCTTCGAGCGAAAAGATGACCGCCGGAGCGATGTTCATCTTCTCGTCGGAACCGCTCGCCCGCATGTTGGTCAGCTTCTTCGACTTGGTCAGGTTGATGGTGATGTCCCCCTCGCGGGTGCTCTCGCCCACCACCTGGCCGCAATATATCTCATCGCCGGGCGATACGAAGAAACGGCCCCGGTCCTGGAGCTTGTTGATGGCATAGGCATACGCCTGCCCCGTCTCCATGGCTATCAGCGAACCGTTGCTGCGCATCTCTATTTCTCCCTTGTAGGGCTCGAAATCCTTGAACCGGTGCGCCATCACCGCCTCGCCGGCCGTAGCGGTCAGCAGGTTGCTCCTCAGCCCGATGATGCCCCGCGAAGGGATGTCGAACTCCAGCCTCGTGCGGCCGTTCTCCGACACCATGTTCACGAGCGTCCCCTTGCGTTTGGTGGTCATCTCGATGGCCTTGCCGGAGTATTCGTCGGGCAGGTCGATGGTCAGCTCCTCCACCGGTTCGCACTTTCGGCCGTCGATTTCCTTGATAATGACCTTGGGTTGTCCCACCTGCAGCTCGTACCCCTCCCTGCGCATCGTTTCGATGAGCACGGAAAGGTGCAGCACGCCGCGCCCGTACACCACGAAGCTGTCCGCCGTCGCACCGGGCTCCACGCGCAGGGCGAGATTCTTCTCCAGTTCCCGGTCGAGCCGCTCCTTGATATGGCGGGAAGTCACGTACTTGCCGTCACGGCCGAAGAAGGGGGAATCGTTGATGGTAAAGAGCATGCTCATCGTGGGCTCGTCGATGGCTATCGGTTCGAGCGGTTCGGGGTTGTCGTAATCGCATATCGTGTCACCTATCTCGAAACCCTCAATACCCACAATGGCGCATATCTCGCCGCACGGCACCTCTTCGGCCTTGCTCTTTCCGAGCCCCTCGAAGGTCATCAGGTCCTTGATTCTGGTCTTCACCATCGTCACGCCGTCGCGTTTGGCGAGCGTCACGTTCATGCCCGGCCGAAGTGTGCCGCGCGTCACCTTGCCCACGGCGATACGCCCCACGTAAGGAGAGTATTCGAGCGAGGTGATGAGCATCTGCGGAGTCCCCTCCACACGGGCCGGTTCGGGAATATCGTCGATTATCGCGTCGAGCAGCGGTGTGATGTTGTCGGTACGTTCGCCCAGTTTGTTGGACATCCACCCCTGCTTGGCGCTGCCGTACACGGTACGGTAGTCGAGCTGCTCTTCGTTGGCATTGAGGGTGAACATCAGGTCGAACACCTGCTCGTTCACAAACTCCGGACGGCAGTTGGGCTTGTCCACCTTGTTTATCACCACAATGGGTTTCTTGCCCAGCGCCAGCGCCTTTTGAAGTACGAACCGCGTCTGGGGCATGGTCCCCTCGAAAGCGTCCACAAGCAACAGCACTCCGTCGGCCATGTTCAGCACGCGCTCCACCTCGCCCCCGAAATCGGAGTGACCGGGCGTGTCGATGATGTTTATCTTGTAGTCCTTATAGATGACCGAAACATTCTTGGAGAGAATCGTGATTCCCCGCTCCCGTTCGATATCGTTGTTGTCGAGTATGAGTTCGCCCGCCGAAGCGGCGTTCCGGAACAGATGTCCCTGGAGTATCATCTTATCCACCAGCGTGGTTTTGCCGTGGTCTACATGGGCGATGATGGCGATGTTGCGAAGTTTCCGCATCTGATATCCTTTCCGTTATACAGCCCGCCGCAGAAGCGCAGGAACAACGCCGGCAGGCAGTTATCAACACATTGGCCGGAAGCGTACCTACACGTCTTCCGATTAGGGCGCAAAGGTACGAATAAATCGCCGATTTCATACAAAAATTTCCGTCTCTCCGACGGACGGGCAACGCCGCCACGACGGGACGGCACTCCGCACTGAAAATTATCGTCCCCATTTATGCCGATTCTAATCCAATCGGGATTATCTTTGCAACTTCAGCGAGGAATCACATATGAAGGATATCATCAATATCGTATGCGACGAAGGGGCCACGTCCCGGGTCGTGATAGGTTCCGTAGAGGAGAACTTCGAGAGCCTGCTGCCCGGGGGAACGCCCCGCATCATCATCGTGACCGACGCCAAGGTACATGCCAACAACCTGGCTTTCGTCAATGCGCACGAACATATCGTCATCGGTCAGGGCGAAAGCAGCAAGACTTTCGTCAAGCTCGAAGAGGTCTACCGCCAGCTCCTCCACATGGGGGCCGACCGGAGCACCTTCATCGTCGGTATGGGCGGCGGCATCGTGACCGACGTCACCGGTTTTGTCGCCTCCACCTACATGCGGGGCGTCCGTTTCGGATTCCTGCCCACTACCCTCCTCGCACAGGTCGATGCGAGCATCGGCGGCAAAAACGGCGTGAACCTCGACGGATACAAGAACATCATCGGAGTCTTCAACCAGCCGGAATTCGTCCTCTGCGACCCCGAGCTGCTCTCCAGCCTCCCCGACCGGGAGTTCCGGGCGGGTCTGGCCGAGGTAATAAAGGCGGGCATCATCGGCGACGCGGAGCTCTTCTCCATGGTGGAGAGGCACTCCTTCGAGGAGATACGTTCCGACGCTCCCCTGCTGCGCGAACTCATCATCCGCTCCATCCGGGTGAAGACGGCGATAGTGGAGCACGACCAGCGCGAACGGGGCGAACGGCGCAAACTCAACCTCGGCCACACATTCGCCCATGCGATAGAGAAAAGTTTCACCAACCTCTCCCACGGCGAAGCCGTAGCGGCCGGCATGGCCATCGTCTGCGACGCGGCGGTACGCGCAGGCAAGCTCGACGAAGCCACGGCGGACCGTATCCGAAACGTCATCAGCAGCATGGGCCTGCCCACGGAGTACCCGGTAGAGATGAAACAGCTGCTTATTGCCATCCGTGCCGACAAGAAACGGGAAGGCAACGGCATCTACCTCGTCTTTCCGCGTGCCATCGGCGAATGTTCGGTGGAGATGGTGAATACCGACAGCCTCGAAGACATCTTCCTCGACGCGGCGAAGGCACCCCAGAAACCGGCGCCGCAGTCCGCCGTACCGGAAGAAGCCCCGGAAGTTCCCGGAAGTCTCAGCGCCTCAGAAGCTCTTTGATACGTGCCAGTCCCGAACGTGCCATCGGTGTCGCCCCGAACCGCGCGTCGAACTCTGCCTGTGTCATCTCCAGCCACCGGCAGGCGGGCATATCAGCCGGACTGAAAAGCGGCCGGAAGCGAGGATTCGCAAAGAAAGGGGCCCGGAGGTTATAGGGACACACGTTCTGACAGTCGTCACACCCGAATATCCATCCCGCCGTAGAAGCTCCGATGCGTTGCGCAAGCGCCGGGACCCGTTCCGGATGCGGTTCGACGGTCAGCCGGGAGATACACCGGCGGGCATCCAGCCCCTCGCCTGTCAAAGCGCCTGCCGGACAATGTTCCACGCACCTCCGGCACGCACCGCAGCCGATACCCTCATAGGGCCGGTCATAAATATCGACCGGCACATCCACCACCAGTTCGCCGAGCAGCAGGAAAGAGCCGTAACGGGGCGAGACGAGCAGCGTATTGCGTCCTATGAAACCGAGACCCGCTTCGCAGGCGAGCCGTTTCTCCAGCAGCGGAGCCGTATCCGTAAAGGCTCTGAAACCCGTTCCGTCCTCCTTCAGTCCCAACCGCGCAGCGGTCTCGTACAGCATCTCCTTCACCGCGACATGATAATCCCCCGAACGGGCATACGACGCCACCTTGGGTACCGCCGTATCGCCGTAACCGAGGCTCGTATCATTCTTGTAGGAGACACCGCAGACCACCACCGAGCGTGCTCCGGGCATCAGTTCCGCCGGAGAGAAACGCTTCTCCACATTCCTGCGCAGATACCCCAGTCCTCCGTCGAACCCCCGCTCCAGCCACCCCTCGAAAAAAGTCTGTTCGGCACTGAAATTGCGCACACGACAGATACCGCACAGGTCGAAACCGGCGGCAGCGGCGGCCTGCTTTATTTCACGGGCTTGCAACATATTGACCATTTGCGGCAAAAATAACGATTAATAAAAGGAGTAGGAAATAAATATAATTAACTTTGCGTTGTGTAGGAAAAGGAACGGCGGGCCGGTCAGCGCGTTACGCAGCGTGCGGCCGAACGGTGCGACGAGGCGGCCGGAAGTGCAGCGGACTCGTCCGGACACAGGCAGGCGGCCGCGCCTCCTACGGAACGCAAGAGCCCGCGGCAAGGGTTCACAATATATCATTTCCCAATGGAATTCCAGACTCTCAAAGAACTATATGCCCACAGCATCAAGGCCTACGGCAACCGGCCTTCGTTCTCGATGCTCGAACGCGAATCCATGACGTACAACGATTTCGACGACCGGGTGGAGTACGTGCGCGGTATCCTGCTCGGAGCCGGCATCGGCAGCGGTGACAAAGTGGCGCTGCTGAGCAGCAACATGCCCAACTGGAGCGTCTGTTATTTCGCCATCGTCACCTCCGGCATGGTCGCCGTTCCGATATTGCCCGATTTCTCCGGCAGCGAGCTGGACATGATAATCACCCATTCCGAAGCCAAAGCGCTTTTCGTATCCGACAAGCTCTACACGCGCATCTCCAAGGAGGTGGTGGAACGGATGAACATCGTGGTACGCACCAAGAACCTCGGTATCATCGCCCGCACTTCGTTCGAACTCGGGGCCATGACCGAACCGAAACCGGAAGACCTGGCGGTGATAATCTACACATCGGGAACGACCTCTTCGCCCAAGGGCGTCATGCTCACGCACTACAATCTCGCGGCACAAATACAGATGGACCGCGACCTGTTTTTCGTGAAGCCGGACGACATCTTCCTTTCGATACTCCCCCTCTCCCACACCTACGAATGTTCGCTCGGCATGCTGCTGCCGTTCATGTGCGGCGCTTCGGTGGTGTACGTAGACAGACCGCCGACGGCATCCAACCTGCTGCCCGCGCTCAGGGAAGTACGCCCGACGGTGATGCTCAGCGTCCCGCTGGTCATAGAAAAGATATACAAAAGCCAGGTGGCCGGGCGGTTCAATTCGTCGGGCCTCCTGCGGAAACTCTACGGGAAACCGTTCTTCAGAAAGATGATACACCGCATAGCGGGGCGGCAGCTTTACAAACTCTTCGGAGGACGGCTGCGCTTTTTCGGCATCGGCGGAGCGAAGCTCGACACGGAGGCGGAACGGTTCCTGTCGGAAGGAAAGTTCCCCTACGCCATCGGCTACGGCCTGACCGAAACGGCCCCGCTGATTGCCGGAGCGGTACCGTCTAACGTGCGACTCGGCTCTACGGGACCGGTACTGCCGGGTATCGAGGCGCGGCTCGAAGATACGAACGAATTCGGCGAGGGGGAACTCGTGGTCAAAAGTCCCTGCACAATGCTGGGATACTACAAGAATCCGGAACTCACCGCGGAGGTTTTCACACCCGACGGTTGGTTCCGCACGCGCGACCTCTGCGCCTTCGACCCGGACGGATTCCTCTACATCAAGGGGAGGCTCGGCAGCATGATAGTCGGGCCGAACGGCGAGAACATCTACCCGGAGGATATCGAAAGCGTTCTGAACAGCCATTTTCTGATAAGCGACTCCATCGTGACGCAGGAGCAGGGCAAACTCGTGGCACTCGTCCGTTTCGACCGGGCCGAACTGGAGAAACGCTACCACGAATTCCGGGACGACCTTGCCACGACCATGGAGGATATCAAGGCCGACGTGATAAAATACGTCAATTCGAAGGTCAACAAATCCTCCAAAATAGCCACCATCGAGGAGCAGGAACACGACTTCGAAAAGACGCCTTCCCATAAAATCAAACGCTACCTCTACACCCGCAAACCGAAGGAAGAGAAGGAACACCCGCAAACGCCGGCAGACAAACGGTAAGAAGACCAGACGTTCGTTCCGCCTGTAGGAAACGAACGAAACGCTCCCCTACCCCCGGAAAGCGGCCGTTTCCCGCACCGGCCCCGTACAAGGGAGGCGTTCCGAAAAAGCCTCCTCCGTCGCCCGCCTCTTACTACGGCAGCGGCCCCGTTCTCAGGCGGCACGCCTCCGCCGGGACAGCTTCGGGAAGAGTTTGCGGAAACGCACCAGATAAGCGGTGATGCTGCCTCCGGCTACGATGCAGGTCACGGCCAGAATTATCATCACTATCCCGCACACTATCCTCGGCGTCAGCGCCTCTCCAAATACCGTCACCCCGAAGAAAACGGCGGTCACGGGTTCCAGTGCGCCGAGTATCGCGGTAGGCGTGGAACCTATGTACTGTATGGCGCTGGTCGTACAAAGAAACGATATGGCCGTGGGAAAGACCGCCAGCGCAAGCAGATTGCCCCACGAATACCACCGGTCGGGGAGACACACGTCCCGGCCGAAATCCAGCCGGACGAGGAACAGCGACAGGCCGAACAGCAGCACATAGAAGGTGACCTTGAGTGTCGCCACACTCTTCAGCGCCGTCTGATTGACACCCACGATATAGATGGCATAAGCCAATGCCGAAACCAGCACGAGTACGGTTCCCGTCAGGCTCAGGGTGGTTCCGTCGCCGCTCCGGTAGAGCAGCGCGATGCCGACCAGCGCGAGGACGATGCACAATCCGGTCTGCATCGTCAGTTTCTCCTTGAATACGAGAGCCATAATCAAAGCCACCAGCACCGGATAGACGAACAGGAGCGTGGAGGCTATTCCGGCATCCATATAGTTGTAACTGAGGAAGAGCGTGAGCGACGACAGGGCCACGAGAAGGCCCATGACTATCAGAGGTACTATCTCTTTCCGCTTGAGCCTGAAATCGCGTCCCCGGGCCTTAATCATGATACCCAGCAGAGGAATGGCGAGCAGATACCTGAAGAAGAGCACCGAATCGGGGTCCATCCCCTCCTTGTAGAGCGGAAGCGCGAACAACGGATTCATTCCGTACGATGCCGCCGCAACGGCCCCCAGCACATAACCTTTCAGCTTCGTATTCATGAAGAGTCTTAATTTTTCCGCGCAAATATACGCAATATATCCGGTGAAAAACCGAAAACGGACGGCGGGTATAAGCCCGGCACGCAAATGTGATGCGGTCGAGACGGCCATACCGCACCGTACGACCGGGTACGCTGCACACAAATAAAAAAGGGATTGCATCTTGCAATCCCTTTTCCTTGCTGCCGGAAAGGATACCGTGCCCCTATCCGCTTACGGACACCGGCTTGCCGAACTCTCCCGGCCAAATCCGCTTTCCTTCCTCAGAAAACCTCTTCCGTACCGAGAATCTGCGTCATGCAGTGCGCCGCACCGTATCCTCTGGTCAGGTTGGGGAGCGGTATCCACGTCACATCGACGCCGTGCGCCGCCAACGCCTGCTGCAGCTCCTGCGACTGTCCGGCGACGGCCATGATGCGGCGCGGGCCGATGGTCAGGTAGTTGTTGGCGTAATTCAGCTCGTCCGGCCGCGATATGGGAATGACTTTCACGCCGAGCGTCTTTTCGAGGAAATCTACGAAACATGCGCCTTCGACCGTCCTGCTGTACCGGCCATCCTTCCGCTCGTACACATCTACCGTCAGGTACTGCGACGAATCGGGCCCGGCCTTGTAGCGGTTTGCCGACAGCGTCACCAGGTCGCGGTCGATGCAGTTGAAATAGGTATCGAGATGCATCTGTTCCTGTTCGAGCCAGTTGTCCCGAACAACCATGAGCCTGTCCGTACCGAGCCAGTCGTTCTCCATGAGCTGGTCGATGGCCTTCTGCGTCGTGCGCAGCCCGCATCCGATAAAGGCGCTGCTGCCGAAAGGCAGAAAGTCTCCCCCCTCGAGATAAGCCCCCTCGCCGCTGATACGGCCTATCGGCGGCATTCCTATCTTATTGAGGCAAAATTCGGCTACGCGGCTCTCCACTTCCCGCTGGGGCGAGTGCATGCGGGCGATGACCAACCCTTTGAAAGTCGCTATCATCTGGTCGCGCATGTAGAAGAGATTCATCATCGGCCGCTGCCTGTAAGTGGCCGCGAAACCGGTATTCCCCTCCGTATGCGACAGCACCACTTCCGGCTGAAGCAGGATGATGCGCAGCAGGTCCTTGGGATTGGCCTTGCGGAGCACCTCCTCCTTGTATGCCCGCTGGGCATCGCGCTGGGCAGGGATAGCATCCGTATTGTACACGAGAAACTCTCCGGCAAAGGTACGCAGGGCGTCGAGCGCCGGCCCCTCCACCGCATTACCCTCCCCGTCGAGCGTACCGTCGAGAAGCACCTCCCTAACGGTCAGTACACGGGCACCGGCCTCCGTCAGTGCCTTCCGGTAATTCCTGTGCTCCCTGGAGGCCTGGTCCACATTGAAATAATCCGCGAACAGAGCCGCATCGGGATGTATCACACCGAGAAACAGCTCCTCGGTGGGTTCATGCATCAAAATAGTCATAACTGTTCGATATCGTTTGGCGGAGCGGCGGCAGACAATCCGGCCCGGCGGCCGCCCCTTCGGTTTAATCTTTCCGGATACGGCACCGAAACGAGGCTGTTGCCGGTACCGCGTTAAAAACGTGTAAAATTAAGCAATTCCCCTCTTTTATCCAAATCCGCTGCCGCCGGCAGGCTCACACCACATCCGGTACATAGCGGCGTATCTCCCGCGCAAGTTCCTTCTCCCGACCGCCGAGCAGCGTATCGGCCAGCGCATGGAAACGGGCCGAATGGTCCTTATGGCACGTATGGCAAAGTTCGTGGACAATCACATATTCGATGAGCGGCAGCGGCAGACGCACGAGGAAGATGCTGAGTGAAATATCGTTGCGCGAGGAACAGCTGCCCCACCGGCTGCGCGTGGCACGGACGGTCACCTTTCCGTACCGGAAACCGTACCGGGCGGCGAGCTCCTCCACCATGCCCGGCAGCAGCGCCTTCGCCTCGGCACGCAGGGCACGGAGGGCTCCCTCCCTCGCCGCCGCCTGCACCTCCGGGGAGGAGGACGGCATCGAAACCGGAAACGAAACCGCTATTTCGTCCGCCGTGACATGGCACACCACCCGTTCCCTGCCCGGCTCCGGATACCAACGCAGAACGTGGGTACGGGTGGCATAAGGGGGGGCCAGCAGACGGACAGGGTGGCTTCGTTCCATTCTTTCGAGCGCCGCGGCCACCCACGACTCTTTTGCAGCGAGGAAAGCGAGTCCCTCCCGCACGGAACATCCCGCCGGCAAGGTCAGACGCACCTTGCCCGACGGTCGGACCGACACCGAGATACGCCGTGCCCGACGGGTACCGAACACCGTCACCTCCCCGAAAACAGGATGCACTACCCTCTTCTTCACACCTTTTATATCCGTTCGGAAGCGGAACGGCAGGCACCTCCGCCCCCTCGTTCCGCCCCCGTCTTTTTTGTTCCGTCCGCCTGCCCATGCGGTTCCCCGCGACCACAAACTCCGCTGACCGCCCCCGCACTCCGACAGGGCTGCTGCGACTCTCCGCACGCGGCACTGTTCCGGACGGTTCCACCGCCAAGGTCAGTGAATCCGCTGGCGCACCGCTTCAAACAGCAGCACGGCCGCGGCAGCCGAAACGTTCAGCGACTCGATGGACCCGATGATGGGTACGGCCAACTGCACGTCGCACAGTTTAAGAACCTCCTTTGAAATCCCCTTGTCCTCGCTTCCCATGACGATGACCGTCGGCTTGCCGAGGTCGGCATCGTAAATCAGCGTACGCGACTTCTCGGTCGCGGCAACTATCTGCATGCCCGTTTCGGAGAGATATTTCAGCGTATTGCGGATGCTGCCCGCCCGATGGACGGGAATCCTGTTCAGCGCCCCGGCCGAAGCCTTCACCGCTTCGGCATTCACCGGAGCGGCGTTTTTCATGGGAACGATAAGCCCGTGGGCCCCGGCACACTCGGCACTGCGGGCGATGGCGCCGAAGTTACGTACGTCGGTCACGCCGTCGAACACCACAATCAGCGGCGTTTCGTCGTCGGGCACCCGGTCGAGGATATCCTGCAACGCTACATAACCGATGGCGGCTATCTGCGCCACCACCCCCTGGTGGTTGCCGCGCGTCATCCGGTTGAGTTTCTCCACCGGCACCTCCTGCCAGCGCACCCTGTACCGCCAACAGAGGTCCTTGAACTCGGTCATGAGCTGTCCCCCGGCATCCTTTTTTATGTACAACCGCTCTATCTGCCGGCCTGACTGTATCGCCTCTGCGACCGGACGTATGCCGAAAATGATATTTTCCATACCGTACCCTCTTCTCCGTTCTCCGGATATCGTTCCCTATCTATTCCCGACCGCCGTTTGCGGCCGACCCTTCTCATTCTCTTGCGGACTGCCCATGCCTTTCCACGGCCGCATGCCCGTTCAGAGCATCTCCTTCAACCGGTCTTCGAGCAATTCCAGCTCATATCCGAGCTTCTCCCACTCATGCACCTCGTATGCCAGCCGCTCTTTCAGAGCGTTGTACTCCCCGAACACACTTCCGTCGGAGAGGTCTATCCCGTGCGCGGCGGGGTCTGCCAGCCGTTTGTCCCATTCGGCGACTTCCGCCTCCAGACCGGTTATCCGCTGCTCCACAGCGGCCACGGCCCCCTGCGTCTTGCGGATGGTGCGTTCGAGCTCCTTCTTCTGCTGGTAATCCACCTTCTTTTTCTCCGGCTTCGCCGCAGCCGGGGCCGATGCCGCAGGCTGCCGCGCCTCTATCTCGCGCATCGACTCCACCCGGCGTTTCTCCAGAAAATACCAGATACCGCCCAGATACTCTTTCACCCCTCCGTCGCGAAACTCGTACACCTTGTCCACCAGTCCGTCGAGGAACTCGCGGTCGTGTGATACCACCACCAGCGTCCCGTCGTATTTCAGCAGGGCATTTTTCAGAATATCCTTCGAACGCATATCCATGTGGTTCGTCGGCTCGTCGAGCACGAGCAGGTTGTGGGGTTCGAGCATCATACGGGCCATGGCCAGACGGCTGCGTTCGCCGCCCGAAAGCACCTTCACCTTCTTGTCGATATCCTCGCCCCGGAAGAGGAACGCGCCGAGAATATCCCTCAACCGCGTGCGTATGTCGCCCACCGCCACCCGGTCGAGGGTATCGTACACGGTGAAATCGCCGTTCATCAGGTCGTCCTGGTTCTGGGCGTAGTAACCCGTATTGACATTCACGCCGACCCGGATACTCCCCTCCGTAGGCCGGAGCTCGCCGACGAGCATCCGCGCGAACGTAGTCTTGCCCTCGCCGTTGCGCCCCACGAGCGCAATGCGGTCGCCCTTCTCGATGGTGAATTCGGCACCGCTGAAGACATGTTTCTCCCCGAAACTCATGCCCGCCCCCTTGACCTCGGCCACGATTTGTCCCGAACGGGGCGCCGGAGGAAACTTGATGCTCAGGGCGCTCAGGTCCTCTTCGTCCACTTCGATACGGTCGAGCTTCTCCAGCTGCTTGATGCGCGACTGCACCTGATTGCTCTTGGTGGGTTTGTAACGGAACTTTTCGATGAACTCCTCCGTCTTCTCTATCATGCGCTGCTGGTTCTCGTAGGCGGCCATCTGCTGCTGGCGCCGTTCGCGCCGCAGCTCCACATACCTGCTGTACGGAACTTTGTAGTCATACAGCTTGCCGAGCATGATTTCCACCGTACGGTTGGTCACGTTGTCGAGAAATGCCCGGTCGTGCGAAATGAGTACGACGGCCCCGTTGTACTCCTTCAGATACCCCTCCAGCCACTGGATACTCTCGATGTCGAGGTGGTTGGTAGGCTCGTCGAGCAGAAAGACCGAAGGACGGCGAAGCAACAGTTTGGCCAACTCGATGCGCATGCGCCACCCGCCGCTGAACTCGCTCGTGGGACGATCGAAATCGCTGCGACGGAAGCCCAGTCCGAGCAGCGTCTTCTCTATCTCCGCCTCGCGGTTGTCTCCGCCGAGAATATGGTAACGGTCCGTGGCATCGTTCAGCCGGTGGAGCAGTTTCTCGTAATCGGCACTTTCATAATCGGTGCGCACGGCAATCTCCTCGGTGAGTTCGGCTATCTCCCGTTCCAACGCGATGACCTCGATAAAGGCTCCCGCCGTCTCCTCCACGAGACTCGTGGTATCGGCCACCTTCATCTGCTGCGGCAGGTACCCCACCGTCACGTCGCCGCTGCGGGTCACCGTACCGCTCGTGGCGGGCTGCTCGCCGGCAATCACCTTGAGCAGAGTACTCTTGCCCGCACCATTCTTACCCACCAGACCGATGCGGTCCTTGGGATTCACGAGCAACGATATGTCCTTAAACAAATCCCAGCCGCCGAAACTGACGGTCAGGTTATCTACTGAAATCATCTGTCAACCTAATCCTTTTCAAACACGCCTCTCCAGCGGCAAAAACGGTATGCGCCATCCCATGGCCGAAAACAACGCAACGGCGCACCCTTCGGATACCGCATCCGCCACGGTTCTCTCCCGCACATCCTGCAGCTCCCGGCACCGGCTGCCGTTACCGGGAGGACTGTGCCTCCAACATCTTCACGATTTCCGCCTTCGGGTCGGCGGCACCGAACACCGCGCTTCCGGCCACGAGCGCATCGCAGCCCGCTGCAAAGAGGTCGCCTGCATTGGACGCGGATACGCCGCCGTCTATCTCTATCAGCACCGGCAGACCGCGGTCGTCTATCATGCGGCGCAGCCGACGCACCTTTTCCCAACTGCCCTCCATGAAACTCTGGCCGCCGAAACCGGGTTCCACGCTCATGATGAGTACGAGGTCGAGCTCGGGCAGCAACTCTCCGAGCACCTCCACCGGAGTAGCCGGCTTGACGGAAATTCCCGCCTTCACGCCGCACTCCTTAATCATCCGGATGGCGCCCAGCGGGTCCTGCGTCGCCTCGTAATGGAAAGTCACGAGGTCGGCTCCCGCCTCGGCAAAACGCCTGAGGTACTTCTCCGGCTCCACTATCATCAGATGTACATCGAGAAACTTCGCGCTCGCCCGACGGATGGGTTTCATCACCGGAAAGCCGAACGATATGTTGGGCACGAAGACGCCGTCCATGACGTCGATGTGTATCCACTGCGCGGCACTTTCGTCAATCATCCTCGTGTCGCGGTCGAGGTGGCCGAAGTCGGCCGAAAGCATAGAAGGGGAGATAATGCGTTCCATGGCGTTTTAAAACATTTGCACAAAGGTAAGGCAATTTCCGAAAAAAACGGGTAACTTTGGAGAGCTCTCCGACGAAATAAGACGATATGCAAATCTTTCTGATAATCACCGCTGTCATTTTCGCCGCCGCATGCGGCATCCTCTCCGTTCTCTGCCTGTCCCAGCGCCGCCGGCTGCACGCGCAGTCCCTGCGCATCGGGGAGGAGGAGGCCCGCACGGCTGCAGAAACGGCACGGAGTACGGAGCTGGCCGGCGAGCTGCGCGCACGGGAGCTCGACCTCGTGGCAGCCCGCAAGGACATCGAAGCGCTCACGGCCCGGCTCGACGAAGAGGGAGAGAAGCTGAAGGAGAAGAACGAGATGCTGATGCTCCAGTTCGAGAAGACCGCCAACGACATCTTCGAACGCAAGACGCGCCAGTTCAAGGATGTCAACAAAGAGTCGCTCGACATCATTCTGAAGCCGCTGAAGGACAACATCTCCGACTTCAAGCAGCGGGTGGAGGAAATCTACTCCAAAGAGAACGAGAACCGCGGCGCCCTCAAGGCGGAACTCAACAGTCTGATGGAGCTCAACCGCCGCATCACCGAGGAGACCAACAACCTTACCTCCGCCCTGCGGGGCAACAGCAAGGTACAGGGCGACTGGGGCGAAATGATACTCGACACCATTCTCGAAAGTTCCAATCTGCAGAAAGGCATCCACTATACGACACAGACCAACGTGAAGGACGCCGAAGGGAACAACCTCCGGCCGGACGTCATCCTGAACCTGCCGGACGGCAAACGGGTGGTCATCGACTCCAAGGTATCGCTCACGGCCTACGTGAACTATTGTGCATGCGAGGAGGAAGAGTCGCGCCGCCGGACCATGGCCGAACACCTGCGCTCCGTCCGCAACCACGTCAACGAGTTGGGCCGCAAAAGCTACCAGGAGAGCGTGCTCGGTTCGCCCGATTTCGTCATCATGTTCATTCCGACGGAACCGGCCTTCCTGGCTGCCGTACAGTACGACAACGGCCTGTGGGACGAGGCCTACCGCAAAAAGGTCATCATCAGTTCACCCACGAACCTCTTCGGCATGCTCAAGATTGTGGACGACCTCTGGAAACGCGACGACCTCGGACGCAACGCCAACCGCATCGCCCGCGAGGGGGCCATGATGTACGACAAATTCGTCGGATTCGTCACTACGCTCGAAACAATCGGCAAGAATATCGACACCATGCAGGGCAATTACGACAAGGCGATGAAACAGCTCCGCACCGGCACCGGCAACCTCGTCAGCCGAGCCCAGCGGCTCAGCGCCCTGAACATCAAAGTTTCCAAATCCCTGCCCCAGTCCATGTTGGAAGAGTCCGACGACCTGCCCGTCGAGGAGTGACCGAACGGAAACCCGCCATGCGCAGCCTCCGTACGGCCCGGTCTTCCGCCGCAGTGCCCCTCCATCCCGGAATAAAGAAAAGCCGTCCCCGCACCGAACCGCTCCATACATCACGAAAACCTCCTTACGGCCCCTCCTGTATTCCATCGCTCCCGACTTAAAAACGACATCCCGACAGACAGGGCCGAATCACTCCACCGCACCGGAGAAGAAAACCTTCCCACGAACGCCGCCTGTCTTCTATCATTCCCGGCATAGGCATATCCCCCGTCCCCCCTACCCGCACACAGAGACGAGAAATACCAAAAAACAGCGGGACGAAAGAACCGTCCCGTTTATCCTTTCCATGTTTCCGTAAATCCCGACCGACATTCGGGAAAAAGATTCCGCTCTCCCCGTTCCCCGAAAAAAACACCCCCGACACCCTGTCTCTACCGGCCAACGGCACCGCCGTCCACCTGCCGTTACGCCTCTCAGGAGGCTTTTGCAGTCTTGGCGTGCGGTTCTTCGGGAGCGGAGAGCCGCATCAGTTCGGCCTTGAGTTCGGTGGAAGAGAGGCCCACGTTTATCTTGCCGTTATGGGCCACGGAGATATTGCCCGTCTCCTCCGACACCACCACGATGATGGCATCCGTCGTTTCGCTGGCGCCGAGAGCAGCCCGGTGTCTCATGCCGAACGAAATAGGTACCTCCGAACGGGTGGAAGGCAGCACGCACTTGGCCGCCACTATCCGGTTATCGGCTATGACTACCGCCCCGTCATGCAACGGAGAGTTCTTAAAAAAAAGGTTCTTGACCAGCGGCGTGGAGATGATGGCATCCACACGGACCCCCGAATCGATTATCTCCTGCAAGTTACCCTCCGTCTTTATCACTATCAGAGCTCCCGTTTTCGTCGCAGACATATCGCCGCATGCACTGACTATCGGGTTGATGTATTCGAGGTCCGCCACTTTGCCGCTCCCCTTAAAATCGAATATGCGTCCGAGAAAAGAGCGCTGCCGGTCACGGAACTGATTGCCCCACACCTGCAGGAAACGCCTTATCTCCGGCTGGAAAATGATGACCAAAGCGATAAGACCGACACTGGTCAGACTGCCGATAAGCGACGTCAGCAGCTCCATGTTGAGGGCACGGACGACGATATAGACGACGAAGAGCAACAGGATACCGGAAAGGATGCTCATCGCATGCGTACCGCGCAACACCTTGTACAGGTAATACATCAGCATCGCCACCAACACGATGTCAAGGATATCGACGAATGTTATCCGGATGAAATCCATACCAGCCTCTATTTAAAACACAAAACTAAATAAAAAAACGGGACATGTCAATAACCGCAGCGGGAAAAAGAGCCGGCCGGCAGTCCGGCCGCTTTCAAAAAAACGCCTGCCGAATGAACCGGAACAGAAAGCCGGAGCTGCCCTTTCGGGGCGGCTCCGGCTGCAACAGGTCCGGAATATCCGGATGATATTACTTCGCCGTCTTTACGGGGGCTGCCGGCGCCTTGGCCTTGCGCGACATCAGGTCATAGGAGACCGGCGTCGCAAGGAAGATGGAAGAGAGCGTACCGATAACGACACCGAACATGAGGGCGAATACGAACCCGCGGATAACCTCACCGCCGAAAAGGAAGATGGCGAGCAGCACCACGAACGTCGTAGCCGAAGTGTTTATCGTACGGGACAGCGTATGGTTTATCGCATTGTTGATATTGTCGAACATCGAACGTTTGGGATACAGTCCCATATACTCCCTGATACGGTCGAACACCACCACCTTGTCGTTGATGGAGTAACCGATGATGGTCAGGATAGCCGCAATGAACGACTGGTTCACCTCCATGCTGAAGGGCAGGATGCCGTAGAACAGGGAAAAGACACCGATGGTCAGGAATGCATCGTGGGCGAGGGCGATGACGCTGCCGGCACCCCACTGCCATCTGCGGAAGCGGATGATGATATAGATACCGATGGCGAAAAGGCCGATGAATACCGCGATGAACGAGTTACGGGTAATGTCGCTCGCCACGCTCGGGCCCACCATGTCGGCGGAGATGATACCGTAGGGATTGGTCGCCGTCGAATGGAACTCTTCGAACGTCAGCGGCGTAGCAAAAAGCGGTGCAAGCGCCTCGTACATCAGCCGCTCTACCGTGGTATTCGCATCCTGACTGTCATCATCGTATTTGTACTGCGTAGTAATGCGCTTCTGCATCTGCGCTTCCGAGCCGAACTGTTTCACCTCAAAGCTCTTGTAGGCAGCATCGCCCTCCACGTCGTCCGACATGAAAGTCTGGTCGAGCGCATAGCGGACGTCGTTGTCGGAGATGACCTGGTCGAACCGTATCACGAAGGTACGGCCTCCGGAGAACTCCACGCCGTAGTTGAGGCCGCGGGTCATTAGCGACACGGCGGCTATCACGATGAGCAGCAGCGATACGCCGTATGCCCACTTGCGGATACCGAGGAAATTGACATGCACGTTCTGGAGGAAATTCTCCGACCACTTGTTCGAGAAGCGGATGTTCTTCCCGCGGCTGAGCATGCCCGTAAATATCAACCTGGTGATAAAGAGCGAAGTAAAGAGAGAGGTCAGGATACCGATGATAAGCGTGGTAGCGAATCCCTGTACGGGGCCGTTACCGAATACGAAGAGGACGATACCCGTGATGATAGTCGTCACGTTGGAGTCGATGATGGCCGACATGGCGTTCTTGTATCCTTCGTTCACGGCGAGACTCAATCCCTTGCCGCCCCGCAGCTCCTCTTTGACACGTTCGTAGATGAGGACGTTGGCATCCACCGCCATACCCATCGTCAGCACGATACCCGCGATACCGGGCAGTGTCAGCACGGCTCCGAACGAAGCGAGCACTCCGAACAGGAAGAAGAGGTTCGCAACCAGTGCGATGCTCGCCACCATACCCGCTTTGTTGTAGAACAACATCATGTAAATGAGGACGCAGCAGAAAGCTATCACGAACGAAATCATGCTCGAATTGATGGACTCCTGTCCGAGCGACGGACCGACCACCGCCTCCTGGGTGATGCGGGCCGGCGCCGGCAGCTTACCGGACTTCAGCACGTTGGCAAGGTCCTTGGCCTCCTGAATGGTGAACTGTCCCGAAATGGAGGAACGTCCGTTGGGTATCTCGCTGTTCACCCTCGGTGCGGAATAGACATAGCCGTCGAGCACGATGGCAATGAATTCGCCGATGTTATCGGCCGTCATACGGGCCCAGGTTTTGGCACCGGTAGGCGTCATGGTCATGGAAACCTCGGCAGCAGAGCCTTGCTCGGCGAAATCGCCCTTCGCATCGGCTACTGCGGAACCGTCCAGCGGAGCCTTGCCGTCGCGCGTATTGGCTTTGATGGCATAAAGTTCATAGGTGGTTTCGGCCGGGTCTATCGGTTTCACGCCCCACATGAGTTTCACGTCGCGCGGCAGCAGCATACGTACCTGCGGGGTGTTGAGCATCGAATTGACGGCGGCGGTATCATACGATTTCGCATACCCTATCACCGGGCCGTTCATTATCTGGCCCGTTTCGCTCAATGCAGGGGAGAGTTTCGCGAAGAGCGGGAATTCATCCATAACCGCCTCATCGGCCCCCGTCATGGCAGCGGCATCGGGCCGGTTCTCCAACTCGGCCAGCAGGTCCTGCTCGGCACTCTCCTCACTGACTGCCACTTCGGTAACCTGTCCGTCGGTTATCTCGGTCACGTCCACCACCTCGGTATCCTGCAGCGCCTGCTGTTCCTCTCCGGCCGCTGCGGCATCGGAAGCCTTCTGCAGCTCTTTCACCACCGCATTGGCCTGTTCAAGCATCGGGAATATCTCCGTATTATTATAGGTAAGCCAGAATTCGAGTGACGCCGTTCCCTGAAGAAGCTTGCGTACGCGTTCGGGCTCCTTGACACCAGGAAGTTCCACGAGGATACGGCCCGAGGCCCCTATCTTCTGGATATTGGGCTGCGTGACGCCGAAGCGGTCGATACGGCTGCGCAGCACGTTGAACGAGTTGTCTATCGCACTTTCGGCCTCTTCCCTCAATACACGGATGACCTGTTCGTTCGTGCTGGTGGGAGTAATCTTTTCGCGCAGCTCCTGGGTATTGAAGATGAGCGCCAACGGAGCATTGCCCGAAAGGTCGGCGTATGCACGCGAGAAGAGCGTAATGAAATCTTCCGCACTATTCTTCTGCTCGCTCCGTGCCTGCGAAAGCGCCGCATTGAAGATGGGGTCCTGACTGTCGTTGGACAGGGCCCTCACCACATCTTCGACGGAGATTTCGAGCATGACGTTCATACCGCCCTTCAGGTCGAGGCCGAGGTTTATTTCCCTCTCTTTGACCTGTTTGTAGGTGAAGCCCAGGAATACTTTCTGGGATTTGATAGAGTCGAGGTAAGACTGCTGCCTCTCCTGCTGGAGTTCGACGGGGAACCCTTCGGCATAGCGGGCGGCCTTCTTCTCGATGTTCCGTGCCACGAATGTGAACGAAAGCTGGTAAGCACAAGCGATAGCCAAAATAATCGCAATTGCTTTGATAGCGCCTCTGTTTTGCATTGTAAGTAAGAGTTATTATTTTTTCAGTTAATTGCGTCGCATAAGCCGCAGCCGCACGAGGAGGCTGCAGACACTCTTCCCAATAGTGCGCAAAAATAGATATTTTTTCGTAAAATACAACAGGGTATCAGCCACTATTCGCATCCGGAAGGGGAAAAAGGGAGCCCGGCGGGAGAGAAAAACGGAACGGGGCCGCCCTTCCGGACAGCCCCGCCAACCGATGTCCGTCTGGAACGGACAGTATTTTCTTCAAAACCCGGCCGCGTCAGTTCGCCTGCCGCTCGTCGAGGATGCGCTTTGCGCAGTCGAGTATGGCCGTATCGTCCAGTGTGACGACGCCGCCGTCGGGCCCCGGTTCAAAGTGTACACCCACGGTATTGCCGCTCTCGAAATGGCGTCCGCCGAAGTAATTCCTCACTATCTCTACATCCACTCCCAGTTCATCCGCAATACGCTGGGTGCTGCCGCTCGGAAGCTGGTCCTTGATACGGCGCAACTCATTAAAGGTTATTGTCATAGCTATATGGTTTTATGTGAAATATACATCCAACGATTTAAAGATAACAAAAAATTCCGGACTAAAAAAATGAAACGTATCTTTTTTGTCATTCATAATTAACAGCCGTGCAACACGCCCTTCCGGGGAGTATTCCGGGTCTTCATCCATAAGAACGCCGGAGCGGACGGTTTAGTCTGCCGGTGACAGTCCGCATGTCACCTTTTCTGGCAGCGGGACTGACATGCCACCTCCTTTTTGTCAGTTTCACGGGACTTTGCGCGGTTGGCATAAAGATTGAAGTTCTCAGGACAAACCGAAACGGTAAGACGAACGGAAATTAAAGAAATAACTAAAACAATATATCAATTATGGCAAAGATTATCGGAATCGACTTAGGAACAACCAACTCCTGCGTAGCAGTAATGGAAGGCAACGAACCCGTTGTGATACCCAACAGCGAGGGGCACCGCACCACCCCGTCCATCGTGGCGTTCACCGACAGCGGCGAGCGCAAGGTGGGCGACCCGGCCAAAAGGCAGGCCATCACCAACCCGAAGAACACCATCTTCTCCATCAAGAGATTCATGGGTGAGAACTGCGGGCAGGTGAAAGGCGACATCGAGCGCGTCCCCTACACGGTGGTATGCGAGAACAACATGCCGCGCGTGGAGGTGAACGGGCGTAAATATACTCCGCAGGAGATTTCGGCCATCATTCTCCAGAAGATGAAGAAGACAGCGGAAGATTACCTCGGTACCACGGTGGACGAGGCGGTCATCACCGTACCGGCCTACTTCTCCGACTCGCAGCGTCAGGCCACCAAGGAGGCGGGCGAAATCGCCGGTCTGAAGGTACGCCGTATCATCAACGAGCCTACGGCCGCCGCGCTGGCTTACGGTCTGGACAAGGCCAACAAGGACATGAAGATAGCCGTGTACGACCTGGGAGGCGGTACGTTCGATATTTCCATTCTGGAGCTGGGCGACGGCGTCTTCGAAGTAAAATCGACCAACGGCGACACGCATCTGGGCGGCGATGACTTCGACCACGTCATCATCGACTGGCTGGCAGAGGAGTTCATGAAGAACCACAACATTGACCTGCGCAAGGACCCGATGGCGATGCAGCGCTTGAAAGAAGCTGCCGAAAAGGCGAAAATCGAGCTTTCGAGCTCCACGCAGACGGAAATCAACCTGCCGTACATCATGCCGGTAGACGGTATTCCGCAGCACCTGGTCACGACGCTGACACGGGCCAAATTCGAACAGCTCAGCGACCGGCTGATACAGGCCACCATCGAGCCGTGCCGCAAGGCGCTTAAGGATGCGGGTATGCAGGCGAAGGATATCGACGAGGTTATCCTCGTGGGCGGTTCCACCCGTATTCCGGCCATCCAGAAGGTCGTACAGGACTTCTTCGGCAAGACGCCTTCCAAGAACGTGAATCCGGACGAGGTGGTAGCCATCGGCGCGGCCATACAGGGCGGCGTACTGACGGGCGAAGTGAAGGACGTGCTCCTGCTGGACGTCACCCCGCTGTCGCTGGGTATCGAAACTCTGGGCGGCGTCTTCACCAAGCTTATCGACGCCAACACGACGATACCTACCCGCAAGAGCGAGGTCTTCTCGACTGCGGCCGACAACCAGCCCTCCGTGGAGATTCACATCCTGCAGGGCGAACGTCCCATGGCACGCGACAACAAGACCATCGGCCGGTTCCATCTGGACGGCATCCCCGCCGCACCGCGCGGTGTGCCGCAGATTGAGGTGACCTTCGACGCCAACGGCATCCTCAACGTATCGGCCAAGGACAAGGGTACGGGCAAGGAGCAGAACATCCGCATCGAGGCCTCCTCGGGGCTTACCGAACAGGAGATACAGCGGATGCGCGACGAGGCGAAAGCCAACGAGGCCCGCGACCGCGAGGAGCGCGAGAAGGTGGACAAGGTGAATGCGGCCGACACCCTCATCTTCTCGACCGAGAAGCAGCTCAAGGAGTACGGCGACAAGATACCGGCCGACAAGAAGGCCAACATCGAAAGTGCGCTGGCCGAACTGAAAGCCGCACACGCCGCAGGCAACGTGGCCAACATCGACTCGGCTACCACGCGGCTGAACGACGCATGGCAGGCGGCTTCCCAGGATATGTATTCAGCCCAGCAGCAGGCCGGCGGTGCACAACAGGGTGCACAGGATGCCGGAACGCAGCACGGTACACCGAACAATGCGGGTGGCAGCCAGAACGACGGCGGCGTGACCGATGTGGAATTCGAAGAGGTCAAATAAGACGGACGATACGCCCGGCCGTCTGCGGACGGTAGAGGGACTCCGTAACCATAGAAACGATTAGACGAAAAGGGACAGGTCATTGCGGCCTGTCTCTTTTTTTTATCGTTTTCCGTGCCCGCGCAACGTCTGCCGGAACATGCTCCGACCGAGCACATGAATCCTCACTGATGCAAAATCCTTTGCGACAAACCTTTTGAATCGCCCCTATGCCACCGTAACGACACGACGGAGCATATAGCGACACGCCGAAAAGCAATCCTGCCCCGACGAAAAGTCATTCGTGCCATGCCTTCCGAGCCATTCGTTTCCACCGCATCCTATGCGGTCTGTCCTCATCCACTCCGATACGGCCCTGCCCTGTCATACCCGACGCCCCACCCCGTGTCTTTCGGCTCTTTTCCAGCCCTGCCCGACGGGGCGCAAATCGTTCCTGCCACCGCTGCCCGTACAAACCGGCTCTTCCCGGCCGCAGCGCTCCGAGCCCGAACACCGGCCCGAACACCGTACACCCGGCCCGAACAGGAAAAGACGACCGGCCTCCGAACCCCATCGTCCCAAATACGAACATCACCCCGAGCCCAAACGTCGTCCCGAACACGAAACACTGCCCAAACACGAAACACCGGCCCGAACACAAAAAAACCAGCCCGAAAGGTGCAAGACCTTCCGGGCTGGCGTGTGCGGCCTGGTAAAAACCTCTATTTGTCAATTCCGGTCATTATGAAACGGCCTGCGCCGCGTGCCGCCCGCGGCCGGCCGGTTGTCGCACATCCGGACAATCAATAAGTGGCTCCGATAGTGAAAGCCCCCTCGAACGAACCTTTCACGCTGTACAGCGCATCGCTGCCGAAATCGAACGAGATACTGTACGTTTCTCCGGTACGTTTCACCGTCATGGTACCGGTCGTGATGCAGGCGTCGCCTTCCACGTTCCCTTCGTTCATCCGCATGTACCAAGTATGCGACCGCGCATACGGTGTTCTGTATCCGCCGCTGATATTGCCGGGAACCAGGCGGGAAGGGTCGGAGTAAATATCGGTACCCACAGTATATGTACCATCCGGTAGATAATACTCGCTGTCATCGTTTTTGTACACGGGCTCCGAAACGAGATAGACGGTTACCAAATCGCCCGAACCGCTGTAGGTTCCTGTGTTCATATCGAACGTCACTCCGTCACTCCAGAAACGCAAATCCCAGAACGCATAAGCCTGTTCTTCGTTCTTGGTCAAATATACAATGACGTAGTTGCCGCTGGTCAGCGTCCCGAAATCGACATCCTCGGCCAGCGTGCTGTCGAACTCGGGTTTTCCCTCCTGCGTCACCGGTATCTCGAACGGGCCGATTCCCTCGGTATCGGCCGTAATGCGCACGGTGCAGCGGCGCGCCTCGGACGAGTTGTTTTCATTCCCGTCAAGCACCTGAATGACTGCCCCTTTATCCGTTTTCACTGCATTCAGCCATCCGGCAGAATCGCCCTCGTCCTCGACGGAGATGTTCCACTCCACGTTTACGGCCTCGATATCTATATAAATCGGATTATGGTCGTTATAGGACAAAGTGAATCCCTCCTCGGGCAGTGCGCCGCCGTCGTAGGAGAGCGTCAGCGAGGGAGGAAGTACTTTCCCCTCCTGCACCACGCGCACCGCCTTCGGCGAAGCGGAACTTTCGCTCGGCGTCACCGTGATGTCGGCGGTACGCTCCGACGTATCCGGATTGTCGGCCGCCGAGACCGTAAAGCCGCCCGCCTTCTCCGTCACGGTAAGCCAGTCGGCCTCCGTCGACGTACTCCACGTAAGGCCTTCGCCCTCGGTCGTGACGGTCACCTCCTGCGGGGCCGCACCCTCCGCACCGAAGGTCAGCGAGGCCGGCTCGACGGTCAGCGAATAAACGACCGGATTGGCATTGCCCTCCTGTTTCACGGTCACGTTCTTGGCCTTTACGTCGTCGTTATCCGTCGGCCGGACGGTGACGGAGGCGGTACGCGCCTCGGCCGCCGGGTTCGCGGCGACCGTAACCAGCAGTTTTCCGGCCGTTCCGTCCTCCACCGTAATCCAGTCGGCCGTGGAGGGCAGTACATATTCCCACTCCACACCCACAGCAGTCACGGTAATCTCCTGCGGAGCCGTATCCTCCGCGCCGAAGGTCAACTGCGAGGGGGATACCTCCAGCGACGCCTCCTGTACGCCCTCATTCTCGGGCGAACATGCCACGGCAACCAATGCCGCCGCCAAAATACTTCCTATCTTTTTCATCTCGATTTTGCGTTAAAAGGTTACGAATTAAAAGGTTAGTCATCGGAATCCCGCTGCCGGCAGTAGACCGGAGGCTATCCGGCCCCTCCGGCGCCCGGCGTTTCTGCCGCACGGACGCCGTCTGCGGGCCTCCCTTACACCAAAAATAACCTCTATGAAAAAAACTGCTTCAACATGAAAAGCCATGCTCACATCACTCGCCTACAGGCGTCACATACCACCCCAGATGCTGCAGCCCTATCCCGGCCATCTCTACCGTATAGTACCCGTGCAGCCGGCCGTTCGGCGCCATGTAGCGCACCCACGAAGAGTCAGGGACATGGATTCCGTAATGCTGATAGACCCATTCGGGCAAGGTACCGAGATAAGTGCCGGCATTCAGGTCATAGACATGGCCGCCCGTGAAGAACGCGTACCCCTCGGAGATAAAAGCGATGCCGTCGTCCGTCACGGCAACCCCCACGCATTCGCCCAGGTCGTCGATGATGACGGTCTGCTCCGTCTCGGTATTGTAGAATGCGGCGCGTTTCTCCAATATCCAGTCCGTCCTATTCTCGGTAGGCGTTTCGGTACGGTACATGCTGGCCAGCCACTTGCCGTTGGGGCTTACCTTCGTATGCTCCGCCGTACAGGTCAGGCCATTGACCATATTGAGGTCGTATTCGTTTCCCTCCTTATCAATCATCTTAACCGGGGTCACCTTGCGCACGTCCTTACCGGCATAAGCCACCTGCCACTCGCCGTTCACCCGTTTCCAATAGACCATGCCGAAATCGGAGTTCTCCCACGTACTGCCGTAGATGACGCTGCCGTCGTTGGAGATGCCGCGTCCCAGAATCCCTGTCGTAAAATCCTCGTCCCTGTAGTTTTTTTCGGGCATGGGGAGCAGTTCGGGCACTCCGTCGGTCCAAAGTACCGGCCGGTAGAAACCTTTTCTCTCTGTAACATACCCCACCCAGTACCTGCCGTCCTCGGAAGTCCGCGAAACGTGGGGCCACGATTCGCATCCGTCGATGCGCTCTACGAACGAAGCATTGCCGTCGAGGTCTATCATCAGGCACTCCCCGGTCATACCGAGATTAATGAACAACACCCCCTGGTCGGTCACGGCCTGCGTACTGAAAAAGTCGTACTGGGATTTAAAGAAGGGACCCACTTCGGTCACTTCGCCGGTATCGAGGTCGATGAAAGAGACCGTATAGCGGAACCCGGCCGCATCGCTCTCGTCGATGAAAGCCGTATAACCGGCCACGTACTTCCCGCCGGGAGACATCACTCCCCCGTTGGCCAGGGACTCCACTCTGCGGTAGGCAGCAATCTCGCTGTCGGGAGCCAACTGCACCACCTTGATGTGCTGCACGGCCTGCCCGGCCTCAACGGTCACCGTCGTACTCCGCTCCGCCGACGCATCGTTGTCGGCCACGGTGATGGTCAGCGTCCGGCCGTCGGTACGCTCCGCCGTCACCCACGAAGCCTCCGACTCCACCGTCCACTCGGTCGGCGATGTCTTCACTTCGATGGCCAGCGGTTCGTTTCCTGCGCCATGGAAGGAACACACCACCTGGCTGAGATTCACGAACTGACGCTCCTCTTTCACTTCCGTGGTACAGGCCGCAAAAGCCGCTGCAAGTACCGGCAGGACAAAAAGCAATCCTCTCTTCATACTTTCGTTCTTTTTAGAGTTAATGATTTAGAGTTGACGCCACCAATCGTCACGCCGGCCGGACACATGACTTTTTGTAGCAATACAAACTTATAAATAATATAAAATACATAATATAGCCTGTTAAAAGATTTTCATCTTTTATACTCCATGTAATTTTTCACACAAACGTTAAAAGTATAGGAACAGCGGTCCGGCCGGAAGCAGGAGCCGCAAAATGCCGGACAACACACAACACACTGATATGCAACACATCCGGCAGTCTTACCGAAACCCACCGGGCGGGAAGACACAAAAAATCCGGGCGGCCAATGCCGCCCGGACCACTCTCCGTATAATCCGCGGTTCCGGTTCCGCTCACACGGAAACGCAAACCGGGTAAATCAAACTTTCGGAACGCGCCGTCAGAAGTAGAACGACAGGAAGATGTTGCCCGTCGCCGCAGTACGTACGTTGAAACCGTTGGTAGGCGTCGTGGAGTCGTGACGCTTCACGGTGTTCTCCTTCACGCTGTTGCTGGCCGTATCGAAATACTGCGTCTTGTACTCGCTCTCGCCCTGATTGACATAGGCGATGCCGAGTCCGAGTTCTCCGCCCACGGACATCTTGGATGCGAAGAAATACTCCACGCCCACGAAACCGAATACGCCCACGCTGATGACCGGCGACCCCTTGACATCTATCGTACGTTCGCTGACCTGAGCCTGGCTGTCGGTATTGAAGTTCCAGGTCCACGGGTCGGGATAGGTCGCGCTCATCTCGTTACCGTACTTGTAGTGGGTGGTCACGTTGTTGTAGGACGCGGTGAGCTGAGCCCCGTAGAAGCCTTGCAGACGGCCGTAACCGCGCCTCCACTCGTAGCCGACGTTAATGCCGAAGCCCTGGTTGCTCTTCTCCATGCGGTCGGTGACGGTAGCGCCTGCCGCCGTATTGCTCGTGGGGTTGCCATAATAATAGTCCGTCCCGAAATTGACGGTCAGGCCGGCACGGATAGCCTGGTTGTCGGCCGTGAAGAACTTCATGTTGAGGCCAGCTCCGAGGCTGCTGAACGTGGGAGCCGAATTGGAACCGTCACGGGTGAACATGTTGCCCAGATAGGTAAAGAACGGAGTCGTACTGATACCTATCGACATGTCGCCGGCTTGGGGAAGGATGGGGGCACCCTTCTTGTTGGTAAGAACCGGTTTCTCTTCGACCACGATAAGGGTCTGGGCCGATGCCGTAGCCGCTACACACAGAATGGCTGCAAGCGAGATAAAAAGTCTTTTCATAATTCAGATAATTTAATTGGTTTAACGAAACTAAATGGTTTCTCTTTCCTACGAGTTTTGCAAATATTAAACCAAATGCGTGCCACACCTCCCTTTTCGGGCCGCCGACAAAGGCAAAAACCCTTCCGCCTCACGGCTGGAAGGGTTCAATTTCATCATAATCAACCTATTGCCCGTCAAAGATTCTCAAGGCAGTAATCGACCATTTTCTGCCGGACATGGAAACGCCCGTTGGGTACCATCGAATGGTTGTCGTCCGGATATATCATCATGTCGAACTTCTTTCCGGCCCGCACCAGTTCATAGGCCATCTTGTAGCTGTTCTGCGGATGGACGTTGTCGTCCGCAGAACCGTGCATCAGCAGCAGCCGCCCCTTCAGCCGGTCGGCATAATAGACGGGCGAAGGGATGTCGTAACCGTCGGGATTCTCCTGCGGCAGACCGTTCACCCGCTCGGTATAGACCGAATCGTAGTAGCGCCACGAGGTTACCGGGGCAACCGAAATGGCCATACTGAATACGTCGGCCCCTTTCAGAATGCAGTTGAGCGACATGAAACCGCCATAGCTCCAGCCGTATATGCCTATCCGGGAGGCATCCACGTAAGGCAGCCCGGCCACGTACCGTGCAAGGGCTATCTGGTCTTCCGTTTCGAGCAGCCCCATCTGCCCGTAGGTAAGTTTCTTGAACCATTCGCCCCGACCGCCCGTACCGCGCGGGTCCATGCAGACCACAAGGTAGCCCTGCTGCACGAGGGCATCCTCCCAGTCCACGAACCAACGGTCGAGCACCTGCTGCGAGGCCGGCCCGCTGTACTGCGTGAAGAGTACGGGATAACTCCCGCCTGGGTCGAAATCCGCCGGTTTGACGATATAGCAGTTGAGTTCTATCCGACGCCCCTCGTGGGTAACGGGAAAGGTAAAGAACTCCCTGACCGGATACCCTACCGAGGCGATGTACTCCTTCAGTTCCGCATTATCCTCCAGCGTACGCAGCAGCCGGCCCCGGCTGTCGTGAAGCGTCACCGTATTGGGCGTCGAGGAGTTGGAGAAGTAGCTGATATAGTATTTGCACCCCTCGCTCGGCGCGATGGCATAGGTGCCCTCACCTTTGGTGAGCCGACGTTTTCCCTTGCCGTTCGTCCCCACCACATAGAGGTTGTTACGCAGCGGGGAGGTCTCGTTGGAGAGGAACCACACCCGCTCGTCCGTCGCACATACGAGGCTGCGCACCTCCCATTCGCCCTCGGTCAGCGGATAGAGGAAACCCCTCTCCATGCTGTACATATAAAGGTGCGAAAAACCGGTACGGGTCTCGTTCTTCACGATGAAACGGTCACCGTCGGAGAGGAAAGTCACCGTTCCCATGCCGATGTTGTCGATGTATTTGTCCGAACGCTCCTCGTATATCATCTTCCGAGTTCCCTTCAGGTCGTCCACGAAAACTTCCAGATGGTTCTGAAGCCGGTTGATACGGTAGAAACAGAGAGCGCCGGCAGGCGTCCAGCCGAAGAAGGGGAGATACTGGTCGCGCTCCGGGCCGACATCCACATGCGTCGTCCGTCCGCTCGCCAGGTCGTACACATGGAGCGAAACCGCCGAATTGGCCTCGCCCGCCATCGGATATTTGTAGGTGAAGCGCCGCGGATAGCGGGGTGCCGTCACGTCGTCTTCCGGAGTGCTTCCGTCCGGGCCGTAAAGGTCGAGTGAATAGTCGCGCACACCGCTCTCGTCGAACCGCAGGAAGGCGAGTTTCTCCCCGTCGGGTGACCAGCGGAGCGCATCCTCCAAGCCCCACTCCTCCTCATACACCCAGTCGGGCATACCGTTGATAATGTGGTTGGGTACACCGTCGGTCGTGACCGCCGTCTCGCGCCCCGTAGCCAGTTCCTTTACATAGATGTTGTTGCGCAGTACGAAGGCCACCCGCTCCCCGTCGGGAGAGAAGACCGCATACCGCAGGCTGTCGCTCTCGTGCAGCGGAGCGGCCTCACCCAATTCCGTATCGTACACCACATAAGAAGAGTAGGCCGAACGGCGATACAACGGTTTTCCGTCGAGACGGAACAGCACTTTGTCCTCCGCGGGACTAAGCCGGTAATCGGCGATGCGCTGCCATGCCGCACCGATATCTTCCGGCGAAGCCAGCACCCCCTCCCGGTCGCCCGACGCATAGGAAAAGACGACCACCCGGCCGCTGTCGAGCACCGTATAATGTTCTCCGTCCGCCATCGACCTCAGTCCCGCGACGGTGCGCTGCGCGAACTTGCCGGCAGCGATATCCGCATAAGTAAACTGCGGGGAGGCGCCGTATGCCGTACATGCGACGGCGGCCAACCCCAGCAACAATCCGAGTTTCCTCATGATAACCTGTTTATTAACTTAAATTCCAATATCCCGTCGGCCGACACGGCTCTCTCCGCCCGCCGTGCGGCACCGGAACGCCCCGATACAACCGCATACTCCGCGACTCCGCGCACTATACGCACGCTTTCAGGCTCATGTCGAGGCTCCGTATCTGGTGCGTCAGCGCACCCACCGAGACGTAATCCACACCGCATTCGGCATACGCCCGCATCGTCTCCTCCCGGATACCCCCCGAAGACTCCGTTTCGCAGCGACCGGCGATACGACGCACCCCTTCGCGCGTCATCTCCACCGTGAAGTTGTCGAACATGATGCGGTCGGCCCCCCCTGCGGCGAACACCTCGTCGATATCCTCCAGCGAACGCACCTCCACTTCGATAGGCAACTGCCGTCCGGTATCGGCCAGGTAACCGCGCACGGCTCCCAGCGCATTGGCGATGCCGCCGGCAAAGTCGATGTGGTTGTCCTTGAGCAGTATCATATCGAAAAGTCCCATGCGGTGATTCTCGCCGCCGCCGAGCTTGACGGCCATCTTGTCGAGCACCCGCATACCGGGCGTGGTCTTGCGCGTATCGAGCACCCGGCAGTGCGTGCCCTCCAGCAGCTTCACGTATGCGGCCGTCTGAGTCGCCACGCCGCTCATGCGCTGCATGATATTGAGCACGATACGCTCCGCCTGCAGGAGCGACAGGATGCGCCCCTCCACGTAGAAAGCGATGTCACCCCGGCGCACGCACGCACCGTCCTCTATCCGCTGGTCGAAGGCCACGCTGCCGTCGAGCCGGTCGAAGACCATCCGCGCCACTTCGATTCCGGCGATGATACCGTCCTGTTTGACGAGCAACTGCATCTTCCCGCGGGCATCCGCGGGAATGGTGGCGAGCGACGTGTGGTCGCCGTCGCCGATGTCTTCCCGGATGGCAAGCTCGATGAGCTCCTCCACGAAGGGAATGTATTCCTTTTTCATACCGATTCTTTTATGCCAATATGCTGCAAAAATAATCATTACCGCCGAGCCGCACCAACCGCCGGGCAGTTTTTTCCCTTCATACCGCCCCGTTCCGTGACGGTATGCGCCGGAATACCTACCGAAAACCCCTTCCGCAGCGGCAATCTCCCGGACAAGCGAAGAAGTATAATACCATAATTAGACTTCATTATAATATTTTTCATATCTTTACAGGGTAATCCACCTGCATGAACACACCCACCATATCCCAATATGCCGAAAGCGTATGCCACCCTTACGGCCGTTTCCGCACCCTCGGAGAACCGGCCGTCGAACGCAATGCCTACGGGGAACCCCTGCTCTATGCAGGAGGCAATGCGGCGGTGTTCAAAGTATGGCTCGCAGGCAGACCCTACGCGCTGAAATGCTACACCCGACCGGGAAAACGCAACGGCATGCTCTACGCATACCTCGCCGGACGCCGGACGCCGCTGCTCTGCGAAGTCCGGTACCTACCCGAAGAACTCTACATCTATGGCCCGGACGGAGAAGGGGCGTGGTACGATACCGTGCTGACCGAGTGGGCCGACGGGGATTCGCTTGGATACGCCGTAAGGAGAGCGCTCCATCACCGCGATACGGAGAGAATGGCCGCCCTGTCCCGTGGTTTCGACGCGATGGTTGCCGCACTGCTCTCCATGCCGTGGGCACACGGCGACCTAAAACCGGGGAACATCACGGTCGGGACTGACGGCACGATGCGGCTGCTCGACTACGACGCCATGTACATTCCCGGCATCGACGCGCCCGGAGCACCCGAAACGGGTACCCCGCAGTTCAACCACCCCTCCCGCAACGCCTCCTTCTTCTCGAAAAGCATCGACGACTATCCCGCGGCACTCATCTCGGCAGCACTGCGCACACTCGCCGCCGACCTTTCATTCGCCGACGGGGCCGACCTGACGGACTCGCTGCTTTTCACTCCGCCGGAGCTCTTCGCACGCCGGTCTGAGCGATATGCCAAAGCCCTCACGGAGGCGGCACGGCGGGGCGATGCCGTCACCTACCGTCTGCTCGCCCTCCTGCTCTCACCGACACCGGCACTTCCGTCCCTCGGCGGAATCATCCGGTTCGCAACGGACGGAAACGACGCGCTCCCGGCCGGAAATACCGCACCGGAACCCTTCCTGCGCGACGGTGCATGGGGATACGAAACGGCCGGACACGAAACCGTCCCTCCGCTGTTCGACACAGCTCTCCGCTTTACCGAAGGGCTCGCCGTGGTGGAAACGGGCGGCTTCCGTCACTTCATCGACCCCACGGGACACACGGCCATCGTGGGCAGCGGATACGACCATCTGAAGCCCTTCCGCAGCGGTGTGGCAGCCGTCAGACGGGCAGGCCGGTGGAGCTGTATCGACCGCCGGGGCAATCCGGTAGAGTCACCCTCCGACAACGGCCGGACGGGTATCCCGGAAGCCGGCGGAGAAGAAAACCGGTAAAAGCCGTATCCGGCGTGGCAAGAGGAACGGGCAGCAGGAGACGGCGGAAAAAGAGCAACATGCCGGATACCGTGCGACAGGAAACGGACAGAACCCGGCCGGTCCGGCAAGGAAGACACGCGACAAACCAACAACATACGATGTACAAGGCAAAGATAACCCGAGAACACCGGACGGCATTCATCATCCTCTGCGACCGCTCCGGCTCCATGGCCGAAGAGACGCGGTTCGGCGGGCAGGTCATGCGAAAGGCCGAAGCGGTCGCCTGCATCATCAACATGCTGCTCGGCGAACTCATCCACCGCTCCCGGCGCGACGACGGAATAAGGGATTACTTCGACATCGCCGTTCTCGGATACTCCGGCAGCGGAGTGCAGCCCTTGCTCCCCGCCGGCGACCGGGAACGGTTCATCGGCATCGGCGACCTCGTCCGTCTGCCTGCGCCGGTGCAGCAGCGCCGTATGCTGCGCACGCTGCCCGGCGGAAGACAGACGGCGGTGGAAATCGGACAGCGGCAGTGGATAACCCCCGAAGCGAACGGCGACACCCCCATGTGCAGAGCACTGTCGGCAGCCGCCGTGCTGGCAGGAGCGTGGTGTGCCCTCCCCCGCAACCGCGACAGCTTTCCGCCCATCGTCCTCAACATCACCGACGGCGAAGCCTCCGATGCCACGCCGCAAACCCTGCTCGCCGAAGCCGGCAGCATCAAATCCGTCGCCACACGCGACGGGAATGTCCTTCTTTTCAACATCCACCTGGCCGGAAGCGGCACGCAGACCTCCGCACAGTGCTTCCCCTCGAACAGGGAGGAACTCCCCTGCATCCGGTATGCCGACCTGCTCTACGACATGTCGAGCGAGCTACCCGCCTGTTACGACGACCTGATACTCGCCTCGCGCCCCGGAGCCTGCCCGCCGTTCCGGGCGGTCGGCTACAACTGTCCCGTGGAAGAGCTCTTCGCCATGCTGGCCATCGGTACGGCCAGCTCCTCCTTCGTGATATGACGCGACCGGGTCCGACCATAGCCGCCATCGCCGAAAGCCTGCTCCATCCGCAGGGAAGGTTCCGCAGGCTCTCCGGGGCAACCCCCGTCACGGACACAAACGGCATACCCCGCTTCACCGTCACGGCGGAAACGGCGGATTTCGAGGCGGAAGCCGACGGTACGCCCTGTCTGCTCAGGTTCTCCCTCGGCGAGAATACGCGCCTGCGCCGTAACGCACAGGAACATCCCTTTCCCAAAGGCGGTGAAAGGTTCTTCATCGCCCCCTACGAATACCTGTACGAAGAGATGCTCTTCTTCGACGGTACGGGAGCCCCGCAACGTACCGACCTTCTGCTCGAACAGCTCCCGTCCGGCGCCCTCCGGCTCCCCGATTTCGTCCGCACCCACCTCGACCGTAACGGAGCCTCCATCCTCCGCCGTCTGCTGGAGAGCGTGGCCGAAATGTACCAGACGTTCGATGCCGAAGGTATCGTACACGGACACCTCAAAGCGGCCAACATCCTCGTCACCGCCCTCGGCCGACCCACGGCCATCCGCTGTCTCCACAGCCACAGCCGCGACGCCCGAAACGACCGTTCGGCATTGCTGCGGCTCTCCCTCGCCGTCTATGTTTCGGCCTGTATGCCGCCTCTCTTCCATATGCTGTGGACCTCCCCGACAGCAGAGGCGTGGCTGCCGGCACTCTTTACACAGGCCGAATTCGACCGGAATACGCCCCTGATACGCATCGCGGCAGCCGCCGCAGCAGACAGTACCCCTCCCCTACACGCGCTTCCGCCGGAACTGCTCCGGTCACCCGGCCCCGAAGAGACCGCCGCACTGCTCGATATGCTGGCCGCACTGCCCTTCGCCCCCATGCCGTTGTTGGAAGCGCTGCTGGAAACGGCAGCGAATACCTCCGCTCATGCCACGGCACACGATATCACCGTACCCTACACGGCAACGGAAACAGCCGGCCCGCAGACGATACTCTTCGATACCGAGACATGCGAGCACATCGGACGTCCGGCCGACACGGTCGTGCGCTACTGTAAAAACGGCCTGTGGGGATACGCCGACGCGGAACTGCGGCCACTGACAGCTCCGGTGTTCACCCGGGCGGACGAATTTTACGAAGGCCGGGCCGCCGCGGGAAATACCGGCGGGGTCGGTCTGATAGACCGCAGCGGCGGATTTGTCATGGAACCGCGCTTCGAAGCGCTCGAATGGTACGGCGAATGGAACGTAGCGGCGGCCTGCCTTGACGGCGAATGGAATCTCTACGACCGGTGCGGAAAGCGGCTGACGGCCTCCGGATACGACTGGATGGCTCCGCCGGCGGAGGGGACGCTCCTTGTCCGGCGCAGGGAGCGGTTCGGGTTCATCGACCTGACCGGCCAACCCGTCACGGAGCTGCGTTACGAGGAGGCTTTCTCCTTCAGTGACGGCCGGGCACTCGTCCGCACCGGCCATACCGCATACTTCATCGACCGGGAAGGACGACGGATAAAATAACAGCCGACGTACACGACGGCAACGAACAGGCCCGACGCAAACGGGCTTTCCGGAGACAACACACGCCCGCATTCCGCCCGGCCCACAGACAACCGCCCACGACAGGCAACCAAAAGAGATATGCCGCAATACGAAAAGAGGGCAAACACACGGAAGATACAGCCCTGCGGCCGGAGCTTTCCGGCTATGCAGCCGTCATTTCTGCCGGGCTATCAGCACCACGGCATTGGCCTCCACCCCCTCCTCGCGGCCGACGAAGCCGAGCCGTTCGGTCGTGGTCGCCTTGACCGACACGCGGGACAGGTCCACCTGCAGTGCCGCGGCCAGCCTCCGGCGCATGGCGTCGATATGAGGGCGCAGCCGGGGACGCTGCATGGCGATGGTCACATCGGCATTCACCACACCGAATCCTTCACCGGCCAGCAGTTCCATACACCGTTCCAGCAGCACCATGCTGTCTATCCCGGCATACTCCGCCGCCGTATCCGGAAAATGGAGCCCGATATCGCCCAGAGCGGCGGCACCGAGCAGGGCATCGCACAGCGCATGCACGGCCACGTCGCCGTCCGAATGGGCCACGCATCCCCTGTCGTGCTCCAGGTCGACTCCGCAAAGCCTCAGGCGCAGCCCCGGCGCGAGGGCATGCACGTCGTAACCGTGCCCCACCCGGAGGCAATCGGCAAAAGTCCTATCCATAACAGTCAGTTTGAGGATTGCAAGTTACGCATATTTTCACTATTTTTACATTTCCTTGCCGACGGCGGGAAAAGGCTAAAATCCCGAAACAACATATTAAATGATAATCAAGGCGCTGCACAGGAGCGTGCTGCTCTCCGGCCGGAACACCCCGCCGCAAGAGGCCGGCACCGCATGCCGCAGGGCCGCAAAAACGCAAAAGCTATGTCAGAAATCAGCAGGCTCGAACCGAGGGCCGTATGGGAAATCTTCGACGAAATCACTCAGGTTCCCCGACCCTCCAAAAAAGAGGAGAAAATCATCGCCTACCTGGAAGGGTTCGCCAGAAAACACAGTCTCGACTACAGGAAAGACACGGCCGGCAACATCGTGATGTACAAGAAAGCCACGCCTTCGATGGCCGGCAAACCCACCGTCGTGCTCCAGAGCCACATGGACATGGTGTGCGAGAAGAACGCCGACGTCGCCTTCGACTTCATGACCGACCCGATACAGCCCTACATCGACGGCGAATGGGTGAAGGCGCGCGGCACGACGCTCGGTGCCGACGACGGCATCGGCATGGCCACCGCCCTGGCACTCATCACGGCCGAGGGTGTAGAGCATCCCGACCTCGAAGCGTTATTCACGGTGGACGAGGAGACGGGCCTTACCGGTGCGTTCAACCTCGGCAGCGACATGCTCTCGGGCCGCTACCTCATCAACCTCGACTCGGAAGACGACGGCGAGATTTTCATCGGCTGCGCCGGCGGCGTCGATACGGTAGCGACTTTCCGCTACCGCGAAGAACCCGCCCCGGAAGGGATGACCTGGATGCAGGCCGACCTCTCCGGTCTCAAAGGCGGCCATTCGGGCGACAACATCAACGACGGACTCGGCAACTCCAACAAGCTGCTCACGCGCCTGCTGCTGGCCGGAACGGAACGTATGGGCCTGCGTCTGGCCTCGTTCGACGGGGGTAATCTGCGCAACGCCATTCCGCGCGAAGCACATGCGGTATTCGGCGTCCCGGCCGGGCAAGCGGACGAGATGCGCCGACTGACCGGACAGTTCGCCGCGACCTTCGCCGAAGAGTATAAATATACGGACGCGGGCGTCCGGCTGGAGGTCAGGGAGGCCGGCAAACCGGCGACAGTCATCGATGCCGGCACCCAGCGCTCTCTGCTGCTCGCCCTGCAGGGCGTGGCCAACGGCGTGCTCGCCATGAGCCGTTCAATGCCTGGCCTCGTGGAAACCTCCACCAACCTCGCATCGGTCAAGTTCGCCGACGGAGGGCGCATCGTCGTGACCTCCTCGCAGCGTTCCTCGGTGGAGAGCGCCAAGGCCGATGCCGCAGCCTCCGTCGGAGCGGCCTTCCGGCTGGCCGGTGCCGAAGTCGAGCACGGCGAAGGCTATCCGGGCTGGAACCCCGACCCGTCGAGCAGGCTGCTCCGAGTGGCGGAGACGGCTTACGAACGCCTGTTCGGCACGCGGCCCAAAGTACGCGCCATCCACGCGGGACTGGAGTGCGGTCTCTTCCTCGAAAAATATCCGAAGCTCGAAATGATATCGGTCGGCCCGACGCTGCGCGGCGTACACTCGCCCGACGAACGCCTCGAAATAGCGACCGTGGACAAGTTCTGGAAATTCCTTATCGAAATCCTCAGGACGCTCTGACCGACACTCCTGCGCTTCTTCTGCCGGGGCCCCTCCATCGGGGCCCCTGTTTTTTGCATGTCGATTCGACCCATGCCTGCCGGGACAACGTACCGGCGAACGGCTGCATTCCGCCCCCACATCCCGCACTTTCCCGACAACGAAGACCGAACAACATAATTTACACTTATTTATAATATTGACTTTTATCATCCGAAACGCTAATTTCGCGCCTTGAACACGATTTCCGAGAACCCGACCGGTTCCCGTACAGTAACTGATTAAACCTTATGAAAAGATTGTACCTGACAAGCGTATCGGCACTCCTGCTACTGACCGGATGCGAACAACTGCAATCGCTGCTCGACCGACAAATCAGCGTACCGGACACCTCGCAGCTCATACAAACCGTCTCTGCCGAAAGCACCGAAGGGGAAACCACCATCGACTTCATCACCCAGGATGCCTGGCAGGCTGCAATATCCCAACCGGGCGAGGAACGCATTCCCGAATGGCTCTCCGTATCGCCCGAAAGCGGGGACGAAGGCGGAACCTACTCCATGCACATCGCACTGCTTCCAAACGAAAACAACTCGGACCGCACCGCACTCATAACGATTACCTGCGGAAAGGACGAGGTCCAAGCAAGAATCACGCAAAAAGCGACGGACGACAGCGGAAACGGCACCGGGGACGAAGATGAAGACGAAGACGAAGACGAAGATTCGCTCATATTTGCCGACGGTACCCCGCAGACCCTGACCCTCCCCGCAGCAGGCAGCGAAATCGACCTCGCATTCTCCGCCTCCGGCCCATGGCAGGCAGAAATAACCGA
>DSLMC04103__coassemble_202_pt1 | contig 297123 bp, 265 predicted proteins | sample DSLMC04103__metabat2_low_PE_034 | metagenome-assembled genome bin DSLMC04103 | reverse complement strand
GGACAACCACGAGGTCTGCCGCAGGTTGCGCATCAGCCCGAGAACCTTGCAAACCTTGAGGGATAACGGAACGCTTGCCTTTACTAAAATCGGGAACCGAACTTACTACCGTCCTGATGATGTGGAGCGAGTAGTCGGTAATGTGGAGGAGAAACGTAAGGAAGCCCGTTGGAAAGGCAAGACCATTTGAGAGAATTTCAAGAATAATGTATAACCCAATATCAAGAGCATATGAGTAATGAAATCAGAGAAAAGGACCACGAGTGGGTAAAGGCGTTCCACTCGAATTTCGACAGGCTGCTGGCCTTGCTCGAAAAGTTGTTGAAGAAACGGCAACCATCTGCCTATGGCGATAAACTGCTGACGGACAAGGAAGTGGCATACCTGCTGAAAGTAAGCCGGAGAACCTTGCAGGACTACCGCAACAATGGAATTTTGCCTTACACACAGGTAGGCGGCAAGATTCTCTACCGGGCTTCCGACATAGAAAAGACACTGATGAAAGGCTACAAGGAGGCGTACAGATACAAAAGAAGCTAACATCCCAAGCGTCCCCGCAAAGAATATACAAGGATTTTGATTTTTCTGGAGGGAGCGCAGTTGACCGCCTGCCCATTTTATTTGTGTTTCTATAAAATAGCCTTCCAAAATGATAAAATAACAGCATATAGAATTGGACCCTATTTGAACCAATCTATATGCTGTTTTGTCTTTTTCTTCTGACTTTTCCGTCAGTCGCTTGTTTCCGCTGCCGTCAGCGTCCATTGTACAGACGTGAAAGGGAAAAGGTTTTCGGGCTGAATACGCTCTGAAAGAGGAAGATTCTGCCCGAAACGGCATAGCCGCCCGACCTTTTCGCTTTCAATAGAGTCTGTACTAACTTCTATGGACGGCAGAGGGAACGGGCGACTGTCTGGGATTGTCCTTTTGCTTTTGTCTTCGTTTCATCAGCTTGTCCATGTCCTCGGATATTTTATCATCGGTTACTTTGGCATATCCTTGTGTCGTTTTAATACTCGTGTGTCCCATCATTTTACTTATACTTTCTATCGGGACACCTGCAGAAAGCATCAAAGTACCGAACGAATGCCTGCTGGCGTGATAACTCAAATTCTCCTTTATACCAGCCACGATACCTATCTCATGTATGCAGTACCATAACATGTCACGTTTGGGCAATGGGAATATGGGGTTGCTTTCATCCGTTGTGTTATACATAGCCAATATCTGTTCAGCTATGGGATGAAGAGGTATGAATGACTCCACATCCGTTTTTTTACGGTTGATACGGATGTACTTTCTTCCGTCTAAAGTCGTTTCAATATGTGAAGGATAGAGCCGTTTAACATCAACGTAAGACAATCCGGTGAAGCAGGAAAATATGAAAGCCCTGCGTGTAAGTTCCTGTAATCTTTCTGGCATAGGCTGCTCCATAATCCTTTGCAACTCAGCCCTGCTTATATGTTTCAATTTGCCTGTAGGCTTTTTCTCGTAAGGTACATCCGCAAGCGGGTTGAAACGGAGAACCTCCCTGTCAACGGCAATATATATCAGTCTGTTCAGCCATGTAAGACAATGGTTGATGTGACTCGCACCGCAACCTTTGCCCTTCAGATATAGTTTGTATTCCCAACCGAAATCTTCTGTAATGTCTTCAAAAGCTATGTCATTCATCCCCATAGAAAGCAGGTATTCGTGCAGGTATGCCTGAGTAGACTTGGACTGACGGTAAGATGAGGTAGAATTTATCGCTACGGAACGGATTCTCAACCTTTCGCGTTCTTCTTCTCCGGTTTTCAAAAGAGTTACAGGAACAGTCCCTATACATGTTATTTCGTTTTTCAGCATTTCAGCAGTTATCATACCCGTTTCCTTTAACAGGTTCGTGTAAGAAGTTTCAAGCCTTGCCCGTAGGTCCGCAAGAAGACCGTTTGTCCTGCCATCTTTTACCGTTCCGTTTTTGGTATTCCAGCATTCAGGATTGCAATAATATCCGGTAGTAAATACACTGCTCTTGCCGTCAATCGTGATACGGCACATGATGGCTGTTGTCCCGTCGGCCTTGACCTTGCCTCGGTTAATATAGTAGAGAATAGAAAATGTACTTCGCATTGTTTAAATATTTTATGAGTTACAGAATCAGTTTCAGGTCTTTTGTCGCCTCGATATATTTGTCCATGTCCTCAAAAAGTTTTTTGGGAGTCACACGGGCATACACTTGGGTTGTACCTATATCCGCGTGTCCCAGCATCCTGCTGACAGTTTCAATTGGCACACCGTTTTCTAATGTCATAAGGGTCGAGAACGAATGTCTCCCCATGTGGTATGACAAACGGCCTTTTATCCCGACTTTCATTTTGATGCTTGTAAGACACCATTTCAAAGCCTGGTAGGGTATGACAGGAAACAAGGTAGCCCTTGTCTCATCCTTGTACTTTTCAATAAGAGCCACGGCTTCCGGCAACAGCTTGACACGGCACAGTTGTCCGTTTTTTCCTCTTCGGTATTTCAACCATGTCGCTCCCTGATCATCCTTGGATAGGTTATCAGGAGTAATTGCAACTACGTCAACATACGAAGTCCCGGTGTAGCAGGCGAAAAGAAACATATCCCTGACTATAGAATGTTCGGGGCGGCAGCCGGTAAGCTCTACATCTCTTATTTTTTCGAAATCATCCTTGCTCAATGCTCTCGGGAGTGTCTCTTTCTGTTTTGGCAGCTGGTAGTGTTCAAAATAGAACTTGTCCGAATGTCCTTCCTTGAACGCGATACGGCAAATCTTTTTCAGTATGGCCAGATAGTGACGCACTGTCTGGACTCCCAGTCGTTTCTCAATTACAACATATTCCTGAAATTCACGGATAAACAGTTCATTAAGCTGGCAAAAGGCAAGGTCTGACACATTGAACCTGCAGTTTATGAATTCTGCAAGACGGTTACGGGTATAAATATAGTTTGGAAGTGTACGGTGGGATATGTCTATCCCCACACGGGATTTCACTTCCTCGATATGCCTGTCGAACAGCTTGAGCAATGTCATTTGGGTATCTTTGCTGCCTTGAAGCATTTCTTTTACATCCGTTGCATTAAAATCATTTTTCCGTTCCACGAGAGAATCAAAGGCAGCGTTTACAGCCAATAGCAACCTGTCGATTTTTGCATTGGTTTCCACCGCTTCTTTACTTTTCCCATTCAACCGACTCTCCCGTGGATTCCATAACTCTGGAGTACATGACAGCTTGCAACTGAATTGCGCCATCGTGTTGTTCACCGTTATTCGTCCCATAATTGGAGCCTTTCTGAACTTGTCAAGACCGCTCTTTTTCAGGTAGAGCAACACCTTGAATTTTTCTACTTTCATACGCTTATTCTTTAATTGCAAAATTACCTAATTTATAAGCGTTCTTTGATATGCAAAATATTGACAACCAGTGAATAATAGCCCATCGTGATAACTTCTGTACTCCTCATTGCGTTACCTGTATGCTTCGGTAACTGGACAGCTAACGCTTTGGTAACTGAACTAATACTACAAATCACCTTTTTTTGCGTTTTACTCATTTGGCAGAATCCAGCAAATATGCTAAATACCAACCATTTAAGTTTTATCTACTCATTTCTGTTATCGCTTGCTTTCCTGCTACTTATGCATTGCGCACGGCATACATTCGCTTCGCTGGCTATTGAATACGGCATGCCGATAGATGTAATCGCCAAAATTCTGGGCCATACGAACGTCAATATGACCCGCCACTATGCCAAATTTTCGGAACAGCTAATAAGCCGGGAAATGATGCGTTTCGGCGCGGAAGTCGGAAATTCCGCCGTATAACCGGCAAAACGCCGAAAATACAGAAGCGATAAAGAGGCTGAATGAACCGCACCCCGAAAGTTGGACAAATACTTTCGGGATGCGGTTCAGAATTAAAATTCAACCTCTTTCATTGCAGCAACCCAATAAACTGTTTGCATACTCAATAATCTTACTTATATTTAACATCGAAGCGCATATCGATAAATTCGGCAGGTGCTTGCCCCTCGTGCCGATAGAGAAAATACGTCCTTCGATTCATCTCAATACGCATTCAGGCAATCTTTTCTCTCTTCTATCAGATACTAACCATATCCTTTATCCTATTTAATGTAAGATTGTTAAATTGAATGCTGAATTATGAAGAAATTATACTGTATTCTGGCTTTGGCGATGTGTGCATGGATGCCTGTCTGTTCTGATTTCACCGATGAAACACCTGTCCTGCCCCAACAGGAAGAGAAACTTTCGGTTCAGGTCGAAACTTTGGGTAACGGAAATGAATTATGGACGTATCCGAACGGGGTGCGTGTAGAGCGGACTCCCGCGGGTGAGTTCTTCTGGCAGGGAGATCTTCTGCTCGCAGACTGGCAGCTCGAAGCACTGACAGCATCCCAAACACGCAGTTTGATATTAAACCTGCCGTGGACAGACGGCATCGTCTATTATGAATGGGATGCCAATATCGCTGCCCATACAAAAAGCAATGCCCTTCAAGCAATGGAAGAATGGCATGCCCGGTGCGGATTAGTCTTTATCGACGTTACGGGGGACAGTTCTTATCCGAATCGAATTCACATATACAACGGAGACGGGAATCATTCTCAAATAGGAATGGTAGGAGGAAGACAAAACTTATCTTTATCCGAAAACGGCTCGGGTGTAGGTTCCGCCATCCATGAAATAGGCCATGCACTGGGGCTTAAACACGAACAATGCCGAGCCGACCGGGATGAGTATATCGTCGTCTATTACGACAATATCAAACCGGACAGACGGCACAATTTCGATAAAGTGAGCGGAAGCGCCTACAAAACATCCGCCGCGTTCGATTACTCTTCCGTGATGATATACAACTCATATATCACAGACCCCAATTTTGTTTACGACCCGACAAAACCGGTCATGCTGACGAAAGAGGGGGTTGCATTCTCAAGGAGTTACACCCCGACAGACCTTGATGTGCAGGCTATAAACGAGATGTATCGGAAGAAAGTCTGTACTATCAATGCAAGGAGCGAATGTTCCCTTTCGGGGAGCGTAACCGGAAATAAAGGTTACTCTTATTTGTCGGCCTGTGTCCTGCGGGCTGTTCCGGCGCAAAACAGATATTTCTCCGGATGGTATGAAGACGGGAAACGACTGTCTACACTGAATCCCTATACTTTCAGTGTAACCGGAGACAGGAATATCATAGCCCGGTTCGGTACATCGAACAATACTTATTGCGTCGAAACTTCCGTATCGCAGCATATAGTCAATACCAGTGGCATGTTACAGTTTGTAGAAGGTGGTACGGTATCACCGGGACCCATGAATGTGACATCTTATGTTACGCTTAATTTCAGAGCGACTCCTGTTGCCGGTTTTACATTCTCTCATTGGCTGGATTTGGATTCGGAAGAGAGGCTGTCAACGGAAAATCCCTGGCCTGTAAAAATCACGAGGGACATGCGGATTAGGGCCGTATTCACCAAAGGAGGTTTCATCACCGTTCCCCAAAATTAAGTGAACGACAGGGGTTATTTGAAACACCCCGTCAGAATTTGTTCTGGCGGGGTGTTTCCGTTTTCTGCATTTATCGGCAATGATTATTGCGGTAAATTTTCGGATTGTTTCTTCTGTTTGGACAGAATCTTACAGCATTGGAAAGTTCTAACTACTATATCGTCTTGCCAGAAATAGTTTATGCACAGACCTTCAATAATATATTCGTATCCCTTTTCATAAGGGAAGTCTGTGATAGGCCAAGTAATATATGCCCACTCATCGTCATCATTTCTAAATTTGACTATATAGCAATATTCGCTTGCATACAACTCTTCTTCCGACCAATCTGCCATGTCCGGGTGCCGGTATTTCTCGGAGGCGACAATCAATGTCATTTTCTCTACACTTTCGATTTCATAAGGAAAGTCTTTGAGTTTGCACTCCGGTTCCGGTTCTTTGCTCGAACAGGAGGCGAAAAGACAAGTGAGGCCGAGCATGATGATGGGAACAAACTTTTTCATGGGTACAGTGTTTAGGTAATACATCCGGTGTAGGGCACCTGCTGCGGTATCCTTTCCTATAGATGCAAATGTAACACGTTTTGTTGCACAGAACAAAAAATTATTCGGTATGTATGGCTACTGCGGTTCCCTGCTGCGAGAATAAATCGGAAATACCTTTACTCTCTTGTTATTTAGTGTTCAGCCCCGTCGTCCTTGTCGGCTTACCGTTCGAGCGTTTGACAAATGACTTCTTCGCAGGCTCAAGGCCCTCATATTACAGAATTTCGGCTGCCAGTAATACCATAAACGGCTTTCCGTCGTTTTGATAGTAAGGAGTTTCTGCCCATGCAGGTATGGAAATTGCAGAAATAAAAGTAATTGCATACTTTTGTATATTAAGTCATTTTATGGCCAAACAAGAACTTATAACCAAACTGTCTTCCTTTTTCGAGCAACAAACCAAAGATGATGCTCAGATTGAGGACGAATCGACGTTTGCGGCCCTGATTAATCGAACGCCGAATCCGGGAATCGCATTGGCAAAGGAGAATGGAGTAGCCATTACCGTCGTGCAAGACGGCATCATTTACAAAATTCAAGCAGATAATACGCGCATCGAGATAGGCAAGGTCGCACCCGAAGTGAAGGTCCGCAAACGGTGTTATTCTTTATAAATCTGTCTGTCAATTTCTATTGAGACAGAACAACTAATAACAGTCATAAAATCAGTGCATTTATGCGTATTCACGTCAATGTAAATATTGAAAGTGACAGATTTCTAAATGGACTATATGAAGCGATAGACATCATAGATCGGGTAGCGCAATATCCCGACAATGATGTGATTATAGATTTTTCCGGGACGAGGTTCGTCACTCCGTTATTTGTCGTACCGTTAATGGTATATAAAGCAGGCAGTACCCGAAATATCTCTTTTGAGAATGTTCCTGATTATATGAAGATTATCAAGATGGACACGATGGGGCTTCAACCGGATTGTATGGGACATCATGCTTTTGAGAATAATATGGAAACGTATGCCCGCAAGACATATATCCCTATCATCAATTTTCCTGCATCGGTAGAGCGGGATAACGAAAAGAATTCCATCCTGTCGGCCGTAGAGTCTATTATTGTTCGTCAGTTGGGTATGGCCGTCAATATTGCAACGGGTTTCAAATACATGATCGGAGAAAGCGTGGATAATATCATTGAACACTCACGCTCTGAACGCGGGTACATATTCGCTCAGGCATACCCTAAAAATCAATATATAGATATTTGCATCGCCGATAACGGTATAACATTACTCGGCAGCTACCGAACATTGAAGAACAATACGATTAACACTGATATCGAGGCAATGCAAGCTGCGACTAAAGGACAATCGACAAAAAATCTACCGGAGGCAGAGAATAGAGGTTACGGAATCATTACGTCGAAAAAAATGCTGGTTGAAGGTTTGAATGGCAGCTATGTAATGATGTCCGGGAACGCATTGCATGTGTCTAACCGTTCAATCGGGCAAGATGGCCGAGCCATCGAACTCCCTGCGACGATTCGGTGGCCAGGAACGATAGTGGCTTTGAGAATCCCGTATAATAATACTACATTTCAATACGTTAATTATATAGAATAATTGTTATCTTTGCATTATGAAATCTTTGCGCATATTCATAGTGGACGTTTTAAGTCCCAATCTCCAGTCGAGAACGGAGGTAAAGACTTTGGCAGCCCATATCCGTAAAATGAAATACGAAAGGGTTATCATAGATTTCACTCACGTACAGTTCGCTACGCGCAGTTTTATAGACGAGTTCTACAATGTCTTTCTGCAAGATGAGAATGTTGCGATAGATAATGTTCCGAAGGACATCCGGCAACTATTCGATGTGGTGGAAAAAACGCAACACAAATCGAAAAATACCGTTACGGACAATACGGTCGTTCGGTGCGAAACGTTGAGCGATGTTCAGCGACTCTTAAATTCATTATCGATATAAATTGTCCATTCAATAGATAAAAAGCGGGATTATAAGTCCCGCTTTTTTAATAACCGTTACTTCTCTTCCTCGTCCCGGTCTGCCCAGCGTTCGAGCGTCCGACAAATGGACTCCTTCGCAGGCTTGAGGCTCTCATATTACAGAGTTTCGGCTGCCAAGCAATACCATAAAGGCTTTCCATCGTTTCTCAAATGATAGTAAAATAGTAAGGGGACTCTTGTCTGCACAGGTACAGGAATTGATTGTCGTTTTTCAACTTTATCGTTGAATAATGAGATAAGATTCAGTCGATCCATTCGGGGTCGTAGGTGCGTTCGGCAGAAATCTTCACCGCACGGTCGTAATCCCCGTTAGTGAAAATGTACGTCCAGCGGGCTATGTGTTCTCCGAACTCGTCGTACTGCCACTGCGATTCATCGCCTATGCAGGCTGTTTCTGAGGTTTGGGTAAAATCCCGACAAATTTCATAGATGACTTCTCTCGTGTGGTAATAATTCGGTTGGTCATAATAAAGCCCCAAATAGGCCATGCTCTGTAAGGGAAGTAATTTATAATCATATCCCCATACAGGGACATATTCTGTCACAATTAAATGTATATCTTTTTCTCCGGGTAGCAAATAATAAGGATATACCATACCGGGCTCCACCCTTGAACATAGCATATAAAATACCGTATGGTTACTGTCGTTACAGAATTGGAAAAAAGTGGAATATATACTGTCTTTTCCTTTATATACCTCGATGATATCCGCAATATAATCCCTTATACTCGGCCCATCGAAATCGTCCGGAGTTTTCTTGACCGGGTCCGGTTCCTGCGGTTCCTCTACCGGGGGCGTTTGGGGCGGAATGTCCGGTTTATTCTCACGGTCGCACCGTGCTCCCAAAAGGAGCACGGCGACCGTCATCCATACAAAGTAGAACAGTGTTTTCATCATCAGTGCGTTTAAGGGTGTAATGGAATGGCAGTTTATTGCTCGCAACGTTCGTATGCTACCATCAGCCTGTCCACGTCGTCATAAGTGTAACCGTATTGAGAGCTTTTACTCTTCAACAGATATTCGACATGCTCGAGGTCGGTACTCCGGTAAGCGGTCTCCTCGATTACGGAAAAGTCGTCGATAGAGATCCAATCCACCGGAAGAAAGCCGCTCCAATCGGACTGGTAATATAAATATTGGTTGAAGGTATCGAACGCATCGATGAAAAGCGGGGTTCTGGTACTCCCGACAGATGCCGACCAACTTTGCATGTTGAATTTATCCGGGGCGTAACCTGCCATACCGGACGCTGCCGTATGGAGTTTATCCAAAGCCCCGATGTTGCTGTAGGCTTTGTCCAAGAAATACGAACGGGTGAATACCCGCCAACTATCTCTTATCATATCAGTCGAAACAGTGGATTGTTTCTTTAGGGTAAAGGACATATCCCCTAAAGCGAGACAGGTGGCAGCTACGATTTCCTGCGAAGGCTGGTTACGGCAGTAGATTTTAAGGTTTGCAGGTGTCAATCCGGGCCTTTCGGGTACAAATTGTCCCATTTCATCCCCTTGTTCCTGTGTAGTATTCGTACACACCACGCTTAACGAACTGCGTCCGTAGCCGTTGTCGTCCAACCCGTGAATCATCGCCATACGCAAGCCTTGTGCGGCGGAAGCGTACCGATGCTGTTCGGGGAATGTCAAACAGTCGAAGAGTATATTGAGGGTACTGCTGCGGATTTTATAGGTGGAGGCAGCCATGCTCCCGGCCGTACTGCCGATGTAGTAGGACGAGTCGTAAAAGCCCGGATCGATAATCTTCCAGTTCACCGTCAAAGCGGCTGTCATATCTGTCGGGAATGCGGTCTTGGAAGAATAGTTTCCGGAACCGTCCGTATAGACGGTTTCGGAGCGTACCACGCCGGAGGCTTCCGTACAACTCAAAATCAGCTGTACGTGTGCTACCGGGGCGTTCTTACCCGCGATGTCGTCCACAAGCGAAATGTTGCCGGAGATCGTGGAGCCTTCGGCTCTGGTCTGGGGCTGAAGCCGCTCCATGACCGATGCGGCAGATTCGGCATCGAGGGTCTGCAGGGCATCCTCGCAGGGATTGTAGTATTCCGCCAACACTTCGTATTCGATGCCGTCGGGAATCGGCGTACCTGTTTTGACGATACCGTACAGGTTGCAGATACCGTTTCGGCCAGGCTGTTCGGGGATGAACTCCGCCCCGTCGGGAATAATCACTTCGTCATAGATCGAACGAGTGGTCAGAGCCGTGTCGTCGAGATTGATCAACTTATCGAACTCCCAGGCGTTTTTGGGTAGAACGCGATGTAGCGGGAGGTCGGGAGCAGCCGGGGAGCATACGCTCCGCGCGTAGAGAGAACATCCTGCACAGCCTGCTGCACTGTCTGGAGGGGATAGTAAACATTTTCGGAGGCTTGTGTGAAATCACGGTAATCCTTCGGGGATTGAAAATCCTCATGCTGAAGGGGCTTGGTACAGCCCGCCAATACCATTGCACATGCCGTTGCCATAAGGAATAACTTTTTCATCTCAGTGTAATTTTAAGGTTAATGATGTGGCGGAGCGCTCTCCGCCGTTGGCTTCCGATATTGATAATCTTGTGGTATTGCACGCTGCAAATCCATCAGATCACCATGATACCGGGCCTTTTTTCATAACCTCGAAATTCCACGCATTGAAAGTAGCCGTTCCGATAATCCGCCGTATCGTCACGATGCGGTTGTATATCCTATTTCAAATATATGTAGATTTTATCATTAAAACAAGGTAAAAGTAAAATAATTATCATCCGGTGCAGTCGGAAGCCTGCGGACAAAATAGTATGCAAAACCGGGACGCAGCAGACATTTTGTCCGAGGCGTCCCGGTTCGGTTGTGTCCGGTTCGTGCGGGGTTAGAACGGGCTTTCGGCAGACCGGTAATTTTTGCAGAGTGTTTCGCGTATCCCCGTTTCGGGATAGAGGAATACCCGTCCGCTGATGACGGTATAGGGAATCTGCCTCGTGTCGCGCAGGGTCCGCAATGTTCCGGGGGAGATATGCAGGTATCCGCACACCTCCTCCCCGGTCAGGCAGCGTTCTCCCATGACCGAGGGGCGGTAGCTGTCCAGCGTCCGGCATCCGTACTTTTGCGGCCTACACGAGGGTATCGAACGGTTGTCATCTTCTGCGCTTTTATATCATTTCGTATTCTTCATGAGGATTGGGTACCGCAGTTCCGCGAGCGCACGAAAGTCTATTTTCCCGTCCAGCGGCACTACCGGGAGTTTGTGACAGCACAGTACGCCGGCCGTTTCTTTATCGACTTTCAGCTTGTTATACTCCAGCACGCCGACGATATTTCTGCCGTAAGTTATTCTTGCGACCATTCTTCACGCATTTGTTTTGCCAGCGCTTCGATACGTAAGCTGAGTGCCTTCAGCTGGCGCGTATAGCCGGTAAGAATATCGAGTTGCGTGAGGATAGCGCGGTCGGAATAGCGTGAGTGTACCTGCCGGACGATCTGGTTATAGTTGTTCCCGAGCTTGGAAAATTGCCAGTAAAAATCGTTCAGCCGGGCGATGAACCGGACTTTCGAGGTATCGACTTTATAGACTTTCAGCTCTCAGCCGAAGAGTCGTGAAAGGATGAATCGGGAGATGTTCTTCGTACAATCGGCCTCTTCGAGCATCTTGCGGAAGCGGATTTCCTGCTTGTCATTCAGCAGAAAGTTGTAACGGTGTGTTTTGGGGTCGGCAGCTTTAGGCCGTCCGCTTTTCTTGTGTGCCATAATGATAGTTGAAAGGGTTTGCGACTTGGGAGCGAACCATAGCCCGACAGCCGAAGGCCGCCGGGCCTTTTCGTATGCGGGAAACATTTTCCGCATACGAAAAGACAGCTTGCTCTCGGCCCTTGCCGAGAAAACCGCTCCGCGTGCGGAGCGGCCTTCGATGCCGGGAAACTACCGGTTCGTCCGACGGTGCAATGTTACGAAAGAATCCATAACGGCACAATGACCTGAAACGGCCTGCGGGTGCCTGTGAGTGCCGTATTCCCGAAACGGAATCCGAGAAGATTTTCAAGTAGTTTCTTTGTCTGCAAATGAATGGCCGCAGGCTTTGCACTCACCGGATGAATGAACGCGCAGCACTCACGCATTTATTGAATGACTGCACTCATTGCCGGAATGAACTCACGTAATGAACCGTGAGGGTTTAACAAGGTATTGCTGCGTTACAATTCCCATCTGTCCCCGAGCCCCAACCGCATGGAAAGGGCGGTCGGTGCCGGGGCCGACCGGATAAAGAATACCTGCACATTCTCTCCTTGCTGCCGGTAGCGACCAGCAACCGTTTTTTCGGGAGAGCGGGCAAGGCCGCATCCATCCCTCCATGCGCTCGTATAGCCTTGCCCGCTCTCCTGAAAAAACGCACCTTTGCGAACGGCAGGAAGGGGAGCCCCACCGCTAACCCAAAGCCGAACGACAAGTCAGCGGGTAACGGACCGAAGCAACAGACCGGGAATTTCGGAATCGGGGATTCGACTCGGGAGAATCCGACCGTTCCCGCAGCGATACTGCGGGAACGCTTTCGGGCGGCCGGATTTATTTCGGGCGGCCGAAAGTACCCCTTGCTGTTGCTGTAAAGCAACAAAAAATAATGATACAAAACTCTGGCTATGGCAGCTATATCATTTATCCGGGACGGGCAGTTGTTTTTGGAATGATTAAGCCATGCGTTGCCGTGTCTTTTAATTTTTTGCACTTCAACAATTAGCTAAATAAGCAGATATCAAGCTTAATACCTGTCAAGAAAACTACAAAGCTATTTCGGAGTGAGCCGATTTATTTAGGGAAGCGCCTCGGCACATATAGAAGCGTGCCTTATTAAGGATTTGCATTTATAGTGTGACAAGTCTATCCGGCCGGCTTGCGCCAACACGAGCCACCGATACGCCATCTTCCATACACTGCGTTATTCCGTCCTATCTTTGTATTCTTCAAAGTGCCCGAGGGTGCCTTTGAGGGCCAGGAACAGGAATGAAGATACGAAATAGCGGCCTATAACGTATCTTGTCCGAAAAATCGAGTGTTTTAATAAATTATCTTGTCGTATGCATTACGTTATTGATTGAAGAGAAGGCGTGGACAGAGTTGGTAGCCCACACCGAACGGATGGCGGATAAAATAATGCGGTTGGAGAAGCAACTGTGTTTGCCGTCCTCGGCCGAATGGATAGACAGCAGCGACGTATGTCAGTGACTCGGCATATCCAAACGGACCTTGCAATATTACCGGGAAAGAGGAAAGATTCCTTATACGAACATCGGGAAGAAATGTTATTATAAAACAGAAGACATCAGAGCGCTCCTCGAAAAAGGATCGACTGGCAAAAACAAGTAACAGGACATGAACGATGAAACCATCAAAATACAAGTTCGCGATACGATCGACCGGAATACTCCGGACTATATGTCGTGTATTGCTATGCTCGAACAGGCGGAACATACAGCCGACCGCATTCGAACGACCGTGAAGCCGTCTCTTTTTACGGAACGATATTTCACATCGGCAGAGGTAATGAGATATTTGCATATCTCCCGTCGTGCCTTGCAGAATTACCGCGACAACGGGGAAATACCTTATACCGCTATCGGAGGAATATTGCTATACCCCGAAACCAAATTGAACGAAATATTAGAGAAAAATTACAGAAACTTTAGGACGTCCATGACATAAATTGAAAGGAAAGTTTTGAGTATTAGGAGATATTCACTATCTTTGTATGCGCATAGAGAAGCAAAGGCGGATCGCTCGATCACTGTGAATCAGTGACCCGGAAACCGAAAGAATCGCCGCAACATATTGATACATAGCGATAACGAATCAAAAGTTCGAGTCTCGTTTTCCGCTCATGAATAAATGATTAATCCCTGCGGGAAGCCATTGGGCGGTTCGTGGGGATTTTTTCATGTCTGACAGGCGGTGTCTGTGCTTTTTCGAGGCCTTGGACGGAATCCGGAGTGATGGAGGGGATGTGGCGGAGAGGCAAATCGAGGTTTCCTCGTTCAGCGAGGCGGATATCTCCGTATCTTTGCATGCGGAACAATGTGGGCATCCGCATTTAGGGAGACGAACGATGGGATTCGATATGCGCAGACTCGGTTTCGACCCCTCCGTATGGAGGGCGTTTTTCCATACACGTCTGTGGCGGGGCGTATTGCCTGCCATGGCGCTCGCGTTTACGGTCATCTTTCTGTTTTATTGTGTTGTCGGCGGGGCGTCGGAAAGTGCCGTCATGCGCAGAGCGCTGGTAGCGGCGGGAGTGTGCGGTTTCGGCTATGTCGTGGGTATCTGGTGTGCCGTACAGCCCGACCGGGAGGAGGAAGAGGAGGAAGCGAACGGCGGCAGGGAAACGATATCGGCGCGTCTGAAACTCGCAGGATGTGCTTTGGCGGCTTTGGTACTGCTTGCCTATCCGAGCATACAGCGTTTTCTTGCGGGCGGACGGAGCCTTGCGGAGTGTGTAGCGGAAGTGATTGTCAGACTGATGGTCGTAGCTTGTGTCGTATTTCCGGTATGGCGGACGGTCAAACGTCGGCAGGAAGAGAACGGCACCGTGTAAATTCGTATTAAATCGGAAGTAGGGGTATGGAAAAGAAAAAACTGGTTGTCTTCACCGGAGCCGGCGTCAGTGCCGACAGCGGTATCGCTACCTTCCGCGATGCGGACGGTTTGTGGGCTAATTACAGGATAGAGGATGTCTGTACTCCGGAAGCTCTGGCACGAAACCGGGAACAGGTTATCGGATTTTATAACATGAGAAGACGGGAGCTGTTGGCTTCGAAACCCAATGCGGGACATTATGCACTGGCCGGGCTGGAGGATGTGTTCGATGTTCGGGTGATTACCCAGAATATCGACGACCTTCACGAAAGGGCGGGCAGCAGGCAGGTGCTTCATCTGCACGGAGAGCTGCGCAAACTGCGCAGTACGGTCGACGAGCGACTCGTCTTTCCCATCGAAGGTTGGGAACAAAAACCTGACGACCGTGCGCCGGACGGTTCGCCTGCACGGCCTTTCGTCGTCTTTTTCGGGGAGGCCGTCCCCAATTTCGAGCGAGCTGCGGAAATTGCGGCGCAGGCCGACTTGATGATAGTTGCGGGAACTTCGCTTGCCGTCTATCCTGCGGCCTCGCTCGTAAGGTACGTGCCCGGTGGGGTTCCGGTCTATCTCGTGGACCCGGGCGAACCGGATGTGCGCGGTCTGCGCAATCTCAAGGAGCACATCCGGATGCGCGGTGCCGAAGGACTGCCGCTGCTTGCGGCCCGTCTGAGAAAAGAGATGGACTGAAGCCGCTTATAAAGCGGAAAGAGGTCGCGGCAGGATGAGTGTGTTCGGGAAGAAAAGGCTATGAATCGGCAGTTTTTTAAGCGGAATCGTAACGGAATGTAACTCAGGATTTGTTTTTTGTTTAGTTTTGCGTACTTTTGCGGACGCCGGAAGCCGAGGGGCTTTCGGCCCGATATTTTATAAATGCCTTAAAAAATGACAAAACTCGCAGTAGTCGCGTTGGGTGGGAATGCCCTTCTGCGGAGCGGCCAGAAAGGTACTTACGCCGAACAGTTACAAAACGTACAAGATACCTGCAACTCCCTGTTGCAGCTTGTTTCCATGAACTACAATCTGGTCATAGGCCACGGTAACGGTCCTCAGGTGGGCAACGTGCTGTTGCAGCAGGATGCCGGACGCAAGGTGTATGAACTGCAGGTCATGCCGATGGATTTCTGTGTGGCCGAAACACAGGGGTCGATAGGGTACATGATAGAGCGTACCCTGCGTAATGAACTTGCCGTCAGGAAACTTCGTCGCAATGTCGTCACGATGGTAACGGAGGTGGTGGTGGACCGCAACGACGAGCGTTTCGCCAATCCGACCAAACCCATCGGTCCTTATTATACGAAAGAGCAGGCGGACAGGATGGCCGAGGCCGACGGTTCCATCTTCCGGGAAGACCCGAAAGGGAACGGCTGGCGTAAGGTAGTGGCTTCGCCCGTACCGCTCGAGATAATCAATGTGGATATCGTGAAACGCCTCGCGGCGGAGGGAAATATCGTGATAACCGCGGGCGGAGGCGGCATACCGGTCTATCGCGAGGAAGAGCGTCTCGTAGGAGTGGAAGCCGTTATCGACAAAGATTTGGCATCCGCCCTGACTGCCGTCCGGATAGGGGCCGACGAATTCTATATTCTTACCGATGTGCCCAAGGTGTACGTCAATTTCCGTAAGCCCGACGAAAAGGCGCTGGATACCATCACGGTGGCCGAGGCGGAACGTTACATCGAGGAGAAGCAGTTCTCGGAAGGCTCCATGCTTCCGAAAGTGAAAGCGGCGCTCTATTTCGTCCGCAACGGCGGTAAGGAGTGCGTGATAACCGATGCTACGCAGCTCGGTGTGCCAGGTGGCGGAACGCGTATCGTACCGTAAGAGGAATAATAAAAATGATGGCGCATGCAACGAAAAGGGACTGTAATGCGTCCTAATATAAAGGAAAGATAAGCAGGGGTGCGGGTAATCGCACCTGTGACAGAAGCGACTCCCTTTTCATTTACACCCTATTATGTAGCATCCGGAAGGCAGGTTTCATGCCGTCCGGATGCGCCTTTTTGGCATATCTGTTATCGCTGTCTGTACGGTGGCCGCAGAATTGTTTTTCCGGTTGGTCGGCGGCCGGTGTTGGCAAGGATATTGCTTTGTATGTTACTATAGGAGAGCCGGCCTGTTCCGGCGGAATTTTAAATATCGTATTATGGAAGTATTATATACGGCCCGGGCAACGACCAAGGGCGGGCGCAACGGACACGTTGCGTCGTCGGACGGTATCATCGACCTTGAACTCCGTACCCCGAAGGAGATGGGGGGTGAGAGCGGATACAGCAACCCCGAACAGCTTTTCGCAGCTGGGTATGCGGCTTGTTTCGATTCGGCCATGACCATGCTGGCGCGGCGCAAGAGACTCGATGTGGAGGAAGCTGAGATTACCGTAGAGGTAGGGATAGGAAAGGACCCTGCCGACGGAGGATTCAAATTGCAGGCGGACATTACGGGAACATTCCCGGCAGGGATAACCGATGAGCAGGCCGGCGAACTGATGGAGGCGGCGCACGGTTTCTGTCCCTATTCCAAGGCCGTAAGAGGCAATATCGAAGTGAGGCTTCAACACCGGGTGGGCAGATAGGCGGAGGAAGAAATTATTCGTTTAACTTAATAAAAAATAAAGCTATGAAAGGTTCTCATGTGGCAGCATTCCTCATCGGCGCTATCGCCGGCGGGGTGGCGGCGCTTCTCTATGCGCCCCAGAGCGGTAAAAAAACCCGTAAACAGATACGCGAATATGTGGGCGAGGAGATGGAACAGGCGGGTGAGTTCGTGGAGCGTACTACGGCCAAAGCGAAAGATGCCGTGAGCCGCGGTGTAAAGCAGGTCAGGCACGGCGTATCGCAGGCCCGCGAGTTCGTGAACAATGAAATCGCCGGTGTTCGGGCCGAGCTTTGCGACTGCGAAAATAAGGAGGAATAGTGTAAGCGTAACACACGGTGACAATGGAAGAACTTTTTCAGGATATCAAATACTACATCGACCTGCGCATCAAGAGGTTTAAACTCAATATGGTGGATAACCTCTCCGCATTTTGCAGCAGAGCCATATCCCTGACGGCATTCTTGCTGATGTTGCTGTTGGCTATGCTGACGCTCACGGGTGCGCTCGTCGCTGCCGTAGCCCTCTGGATAGGGTCACTTATCTGGGCATTCGTCATTGTAGGCGGTTTCTATCTGATTGCGGCGTTGCTCTTTTATCTGCTTCGGGACAGGCTCTTTACCGGAGGTATGGTGAGGACGTTCAGCAGGATGTTTTTCGAGAACAATTCTAACGATACGGAGGGTGACGATGAAGAGGATTGAGGACAGGCAGTTGGCCCGTCTGGGGTCGGTGAAGGATTTGCAGGCGGCGAAAAGAAGGGTGAACCGTGCGATACGCGAAATGGAGGAGAGTGTGAAGGATGACTATGAGGCGGCATTGGAGGCTTTTTCGTGGCGCGATGTCATCTGTTATGGATTCAGTGTGCTGGACAGCGTGCAGAGTGTCGTGCGTTATATGGGAAAAGGGCTCTATACGAGCATGACCTCAGGTATCGTCAACGGTCTGCGGCGCAGACGGGAGAAAAAGGCTGCTCGAAAACAGGGCGGCGCATGACGGTCGCCGGTCGTATTCCGGCAGGGAAGCATCGGGGGTACGTTCATCGAACGTACCCCCGATGCTTCCCTGCGTTTTCGGTGCGCCGACAAAGCGGTGCCTTTACAGCAACCCTGCATCTATCAGGGTGATAATCTGCTCTATCATGGCATCCTCCCCGCCCTGGGAAGGGTCGTAATGCTGCTTCAGGTCGGCTTTGAATATCTTGGCGATAGCGTTGTAGAAACCCGCCGTGAACCGTCCCCGGAAATCGCGGAGCAGTTGGTACGGCGTGCGACTGGTCTCCCGGTCAATCAGTTTAATCAGTATCTTGCCCTGCGTATAGGTCATCTTTTCGAGAATCGGGGTGTATTTCACCACGATTTCCTTCTCCATCGAGGCGATGAATTTCTCCCTTTCGCGCGGCGATTTTATCTTGTCGAGCTCCGTTTCCAGCGTCCGCATATACTGTCTCGCCTCGATGGCATAGGGATAGACCTTCTTGACGTTCCGGACAAGACGTTCGTACTGTTTCATGTTTTTCGGCGGGGCGAATACATAGAGCGGGTCTACCGCTACACTGATGATGGTGTCGCCCTGTTCGATTTCGAAACCGTTGTACCTCCCGCCGCGGAAACGGTAGGGATTGGGCTGCTGTGCCTGCAACGTTTCCCCTGCAGCCAACACGGCAAGTATAAGTGCAAATATGTATTTCGGTCTCATCGAAAAGCCTTATCTTTGCAAAGGTAAACAGTTTGTGCCGATGTTATATCTACTTAAAACAAATAACGTATGCAAACAAATGTTAGTATCGCCGAGGGCGTCTATCTGATAGGCGTCAACGACAGGCGGACGGCCCTGTTCGAAAATATCTGGCCCATTCCCTATGGGGTGTCGTACAACTCCTATCTCATACGCGATGACAAGTGTGCGCTGCTCGACACGGTGGAATTCGGCAGCGAGGGTGCGTATCTCGACCGGATTGAGGAGATACTCGGAGAGCGGGAGCTCGACTATCTGGTGGTGAATCATATGGAACCTGACCATTCGGGCGAGATAGGCACGGTGCTGAAGCGTTATCCCTCCGTGAAGCTCATAGGCAATGCCATGACACGTAAGATACTGCTCGGTTATACGGGCGACCTCGGCGACCGGTTCATGGAGGTGAAGGACGGCGATTCGCTGTCATTGGGCAAGCATACGCTCCATTTTTACATGACGCCGTGGGTACATTGGCCGGAGACCATGATGACCTATGAATCGACCGAGAAAATACTCTTTTCGGCCGATGCGTTCGGTACTTTCGGAGCTACGGACGGCGCCATGACCGATGCGCTGACCGACCTGGCCGAATACCGGGAGGAGATGAGGCGTTATTACTCCAATATCGTCGGCAAATACGGAGGCATGGTACAGAAGGCGCTCGCCAAACTGTCGTCCCTCGATGTAAAAACGCTTTGTTCGCTGCACGGGCCGGTATGGTCGCGTCAGGCCGGCGAAGTCATCGGGCTTTACGACAAGTGGAGCCGTTGCGAGGCTGACGAGGAAGCCGTTATCATTTATGCTTCCATGTACAACAACACGGCCCACATGGCCAACCACATTGCCGACAGGATGGCCGAACGGGGCGTTACGGGCGTCAAGGTTTATGACGTGTCGAAGACGCACCTCTCCTATCTCATCAGCGAGATTTGGCGCTGCCGTTACGTCATGCTCGGCAGCTGCGCCTATAATGCCGATATGTTTCCGCTCATGGAGCTGCTCTGCAACTCCATGCTGCACTACGGACTCAAGAACCGGGAATTGGCCATTTTCGGGAGCTGCAGTTTCGGGGGCGGCGGCGTGCGTTCGCTTCGGAAATTCGCCGAAGCGAGCGGTTGGGAGTTGATGTGCGAGCCGGTGGAGGTGACCGGTACGGCGACGCCCGCTAACCTTGCGAAATTCGAGCCTTTGGCCGATGCTGTGGCCGAAAGGATTAAGGCAGGGAGGAAGTAGACCATGCCGGAGAAGGGATTGAAATACGTTGCCCGGACGACGGTCGGGGCCGACAATACGGCATTGGCGATGGGGTCCGGCGACATGGAGGTTTTCGCTACGCCCGCTATGGTCGCGCTGATGGAGCATGCCGCGATGTATGCCGTCGCTGCCGACCTTCCCGAAGGGAGCACGACAGTCGGCGCCAGCATGGAGACGACGCACGTCAGGCCGTCGGCCGTCGGGGCCGTCATCGCCGCGGAGGCGGAACTCGTGGAGACGGAGGGACGCAGGCTCACCTTCCGGGTAGCCGCTTTCGACGGGGAGGTGCTGATAGGCGAAGGAACCCATGTGCGTTATATCGTGGACCGGGCCAAATTCCTGTCGAAGCTTTGAATCCGCATCTTTCGGAACGGTCTCCGCGCAGGGAAGGCCGGGAATGGAGGGGGAGCTATATGGAACGAACTTGTAAAAGATAAGCAGTGCAATGAAAAATGCCATAGCCATACTTGCCGGGGGTGGCCCGGCACCGGGCATGAATACCGTTATCAGCAGCGTCGCGAAGACCTTTCTGGGACACGGATACCGTGTGATAGGGCTTCACGACGGTTACAAAGGGCTCTTTTCCAGAGAACCCAAAATGCTGGACATAGACTACGGCCTGGCCGACGAGATTTTCGCCCGCGGCGGGTCGTACCTCCACATGAGCCGTTACAGGCCCAGCGACGAGGACTTTGCCGAACGGTTCAACCTCGGTTTTTTCGTCGATAACAACGTCCGGCTGCTCGTGACCATCGGCGGCGACGATACGGCTTCGACAGCCAATCGGATAGCGAAATTTCTCGAAGAAAAGCACTATCCCATCGCCAATATCCATGTGCCGAAAACCATAGATAACGACCTGCCTTTGCCCGACGGAATGCCGACTTTCGGATACGAGTCGGCCAAGGACAAGGGGAGCGTTATCGCCCGCACGGTGTATGCCGATGCATGTACCAGCAGCAACTGGTTCGTCATTACGGCGATGGGACGTTCGGCCGGGCATCTTGCCTTCGGAATAGGGACGGCCGCCCATTACCCCATGATAGTGATACCGGAGATGTTCAACCGGACGGAAATCACGGTGGACAAGATTCTGCGGCTGGTCGTTTCGTCGATGGTGAAACGCCGTCTGATGGGGATGAATTACGGTGCGGCAATGATATCCGAAGGGGTGTTTCACGAACTCAAACCCGAAGAGATAGCTGCTGCCGGTGTATGTTTCTCCTACGACGACCATGGCCATCCGGAGTTGTGGAAGGTGTCGAAGGCGCATGTGTTCTGTACGCTGATAGACGACAAACTGGCGAAAATTAACCTGAAGGTGCGTCCGCGGCCGGTGGAACTCGGTTATGAGATGCGATGCCAGACGCCGGTAGCCTATGACCTCGAATACTGTTCCACGCTCGGGGTGGGGGTTTACAAACTCTTCTCGGAAGGGAAGACGGGATGTATGGTTTGTGCGGACCGGACGGGACGTATCGGACACCTCTATCTCCGGGATATTCAGGACCCGGTGACGGGCAAGATTCCGCCCCGGACGGTGGATATCGAATCCGACCGGTGCAGGTATGTGATTGACAATCTCCTGTCGTATGTGGGGCCGGCGGATTACGAGGCGGCGCGCCGGTATGTGCCGGACCCGGAGAATTACGACCTGTACAATATTCTCGAATGGGAAAGGCCTTGACGGATACCGCAGCGGCCAAAAGAGAAGGCAGACCATAACGGTCTGCCTTCTCTTTTGGAGCGGTTCGTGAACGGATTATCCTTTCGGTTCCGTCTTCGACCACGACAGGGCTCCGCTCGGGCACATCTCCACCACCCGGATGATTTCGTCGGTAGAGGCGCCCCGTACATCCACCCACGGACGTTTCTTCGCGTTGAAAACCTTCGGAAGATGGCTTACGCATTCGGCGGCGTGCCAGCAAAGCTCCGGTTTCCAGTGCACCGTTATCTCCCCGTTGTCGTAATGTTTGTGATTCTCTGCCATAATCTTGTCCTTTTGTTTGTCGGTTTGTCTGTCCGGAGGTTACGGGGCCGTCCCTCCGCAAAGCTGCGAACCCTCTATTCGTCCTCCTCGTCGGATTCGTCGTCCGGCCTGTCGGCGAGTTCATCCGCACCTTTTATTTCGTCGTTATAATACTCCTTGTCGTCGTCGTCCTCTATCTGTCCGTCCACATTGACGTCTATCTTGACGAGGTAATTCGTATCTTCTGTCTCGAATACGACGGCATAGAAGAAATCGCCCGGTCCTTTGTCTATGCGCATCATGTGGTCGGTAAAACCGTAAGGGTACTGTTTCCTCACCTCTTCCTGCAGCTCTTCGGGCATGTTCTGCAGTTTGACAACTACACGTTTCTTATTTGTCTTTACGTTTGGCATAGTCTGAAAAAAATTTTTGCAAGTATAAGCAAAATTTGCAAGACAAGTACCAAATCGGAGTTTTTTCAGCGAAAAAACGTTTTGTGCCTTGCAGGGCCTTCAGACAACGATTTTCAGCAGGTTTGTGCTGATAGGAACGACAAAATCCGTACCTTTATCGTGTCCGTAGCGGATATTGGAAAAGAATAGACGAAATAGTGTATCTATGGCCCCGAAAGAGAGGATAGAGGAGCTGCGCGAAAAGCTTAACGAGTACAACAGATTATATTATGTGGAGAATACTCCGGCCGTGAGCGACAGACAGTTCGACGAGATGCTGCGCGAACTGCAGGAACTGGAGCAACGATATCCGGAGTATTACGATGTCAATTCGCCCACCCAGCGGGTGGGCAGTGATATGACGAACCGTTTCGAGGCCGTCCGGCATCGTTATCCGATGATGTCGCTGGCGAACACCTATTCGCTGGAAGAGCTCCGTGAATTTTACGACCGGGTGACGAAGGAGACGGGCGATACGGAGTTCGCCTGCGAACTCAAATTCGACGGTACGGCTATTTCACTCACTTACGAGGAGGGCAGGCTGGTTCGTGCCGTGACGCGCGGCGACGGTACGATGGGTGACGATGTGACGGCCAACGTGCGTACCATACGCAGTATTCCGCTGGTACTCTCCGGAGACGACTGGCCCCGGTATTTCGAGATGCGAGGGGAGATATATATGCCCCGTGCGGTGTTTGCCGCCCTGAACCGGGAGAAGGAGGAGATAGGGGAGCAGCCTTTCGCCAATCCGCGCAATGCGGCGGCCGGGACACTGAAACTGCAGAACTCCTCGGTGGTTGCATCGCGGCGTTTGGAGTGTTTCCTGTATGCCATGGCAGGCGAAGGATTGCCTTATGAATCGCATTGGGAGAATTTGAACAAGGCTCGGGAGTGGGGATTCCGTATTTCGGACCACATGCGGCTGTGTCGTACCTGGGAGGAGATTATCGGTTTCATAGACGATGCCGACCGACTGCGGCCGAACCTGCCGTACGATACGGACGGTGCGGTAGTCAAGGTCGACCGTTACGACCTGCAGCGTCGTCTCGGCTCTACAGCCAAGGCACCCCGATGGGCCGTAGCCTACAAGTTCAAGGCTGAGCAGGCACTCACCCGTTTGGTGTCGGTCGAGTTTTCGGTAGGGCGTACGGGGGCTGTCACGCCGGTGGCGAACCTCGAGCCGGTACAGCTTGCCGGTACGACGGTGAAACGGGCGTCCCTTCACAATGCCGACCAGATAGCGCTGCTCGATGTGCGCCTCGACGATATGGTCTATGTGGAGAAAGGGGGGGAAATCATCCCCAAGATAACCGGTGTCGAGGAGGCGATGCGAAGACCGGACAGCAAACCTTTCGAGTTCGTCACACACTGTCCGCAGTGCGGAGCGGAGCTCGTAAGGTACGAAGGCGAAGCGGCCTGGTACTGTCCCAACAGCAGCGGCTGTCCTCCCCAGATAGTCGGACGTATCGTACATTTCATCTCCCGCAAGGCGATGGATATCGAGGGAATAGGCGAGGAGACCGCCGCACTTTTCTATTCGGAAGGGATGGTTCGGGATGTGGCCGACCTGTATGACCTGAAGCCGGAACAGGTGGCGGTGTTGCCCCGGTTGGGCGAGAAGTCTGCGGCCAACATTATGGAAAGCCTTCTCCGTTCGCGCGAAGTTCCGTTTGCACGTGTGCTCTACGCATTGGGCATACGGTTTGTCGGCGAGACGACGGCCCGCAATCTTGCGGCGCATTTCAGGAGCCTCGATGCCGTCATGGCCGCCTCGCAGGAGGAGCTCGCTCAGGCCGAAGAGGTGGGCGACAAGATTGCCGGCAGTATTCGGGAGTATTTCGCCGACCCGGTGAATCTACGTATCGTCGAGCGGCTGCGGGCCGCCGGCGTGCAATTCGCAGCCGACGAAGAGCAGCGGCTCTCCGATTCGCTGGCGGGGTTGCATATCGTTATTTCCGGCACGTTCCGCCGTCACAGCCGGGATGAGCTGAAAGCGCTGATAGAGTCGCACGGCGGGCGCAACCTCGCGGCCGTCTCGAAAAATGCGGATTATCTGCTCGCGGGCGACAACATGGGGCCTGCGAAACTGGCCAAGGCCACGAAGCTCGGTGTACGGATAATTTCCGAAGAGGATTTCGAGCGCATGGTGGAAGAAGGGGTGGAGAAGACGGCCGCAGAGAGACCTATGGCAAATGGGGAACCCACCGATGGTATTGTTCCGGATACGGACGGAACGGGCCAACAATCACTGTTTTAATTTTTGCCCTATCCTTATTTTATGGGTATTTCAATTTATTTATTTTTACTTTTTGTCTATATATTTTCGATGGGATAAGAAAAAAATATCTATATTTGCCTGACGAACGGGAAGGACTTCCTGTCGGGCAGATGAGCATCCGTTAGAAAATGGCGGAAAGATGTCGGTTTCTTTTGCCTTGTCGGTGTATCGGCAGTTTGCCGGCGGATGGAATTTTATAAGATGAACGTATGAAACCTTTTCCTTCGGGACTCGGGGTTGCTTTGGTTACCCCGTTTCAGGATAACGGAGCGATTGATTTTCCGGCTTTGGACGCATTGGTGGACTATGTGACAGCCGGCGGTGTGGACTATCTGGTGGCTCTCGGTACTACAGCCGAAACCCCGACTCTCTCTACGGCCGAGCGCAAGGCCGTTCTCGAACGTATCAAAAGCCGCAATGCCGGTCGTCTGTCGTTGGTTGCGGGGATAGGAGGCAACGATACGGCTGCCGTCGTGGCCGCTCTGCATGATTTCGACCTCGCAGGGGTGGACGCGATACTCAGTGTGACGCCGTTTTACAACCGTCCTTCGCAGCGTGGGCTGTACGAACATTTCCGAGCGGTCGCGGATGCCTCTCCGGTACCGGTCATTTTGTATAACGTACCGAGCCGGACAGGAGTCAACATGCAACCGCAGACTACGTTGAAACTTGCCGAAGAGACCGGCAACATTATCGCCGTCAAGGAGGCGAGCGGCGACATGGAGCAAGTCGACGAGCTGATAGCCGGCAGGCCGGACGGTTTCCATGTATTGTCGGGAGACGATGCGTTGGCCGTACCCTTGATTGAAAAGGGGGGCGACGGGCTTATCTCCGTCGTGGCCAATGCCTATCCGGCCTATATGGCGGAGATGGTGGGGGCGGCGATGGCACAGGATGCGAAGCGCTCGCACAGGTTGTGGAGCGACATCGCGGAGCTTGAGAAGAGCCTTTTCGCCGAAGGCAATCCGACGGGTATAAAAGCCGCCTTGAGTATCAAAGGATTGATTGCAAACAATCTGCGCCTGCCTCTGGTGGCGTCGTCGCCGGAACTTTCCGATAGGATACGCCTTCTCGCTTCGGAAGCCGGTCTCTGACGACGGGGGCTGACCTGGACGTTTCGGACGGAGACAGAGAAAGCGGGCCAATAAATACCGCCCGTTGAACGTTATTGATATATGCGTAAATTATTCGTTATTTTGTTGGCGGCCGTGCTGGCAGCCCCTACGCTGTCGGGACAGGTCGCTCCCGACAACGACGACATATTCGAACAGACCATCAACAACGAGTCGCCCTATTACTATCCGGCTTTGATGCTGCGGTACAATTCGGGCGATACGACGCTGACGGAAAAGGATTATTATTACCTTTACTACGGATATGCCTTTTCGGACGATTATCATCCGTTGGCTCCCATACCGGCGGAAGATAAGGTATTGATGGCTTTCGAGAAGGCGCATGGCGACCCCTCCGAGGAAAACATGCGCGACATCATCCGTTACGCGGAGGAGGTGATGCGGTCGGATCCGTTCAGCCCCACGAACCTCAATTTCCTCGCCTATGCCTACGGGGCCGTCGGGGACACGCTGAATGAACGGATAAACTACGACCGGCTGAACAAGGTGCTCGCTGCGATAAGCGCTTCGGGGACGGGGTTGACGGAGAAGTCGCCCATGCATGTGCTGCGGTTTTCGCATGCCAGCGACGTGTTGGGGACGCTGGGACTCTCCGTAGCCAAACGATTGGTCGTTTCGCGTACCACGGAGTATATTACGGTTGCGAACGAGAACGGGCGGCAGTTGAGCAAGGGATATTATTTCGATTACAGCCGGGTTTATTGGGGCAATCCGGAAGATGCTCCGCAGAAAGAACGCCGGTGGAAAATAAATGACTATCCGATAGGCGGATATGATAAATAAAAGGTGCGGTATGAGTGTTTTTGACAGGATAAGGAGAACGTTTCTCGTCGTTGCGACGGCAGCGGCATTCGTCGGCTGCACGAAGGGACCGGTGTGTCCCGGCGGACCGGGCTGCGAGCCGACCGAAGGCAGCCATACATTTCTCATTTACGCAGTGACGAACAACAATTTGTGGCGTTACATCAGAGGGAATGTCAACATGGCGATGGAAGCGGTCCGTGCGGGGCTTCCGGCCGATACGCGGGTGTTGGTCTATTGGGACGGACTGACGAACTATACGGGCGAAAGCAAGACGGTGCTGACGGAAATCGTAAAGGAGAACGGGGAGGTAATCGAACGGGTACTGAAGCAGTATGGCGAGCAGGATTCGACCGACCCCGCCGTCATGAAGGCCGTTCTGCAGGACGTACAGTATTATGCGCCGGCCGAAGTGTACGGCATTTCGCTGCACGGCCACGGAACGGGGTGGTTCCCGCCCGAACTCAACAATCTGCGGCAGCCCATGTCGGGCGAACCCTATATCGAACACGACCTGCGGCGGCCTGACAATGCGCTGACCAGGGCCTATGGTCCCGACGGGGAAGAGTATATGTCCGCCGGGGATTTGGCGGAGGGACTCTCGGAGATAAAGTTCGATTATGTGATATTCGACGTCTGTTTCATGTCTTCCATCGAGTTGCTGTACGACTTGAAGGACAATGCCCGTTACATTCTGGCTTCGCCGGCGGAGATAATGGGCAAGGGGATACCTTATCACAAGGTGCTGCCGTTGCTCTTCAGCCGTGATTATCCCATCGACCGCAGGCTCGCTTCGGCGGCTTCTGCAATCGTGGAGTATTACAGGGGAGAGAGTTATCCTTCGGCTGCCTTTACGGTCGTCGCGACCGCCGGCCTGCAGGGCGTGGCCGATGCCGTGAAACGGATATTCGCGGCCGGGGTGGAAGAGCCCGATTTCGGCGAGATACAGTACCTCGAAGTATTGGAGCCCGAACACGCTTTTTTCGACCTGAAAGATTATCTGAAGGACATTACCGGAAACGGTGCGGCGAAGAGTGCCTATGCTGAGTTCGAGACGGCTTTGGCGAACGCCATCGTGGCGGAAAGCCATACTCCGCAGATATACTCTGCGTTGGGAACTGGTCTTTCGGGCGGTTTTTTCCCTGCGGACGATGTGTGCGGTATCTCCTCCTACATTCCGCGGGAGTGGCTGCCCGTAACGCGGGAGGCTTGGTACGCTACGGCATGGGCCCGGTACGTAATGCCCTGAAAAAGCGGGTACGGTCGGTAAATTGCTGCGCAGGCACGGAATCGTTTCCCGTGCCTGTGCTTTTTGCTGCCGCTTGGCGGCTTGTTTCTCGGACAGAAAACTTTTTTACGTGCCGGAAACCGCTTTTTTGACCGGGTGGGTGGTATCTGGAGTAGGTACGCATCCTTAAAATCCGTCAACGTTTTTTGGCCGGGCGCAGTTCCCGGGGCATGGGAAGCGAGAGCCGGGTGAAACTGATGACCGCACCGGCGGCGGCGAAACCGCCCGCGAGAATGAGTGCAGTGTGAATGCTGTCGGTCGAGGTGATGTGGAAGAGCAGGGCCACGAGTGCGGCTCCGGTAGTCTGTCCCAACAGTCTCGCCGTAGCGAGCATGCCGCTTGCACTTCCGCTTCGGTGAGGCGGTGCCGAGCCTACCATGATGCTGTTGTTCGGCGACTGGAAGAGCCCGAATCCGAGCCCGCAGAGGACGAGGCGCCAGATGATATCTATTTCGTGGGGCTGGGGCGGAAGCCAGGCGAGCAGAAAGAGCCCGCAGGTCATGACGGAGAGTCCGATGCCTCCCAACAATCCTGCATGTACGCGTTCGACGAGTATGCCTGCGAGCGGTGCTACGACCACGATGACGGCCGGCCAGGCCGTCATGACGAGACCTGTGGTGACGGCACTGTATCCGAACGTATGCTGGAGATAGAACGGCAGGGCCACCATGGCCGACATTTGGGCAATGAACGAACAGATGGAGGTGAGTACCGAAACCGAAAATATCGGTATCTTCAGCAGGTCGAACGGAAGGATGGGGTAGGGCTTGTGTAACTGACTGCGCACGAAGAGCGTTCCGACGATGAGCAGGAGAATGATGCCTGTGGTGATGTAGCGCGGGTCTATCCCGTGTGCATATCCTTCTATCGAAGCGATGAGCAGACCGAAAGTCAGGGCGTTCATCGCGCCGTCGCGCCAGTCGAACCGCCGTCCGGCCACTTTTACAGGATTGTCGGGCAGGAAACGTCGGCTCAGGAAGAAGGCCGTAATGCCGATGGGAATATTGATTGCGAAGAGCCATTGCCAGGGGGCAACGGCGAGTATTCCCGCCGCTATCGTCGGGCCCGCGACGGAAGAGACCGCCACGACCGTGGCATTAAGCCCCATGCCACGTCCCAGGTGGTTACGCGGATAGATGATGCGTATGAGTGTGGTATTCACGCTGGTGACCGCTGCGGCACCGAATCCCTGGCATACCCGTGCCGCCACGAGCGTGGCGAGTGAGTCGGAGAGCGCACACCCGGCCGAAGCAATGGTGAAGAGCAGCAGTCCGCCGATGTATATTTTCCGGTAGCCGATGACGTCGCCGAGAGCCGAGAAAGAGAGGAGCGATACCACGATAGCCAACTGGTAGGCGTTTACTATCCAGATGGAGTTTGCCGGCGAAATGTTCAGCAGGCTGCCTATCGTCGGGAGCGCCACGTTGGCGATGGCTCCGTCGAGGACGGAGAGCGATACGCCGAATGTAACGGCCAGTATGGCCCATAACCGTTTGGGCATGGGTATCCCGTTCCATTCCGTATTGCCGGAGATGACGGGTGCCCCTCCCGTCGTACTGCCGTTCGCCTGACCTGTCATAATGAATTGCCGAAATCGGCTGCAAAGATAACTCCCAGCAGGGTATCGAACAATTTTTACAGGCGGAAATCGGGCCGAATACCCTGAACGGGACAGGGCCGACGACTGACCGGCCTCTCTGTCGCACCTTTATCGGAAAAGAGGCCGGAGATATCATGTATCGGTTTCAGAACCGGCGGGTATATCTGTGACAGTAGGGTGTCGTCCCTTTCCGTTCGTAGTAATTCTGGTGGTAATCTTCCGCTTTCCAGAAGGGACCGGCGGGCGAAAGGCGGGTGGCTATGTCATAGCCTTTCGCCACCAGCTCGTCGATAAGCCTTTCCGCGGTTCGGTGCTGTGCCTCGCTGTTATAGAAGATTTCCGAGCGGTACTGCCTGCCGATGTCCGGGCCCTGCCGATTGACCTGTTCCGGGTCATGTATCTCAAAAAAGAGGCGGGCGAGCGCTTCGTAAGTGGTCTGCGTCGGGTCGAAGGTGACCCGTACCGCTTCAGCATGGCCCGTGCGGTCGCTGCATACCTCTTCGTAAGAGGGGGCCGGGACGCTGCCGCCCGTATAGCCCGATTCAACGGAGATAACGCCGGGTGCCTTTTGCATGTAGTATTCCACACCCCAGAAACACCCTCCGGCGAAAACAGCCGTTTCGTAGCCGTTTGTGGCTTCGGACCGTGTCTCCGGAATGAATTCCAACGATATGGAATTGACGCAGTGGCGGGTGTTCTTCGGGGTGAATCTTTCGCCGGTAAAGACGTGGCCGAGATGGCCTCCGCAGGCCGCACAGACGATTTCGGTACGGATGCCGTCGGCATCGGGCCGGCGGATGACCGCGCCCGGTATCGCGTCGTCGAAACTTGGCCAGCCGCATCCGGCATCGAACTTGTCTGCCGACCGGTAGAGCGGAGTTCCGCATTGACGGCAGACGTATGTACCGGGCTGCCGGTTATTCCAGTATTTGCCGCTGAACGGCATCTCCGTTCCCTTGTCTATGATGACATGCCGTTCCGATTCGCTCAATTCTCTCTTTTTCATGGTATCGGTCGAATTTCAGTGCAAGTTAATCAATCTCTTTTTTTGAACGTTCGATTTAGCGCATGGAGACTGACATTATTTTTTGCCCTATTTTTGTATCCCGTATGCATAAAGCCTGCCGTTTTGTTCCCGGATTGGTAAAGGCGGCCGGAAACCGTCCGGCATGTTTCCAGGCAGCGGCGGATTGAAAAAGGGGAAGAATGAAGTATCGTATGGCAAAGGTGCTTATCATAGACGACGAAATGCAACTGCGCAGACTACTCTCGCGTATTATCGGACTCGAAGGATATGAAGTCGCGGAGGCGGCGGACTGCGCTTCGGGAATGAAGATGCTCCGGCAGCACGAGCCGGATGTGGTGCTCTGCGATGTCAAATTGCCGGACGGCAGCGGCGTGGAGCTCGTGAGCAGAATCAAGGAGGCGGCACCTGCGGTGGAAGTCATCCTGATGACCGCTTACGGCAACATTCCCGACGGTGTGCAGGCCATCAAGAACGGAGCTTTTGATTACATTACCAAAGGTGACGACAATAACAAGATACTGCCGTTGCTCAGCCGTGCCTCCGAAAAGGCCCAGATGCAGCGGCGACTCGCCCGTTTCGAGGACAAACTTTCCGAGGAGAACTCCTTCGACCGGGTTATCGGCTCTTCGGCGGCACTTCGGGAGGCGGTAGAGCTCGCCCGGAAGGTGGCGGTGACAGATACCTCCGTACTGCTGACCGGTGAAACGGGTACGGGAAAGGAGGTGTTCGCCCGGGCCATCCACCATGCCAGTCGTCGGGCGCACGAGGCGTTCGTTGCCGTGAACTGTTCCGCCTTTTCCAAGGAGCTGCTGGAAAGCGAACTGTTCGGCCACCGGGCGGGGAGTTTCACAGGGGCTACCAAAGACAAGAAAGGACTTGTGGAGGAGGCCGACGGAGGGACTCTTTTCCTCGATGAAATAGGCGAAATGCCGCTGGAACTGCAGACCAAACTGCTTCGGGTACTTGAAAACGGTGAGTTTATCAAGATAGGAGAGACACGTCCCACCAAGGCCGACTTGCGTATTATCGCAGCGACTAACCGAGACCTGGAAAAGGAGATAAAAGCCGGTAACTTTCGGGAAGACCTCTTTTTCCGCCTCTCCGTTTTCCGGATACAGCTCCCGTCGCTCAACCAAAGACGGGGCGATATCGCCGATTATGTCCGCTATTTTGCCGGTCTTTTCTCGGCCAAGATGGGGAAACGCATCGAAAATATCGACAAGGGATATATCGAAGCCATGGAGAACCATACGTGGCGGGGTAACGTGCGCGAACTGCGCAATGCCGTGGAGCGCAGTATGATAATGGCCGACAGCAATGTGCTCTCTGTGGGAACGCTTCCGCCCGAATTCCGTAACGATGCGGGAGTGGCCGCAGACGGTTCCATGACGCTTGAGGACGTGGAACGGAACCACATCGTGAAGATACTGGAGTATACGGGCGGCAACAAGAGCGAAGCGGCCCGCCTGCTCGGTATAGGCGTGGCGACGTTGTACCGTAAACTGGAGAGTTGGGGCCTGAAATCCTGAGCTGCAGGAACGGCCGTGTCCTTTCAAATTGAGAGAGGGAGCCTATCATTTTGATAGACTCCCTCTCTTTTTCGTATTTGTTTGATTGGTTACAAGTGGTTTATAATCATTTAATTATCTTGTATTGGGGTTTTTTGGCATCCGCTTGGTTAAGGGGGAAGCGTCGGAAGTTAAGGACGGTGCATGAATGGATGTTGTATTTGTAATCGTATTGTCGTGTATCATACTGTATATGATATGCCGCATATTTTCAGGCTTTGTGAAACAATTGTCTAACTCGAAAAGGAAAATGAAATGAGATGAATGGATTCGTAATGTTTTTGCTTTTGGTCGCACTCGGCCTGGTGTGCTACCTGTTTTTCTACAAATGTGTGGATTGGTTTGAAAAAATATGATTGAGAGATGTTTACCACATTGTTCATACTGAGCGTCGTCGGGTTCGTGTACATGATGTACGTACTCGTCAAACCCGAAGAATTCTGATAGTCTACTCACAAAAATGAAGAAATAAATGAATACGGAGATTTTAGGCGTCATACTGCAATGGGTGTGCCTGGTAGTGCTCTGCTATCCGCTGGGACGCCACATTGCGAAGGTGTACAAGGGGGAGAAGAACATCATGGATTTCATGGCCCCCGTAGAACGTTTTATCTATAAGGTCTGCGGCATCGACCCGGAACGCGAGATGAACTGGAAGCAGTTCCTGAAAGCGCTGTTGACCGTGAACCTGTTCTGGTTCATATGGGGTATGGTACTGCTCGTGTGTCAGGGATGGCTGCCGCTGAATCCGGACGGCAATCCGGGTCAGACGCCCGACCAGGCATTCAATACGTGCATATCGTTCATGGTCAACTGCAACCTCCAGCATTACAGCGGGGAAACCGGTCTGAGCTACTTTACCCAACTGTTCGTCATCATGCTGTTCCAGTTCATCACGGCCGCGTGCGGTATGGCAGCTTTGGCCGGGATATTCAAGGGTATGGCAGCCAAGACGACCAAGTCGATAGGGAACTTCTGGGTATACCTGACCCGCAGCGTTACCCGTATCCTGATGCCTCTGTCGCTGCTGGTGGGTATCCTGCTCGTGATAAACGGTACGCCCATGTCCTTCGACGGCAAGCAGACGCTTACGACGCTGGAAGGCGCTACGCAGGAGATTTCGCAGGGACCGACGGCAGCCATCGTCCCCATCAAGCAGCTCGGTACGAACGGCGGCGGTTATTTCGGCGTGAACTCTTCGCATCCGCTGGAGAACCCGAATGCCTTCACCAACATGCTCGAATGCTGGTCTATCCTTATCATCCCGATGGCGATGGTATTCGCGCTGGGCTTCTATCTGAAACGCCGCAAGTTGGCCGCGTGCATCTTCACGGTCATGCTGGCAGCCTATACGTGCGGCATCGTCATATCCGTATGGCAGGAGATGGCGGGAAGTCCGCAGATAGACGAAATGGGTATCGCACAGGAGCTCGGTTCCATGGAGGGCAAGGAGATAAGAATCGGTTCGGCCGCTTCGGCTATGTGGGGTATGACCACGACCGTCACTTCGAACGGTTCGGTCAATTCCATGCACGATTCGCAAACGCCTCTCAGCGGGATGCTCCAGATGCTGAACATGCAGATAAACTGCTGGTTCGGTGGCGTAGGCGTCGGTTTCATGAACTACTATGCCTTCCTTATCATCGCCGTATTCATCAGCGGCCTCATGGTAGGGCGTACACCGGAGTTCCTCGGCAAGAAAGTGGAGGCCCGCGAAATGAAAATCGCCACCATGGTCGTATTGATGCATCCGTTCCTCATTCTCGTCGGTACGGGCCTCGCGTCGTGGCTTGCCGCCAGAAATCCGGAATTGGCATCGGGTTGGCTGAACAACCCGTCGTTCCACGGATTGAGCGAAATGCTGTACGAGTATACCTCTTCGGCCGCCAACAACGGTTCCGGTTTCGAAGGACTTTCGGACAATACGCCTTTCTGGAACATCACGACCGGTATTGTCCTGATTATGGGTCGTTATTTCCCGATTGTAGGACAGGTGGCGATAGCCGGGCTGCTGGCCGGCAAGAAGTTCGTTCCCGAAAGCGCAGGTACGCTCAAGACCGATACGGCGACCTTCTCGGTCATGACCTTCGCCGTCATCATCATCGTGGCAGCCCTGTCATTCTTCCCTGCACTCGCACTTGGGCCGATAGCCGATTATCTGACTTTTTAAATAGCAACCGAATATGAAACGCAACAGAAATATTTCACTGTTCGACAAATCCCTTTTACGCCAGAGCTTGCACGCCTCTTTCGTGAAGCTCGACCCGCGGAAGATGATAAAGAGCCCCATCATGTTCACGGTGGAGGTGGTGACTTTCGTCATGCTGCTCCTGCTCGTGTACATAGCTGTGACCGGCGACCGGTCGCAGGGGTCGTTCGCCTACAATTTCGTTGTCTTCGTCGTTCTGTTTCTTACGGTACTTTTCGCCAATTTCGCCGAAGCGATAGCCGAGGCACGCGGCAAGGCGCAGGCCGATTCGCTCCGCAAGACGCGTGAGGAAACGCCGGCCAAACTCGTCGCCGCCGACGGTCAGGTCCGTATCGTCAGCAGCTCGGAGTTGAAACAGGGCGATGTCTTCGAATGCGTAGCCGGAGATACGGTCGCTGCCGATGGAGAAATCATCGAAGGACTGGCCTCCATAGACGAAAGCGCCATTACGGGCGAGTCCGCACCGGTGATACGCGAGGCCGGGGGCGACAAGAGTTCCGTGACCGGCGGTACGAAGGTGCTGTCGGACCGGATACTGGTAAAGGTGACGGCACGCCCGGGGGAAAGTTTCCTCGACCGGATGATAGCCCTCGTGGAAGGTTCCTCGCGTCAGAAGACGCCGAACGAAATCGCGCTCACCATCCTGCTGGCCGGCTTTACCATCGTGTTCATCATCGTTTGCGCTACGCTGAAACCGTTCGCGGATTACGTAGGTGCCAACATCACGGTGGCTGCATTCATATCGCTGTTCGTCTGCCTCATACCGACTACCATCGGCGGGTTGCTCTCTTCCATCGGCATTGCGGGAATGGACCGTGCGCTGCGTGCCAATGTCATTACCAAATCGGGTAAGGCGGTCGAAACGGCCGGCGACATCGATACGCTGCTGCTCGACAAGACGGGGACGATTACGATAGGAAACCGCAAGGCGACCGGATTCTACCCGGCCGACGGAATTGATGCAGGGGAATTCGTCCGCTTGTGCGTGCTTTCATCGATAGCCGACCAGACGCCCGAAGGCAAGTCGATTGTGGAACTCGGAGCCGACAACGGTGTCCGGATAGACCCGATGCAGTTGGTCGGAGTCCGTATGGTGAACTTTACGGCCGAAACGAAGTGTTCGGGCGTGGACATGCCGGACGGCGTTCGCATCCGTAAGGGTGCATCGGAAACCATCCGTCGTATCGTGACCGAGGCAGGCAACGAGTATCCGGATACTATCGACAAGACCGTATGCCGGATTTCCGAAAACGGCGGTACGCCGCTCGTCGTTTGCGAGAACGACCGTGTCATGGGAGTCATCGAATTGCAGGATATCATCAAAACCGGTATCCGCGAACGTTTCGAGCGCCTGCGCAAGATGGGTGTCAAAACGGTGATGGTAACGGGCGACAACCCTCTTACGGCAAAGTATATAGCGGAAAAGGCAGGGGTGGACGATTTTATCGCCGAGGCCAAACCGGAAGACAAACTCGAATACATCCGGCGCGAGCAGCGCGGGGGCAAACTGGTGGCCATGATGGGCGACGGTACGAACGATGCTCCGGCTCTCGCACAGGCCGATGTGGGCGTTGCGATGAACAGCGGTACGCAGGCGGCCAAAGAGGCGGGCAACATGGTGGACCTCGACAACGACCCGACCAAACTGATAGAGATTGTCGAAATCGGTAAACAGTTGCTTATGACACGCGGGACGCTGACCACGTTCTCCATCGCCAACGACGTCGCGAAGTATTTCGCCATCGTGCCCGCGCTATTCATAGCTTCCATTCCTTCGTTGCAGGCTCTCAACATCATGCACCTGCATTCGCCCGAAAGCGCAATCCTGTCGGCTATCATCTTCAATGCCGTCATCATTCCGCTGCTCATTCCGCTGGCACTTCGCGGTGTGGCCTACAAGCCCATCGGTGCTTCGGCTCTGCTGCGTCGGAACCTGTTCATCTACGGTCTCGGCGGTCTGATAGCCCCGTTCATCGGCATTAAGCTGATTGACATGATAGTAAGTGTGTTTTTTTAAATTAGGATAAGAGATGAAAAATTTGTGGATTTCCATAAAGATAACCCTTGCGATGTGTGTCTTGCTAACGGTCGGTTATGTCCTGATACTGCGTCTGACGGCAGCCGTGGCATCGCCCAACGACGGCGAAGCCCCGACGGTGACTTTCGACGGACGGGTGGTCGGTGCGGCCAACGTGGGACAGCAGTTCACCGACGTGCGTTACTTTTGGGGGCGTCCTTCGGCCGTGGATTACAACGGTTCCGGTTCGGGCGGCAGCAACAAGGGTACGACGAACGAAGAATATCTGGCCGAGGTGGAGCAGCGTGTGGAGGATTTCCTCGCCGCGCATCCCTACCTTTCGCGGGAGGAGGTACCCTCCGAGATGGTTACGGCGAGCGGTTCGGGACTTGACCCGGACATATCGCCCCGAGGCGCGGAGGTACAAGTTCGCCGTGTGGCACAGGCCCGCGGACTGGACGAGGGGGTCGTACGCAGTCTGGTTGATTCGCTGACGCAGCGTCCGTGGCTGGGCCTGTTCGGTACCGAGAAAGTGAATGTGCTCAGACTCAATATTGCCCTCGAAAAGTTGCAGCCCAACGTTACGCTCGAACATAAATGAATCAGGAAGCGACCTTTGAACAATGTTTTTCCGTTAGTCGCCGCATATGCGGCAGGCAGATGCCGGCGGCCGTCCGTACAGCGGAGGAATTTCCGCTGAGGGGGACGGACGGTCCGTCGGTTATGCTGCCTTCCTGCGGAAAGCGGACGGCTACGGATGGAAAATGAAACAGAAAACGATAAATGGATTTTTGAAAGCTATGAAAGTAAATAAGGTAATGAAAAGGTGGATATGGGCCATGGTGGCCGTATTCGTAGTACTCTTCTCCATAGATGTGTGTGCTCAGGAGAACGAACGCGGAGTACGTTTCGGCGGAGGTGCCGATGTAGTGAGCGGATATATCTGGCGCGGTGTCTGGGAAGCGGGGCCCAGCATCCAGCCGACACTGGTGCTGTCGGCAGGCAACTTCTCGGCGACTGCATGGGGCTCGGTGGATTTCGCTTCGACGAGTTACAAGGAGATGGACCTCACGCTCGCCTATGCACTCGGTCCCGTGACCGTTTCGTTAGCCGACCTCTATTGGGAGGGGAGTGCGGCAGACCGAAACACTATCGGCCGTCACTATTTCCACTTCGGTGCCGATTCGCCCCATCGGGTGGAACTTGGAGTAAGCTGGTGCATTTCGCAAAAAGTCCCTCTTACGCTTGCATGGAATACGGTACTGTTCGGCGCAGCGGACGTGAACTCCAAAGGTAACCGCGCCTATGCGACTTACGTGGAGCTCTCCTATCCGTTTGCTGTCAAGGGGGTTGATATGAAGGCCGGCATCGGCATCGTTCCCTGGAACGCTTACGGCACCTATGGTATCGACAGGGATTTTTACGTCCAGAATGTTTTCCTGAATGCTGGAAAAAGCTGGACGGTGGCCGGTTCGCTCCAGTTGGGACTTTTTACCTCGCTCAGTTGGAATCCTGCCCTGGAAGATGTTAATTTTGTGGGAGGCATATCCCTGAGGATGTAACGGAGATGGATAAACAAGACAGTGTACAGCGTTTTCTGGAACTCATACGGCGTTCGCACCGGGGAAAGTTCAAGATTTACATTGGTATGAGTGCCGGTGTGGGCAAGACATACCGTATGCTCCAGGAGGCCCATCAACTGCTTGAAGCCGGTGTGGACGTGCGAATCGGATACATCGAAACGCACGGCAGGCCCGATACGGAAGCCCTTCGAGAAGGGCTTCCGGTCGTGCCTTTACGCAAACTGTTTTACAAGGGGAAGGAGCTGGAGGAAATGGATACGCAGGCCATCATCAATCTCCATCCCGAAATCGTCATCGTGGACGAACTGGCGCACACCAACATCGAGGGGAGCGGCAATCCGAAACGGTGGCAGGATGTGATGCAGATACTCGAAGCGGGTATCAGCGTTATCTCGGCGGTGAATATCCAGCACATCGAGGGACTGAACGAATCCGTGCAGGAAATTACGGGCGTAGAGATACGGGAGCGTATTCCCGACAGCGTACTGGCCATGGCGGATGAAGTGGTGAATATCGACCTGACCGCCGAGGAGCTTATCAATCGGCTGAAAGCCGGTAAGATATACAAACCCGACAAGATAAACGCCGCGCTCAATAATTTCTTTACGCAGGATAACATTCTGCAATTGCGCGAACTGGCTCTCAAGGAGGTGGCCATGCGGGTAGAGAAGAAGGTGGAGAATGAAATCACGGCGGGTGACAAACCGCACCGCGACCGGTTACTGGCCGTCATCGACTCGTCCGAGAAACGCTCCCGGCGGGTGATACGCAAGACTGCCCGCATGGCGACCCACATCAATGCGCCCTTCTCCGTACTCTACATACAGAGTGACCGCGAGACGGCGGACCGGATACCGCTCGCCAATCAGCGGTATCTGATAAACAACCTGAATCTTGCTTCGGAACTCGGCGGCGAGATACGCAGGATACATTCCAACCGGCCGGTGGAAACCATTCTCGAGGTATGCCGCGAACAGAAGGTGAGTTTCGTCTGCATCGCGCGTCCCGAATTTTCACCCGTAAAAGGGATACTCGGATTCTGGAAACTGACGGGAAGGCTTTCCCGCATGAATATAGACCTTTTAATTTTATCGTAGGCTATGAAGATACAGAAGAGGCTTACATTGGGAATCGGCGTTCTGTTCGCCATGATACTGTTGCTCGGCGTGCTGTCCACCAGTTATGTCCGGCAGCTTTCGCAGGCTACGAAAACCATACTCGCCGACAATTACGCGTCGCTGGAGTATGCGGCCGACATGCTCCGTTCGCTCAACGACATCGGGGAGGATTCTGTTTCGCGGCACGACCTGCGGCAGAGTCTCGCCATGCAGCAGCGGAATATTACGGAAATCAATGAGAAGGAGATTACCTCTTCCCTCGAAAGGCATGTGGCGGCGTTGAGCGACTCCGTCACGGAACAGGAACTGCAACTCGTGCGCGAAGACCTGCTGCGCATCATGGAGGTCAACATGGCGGCCACCCGTGCAAAGAGTGCGGGCGTGGAGGAACGGGCCGACCAAGTGATGTGGTGGCTGATAGTGATTGCCGCCTTGTGTGCGGTTATTGCCGGAGTGTTCCTCGTGTGGTTTCCCAAGGTAATCGTGAGGCCGATAGACGAATTGAAGAAAGGAATAACGGAGATAGCCAACCATAATTACGACCAGCGGCTCGACTTTTCGGGCAATAGGGAATTCGAGTCCGTCGCTGAATCGTTCAACGACATGGCGGCCCGGCTCGACGAATACCGGCGCAGCTCGCTGGACGATTTGATGATGGCCAAGAAGCGTATCGAGGCCATCGTGAATTCGTTGCACGAACCCATCGTCGGGCTCGGTCCCGACCGTACCATCCTGTTCATGAACCGGGAGGCGCTCTCCGTACTCAATCTGACGGACGATGTGGTCGGACGCAACGCGACCGATGTCGCCCTTTCCAACGACTTGCTGCGCAGGCTCGTCCGGGAACTTTACGGCGATGCGAAGCCCGAGAGCAGGGAGCCATTGAAAATCTATGCCGACAATAAGGAAAGTTATTTCCAGATGGAGAACGTGCCGCTCTATATCACGCCTATCGGAAAAACGGAACGTGAATTCATAGGCAATTTGATTATTCTGAACAATATTACACGATATAAGGAACTCGACTCGGCGAAAACCAACTTCATATCCACCGTGTCGCACGAGATGAAAACGCCCATATCATCCATCATGATGAGCCTGCAACTGTTGAACGACGACCGTCTCGGTACGTTGAACGGGGAACAGAAGCAGCTGGTGGAGAGCATCAAGGACAGCAGCGACCGGCTTCTGGAGATAACGGGCGAACTGCTCAACATGACGCAGATAGAAACGGGCAAACTGAAGCTGCATCCCAAGATTACGAAGCCTATCGAACTGATTGATTACGCAATAAAATCCACACGGGTACTGGCCGAAAGGTTCTGCTGTTTCGTGGAAGTGGATTATCCGGAGAAGATTTCCAAGATTTTCGTGGACAGCGAGAAGATAGCATGGGTCATTACGAATCTGCTCTCCAATGCGATACATCATTCGCCCGAACGTTCGCGCATCATCGTGGGAGCCGTGCAGCACGACAAGGCCGTAGAAATATACGTTCAGGATTTCGGACGCGGCATCGACCCGCGCTACCACAAGAGCATTTTCGAGCGTTACTTCCGGGTACCCGGGACAAAGGTGCAGGGCAGCGGTCTCGGCCTGGCCATCTCCAAGGAGTTTGTGGAGGCGCACGGCGGAACGATTAGCGTCGAAAGCGAGATAGGTAAGGGCAGCCGGTTTTCGATAATGCTTCCCGCATGACCGGTACGATTTTGTCCGGACGGCCCTGTTTGCAGGAAAGCTGGTGCAGGGACAATTCGACAGCGCCCTTTTACGTTCATTGTGCACCATGATAGTAAGTGCGAGCAGGAGAACGGATATTCCGGCGTTTTATGCGCCGTGGTTCTATAACAGATTGAAGGAGGGGTACGTACTCGTACCCAATCCGTTCAATCCGCGTACGGTAAGCCGGGTCGGCCTTACTCCCGATACGGTGGACTGCATCGTTTTCTGGACGAAGAATCCCGCTCCCATGCTGGACGGATTGGAGCGGCTGAGAGATTACCGGTATTATTTCCAGTTCACGCTGAATCCATACGGCCGGGATATGGAACGTAACCTGCCGGCATTGGAAGCGAGGCTCGGTACTTTCCGGCGGTTGGCGGAACGGATAGGCCCGGAACGTGTGATATGGCGTTACGACCCGGTACTGCTGGGAGGTGCTTACGATATTCGGTTCCATACGGGGGCTTTCGCCGCGTTGGCCGCCGGATTGAAGGGATATACCGAGAGGTGTATGATAGGATTCCTCGACTTTTACCGCCATATTCGCAAGGTCATGGATGAGGCTGGGGCAGGGGCTCCGTCTCCGGAGGATACGGAACGTCTGGCCGCTGCTTTCGGGGATACGGCTGCGAAGTACGGCATCTTACTCGAAACCTGTACATCCAAAGTGGATTTGCGGCGTTTCGGCATCCGAAGCGGTTGTTGTATAGACAGGGAATTGGCGGAGCGGCTGACGGGGTATCCGCTCTCCGCCCGGAAAGATGGCGGCCAGCGCGGCGTATGCAACTGTGCGGAGAGTATCGATATCGGGATGTACGGAAGCTGCCCGCACGGTTGCACGTATTGTTACGCTGTAAGGGACGGTGCGGCAGCGGCGGCGAAGAGGTACGGCATGCACGATATTCACTCTCCCATGATGCTGGGATATCCGCGGCCGGAGGATACCATTCGAGAACGTACCGCAGAGAGTCTGCGGAAAATACAGGGAAAGTTGTTCTGAATGCCGCGGCGGCCGGCTTGATACAGACTGTCCGGCGAAGACTTGTTGCAATCTGCGGTTAGACGAGAAATTTCCGTAACCGATTCCTATGGACGGCATAAAGGACGGTATCGGCCGCTGTGAGGGCCGAGCCAGGTATCAATACGAGACCGATGGCCAGAAATACGATACCGAGTGTGAGCGATGCCTGTCAATTCCGGATAGCACGGAATACTGGCTGACATTGTAAACGATTACTCTCTCCATAATCCTTTTGAGTTTTAAGTGGAAACTGCAGGGAGGAGAGCAGAAACATGTCCGGCTGCAAAAACGCTGAAAAGGCGGCAGTTATCGGTCTCTTCAGCCTTCATCGGAACGGTCGGGCCGGAAGACAGAGAACAAGTAACGACAAGGGAATACCGTGCCGCAGCGGTATTCCCTTGTCGAAGGGGATGGCATTTGCTATTTTTTCTCGGGCTTTGCTATGCTTTCGCGCATCTGCGTATCGGCCTGTACGTTCTGGAGTCTGTAATAGTCCATGATGCCGAGGTTCCCGCTCCGGAACGCTTCGGCTATCGCAAGCGGTATTTCCGCTTCGGCGAGTATTACTTTGGCCCGCGCTTCCTGTGCTTTGGCCTTGTTCTCCTGCTCATGCGCTACTGCCATGGCGCGTTTCTCCTCCGCTTTGGCCTGTGCGATGTTCTTGTCGGCATTGGCCTGGTCAATCTGAAGTTCGGCACCGATGTTCTTCCCTACGTCGATATCCGCTATGTCGATGGAGAGAATCTCGAATGCCGTTCCCGCATCCAGGCCTTTTTCGAGCACTACGCGGGAGATGTAATCGGGATTTTCGAGTACGACCGTATGCGATTCGGCGGAGCCTATCGAAGAGACGATTCCCTCTCCGACGCGGGCGAGCACCGTCTCCTCGCCGGCCCCTCCGACAAGCTGCTTGATGTTGGCACGAACCGTAACCCTCGCCTTGGCGATGAGTTGGATACCGTTCTTGGCGACGGCCGACACGGGCGGAGTATTGATGACTTTCGGATTGACCGACATCTGGACCGCCTCGAATACGTTCCGGCCGGCCAGGTCGATGGCGGATGCCATCTTGAAATCGAGATTGATGTTGGCTTTCTGTGCGGATACGAGTGCCTGGATGACGTTCGGTACATTGCCTTTCGCCAGATAATGCGCCTCGAGTTCATTCGGATTCAGATGGAGCCCTGCTTTCGTTCCGGTTATCATCTCATTGACTATCAGCGTAGCGGGAACCTTGCGCCAGCGCATCAGTATAAGCTGCAGGAGCGATATCCTTACACCCGACAGCAGTGCCTTGAACCACAGTCCGACGGGGACGAAATAGAAAAGCAGCCAAAGTAGTACGATGACAACTACGGCGACCGCGATGATGAGTCCGATATTTTCCATAAGCATTGTTTGGTATTTGGGTTTGTCTTTGTCCGTTCGTGTCGATGTTCGGGAACGACCGTTCCGTTATGCCTCCTCTTCTGCGGAACGTGAGAGGGGTTTTACCACGACGGTGAAGTTGTCGAAACCGATGACCTCCACTTCCCTGTGCGGGTCGATGTAGACGTCGATGGATTTGGCTTCGTAAGTCTTGCCGTTCAGCATCACTTTGCCGCCGGGGGCGAGCCGTGTGACGGTCGTTCCCCGGTCGCCAGCCGCGATATGCTCCTTCTCGGGCGACGGCTGCGAGGCTCCGTCTATGTTGTTGTGCAGGGCGAGCCGCTTCCATGTCTTTGCTCGCAGCCCCATTGCCAGCATGATGACCGACAATACGAGTACGGCCGCCAGCGCAATGAATCCCCCGGCATTGCCGTATTTCACGAACGCTTCATAGATGCCGAACCCGCAGGAGATGAGTGCGCCTATGCCTGCGACCGTAATGCCCGGGAGCAGGAATACCTCCACGCCGAGCAGAAATATGCCGAGTATGATGAGAATGATTACCAGTGCCATGATGTATTTTGTTTAAAATATCCGATTGATTCGGGCTACTGGACGGCGACTATCCGAATTGTCAGTCCCGGTTCCACGGTGTCGATATCCTGTACGAGCGCTTCGGCCAGTGTTTTGTTGTTGAACGAACCGACCACGAACAGGGGTTCGCCCGTTTCCGGGTCGGCCGTGCGCGAAACCTCTTTCCCGGCAGCCTGTGTCGATATGACGTCGCGGACGACGCGGCTCAGGCTCTCTCCGGCTCCCCCTATCTCCACACGGTAGCGTATCCTGGTCGTCTGGCCGGACGGTTCGGTCACAGCGCTTCCGCTCTCGGCACCCGGCGCGGCGTCGTACAGACCGTCGTGCCATGCCACCACGCGCGGATTCCGGAATCCCTGCCGTTTAAGCCGGGCCGCCGCCTCTTCCGCTTCGGCATAGGTCGCATAGCCTCCGGCATAGTAGTAGTGCTTCCGGTCGGCTTTCGTCTCCTGCGACAGCGGATAGACGCTCCTGAAGACCGATACGGGCTGCGGTCTCGAATAGGCGCCTAACAGTATCCGGTACATCGAACCGCGTGGAAATATCTCTACCTGCGGTACCTGGTTGATATTCGCATATTTCGCAGGCCGCACAATTTGGGCATCGGCAAAATCGTAAAACATGCGTTCGCGGGTGTCGAGCACGGGCAGGAAATAGTCGTCGATATGGCTGGTGGGAGGGGTGAGGCTGTTGAGCGAATCCGCCGCCCCGGTCAGTCCGGCCCGGTCGGCTATCCGTATCTCGTATCCAGCTATCAGCAGTTTTTGCAGGGCATACCGTGCGACCTCTTCATACATGTACTCCCCTTCGATTTCCGCCTCCAGCAGGAGCATGTTGTTCATCTGTTTCTCCTGTACCGCGAGGATATCGCCCTCGCCGTTCTTGTCGAGCACATAATTATAGGCATAGACCTTCGTATCGAAGACGCTTTGCCAGAGGTCGCCGATAGCGGGTGCCAGGCGTTCGTTCTCCGCCGCCAGCGCCGTTATACGTGCATGGAGACTGTCTGCCTGCGGGCCTTTGACCGCAACATGATAGACGGGCAGCAGAAGAGCCATCTGGTCGTAGTTTTCCTGCAGTTTCCCTATCAGCTCAGCCACTTCGCTCTCTTTCTTCTGTGCTGCGAGCAGTTGCCTGTAATCGGCTGCGGAAAGGTTGTCGCGGAAATAATCGTTGTCCACCAGCATCGTTTTCCCGTTGTTCGCAGCGGCAGTGGCAGCAGGCATTACCGGAAGACTGAAACCCTGTTCGCGTTCCATACGGGCCATCGTCTCCGATAGACTTTCCAGGTCTGCCCTTACGTCGAACAGGGCCTGTTCGAGTTCCACGATATTGGCGCCGAGCGCCTCTTTTCCCGGCGAATCCGACGAGAAAAGCTCCCGTGCTTCATCCAGCCGTTCCTTAAGACGGGCTTCCTTTCCCGCCAGTTCGTTGCGGCGCATGGCAAGAGAGTCGTAACTGACCGGGGCCGGCTGCTGCACAACGGTCTTCCGCCCTTTGGCCGGTCGCTGTGCCGCCAGCGTCAACGGAGCCAGAAGCGACAGCAAAAGAAAATATTTCAGTACTCTCCGTTCCATAAGTCTTTCCCAAATTGTAAAGTCCTTGCGGTTATACCCACCACTTTATCATGAACAACTGAATAAGTCCGAATATCTCCAGACGTCCGAACAGCATGAGTGCAGTAGACGAGAACTTCATCACTCCCGGCATCGCTGCAAAACTCTCCATCGAACCGACCTCTCCGAATCCCGGCCCTACATTCCCCATACAGGTGGCAGAGGCGGTCAGCGAGGTGATGAAATCGACTCCGCAGGCGGTATTTATCAGTGTCCCTAAGATAATGAAAAGGAAGTAAACGGCAATGTACAGCATGGCGAAATTTATCGTGGACTCCTCCTGCGTCACGCCGTTGAGCTTGATGCGCAGCACGGCGTTGGGGTGTTGCTGCTGCCGGATACGGTTGCGCAGCACCTTGAACGAAAGCAGGATACGGTCGCATTTGATACCTCCGGCCGTTGAACCGGCACATGCGCACTGCAATGTGAAAAAGAAGAGTACGGTCATGGCCAGCGGAGTCCACAGATTGGTGTCTGCGGTTGCGAATCCGGTAGTGGTCAGTACGGTGACTCCCTGAAACAATCCGTACCGCAAGGCGGTGGCAAAAGAGCCGTATGTGCCTGAAAGCCAAAGGCTGAGTGTAATGAGAAAGACGCCGGTCACTGCACAGAGAAAATAGTAGCGCGTCACTTCGGACCGGAACAGGTTGTTCCTGCTTCCGGTCAGGGTGGAGTATATCAAACCGAAATGCAGACCGGAAACGAAGGTAAAGAAGACGATAACCAGCTCAATCCACAGGTTGTCGAAATAGGCGATGCTCGCATTTTTGGTACTGAACCCGCCGGTGGAGATGGCCGAAAAGGCATGGTTCACCGCATCGAACCAGTCCATCCCGGCGATGCGGAGCATCACCGTGGCCATGGCTGTCATGCCCACGTAAACGAAAAGCAGGATATAGACGATTTTCCGTGTCTGAAAACGATAATTGTCCTTGGCCAGTGTGGACAGCTCCACGCTGTAAAGCGTCATCTTCGTCTTGCCGAGCGAAGGCAGGATGGCGAGTGCGAACATGACGACGCCGATACCGCCTATCCAATGCGTCGCCGAACGCCAGAAGAGCAGTCCGTTAGGCAGCGATTCCACATCGGTGAGTATCGTGGAACCGGTCGTGGTGAATCCCGATACGCTCTCGAACCAGGCATTGACGAAGTTGAACTCCCCGCCATAGAGCAGGTAGGGGAAAGTGCCCACGAAGCAGGAGAGCAGCCATGCACCGGTCACGATGCAGTACCCCTCCTTGGCATTTATCTGTTCTCTGCGGCGGACGAAAAGGGTGGGGAACATACCGAGTATGGCTGTCAGCAGAAAAGAGAGGAACAGCGGCGTGAAACCGCTGTCCATGCCGTTTATCCACGAAATGCCCGCCGAAAGGAGCATAAAGGCAGAATCGAGCAGCAGTACGGCACCGATGTATTTCAATACCAGTCCGGTCCTCATTTCGGTTCGGTCTTTTTCCGTTCCACCAATTCGTCTATCATCTCCTTGAGTCCCTCTATTTCATCGTCGTTGCTCTCGAATTTCGGGGCGAACGGTATTCCGTGCGACAGGTAGTTATGCAGTGATTTGTGGATGCGTATTACCGGGCGCACGTAGTAACTGTCCACGAAAAAATAGAACATCAGGACGATGATGATGGCTATCATGAGCGTCAGGATACTGGGCGTGATGGTCTTGTAGACGCTCTTTTCGAGCATCTGCGCCCGGGCCGGTATGGAGTTGGCCGGAGAGGTGAGGTACTCCTTGAGCGTTTCGTCGAGGTGGTAGTAGGCCTGCATGTAGGTTGCGAGGAACCAGTCGAGGTCTTCCGTGCCGTCGTCTGCCAGATGGGCAGTCACGACCTCTTGGTATTCGCGGTCGGCCACCCGGACTGCGGCCAGGTCGGATATATCCTCTTCCGTTACCGAAGCGGCCTCCAAGGCATCGTAAAAAGCCGTCCGGCCGAGTTCGTATCCCGCGTCGGGGGTCGTCGCATCCGAGAATATCATACGCAATATCGCGCTGTTCTGGGACTGCAGGGCGGTCAGCATACGGTCGGCCAGTTCGGTGTTGCGCATATTGAGGGCCACTATCTCTTCCGACTGGTTGCGAAGCCTTTGCAGTTCATAGACGGATACGGCTCCTGCCAGCAGGAGTACGAGGGCGAGGCTGATGAAACCTATCGAAATTTTCTTGCGCATGGCAACGCGTTGTTGTTGATGATTCTTACGGCAAATATAACATATAATTCGATGAAAAAGAAGACGGATACCGGACGTTACTCCGGTTCGGCCGGTTTTGCGGACAGTATTCGTGCCGACGGCTTTTTCCGTACGGCATTGCGGGAGTCATCGTTCCGGCAGTGAGACCGGAACCGTTCCGTCGGCGTCGGGCCGGCCAAGCCGTACGGAACACAGTTCGTTCACGCGCGTTCGGTCGTAGGGGGCTTTGCAGCGTATGTAGTTGCCGGTGTATCCGTACATCATGCCGCCACTGCCGCGTCCTTCGAACAGTACCTCGGCCGAACGTCCCTCGTATGCCTCGCAGAAACGACGGTGAAGTGTCGAGCAGAGTGCACCGAGCCGCTCGGCCCGCAGGGTTTTCACGTCGTCGCGCACCCGGCCGGGCATGTCGGCCGCGGGCGTGCCGGGGCGTTCCGAGAAGGGAAAGACATGCAGGTAAGCAGGAGCGAGCGATTCGAGCAGGTCGTAAGTCTGCCGGAAATCCTCGTCCGTCTCACCCGGAAAACCTACGATGACATCCACGCCGATGAAGGCATCAGGCATGCTGCTGCGGACCGTTTCGATGCGGTTGCGGAAAGTTTCCGCCCGGTAACGTCTGCGCATCAGGCCGAGAATACGGTCCGAACCGCTTTGCAGCGGAATGTGGAAATGGGGCTGGAACTTGGCCGACGCCGCGCAGAAGCCGATGATGTCATCGGTCAGAAGGTTCGGCTCGATGGAAGAGATGCGGTAGCGTTCGATGCCCGCCACCCGGTCGAGCGCCGTGAGCAGGTCAGCGAACCGCTCGCCGGTAGTCCGTCCGAAATCGCCTGTATTGATGCCCGTTATCACGATTTCCTTTCGACCCGAAGCGGCGATTCGCTCCGCTTCCTGCACGAGGTCGGCGACGGGCATGTTGCGGCTCGCTCCGCGGGCGTAATGTATCGTACAGTAGGAGCACTTGTAGTCGCAGCCGTCCTGTACTTTCAGGAATGCACGTGTACGTTCGCCTGTGGAAAAAGCGGCGAAGAAGTTGGTCAGTTCAGCCGTGTCGCATGAATAGATGCGGGCGCCCGACTTGCCGCCGAGAGCGGCCACCCGGTCGAAAAGCGTTCCCTTGTCGCGGTTGCCCAATACGAGGTCCACCCCTTCGATGGCGGCCAACTCTTCGGGCCGAAGCTGGGCATAGCAGCCCGTGACGGCGATGATGGCCTGCGGCGCTTCGCGGTGAAGCCGTCGAATCAGGTTGCGGCACTTCTTCTCGGCATGTTCCGTCACGGCACATGTATTTACCACGCATATGTCCGCTTCGGCGGCGTGACGGACGGTCGCATAGCCGCCCTCTTCGAATTGCCGCGCGATGGTGGAGGTTTCGGAGAAGTTCAGCTTGCAGCCCAGCGTATGGAAACTGACTTTTTTCGGCGAAGGCATCTTCATTTCATCTGTTTCGGAGTGCGAAGTTACGAAAAAGGCGGTAAAGCGTGAAATAAAAGCACCGCCGGTCGCTGTCGTGCGCATTGCTGGCGATTTTTCCGTAAATTTGCATTCCGCAGAGCCGCACCGACGGTTTTGCCGGAAGAGACGGAGATGGATTTTTTCAGGGCACTTTACGAATACGGCTTTTTGCAGCATGCCATGGCGGCCGCGGTGCTTTCGGGTATCGTCTGCGGTATCATCGGCACCTATATCGTGGCCCGTCGCATGGTCTTCCTGAGCGGAGGAATAACGCATGCCTCGTTCGGCGGGATAGGCATAGCCTATTATTTCGGTCTGAACCCCATTCTCGGCGCGCTGGTATTCGCCGTGATGTCGTCGCTCGGAATCGAGTGGGGGGCACGGAAGGGGAAAATCCGCGAAGATTCGGCCATCGGCATGGTCTGGAGCTTCGGCATGGCTGTCGGGGTTATATTCGTCTATCTGACGCCGGGTTATGCACCCAACCTGATGAGTTTTCTCTTCGGCAATATCCTGACCGTGACGACGGCGGATATCGTCGCTTTGGGGTGCCTGGTCGCTGTTCTGCTCCTGCTGGCATTCTGTTTTCTGCGGACGGTGATGTACGTCGCCTTCGATGCCCAGTTCGCCCGGAGCAGGGGGGTAGCGACGGGAACCGTATCGTATGTCATGGCGGTATTGGTGGCGCTCGCAGTCGTCTTCTGCATTCGGAGCGTAGGCATCGTTCTTCTCATCTCGCTGCTCACCGTTCCGGCGGTCATCGTCAACTCCTTCACCAAATCCTTCACCCGCATGGCTGCCTGGTCGTCGGTCGTTGCCGTAACAGGCAACATCGCCGGACTATACCTCAGTTACGTCATGGATATTCCCGCCGGAGCCGCTACAATATTTCTGCTGGCGCTTACGCTTATAATTATAAAACTGCTACCTTTGCGTAGCCGAAAAACCGTGGCGTATAGTGAAAACCCTCGATAAGTTCATCCTGAAGTCATATATAGGGCCGATGATTCTTACCTTCTTCATCGTGTCGTTCATATTCCTTATGAACTTCCTGTGGCTTTATATCGACGACCTTGTCGGGAAAGGACTCGACTTCGGCGTCATCCTCGAACTGCTGGGGTACGCGTCGGCTACGACCATCCCCATGTCGCTGCCGCTGGCTACGCTTCTGGCGGCTATCATGACAATGGGCAATCTCGGCGAAAACAACGAACTGCTCGCCATGAAATCGGCGGGAATATCGCTTCCGCGCATACTGGCCCCGCTGACCGTCCTTGTTGTCTTCATCGCCATAGGCAGTTTTTTCGCCTCCAACAACCTCGTACCTTATGCCTGGAAGCAGATGAACGCACTCATCGCCGATATCCGTCAGCAGAAGCAGACCATCGAATTCAAAGACGGAGCCTTCTTCAATGGTATCGACGACATGAGTATCCGGGTTGGGCATCAGGACCGGGAAACCGGTCTGTTGAATGATGTGCTGATATACGATACGCGGAATCAGTCCAAAAACGGAACGATGTCCACCACCATAGCGGATTCGGGTTACATCCGCCTCTCGGACGACAAGAAATACCTGCTTGTAACACTCTATAAAGGCGAACGTTACGAGACGCGGCGCGACTATCAGTGGTACAACGAAAGCCAGTTCACGCAGCAGACCTTCGATATGCAGAATGCGGTCATTCCGTTGGAGGGTTTCGATTTTGAGCGCAGCAGCAGCGACCGCTTCAGCCACGGGACGCAGACACAGTCCATCGCGCGGCTCGAAAAGGATATCGATTCGCTCAACATCGTCGTGGCGCGGGAGATGGCCCGTTCCTACGAACCGCTCCTGCGGAACAATCTGCTCCAGTACGATCCGGTGGTCATGGGGATGATGGACAGTGTCAAGACGGATTACTCTTACCGCAGGCCGGAGCCCGTGTACGAAAGACTGGATTACATGACGCTGGTACAGCGCAAGGATATACTCAACAATGCGCTGATGAAGGCGAAGAACTCAAGAAACGCGATAAACTACGAAGAGGACTCCTATAAACAGAATCTGAACAACCTCTACCGTTCCGAAATCGAATGGCACCGGAAAGTGTCGCTTCCCGTATCGGTCATGATATTCTTTCTGATAGGCGCTCCGTTGGGGGCCATTATCCGGAAGGGAGGGCTGGGGATGCCCGTGGTGGTGTCGGTACTTTTCTTTGTGGTGTACTACATCATCAGCATGTCCGGCGAGAAGATGGCGCGCGACGGCATCAGTACCGCTTTTCAGGGAATGTGGCTGTCGTCCTTCATCCTGCTGCCGATAGCGCTTTACTTAATTTACAAATCGACGAACGATTCCAATCTCTTCAACATGGATTGGTACAGAATACAATATGCCAAACTCAAAGAGTGGGTCGGCAGAAAAAGACAACACAGAAAAGAGAGCAAAAAGCATGGAACAAAGGAAGCTTAATACCGTAGAGGAGGTCCTCGAGGATTTCCGCCAGGGTAAGGTCGTCATCGTGGTGGACGACGAAGACAGGGAAAACGAAGGCGACTTCATCGTGGCAGCCGAGAAGATAACTCCGGAAATAGTCAATTTCATGCTGCATAACGGCCGCGGCGTACTCTGTGCCCCGCTGACCGAAGACCGGTGCCGGGAGCTCGACCTCGACATGATGGTCGGCAATAATACCTCCCTGTTGGGCACGCCGTTCACGGTGACGGTGGACTACCTGCATGACGGATGTACTACGGGTGTGTCGATACACGACCGGGCTGCTACCATTCGCGCTTTGGTGGACCCGAACGCCAAGCCTGAGGATTTCGGCAGACCGGGACACATCAATCCGCTGCGTGCACGCAACAAGGGAGTATTGAGGCGTCCGGGCCATACCGAAGCGACCATCGACCTTGCCCGCATGGCCGGCATGCGGCCCGGCGGTGCGCTTATCGAGATAATGAACGAGGACGGTACCATGGCCCGTCTGCCCCAGTTGCTGGAGATTGCGGACAGGTTCGGACTGAAAATCGTCTCCATCGCCGATATTATCGCTTACCGTCTGAGGACAGAGAGCATCGTCGAGAAGGGCGAAGAGGTGGCCATGCCTACCAAGTGGGGCGAGTTCCGTTTCATTCCCTTCAAACAGAAAAGCAACGGCCTGGAGCACATGGCTCTTATCAAAGGAACATGGGAGCCGGGCGAACCGGTCCTCGTCCGCGTTCACTCGTCGTGTGCAACGGGCGATATTTTCGGGTCCGTCCGGTGCGACTGCGGTGCACAGCTCGAAGAGTCTATCCGTATGATAGAAAAGGAGGGTAAGGGTGCCGTGGTTTATCTGATGCAGGAGGGCAGAGGTATCGGCCTCTGCAACAAAATCAGGGCCTACAAATTGCAGGACGAGAACGGATACGATACGGCGGAAGCCAACCTGCAGCTCGGTTTTGCCGTGGACGAGAGGGATTACGGTGTGGGTGCCAGCATCCTGCATGCGCTCGGCATTACCAAGATGCGTCTGATGACCAACAATCCCACCAAGCGTGCCGGACTCGAAGGATACGGACTCTCCATCGAAGAGATAGTGCCTATCGTGACCGAACCCACGAAATACAACGAGCGTTACCTCAAGACCAAGGAGGAGCGGATGGGGCACAAGCTCGGTCTTTTCAAGCAGGAGCGACACTGAACCGGATATTCCCGTATGGCAGCCAATCCGAAAACCTTGCGTATCGTGTATATGGGAACGCCCGACTTCGCCGTCGCGCCCTTGAAGGCGCTGGTGGAGGGGGGCTATCATATAGTGGCGGTTGTTACCATGCCCGACAAACCGGCTGGTCGGGGACTGAAACTGCAGGAGAGTGCCGTAAAACGTTATGCCGTATCCGCCGGTCTGCCACTCCTTCAGCCGACAGACCTCAAGGCTGAGGAATTCATCGCGGAACTTACTGCCCTGCGTCCCGACCTCGGGATTGTCGTGGCATTCAGAATGCTTCCGCGGGCGGTATTCGAGCTTCCGCGATACGGAACATTTAATCTGCACGCCTCCCTGTTGCCGCAGTACCGGGGAGCGGCTCCGATAAACTGGGCGTTAATCAACGGCGAACGGGAAACCGGCGTCACGACCTTCATGCTGAATCCGCGGATGGACGAAGGGGCGGTCATTGCGTCCCGTCGGGTAGCGATTGCCGACGACGACAATGCGGGAACCCTGCACGACAAACTGATGACGGAGGGCGCACGGCTCGTTGCAGAAAGCGTAAATGCCGTGGCGGCAGACGGTTTTCGGCCTGAACCTCAAGCCATGAAAGAGGAGTTGAAACCGGCTCCCAAGATATTCAAGGAGACGTGCCATGTGGATTTTATGGCTGAAGGCGTTCGTATCGTCAATCTTGTACGGGGGGTATCGCCTTATCCTGGAGCATGGGCTATGCTCCGGGAACGTGCCGTTACGGATGGGGTACTTATCCGCGAAGGGAGCGTGAAGTTCTATTCGGTCGTTTTCCTGCCCGATGCGGATGTCGCAGACGCGCCGGGAAGTGTGGCAGTAGAGAACGGTACGATGCGCATTGCCTGTCGCGACGGATATATCCTACCGCAGCAGGTACAGCCGGCCGGGAAACAGCGCATGGGCATACAGGAATACCTGAACGGGCTGAAAGTCCGGGGCGAATTGAAGTTCGAATAGGAAAACCGATGATAACGACGGAACGGCAGCGATTGACTGTCGTTCCGTTTTTTTATGACCTCTGTTTGGCACCTGTCGTCTTGAAAATCTTGCCGTGCTGCCTCTTTTCAATCCTGTTCCCGGTCGGTCATGGCGCTGTTTTGCAGCTAAAATTTTTACGGCATGCAACAGGAAAGACTAATTTCGCATTTATAATAAGGAAGCGGATTCCGAAACAGGATTCGTTAGAGAACCGTATTGTTGAATAACCGAAAAATGTCTCATGATGAAAAAGTTTACTTTTCTCATTGTTTCGTACCTTGTCTGTCTCGTCCTCGCATCCTGCCAAAAGACCGAACCGGAACCGGAATGCAAACTCAAGGATTTTCCCTATGAAATCTTCGAGGTAGAAAAGATGAAACTCTATATCGCCTCCGAGAAATACCATCACCCGGATTTAGATTGTTCGGAAGAAGAGTTATATGCAAGTGACTATTATTACATTATCAAATTTGCCGAAGATCACCCTTGGAGTTGGCATGCATGGCCTATTACCGACTTTTCTTACGAAAAGGGCTATGAATACATAATTGAAGGTTTGTGTATAGATTATGTTGTGGAAGGAGATATGATTTTCAGAACGTTCCAATGTTGTAAGATTTTGTCTAAACAGAAGAAACAATCTGAAAATTTGCCGCAATAATGGGAAGAATATCTTTCATCCGGCCGGTAGAAACCGGCGACTGCTTCGAAAGGAATGACTTTATCGTACTGGAGTGGCCGTTCCTGGCTGCGAAACGGAACAGGTGTCCCGCAAAAGAATCTTTCGTGGGACACCCACTTATATATTCTTTGATAATCCGGAAATTATCGTTAAGATTGTATGAGTCGGCGCAGCGGATTTGTGCGCCTTGAGAAGAAAGAGACTATCCTAATTAAAACGTATGAACCATGAAATCACGGACGAAATGGCTGTTTTGCCTCTGCCTGCTGGCGTGGCTATCGACGGGATGCGATTCAAAGTCGGATATAACCATCACAGACCCTCCCGGGGCAATGGCTACCGAATGGGAAACTCATTACATCTATAAGAATGAATCGTCTTTCGATATCGAAATGGAATACATTTCTTCGAACGGGGATAAGCGGGTGGGAGAATCCGTTCAAATCAAACAAGGCGATAAATATGAATTTATACAGAAGTACAATGCGGGAAGATTTTCTCCTTTGAATCAATTATATCCAGAAGGCAGCATGGTTCGTATTTCCATATCGAATGGAATAGTCAAGGTCATCTGTCGTAGGTCTGGGCATCCTACTGACGATTCCAATATATTCGAGGAAAAAGCGTATGTACGAACAAAGGATAAAAAATATTTATTGCAGATAACGTGCTATACCTATACGTTCACCGATGATTGTTTCAAGGACGGCACACCGATAGGAAATGCCGAAATATCCATTGAGACCGTAGGGGAGAATCGGTCGTAAGCCGTTTCGGACAATGCACGATCTGTCCGAAGCGGATAAGAACCGTAAACAAACTAAACAGGGCCCTGCCGCATCCGGCAGGGCAATTGACTGTATTGCCCGGGAAACTTGTCCTGTTTTTGAAATGCGTATATCCGGAGTATATCCGACCGGCTGCAACCGGAAGACACTCTTCGGCAGGAGGGAAAACAGACGGATAGGAGGATAAAACAGGAGGTAAGGCTGTCGAGAACAGACATAAAAAACGGGGCCGGACAATCCGGCCCCGTTTCGCTTATTGCAACAGGCCCGCAAGCCTGCTTTATCGGGAATTACTGAATCTCCTTGATGATGTCCATACCGATACGGATGGCCTCTTCGTTCATCGGGAGCGACTTCCATGCACGTTCCGGAAGCGATTTCTTCAGTCCTTTGTAGACATTTTCAAGCGTTACAATCGGACGTACCTTCAGATAACCGCCGAGGATAAGCGTGTTGAAAATGCGGGAGTTTCCCCTTTTGGCAGCCTCTTCGGTAGCGTCGATGACATATATCTTGATGTCTTTGCGCTGCGGATGGCGCGTGATGCCGTTCGTGTCGTAAATGAGCACTCCGCCCGGTTTCACCTGGCTTTCGAATTTGTCCATACTCTGCTGGTTCAGAATGATGGCCGTATCGAAAGTCTGGAGGGTAGGCGAACTGATAGGCTTGTCGCTAATGATGACCGTCACGTTCGCGGTACCGCCACGCATCTCGGGACCGTAGGAAGGAAGCCACGAAACCTCGTAGTCCTGCATGACACCCGAATAAGCCAGAATCTTACCTGTGGAGAGCACGCCCTGCCCGCCGAATCCTGCTATAATTAACTCTTCTTTCATAGTTTCTTTGCCGATTTTGAATTAATTAACCTTTGATATCGCCGAGCGGATAGAACGGAACGAGGTTCTCCTCCATCCATTTGTTAGCATCAACCGGGGACATCTTCCAACCGCTGTTGCAAGTCGAAACCATTTCGACGAAGGAGAGTCCCTTGCCTGCGAGGGCGTTCTCGAATGCCTTGCGGATAGCCTTCTTTGCCTTGCGCACGGCCGCGGGGGTGTGTACCGACTGACGGGTTACATAGCATACGCCGGGAAGCGGAGCTATCATGTCGGCAATCTTGTAAGGGAACCCGTGTATCTTCGGGTCACGTCCGTACGGGCTGGTAGCCGTCTTCATGCCCACCAGGGTGGTCGGGGCCATCTGGCCGCCGGTCATACCGTAGATGGCGTTGTTGATGAAGATAACGACGATGTTTTCGCCACGGTTGCAGGCGTGAATCGTCTCCGCGGTACCGATAGCAGCCAAGTCACCGTCGCCCTGATAGGTGAACACCATCTTGTCGGGATTGGTACGCTTGATGGCGGTAGCCACTGCACATGCACGTCCGTGGGCGGCCTGCGACCAGTCTATGTGAAGGTAATTGTATGCAAACACCGAGCAGCCTACGGGCGATACGCCGATGGTCTTGTCCTGTATGCCCAAATCCTCTATCACTTCGGCGACGAGGTTGTGGACCGTTCCGTGGCTGCACCCCGGGCAATAGTGCATCACTTTGTCCGTGAGTACAGGCGATTTGCGGAATACCAGGTTCTCTTCCTTTATTTGTACTTCGAATTCAGCCATATCTTTACTTGTTTATTATTTTCGTTAACAATGCCTCGTAAACTTGGTCGGGCGAGAATACGGCACCGCCGCTGCGGCCGTAGTGCTCTACGGGAGCCTGGCCGTTTACTGCGAGGCGTACATCCTCTACCATCTGTCCGTGGTTGAGCTCTGCCGAGAGGAAACCCTTTACCCCCCTTGCAGCGAGGTCGTGGAGCACCTTGGACGGGAACGGATAAAGGGTGATGGGACGAACGAGACCTACCTTGTAGCCTGCTTCGCGGGCCATCTCTACAGTCATCCGGCAGATACGTGCCGCGGAACCGAATGCTACGATAATGTAATCGGCATCCTCGGTCATGAACTCCTCGTAACGTACCTCGTTCTCGCGTATCTTTGCATACTTGGCGATGAGCTTCTCGTTGAACCTCTCCTGTGCATACGGGTCGAGTTCGAGCGACGTGATGACGTGTTCTTTCCTGTCTGCCGTTTTGCCGGTCAGTGCCCAATCGCCGTCCTGGGCGATGATTTCTTCTGCGGTACGGCGCGGACGCTGGTCGGCCAGTACCACCTTCTCCATCATCTGTCCGATGACACCGTCGGAAAGAATCATTACCGGGTTGCGGTATTTGAACGCCAGGTCGAATGCGTCGAATACGAAGTCGTGCATCTCCTGTACGGAGTTCGGAGCCAGTACGATAAGGTGGAAGTCACCGTGTGCGCCGCCCTTGGTAGCCTGGAAATAGTCGCTCTGGGAGGGCTGTATCGTACCCAGACCGGGGCCGCCGCGCGTAACGTTGATAACCACGCAGGGCAGTTCGGCACCTGCAATGTAGCTGAAGCCTTCGCTCATGAGGCTGACACCGGGGCTCGACGAGGAGGTCAGTACCCTTTTGCCCGTGCTGGCCGCACCATACACCATGTTGATTGCCGACACTTCGCTTTCAGCCTGAAGAACGACCATTCCGGTAGTCTCCCACGGTTTGAGTTCCATGAGCGTCTCCATTACCTCCGACTGGGGGGTGATAGGATAGCCGAAATAGCCATCGGCGCCGCAACGTATCGCCGCTTCGGCGAGCACTTCGTTGCCTTTCATCAATCTTACCTCTTTCTTCATCGCTTACTCGAATTTTTGTCTGTAAACTGTAATGACGCTGTCCGGGCACATGATAGCGCAGCTTGCGCAGCCGATGCAGTCATCCGGGTTAGCCATATAACTGTAGTTGTAACCTTTGCCGTTCACGTGCGGCGAAAGGGCCAGCACATTGTTCGGACATGAAGGCACGCACACGCCGCAACCTTTGCAGCGTTCGATGTCTACAATGATAGTTCCTTTGATTTTAGCCATAATATATTATGATTTGTTAAGCCATGGGCTATTTTGCTTACAAATATATATACTTATTTTGTAACTAAAAATAGGTACGCACGTTTTTTTTAGCATGAATTGCAAATTGCCTGTATGAGGGGCGACAATCGCTTCCGGAGGGGGCCGGAAGGGGGAGTGGCATCCGGCATAACCGTACCGCCGACGGGGGCATACCGACATAAGGGGAGGGGGGCTACGGAGATGTCGTAACAAAAAATACCATCCCCGCGAACTGCCGGGAAAAGAGGGCTCGCGGGGACGATTTGAAAGGATGGTGTTATCGGTCGGTCCGCGGGATATTGGCCAATGCGTAGTCGAGCCGGCGGAGCGTCTCCTCCTTGCCGAGGACTTCGCACATCTCGTACATCGAGAAGCCTTTGCTTTCTCCTACGATGGCCAGGCGGAAAGCATTCATGATTTGCCCCATCTTGTAGCCGTGTTCCTCTATCCAGGCGTGACAGACGGTCTCCATATTTCGGTTCGTAAAGTCGTCGATACCGGCCAGTACCTCCCGCAGTCCTGCGACGGATTCCGGGTTCTCTCCTTTCCAATATTTTTCCGCCACTTTGGCATCGAACGACACGGGCGCGCGGAACAGAAAGTAGGAGAGTTCCCAGAAATCGCTGACGAAAGCGGCTCGTCCTTTGATGTACCCTGCGATGCGTGCCGCCTTCTCGAAAGGTATCTCCACGCCGTGCTCACGCAACAGCGGGAGGTAGGCTTCGGCCAATTCGTCGTTGTCGCGTACGTGCATGTACTGTGCATTGAACCAACGCGCCTTGTCGGGATTGAACCGTGCCCCGGCCTTGCTGACGCGTTCCAGCGAAAAGTCGGCAATCAGTTCGTCCATCGAAAACAGCTCCTGCTCTGTCCCCGGATTCCAGCCCAACAGCGCGAGCATGTTGATGAACGCTTCGGGAAAGTAGCCGTCTTCGCGGTAGCCGCGCGACACCTCCCCCGTAGGCGATTTCCATTCGAGCGGAAAGACGGGAAATCCCATCTTGTCTCCGTCCCGTTTACTCAACTTGCCCTGCCCGGTAGGTTTCAGCAGCAGAGGCAGATGCGCGAACTCGGGCTGCGTATCCGTCCATCCGAACGCCCTGTAAAGCAGATAGTGAAGAGGCAGGGAAGGGAGCCACTCTTCTCCGCGTATCACGTGCGATATCTCCATCAGGTGGTCATCCACGATGTTGGCCAGATGATAGGTAGGCAGCCGGTCAGCCGATTTATAGAGCACTTTGTCGTCCAGTGTAGAGGTGTTCACCGTTACCTCGCCGCGGATAAGGTCGTGCATATGCACCTCCTCGTTTTCGGGCATCATGAAGCGGATGACCCATTGGTCGCCCCGTTCGATACGCGCGCGCACTTCCTCGTCGGTCATGGCCAGCGAGGTCGCCAACCGGCCTCGTACCTTATAATTATATGCGAAAGCGTCGCCCCGCTGTTCCGCTTCCGTACGCAGGGCATCCAAAGCCTCCGGAGTATCGAAGGCATAGTAGGCATTACCCGACTCGACCAGCCGCAGGGCGTATTGCAGATAGATTTCCTTTCTTTCGCTTTGCCGGTAGGGTCCGTGCGGACCACCTTCGCGTACCCCTTCGTCGGCCCGGATACCGCACCACTGCAAGGCATCGAATATGTACTCCTCCGCTCCCGGCACGTAACGGTGCGAGTCGGTATCCTCGATGCGGATGATGAAGTCGCCGCCGGCCCGGCGTGCGAACAGATAGTTGTACAATGCCGTTCGGACACCACCCATATGCAGGGGGCCTGTCGGACTCGGCGCGAAACGAACCCTTACCCGTCTCTTCGTCATTTGTATATCGCTTTTATGTAACTGTAATTATTTTTGTCTCCCGAGCCGCGCCTTACCTTATATTATATTCGAGACGCATGGTGATGCGGGCTTTCTTGTTTTTGCTCGAAGTATTGAAGTTGCCTCCGGCGGAGAACTCTTCATTGGTATTGGCCCCCGTTATCTGAAACACGCCCATGCGTGCGGTCTTGAGCTTGCGCAGTTTCGCGCCCGATTTCGCCGCTATCTTTTCGGCACGGGCTTTCGCGTCGACGGTGGACTTTTCGATTAACTCCAGTTTCAGGTCATCCAGCTTACTGTAATAATAATCAGGCTGAGAGGACTCGAGCTGTACGCCTTGTGCCAACAGAGCGGATATCTCGCGCGATATGTTCTCCACCGCTTCCACGTCGGTGCTTTCCACGGTGAACTGCTGCCGCAGGGTATAGCCCGTAAAACGCTGGCCGACATAGTTGCCGTTCTGGTAAATAGGTTCGGTATTCTTGTAGGAATCCACGAACATGAATACGATATCATCCGGTGCAATGCCCTTCTGCATAATGAAATCCTGTACCTTGCGCTTGTTTACTTCAAGCTGGGCATAGCCGTCGGTTATCGAGGGGTTGTCCACTACTATCCATCCGCGCCAAACGATGAGGTCCGACACGAACTCTTCCTCTCCAAGTCCGGTTACCACAATGGTATTCTGTTCCTTGTACTTATACTTGTACGCTCCCCCGAGGATGAATGCGCAGACGATAATGGCTGCACAGATGACGATTGCCGTGTTTGTTTTCATAAGGATATGAGTTTTAGGTTAAACCAAACAGTTGTCTCCATTCCGATTCAATGCTTCCCGAGGGAACGGAATGCCGGCAGCAGGAAGCCGAAAAATGCCTTCGGATGCGTTTTATACGTTGAACAGAAAGTGCATGATGTCGCCATCCTGTACTACATATTCTTTTCCCTCTATCGCTATCTTGCCTGCCTCCCGGCATGCTTTTTCCGAACCGAGTGCGATGTAATCGTCGTACTTGATTACTTCTGCACGGATAAAGCCCCGCTCGAAGTCAGTATGGATAATTCCAGCTGCCTGAGGTGCTTTCGTTCCTTTGGTAAAGGTCCATGCCCGCGATTCGTCCGGCCCCGTGGTGAAATAGGTCTGTAAGTCGAGCAGTCGGTAGGCCGCTTTAATAAGCCTGCTGACCCCCGATTCTTTCAGTCCTACGTCGGCAAGAAATGCCTCCCGTTCCTCGAAACTCTCCAGCTCCGCGATGTCGGCTTCGGTAGCCGCCGCAACAATCAACAGCTCCGCATTCTCGTCGCGTATGGCTTCGCGCACGGCCTCCACGTAGGCATTGCCCGATACGGCGCTCGCTTCGTCTACATTGCATACGTACAGTACCGGCTTGTCGGTCAATAGATTGAGGTCGGAAACCGTTTTCCGTTCCTCTTTGTCGAGTTCGACCGTGCGGGCCGCCTTGCCCGATTCGAGCGCTTCCTTGTATTTGACTAATACCTCGTACTGCCGTTTGGCGTTCTTGTCGCCGCCCGTCTGCGCCTGTTTCTGAACCTTCGCCAGACGGCTGTCTACCGTTTCGAGGTCTTTTATCATCAGCTCCGTGTCGATAATCTCCTTGTCTCTTACAGGATTCACCGAGCCGTCCACATGGGTGATGTTGCCGTTGTCGAAGCACCGGAGCACATGGATGATGGCATCCGTATTCCGGATGTTGGCAAGGAACTTGTTGCCGAGCCCCTCTCCTTTCGACGCCCCTTTCACGAGTCCTGCAATATCCACTATCTCTATCGTTGTGGGAATCACTTTCTTCGGATTGTCTATACGGGCGAGTTCCACCAGCCGTTCGTCCGGGACGGTAATGACTCCCACATTGGGTTCTATCGTGCAGAATGGGAAATTGGCCGCCTGCGCCTTCGCATTGGAGAGGCAGTTGAACAGCGTCGATTTGCCGACGTTGGGCAGACCGACTATCCCGCATTGTAACGCCATGTTTTGAATGTTTGTATTGTTTCGGAGTACAAATATAGTGAAATTATATTCGCTGAAATACGAAAGTGCATGTCGGTCCAAAAGCCGGTGCACGCTTGCGAAGCAATTCATTTGAAGCGAATACAGGAAAATCCATTCAATGGAAACCGAAAACGGCCGGCGGATGACAGCCCGGTCCGCGGTCGCGGACATGATACGGTGATAAAGATTGTCGAGGTCGGGCAGGAGGAGACTGCGGTAAAAAAACGTCCTTCCGAAACGATATTGTTCATCCGCATGCACGGAATTTCCCGTCGCACGTTTGTAATATACCGCCGGCTGCCGTATCTTTGAAAGATAAAAATGCCGATGTCCGCATTTGCGGAAGGGGTGAGAACCAAGATAATATATTCGTGAAGATATGAACCATACAGTTGCGGAGGAGGACCTGAAAGTCATTTCGGGCCTGTTGGAAGAGTGGAGGAAAACAGGCCGTCTTGGCGGGTTGGAGTATGACCTCCTGTTAGATAAAATAAAGAGCCTCTACGAAACGGTGAGGTTCGGCGGCGGACAGCATGACGAATCCACGCCCTGTCGGGAAGCCGCCTCGGTCGGTTCACGTGAACCGGAACCGTCTGTTTCTGCCGGGATGTTTCCGTCGGAACCGACCGAGGCGCATACGGCTGCATACCAGCGCCCCGGCGGCACAACCGTCCGCGCCCTGTACGACGACGGAGAGGGGATGGCGCGCATCGAAACCGTCCACCGCTATTTCGTCACGGAGCCCGTCGCTGCGGAAAACTTGCAAGGAGCTACGGAAGGAACGGACGACCGCGCAGAAGCACTTCCGACCGTACCGCGCGAAGCCGACACGCCCGACTGCGGCAGTAATCTTTCCGATACCCGACGTCCGGTTTTGGGCGAAGTCATGGGGACGGGTGTCCGCACATTCGCCGATACGCTGAATGCTCCCGTGGCGGATGTCGCGTCCGTGCTGGGACACGAAAAGGCCGGCTCATTACGCCGGATGATAGGACTGAACGACCGCTATATGTTCATACGCGACCTGTTCGGCGGGGATGCGGACGCCTACGAGGAAGCCTTGTCGCGTCTCGACGGCTTCACCTCGATAGAAGACGCCATGCTCTTCATACACGACCGCTACGGGTGGAACAGTTCCAGCGAAGCAGCTCTTCTGCTCTCCGATATGCTGGCCAGAAAACTGTTGTAACGCTGCGTCATGGGTAAACTTTACATTGTCCCTACGCCGATAGGGAATCTGGAAGATATCACGCTGCGCGCTGTGCGCGTGTTGAAAGAGGCCGATGTCGTACTGGCAGAAGATACGCGCACGACGGCCGTATTGCTGAAACATCTCGGCATAGAGAAGCGTATGTTCGCCCACCACAAATTCAACGAACACGCCGCCGTGGAGTCGGTTGCCGCCCGCATCGAAAGCGGCGAGACAATCGCTCTCGTCTCCGATGCGGGGACACCGGGCATTTCCGACCCCGGTTTCCTGCTCGTGCGTACCTGCATCGCGCACGGCGTGGAGGTGGAGACGCTTCCCGGAGCTACGGCTTTTGTTCCCGCACTGATACAGAGCGGGTTCCCGGCAGACCGTTTCTGTTTCGAAGGATTCCTTCCGCAGAAGAAGGGGCGAAACAAACGATTGGAACAACTGAAAGAGGAGACGCGTACCATAATATTCTACGAATCGCCCTACCGGGTAGTGAAAACATTGGAACAGCTCGCAGTGCTGTTCGGGCCGGAACGGCCCGTATCGGTCTCCCGCGAACTGACCAAAAAGTTCGAGGAAACGGTCAGGGGAAGGCTGGACGAAGTGGCTGCCCATTTCAGGGAGCACGAACCGAAAGGGGAATTCGTCATCGTTCTTGCCGGCCGGCAGGCCACACGGGCCGCGGAAGATGAAGGTATCGACGACAAATGATTGGAAGCCATGAAAGAAGAGGATAAAAAAAGGAAAAAAAGAGTTTACAAGACACTGATAGGACGTTTTTTCGGTAACGTGCGTGACCGCTTCGACCTCGGCGAGGACAATGCAACGCAGGCGGAGGTGGAAGCGAGCATCTACAAAGGAGTGGAGTTCCGCGGGACGAACCTGTGGGTGCTCATCTGCGCCACGTTCATCGCCTCGCTCGGACTGAACGTAAACTCCACGGCGGTCATCATCGGTGCGATGCTGATATCCCCGCTCATGGGCCCGATAATGGGCATCGGACTCTCCATCGGGATAAACGATTTCCAACTGCTGAAAAAATCGCTTCGCAACTTCCTGTGGATGTTTGTAGTGAGCATTATCACCTCGACCGTTTATTTCCTTATATCGCCGTATAGCAGCGCTCAGAGCGAACTGCTGGCGCGAACGAGTCCCACGACCTACGACGTGCTTATCGCCTTTTTCGGCGGCGTCGCGGGTATGCTGGCCCAAACGCGCCGCGACCGTACCGGAACCGTCATATCCGGCGTGGCGATAGCCACCGCACTCATGCCCCCGCTCTGTACCGCGGGATTCGGCATCGCGTCCGGCGAAATCATGTATGTACTTGGTGCCTTCTACCTGTTCATCATCAATACGGTATTCATCGCCCTGGCCTCCTATCTCATGGTGATTTTTCTGAAATATGAGAAAAAGACGGCACTCGACCAGGCGGCCAGCAAGCGGATGAGACGTTATGTCATTCTCTTTTCCGTCATCATTCTCGTACCGAGTATGATACTTACTGTCAATATCCTGCGTAAAACGCAGTTTGAAGCCAACGTAGACAGGTACGTGACGAACGTCTTCCAGTTCAACAAGACGATGCTTGTTGATTACGACGTCCGCTACCGGTACGAAAGCAGGCAGTCGGCCGTGGAGGTACGCCTCGTCGGCGAACCGCTGTCGCACAACGTAATAGAGAATGCCAGCGCCCAGATGGCCTATTACGGCCTGGAAAACACCGAACTGATAGTCCGGCAGGCGGATGAAAACGAACGCATCGATTTCTCCAAAATACAGCACAGTTATGCGGAAATCATAGACGAGAAGAACCGCACCATCGCCCGGCTGGAAGAGAGGCTCGCATCCGTGCAGCCGGCGGATACCGTTGCCGCCGGAGATATTTCGCGCGAAATGGCGCACGTCGCCGACCATGTGGGACGGGTATCGATGTCGAAACACATATTCTACGACGTACAGGGTGTCCCGACCGACACCGCTCTCGTGGTGACCGTCCGGCCGGACAGCCTCTCGCAGGGAGCAGTGGAGTACGACCGGATAGAGGGATGGCTGCGCACGAGGCTGAAAACCGATAATGTTATCGTTTACATTGAAGAAGGGGAGGAATGACATAACCGCAGGCGCAAGTCGGACGCAAAAGGCCGCTTATTACGCCTTGTACTACCTGCTGAAGGCCGTGGGACTGTTGCCGGCATGGTTTCTCTACTATCCGCTGGCAGGGGTGTGCTACCTGCTCTTGTACTATCTTTTCCGGTACAGACTGCAGGTGACGCGGGAGAACTTGCAAAACGCTTTCCCCGAAAAGAGCAGAGAGGAGTTGCGCCGTATCGAACGGCGGTTCTACAGACATTTGGCTGAAGTATTCATTGATACGATAGACCTGACAAGCATTAGCCGCAGGCAGTTGCGTCGCCGAATGATGATAAAGGACGAAGCCGTCCACCGAAAGGAGGTAGAGGGGAAGGACTGGATTGCAGGCATGTCGCACTACGGCTCATGGGAATATTTCATTGCCTATGCCCTTGGCGACGGAGAGGGCCGGGAAACCATCGGAGTGTACAAAACGCTCCATAACCGGGTGATGGACATGCTTTACCGCAGCATCCGGTCGCGAATGGGCATGGAACCCGTCCCCATGTCGGTCATCTTGCGCCATGTAGTCCGCGACCGGCAGCAAGGTATCCGGATGGGGATAGGTCTCATCGCCGACCAGGCGCCTCCGTGGTTCCATCGGGACTACTGGTACGACTTTCTCGGTCAACCGACTTCGTTTTACGATGGGTTGGAAAACATGGCTTTGCGCTTCGGCATGCCGGTCTATTTCGTACACATCGACAAGATACGGCGGGCACACTATACGGCCCGTTTCGAACTCATTTACGACGGGCAGGAGAGGGTAGCGCCGCACGAGATTACGAAGCGGTATGCCGCGAAACTCGAAGCGATGATACGGCAGCGGCCGGAGTTGTGGCTCTGGTCGCACAGACGCTGGAAACATAAGCCCACTCCAGAAGAACTCGAAAAACAAAGGGAGGAGGAATGTCCGAGGTAAAGGTCGTCATACTTAACTGGAACGGCTATGCGCATCTGCGTACCTTCCTGCCGTCGGTACTGCGCGATACGCCGGAAAAGGTGGGGATTGTCGTGGCCGACAACGGCTCTACGGACGGTTCGGCAGAGATGCTCCGTGCGGAGTTTCCCCGCGTGGAAGTGCTCCTGCTCGACAGGAACTACGGTTATGCGGGCGGTTACAATCGGGCCCTGGCATGCATCGAGGCCGACTACTACATTCTGCTCAACTCGGATGTAGAGACCTCTCCGGGTTGGTGCGAACCGCTGATAGCCGCACTGGATGCCGACCCGCGGCTTGCCGCCGTCCAGCCGAAGCTGCGTGCCTATGGCCGGCGGGAGTATTTCGAATACGCCGGTGCATGCGGCGGATTCATCGATGCGTTCGGCTATCCGTTCTGCCGGGGCAGGATACTGTTTACCACGGAGCGGGACGAGGGGCAATATGATACTTTCCGTTCCTGTTTTTGGGCCTCAGGAGCCTGCATGGCCTGCCGCCGGGAACTGTTTACCCGCGTCGGCGGGTTCGATGAGGAGTTTTTCGCTCATATGGAGGAGATAGACTTGTGTTGGCGGGCACAGCTTGTCGGATACCGGATAGCCGTAGAACCGGCGAGCGTCGTTTATCATTTAGGCGGAGGAACGCTGCCGAATGATTCGCCCCGTAAAATTTACCTGAATTACCGGAATAACCTGTGGATGCTCTACAAAAATCTGCCTGCGGGCAGGTTATGGTTCACCGTTCCGTTGCGCATGGCGATGGACGGAGCGTCGGCTCTCGTATATCTCGCACAGGGACGGACGGATGCGTTCCGGCAAGTGTGGCGGGCACACATGGATTTTTACAGGAACTTGAAAGTGCTGCACACGAAACGCAAAAAGATACAGGGGGAGGCACAAGCCCGTCCCTGCGGTATATACGGTAAATCCATCGTGCTCCGTTACTGCATGGGGCGCAAGGTATTCGGCGACATGATGTGACCGCTCCCGCGTCGCTTCTCCCGGCTCGGTTCCGACCTTATTCTCCTTCCGGCTGCAGGGTCGTCGAAAGCGCGAACAGATAGGGCCTGATATCGGCCGCATACTCTCCCTGGACGGTTACGGCCGGCCGGCCCTCCGCAGAGGTTGCCGTACTGAGGATGTAGCAGTCCGTGCCGTCTTCCGTTACATGGTCGAATATGTGTACGTATTTGGGAAATACGATGCAGGTGAACGTACTCTTCTTTCTTTCGGTAGGGAAACTCGCTACGAACGGTACCGACAGCAAGGTTTTGTCGGTCGTTCCCAGTATGATGCCTACGTTGTTAATCAGCGGACTGTGCGTATCCATGATAAAACCGCGGCACGCTTCCGAAACGACCTCTCCGTCGCGGAAATAGGATATCCTGACCTCTACGATGTCCGACGGATTGCCGTTGTCCTGTTCCGCCTTCTCATGCGTCTCGGCCAGAAGCGAGTGTAGCCTGCCTTCGGCCGTGTTATCATGGCTGCCGCATCCCCACAGCAAAACGACTGCCGCTGCTATTAAGAAAACTCTTTTCATCCCGTACTTTTCTGTTTTTCGTTTTCAGGCCCGCCGCCTTTTCTGCCGTAATCTTCATCCGTCAGTCGGCATATTCCCAGATGACTTCCCGCATGAACTCCGTAAATCCGGAGAATTCTTTCTCGGTCGCAATGCGGCCGTGGCTCATGAGCACCAATTCGTGCGGACAGGCATCGGTACCTTTACGGTAGGAAGGGTGGATGTAATTGTACGGATTGCGAACGAATCCGAGCCGTTCGTAAAAATGAAGGCGCCGTACGGCCATTTCCTCCTGCGGAGGTTCGATTTCGAGAATGACGAGTTTGCCGGGATAGAGTTCCAGCAACCGTTCCACGACCCCGGACCCGATGTTTCGTCCGCGCATGGCGGGATTCACCGCCAGGAACTCCACATAGACCATGCCGGCATACAGCCAGTAAAATACGAGAGCCATCACTTCGCCCTCATCGTCCAGCATCACCTTGCTCCGGGCACGACAGTCGGCAAACGCTTGCTCCTGTGCGGTAAGGCTGCGCCGTTCATGCGCCGGAAAACTCTCTTCGTACAGTCGCCATACCTTTTCGCGCACCGCGCCGGAAGTATCCTTGAAATCCACTATCCGCATCTCGTTTCGTCTTTAAGTCTTCCGCAAAGATAGAGAATAATTGCCGTAAAAAAGAGACCCTGCCGGCAGATGTGGCGGCAGGGTCGGGAAGAAGTTGAGCCATCGGGATTCGAACCCAAAATGACAGAACCAAAATCTGCAGTGTTACCATTACACCATGGCTCAGTTCCGTTACCGGACGACAAATGTAGCAATAAAAAATTAAAAATGAAGCATAAAATCACAGAGAGCTGTCCCGTATGCCGATTTGCTCTCCGCACCCGTATCGTTTTTCTGCAAACGGCGTACCTTGCGGAGAAATATGAAAAGATTTCCGTATTTTTGATTTTCGGATTACGGTAACGGCCGTCCGGAATATTGGCGCAGATTCGATTGCGGATAAAGATGAAGAGAGTGGCTTTAGTTCTGTCCAGCGGCGGTGCGCGGGGGTTCGCGCATATCGGAGCGATAGAGGAGTTGCAGGAACGGGGATATGAGATTGCATCCGTGGCCGGGACCTCGATGGGAGCCCTGATAGGCGGCATGTTCGCTGCGGGTAAACTCGAACAGGTGAAGGAGCGTGCGTTCGCCCTGGACCGGAAACGGATGTTCGCGCTGGCCGATATCTCCATGGGCCCGGACCATCTTGTGAAAGGGGAGAAAGTGATGGGAATTTTAAGGGAAATCATGCCGGATATTCCCATCGAAACGCTTCCCGTTCCATTCTGTGCGGTGGCGACAGACCTGGCCGACAACAGCGAAGTCGTGTACGATTCGGGAAGTCTGTACGAAGCCATCCGGGCCTCTATCTCCATTCCCGCATTTTTCAAGCCGCAAAGGAACGGAGAGATGCTCCTTATCGACGGCGGCGTTCTCAATCCGCTGCCGCTGAACAGGGTGACACGCAGCGACGGCGACCTGCTCGTGTCCGTCAATGTGAGCGCACACAGCGATATGCGGCTCGAACACCTCCGGGAAACCCGCAAACGGAACCGGACATCGGCCAGCCGGCTGCCTGCGCTGGGGAGGCTGCCCGATGAGAATTTCTATTCCGTGCTGAGCAAAACTTTCGTCATGATGCTCCAGCGCAATGCGGAACTGACGGCACAGCTCTATCCGCCCGACATACGGGTAGATATCCCCATGAACCGATTCGGAGGATTCGATTACGACAAGGCGGCCCGAATCTCTTCGGAAGGGCGCCGCCGGATGCGGGAGGCACTCGAACTATACGAAAAAACGCATAATATCCACTCATCTTCCTCACCTGCATGAAACTGCTGATTCTCTCCTGTTCCACCGGCGAAGGACACAACTCTGCCGGCAAAGCACTTCTCGAATACCTCGAGGAAAATGGGGTGGCGTGCGAAATGACAGACACCCTCTCGCTCGTGACCTCTCCCGTGTCGCAGATGGTATCGGACGTTTATCTCTTTTCCACCCGCAGGAACCTCTTCAAAACGGTGTACAGGATGGGAGAAACGGTCAGTACCGGTCTTTCGCTCCAGTCGCCTGTCTATATGGCCAACAAGCTCTATGCGAAACGGCTGTACGATTACATCGTCGACAACGGTTTCGACACGGTGGTCTGTACGCATCTTTTCCCGGCCGAAGCCCTGACCGCACTGAAACGAGCAGGACGACTGGACCGGAAAACCGTATTCGTCATGACGGACTATACGTGTATCCCCTTTACGCGGGAGACCGATTTGGATTATTATATCGTCCCTCACGAACACCTGGTCGAGGAGTGTGTCCAAAAGGGACTGCGAAGAGAACGGCTCTTTCCGTTCGGGATTCCGGTACGCCGGGCCTTCCGCGAGCGCATTGCGAAAAGGGAGGCGAGAGTGGCATGTGCGGCGGCCTTCGGCAGCGGAGCCGATATGACCGCGAAGTGGTTCCTCGTTGCCTCCGGAAGCATGGGGTTCGGCAGTTCGGCCGACCTGATTCGTGAGATTCTGTCGCGCTGCGGAAAAGGTGCCGAGGTCTTCATGGTCTGCGGCAACAACGCGAAACTGCAAACCGTTCTGAAGGCGGAGTTCGGTCGTTTCGACAACATACACCTGTTGGGATTCACTGACCGGATGTCCCTGCTGATGGATGCCTGCGACGTGCTTTTTACGAAACCGGGCGGTCTGTCGAGTACAGAAGCGGCGGTCAAAAACATCCCCATCGTGCATACGGCTCCCATTCCCGGATGCGAAACGCGGAATGCGGAATTTTTCCATTATCACGGCATGTCTTACAGTTCTCTGGAGGTGAAGCAGCAGGTAACCGTTGCGCTTCGGCTTTGCAATGACGATGCGTACCGGCAACGTATGTGCGACAGTCAGCGAACGAACGCCGACGGAGATGCGTGTCGCCGGATACTTGAACTGTTACGCCGATAAACGATATATCCGCCGAATACAAGGAGGGCGCACCGCGGTGCGCCCTCCTTGTCAAAGTCAAATGGTCAAAACGACGCCTGCGGTTATCCAGCGTGGCGGCTGAATCAGTCCCACGAAATCGTAATATTTCGTATCGAGCAGGTTGGTAGCCTCTGCATAGACGGAGAATACGCCCCTGCTCCAACTGAGACGGGCATCCAGCAGCCAATAGGGAGCATAAGCGGTGTCCGGGGTATTGTTGCGGCAGTACCACGATGCCGTCACTTCGGCGGCGAACCCCTTGCCGATATCGATTCCGCACTGTACGGCGGCCTTGTGTTTCATGTAGTCGAGAGCGTATTTGGTGATATGGTCGGCAGCGGCTTTGGATGAAGACATCCAGCCGTAACTCACCGTGATGTGCCGGAGAATCCGCCGGCCGCGGTAGGAAGCCTGCATCTCTATCCCGTAGGTATCCAGCTCGGTAAGCTGGGTTGATTTCCATTTCATCCCCTCGGGAGTCTCCGTCTGCACATAGTCGATGATGTCCCGGCCATGGCGGTAATATCCTGAAAGGGCGGCCTGAAAGCGGCCTGCATGGTAGCGCGTTCCCACCCGGTAGGTCATGGCGTGTTCCGGCTTGAGGTCGGGGTTGCCAATGTGGGTGGCATTGGTATAGTATAGGTCCGTAAAGGTCGGGAGGCGCATGGAACGGGTGGCATTGGCGTCGGCGCTCCAGCCTTCCATGATTTGCTGGGTAACGGAGAGGCTCCACGAAGGGAAGGTCCCGTAAGGACTTCCGGCCAGATTCGCCGAACCGGCCAGCGATGTGCCGCCGAGCCGTACCCGATGGCTCAGCCAGCCGTTGAAAATGTTCCGTCCTTTTTCGTGGGTATAAAAGGCGTCCGCTCCCGGTACCCGGATGGGGTGCGTGAGGAGGTCGCCCAGCACGTTGCTGTAGATGTGGTGGTATCGGTAATCCGCTCCGGCCGACGTCTCTCCCGCCGCCCAGCGGAATGCCGCACTGATGCTCGCACCGGCGTTGTCCGTCGTGTGGTAGTTGGGAGTCCATCCTTCGGGAGCCCCTTTGCCTCCGCGGTAAAGCTCGTAACGGTCGTTGTTCTTGCGATAACTTGCATTTGCATTGAGGGTAAACCTGCCGAAACTGCGGTTCCATTTCACCGACGCGAGCGCAGTCTCCGTATGCTCGAACTGGTCGGGGAAAGAGAGTGAGTAGAACCCGTTGGAACCGAAATCCCGTCGCTGATAGCCGGCCTGCATGTCGAACAGTCCGGCTGAAGACGAAGTGTAAGTAATACGCGTGAAAAGATTGGAATTGTTGAAATCGGTATTTTCAATGTATCCGTCACTCCGTCTGACGGAACCGGCGGCCAATACCGAAAGGCCGTTGCGAGTGATGGCTCCGGAGATGTTGGAGTAGAGATAGCCGTAGGCTCCTCCGGAGATTTCCGTCCTCATGTAGTTCGGACGGAGTGGGGTAGTCACCATATTGACCGCTCCCGCGTAGGCCCCGATGCCGGTCAGCCCTTCGATGATGTCTATCGAACCGATGATGTCGATATCGACGGGCAGGCTGTGGCTCTGGTGCCCTGTGCGTGCATCGGTGAAGTCGATGCCGTTGAGAAGGACCATGGTCTGGTCGTAAGTTCCTCCCCGCAGGGAGATGTCCGCCTGTACTCCCTTTCCGCCCCGCTCTCGCACGTCTATCGCGGGATTGAGCCTGAGTACGCCTTCGATAGTCTGCTGAGGCGCGATGCCCAGCGTGTCGCGGCTATACACCGCCGTGGGTGTCACTACACCCCTTGTGGGATTCAGTCTTTCGGCCGTCACCTGCAACGCCTCGATTTCCATTTCGCGCAGCAGCCTCACCGTGTCGGGCTGTGCCGACGCGCTTTTGGCGTTGAGCGTGATGATGGACATCGACAGGGAGAGCACGCCTATCTTCACCACTTTGCCGAGTGAAGCGAACGCGCCGTATCCCTTGCGTGACCAGCGAGTGAAACACCTTACCCCACTTTTAGAACGTTTCTTCATGATTGAAAAGTTTTTAAAAGTGATTGGCCGGAATATCCGGCGGGCCAAAGGTAAATCAATTCCGAATTTCCCGCAAAAGCCGTAGCGGGCACGAATTACGATACCCAAAACCGGACGGAATGGATTCCGTCCCGAAGACTTTTGCGTATATTTGCTTCGAACGAATCGTTTCGCAACCGTACATCGGTCGTTTGAACCGGCATGCACTTGCGTATTTCAACGAATATATTTCCTATCTTTGTATCCATAAAATCGTTACATTCTATGAAGATAAGACGAATCACGGCGGTCGTATTGGCACTTTTCGCCTTAACCGCGACCTTTACTGCCGAAGGACAGGAAAAAAGCCTGAAACGGAAAGTGGCTATCGGACGTTTCTCCAACGAGACCCAGTATGCCAAAAGTATTTTTTACGACAAGGACAACGACCCGATGGGGAAACAGGCCTCCGACCTGCTGTCCGCACGCCTGGCTGCATCGGATAAGTTCCTGTTGATTGAGCGGCAGGATTACGATAAAATCGTCGAAGAGCTCAATACCGGCAACGGACTGTCAAACAGTATCGGTGCCGATTACCTCATCATCGGTTCCATTACCGAATTCGGCCGCAAGACGGTCGGCACGCAAAAGTTGTTCTCAAGCAGCAAAGAACAGATTGTGGAAGCGACCGTCAGCATCCGGCTCGTGGATGTGGCGACCGGCATGATTGTCTTCAGCGGCGAGGCGCAGGGACAGGCATCCACGGAAGACAAACAGGTGTTGGGGCTCGGGAGCACCGCCGACTACGATGCCACGCTGTCCGACAAGGCCATTTCGGCCGCGATAAGCAAACTGGTGGAAAACATCATCAACAAATGTATGGACAATCCGTGGCGGGCCTACCTGCTCAGCTATGACGACGGCGTCTATTTCGTGTCGGGCGGTGCGAGTCAGGGAATAGCGGCAGGCGACCGGTTCGCAGTCGTGGAACGGGGCAAACAGGTGAAAAATCCGCAGACTGGACTGCTGGTGGAACTGCCCGGGAAAACGGTCGGGCAGATTCGGATTGACCAGACGCTGGGTTCGACCGTAGCGGACGAAATCTCCATGGCGACCCTGACCGACGGAGAACTCGACAACGAAACGCTGGAAAAATATTATATAACCGAAATGTAATCGAGCCGATATGAAAAGCAATTGGATTGTCGTCCTGTGCCTGCTGGCCTGCCTTATGTTGCCGTCGTGCGGCCCCCACATGTACAAGACCATGTCGTCCGGTACGGACGATGTCGCTTACGTGATAGTGATTAAGGAGAACACCGACAGAACGTCGTACGACGACGTGCAGCTTGTCATCGACGGCAGCACTTGCTTCTACGGCAAGGTGTATAAGCAGAAGGCCAAACGCAAGGCACCCGTCGTCACGGTGAAGCCGGGCAAACATAACCTGCGCGTGGTTATAGACGGAATCGTGCATGCAGATGAAACCGTTTTCCTTGGATTGCAGGAAACCAAAACGGTGCTGATACGATGAAACGTTGCCGCTTGCCGTTCGCCGTCGGTGCCGTGGCGGTCGTATGCGCATCCTGCTCGTCCAACTCCCAGCTATACAACTGGAAAGGATACGAACAGGCGGTATATGCCTATACGCAGACGCCGGACGAACAAAACCTCGAAAAATTGTTGACGGTGTACGACCGGTTGCTCCATGCGCCTGGCGGTGTCCGGATGGTTCCACCGCCGGGAGTGTGTGCGGATTACGGATATCTGTTGCTGATGAACGGAAAAACGGACGAGGGGAAAGCCCTGCTCGAACAGGAAACGGTTTTGTATCCTGAATCCAAAAAGTTTATCGACAGGATTCTAAAGCGTTTTGAATGATGAAAAAGTTCCTGTGGGCCCTTGTTGCAGGGGGATTGTTGTCTTCCTGCTCTACGGTCAGCGTTACGAAATCGCAGCGTTACCCTCAGGTATATGCCGAACGGCCCGTTTCGATTCTGGTGATGCCGCCCATCAACCGCAGTACGAAAGTAGATGCCAAGGCGCTGTTTTACAGCTCGCTGATTGTGCCGTTGAGCCAACGGGGTTATTATGTGTTTCCGCCGCTGCTGACCATGGAAATCCTCAAGGAGGAGAGTGCCTATGATGCGGAGATGTTCGAGGAGAGCTCCATGCAGCCGGTCGGTCGTCTGTTCGGAGTGGATGCAGTTCTCTTTACCACCATCCATGAATGGACGAAAACGACGATTGCCGCACAAGTACAAGTAACGGTAGAATATACGCTGCGCTCTGCAAAAACGGACGCAATCCTGTTTCACCGGAAAGGAACGGTGATTTATAACCCCAATACGAGCAGCGGCAGCGTACTCTTAAACATGTTGGGCGATATGTTGTCTGCTGCTTTGACAAAGGAGATAGAGCTCGGCCGCCAATGCAACGAAGAGGCCATCGGCGATATGCCTGCCGGGGGATACAGCCCCGTGTTCGGTCAGGACGGTAACGAAAATGCGGGAAGCGAGGAGTTCAGCGCCTCCTTCTTTCGATGAAAAACAGTTCGGGGAACTTTCTTCAAGGTTCCCCGAACCGTTTTTACGGTATCGTCCTGTAGGTGAACAGAAATGTCATCACAGACAATGAAAAGAATACGGGAATGATGAACATTCCCGTATTTCGTTAATTTCATGAAACATGACATATCTCATATTATGCTCTGCTTCATGCGTGTTACAGCCCGCCGCTTTCGAGCAGCAAGCCCCCCGCGAATTTGCGGCGTTCCGCAACCGGACAGGTTACAGGGCTACTGCATGTTCTTGCCGTTCCTGAACCGATGACGACGAAGAGGCGGAAGCGTCGGTCATGCTTCCCTTACTTGTACGACGCTTCATAAATGGCGACGCAGTCGTCTATACTGAGCTCCGAACGGTCGTTGGCGAACAGTCCGCCCATCGTATCGTAAGCATTGAAGGCCATCTTCCGAAACTCTTCCGGTTTGATACCGTAATCCGACATCCGCAGGCCATCTACTCCGCATGCATGCTGCAGGTTCATAAGCGCCGTAATGAAATCCTCCGGAGCCGATGTTCCGGTCATGCCCATGGCTTGCGCCAACCGTACGAAACGGTCGTCGCAGACATGCTTTCCGATGAAATGGGAAAAGTATGCCCGGCTTATCATTATCAGTCCCGCCCCGTGCGGCAAATCCTGATGGAAGGCCGACATGGCATGTTCGAGAGAGTGCTGACTCGTTGTTCCGCTGACGTGCATCACGATACCCGAAAGGGTATTGCCGAAGGCCACGCGGGTACGTGCCTCCAGGTCGTCGCCGTGCTCTACGGCACTGGGAAGAGCTGCCGTCACGTGTTCCACAGCCGTGAGGGCGAGCATGTCGGACATGAGGTTCGCTTGTCCGGACAGATAGCTCTCCACACTGTGGAACAGTGCATCGAACCCCTGGTATGCAGTGAACCGGGGCGGAACGGTAACCATCAGTTCGGGGTCCACAATGGCCAGAACGGGAAACGAGTCGTCGGTTCCGAACCCGATTTTTTCATGCGTCTCCTCGTTGGTAATGACTCCCCAGGGGTCTGCCTCTGACCCCGTACCCGCCGTAGTCGTAATGGCGACGACAGGAAGCGGTTTATGCTTCAACGGCAAGCCCTTTCCCGTGCCGGCCGGAACATAGTCCCAATAGTCTCCGTCGTTCGTCGCCATGAACGATATGGCTTTCGACGCGTCCATAACACTGCCGCCGCCGAGCGCCACGATAAAGTCGCAGCCATTTTCCCGGGCGAACGACGCGCCGGCCATTACGGTCGATTTCAGCGGATTCGCTTCGATACGGTCGAAAATCACCGTGGCCACACCGGCATTCTGCAGTTGGTTGACCGTTCTCGACAGGTAGCCGGAGGCTTTCGTGGAACGTCCGTTTGAAATCACGACCAAAGCCTTTCTGCCCGGCAACGCCTGTTTGTGAAGGTCGTTCAGCCGACCTGCCCCGAAGAGTATCCGCGTAGGACAGAAAAATCCGAAATCCATCTTTGTTTCCATGATATATCGCAGTTTAAAAGTCGGTACTTTTTCCGTACGGTGCAAAATTACCGGCACAGACTTCCCCCGGCATTATATGGATTACGGATTGTATTACCACTATTCCGGATATACATTCCCGCATATTGCCGAACGGAAGAAAAGGGATACCTTTGCATGGTACGATACCAATAACAAAACCGTTATGGAAGAGATAATGCAACTCGACAACGTTTTCCAGTACAACGAACTGCTACACTGCGAAACGCTTCATCCGCTCGTCAATGTCATAGATTTCTCGACATGCACCCCGGCAGAGCATATCCGTTTTTGTCTCGGCTTCTATGCTGTATTCCTCAAGGACGTGAAATGCGGCGACATACAGTACGGACGGAGCACGTACGATTACCAGGAGGGAACGCTCGTATTCATCGCTCCGGGACAGTGCGTCGGCATCACCCGGCGCGGGGAGATGTTTCAGCCCAAAGGATGGGCCTTGCTGTTCCACCCCGACTTCATCCGGGGAACGCAGCTCGGCCGCAACATTCGGAATTACACCTTCTTTTCATACGCTGTCAATGAAGCCCTCCATCTTTCTCAACAGGAGCGCGGTACGATTGTCGACTGTCTGCACAACATCCGGGCCGAGCTGCAGCACCCGATAGACCGGCACAGCCGCACGCTGATAATAAACAACATCGAAATGTTTCTGAACTACTGCATCCGTTTTTACGACCGACAGTTCGTCACGCGCAGCGAAATTGCCAACAAGGATATCCTGTCGCGTTTCGAGGAGATTCTGAACGGCTACTTCCGTTCGGACAGGCCACAGACCATAGGGCTGCCGACGGTACAGTACTGCGCCCGAGAACTGCATCTGTCTCCCAACTATTTTGGCGACCTGATTAAAAAGGAGACGGGCAAGACGGCGCAGGAACACATCCAGCTCTACGTGATAGATACCGCCAAAGAACGGATAGCCGACCGGGGACTTTCGATAAGCGAGATAGCCTACGACCTGGGATTCAAATATCCGGCCCATTTCACCCGGCTTTTCAAAAACGTGGTGGGATGTACCCCGAACGAATACAGGGCGACGTGCTAAGGGGAAAAAGGGAACGGAAGTCATCGACTTCCGTTCCCTTTTTCGATTGTATCACGCCTATTCGGCCTCCTCTTCCTCTTTCATGTTGTGGAAGACATTCACTACGTCGTCGTCTTCTTCCAACTTCTCGATGAGTTTGTGGACCGATTGCCGCTGCTCCTCCGGAAGTTCCTTGGTGTCGGTCGGAATACGGATGAATTCGCCGCTCGTTATCTCCATGCCGTGCCCCTCGAGGTAGGCCTGTATCTGACCGTAGGATTCGAACGGGCCGTAAATATTGATTTGATTCTCGTCGTCCACGAACACTTCGTCCACTTCGAAATCGATAAGGTCGAGTTCAAGCTGGTCGAGGTCGATATCCTCCTTGTAAGGGGTCTTGAAGATGGCCTTGTGGACGAACATGAAACTTACGCTTCCGCTCGTTCCAAGCGCACCTCCCATCTTGTTGAAATAACTCCGGACATTGGCTACCGTCCGGGTGGGATTGTCGGTCGCGGTTTCGACGAGGATGGCGATGCCATGAGGACCGTATCCTTCGTAGACCATCTCCTTGTAGTCGGACGTATCTTTCGAAATAGCCCTTTTGATGGCCCTCTCGATATTGTCTTTCGGCATGTTCTCCGCCTTGGCATTCTGGATGAGCAACCTCAGACGGGTATTGCTCGCGGGGTCGGGGCCGGCCTGTTGTACCGATACCTCTATGGCTTTTCCTATCTTGGTAAATGTCCGCGCCATGTGGCCCCAGCGTTTCAGCTTCGTGGCCTTACGATATTCGAATGCCCTTCCCATGTGTATTGCAAGTCTGTTATTGAGTTGTTTTTTCAGGAACACAAAAGTATAACCTTTTCGATAAAAAGACAAAAAAACGGCTTACTTTTGCAAATGCAAAATCCGAAGGCATGAAGGAGGAAATAGAGAGGGCCGTGGAGGTGCTGCGCAGGGGAGGCATCATTCTTTACCCGACCGATACGGTATGGGGAATAGGCTGCGATGCAACCGACGAGACTGCGGTGGAGAGGGTCTATCAACTGAAACGTTCCTGCAACAAGAAGGGCATGATTGTGCTGACAGAGAGCATCGACCGCGTGGGATGCTACTTCAGAAACGTCCCGGCCGTAGCTTGGGATCTGCTCGAATGTGCAGACAAGCCGCTGACACTCATCCTACCAGGAGCCTGCGGCGTGGCGAAAAATCTGGTGCCGGAGGAGGGAACGCTTGCAGTCCGCGTCCCCGACCATGCATTCTGCCGGAACCTGCTGCACCGATTCGGCCGGCCGCTGGTATCGACCTCGGCGAACATCTCCGGCGAGGCTACCCCGAAAGGGTTCGGCGATATTGCCGAAGAGATACGTGCGGGTGTCGATTACACGGTCGATATCCGCTGCGAAGGCGCTCCCACCCGCAAGGCATCCTCCATCATCATGCTCGGAGAGGATGGAGAAGTGAAAATCATCAGAGAATAAGCCTATGGGCAAATACATCGAAAGCGATATACAGATACGGTTCGCCGACGCGGACAGCCTCGGCCATATCAACAACGTGAATCTGCAGCACTATTTCGACGTCGGAAAGATGGAATTCTACGAAAAAGTGCTCGGCAAGACCATCGACCCCGACGCGGAGAGCCTGATACTCGTATCTATACACACCAACTACCACCGCCAGAGCAGGCTCCATTCGCAACTCGTCGTACGGACGTGGGTGGAGAAGATAGGCAATTCGAGCGTGACCATCTTCCAGCACCTTATCGACCGCGCCGACGGCGGCATCAATGCCGATTGCCGTTCGGTCGCCGTCGGCTACGACTTTCTCCGACAGGAGTCCTTTCCGCTGAAAAAGGAGTGGCGTGCGAAAATGGAAGAGTATCTGCGGCAGGAGTAATGTTTCGACACATTGTCGGGATTGTTATTGGTTCACCTGTATGCAAATTTCAGGCCTTCGGCCGGCAGAGTTTCATATTGAGTATGAACTTCATCCAAGCAAGTTGTATCGACCATGATACCGACTTAGAACTTTGACAGCAAAAACGATGAAACAATATCCCGCCAAACCGTTTGTAAAATGGGCCGGAGGCAAAGGCCAGCTGTTGACAACATTGGGCCAGGCATTACCCGAGACGTTCTGCAACATAGAAGATGCTGTCTATATCGAACCTTTTGTCGGGGGAGGGGCTATGCTCTTCTTTATGTTGCAAAACTTCGGCAATATCAAAAAAGCCGTTATCAGTGACGTAAACACCAATTTAATCAAAGCATACGAAGTAATCAAGTACACTCCCGAACGTCTTGTCGGCATCCTATCGAAAATTCAGGATACATATTGGAAAATCCCGGAAACAGATAAACGGAAAGAGTTCTATCTCGACATACGCCAAAAGTTCAATCAGGGCGGGCTGTCCGATATCGATAATACGGCATATTTTATTTTTTTAAACAGAACCTGTTTCAACGGTTTGTACCGCGTAAACTCCAAAGGTCAGTTCAATGTTCCTTTCGGCAAGTATACCAACCCTACCATTTGTGATGAACGAACTATTTATGCGGACAGTCTTTTGCTGCAAAAGGTAGAGGTACTGTACGGCGATTTTGAACAGACTGAAAAATTCGCAATTGCGGATAATACATTCATATATTGCGACCCGCCGTACCGGCCCCTGACAGCTACGGCCAATTTCAGCGCCTATTCTGTACAATCATTTTCCGATGCGGACCAGATACGTCTGAAAAAATACGCCGACAGATTGTCTCTGAAACATTGCTTCCTGATGCTGAGCAATGCCGATTGTCGGGAATGGAATCCAGAAGATAACTTCCTGGATGAACTGTATCGCGAATACCACATCAACCGCATCCAGGCCGTTCGTTGTATTAATGCCAACGCAGCGAAACGAGGTAAATTACCGGAACTACTTATCAGGAATTATCAGGATTGATTTTTATTTCCCAAATTGTTATGAAAGAACGTTTTGACAAATTCATGTCGGAACTCGTAGAGACCAATGCCCCGTTAAGTTTTTTCTCCGATTTCAAGAAAATAGCCGCGAATGTCGATGCGATAGCCGTCAAGCTCAATCAATTGAACTATTTAGTCGGTCAGGAAGATATGGAGCGGGCAATACGCAATCTTTGGAATGAGAATCCTAAAGTATTCAGCGCTTTGGATGTTCTGATTGCCGTACGTGCCACAGACAGGAAAAAAACGATCGACAAATACGGAAAGACCCGTTTGATTGAAGAGTTTTTCCAAACTCCGGAAGGCGTAATCGAATACATCGAAGGGACGGGACTCAAAAAGATACTCCAGAATAAACAAATACATAACTTGGTGGATTATGTCTTTGGCATTGAAACAGGTCTCGATACCAATGCCCGCAAAAATAGAAGCGGATATATTATGGAACAGCGGATAGCCACATTACTTCGTTCGTATGACATTTCTTTCCGACAAGAGGTATATTCGTCTGCATTTCCGGAAATGCAATGTTTGGGAAGCGATTTAAAACGATTCGATTTTGTCATCTCTTCCCATATCAAAACTTATTTGATTGAGGTTAATTTTTATAGTGGGGGTGGTTCCAAACTGAATGAGGTTGCACGTTCCTATTCCGAACTCGCTCCGAAAATCAACCAATTTCCAAACTACGAATTCGTATGGATAACGGATGGAATCGGATGGAAATCGGCGCGTAATAAATTGGAGGAAGCTTTTGCCGTTATTCCAAAAATTTATAATTTAGCAACGGTAACTGATTTTATTACCGGGATAAAAAACGGAACTTTATAATACGACAAACCTTATGCTATGCAATAAAGACCATTCTAGCATTCAGAAGATTATGCAGGAACTTCCTGATGACCAAGGTGGTATCGGACGACATAAATGCGCTGCCTGTGCATATGAACAAGGTTATCAAGATGGCCGCAACCGTATCATGACTATTGATATTGCTCAAGTTGTCGGTAGTTTGAGCGAAAGCCAGGCACAAAATCAAAGACATAAAAGTCCTCACGTCGCCTATATGCGAGGTTACTATGACGGCATTCTGAAGAGCTTCAGCTAGATACCCATAATCATTGTTCCCTGAATCCCGGCGCGGTCAGCGAAAGTTCGCTGCCGTCGGGGGTAACGAGCCTCGTACCGGTCGAGGCAGGTGTGATGTGACCGATGATGTCGATACCTCCTATACCCGCTATTTTGGCCTGCTGGGTCACGGGAACGGTAAAGAGCAGTTCGTTGTCATCGCCTCCGTTGAGGGCAGCCACTACCGGATCGGCATGCAGCTCTTCGGCCATCTTATGAGTTTCCCGGGCTATCGGTATCCTTTCGAGATAGAGTCTGACACCGCATCCGGAGTTTTTGCATATCTGCAGCATGTCCGACGCCAGCCCGTCGGAGAGGTCTATCATGGAAGTGGGTACGATACCGGCCGACCGGAGCGAAGCGACAGTATCGGCGGCCGCGGTCGGTTTCAATTGCCTGCGCAGCAGGTATTCATACCCCTCGAACTGGGGTTGGGGAGAATCATTGCCCGCAAAGGCACGCTTCTCCCGTTCGAGCAGGTGAAGTCCCATATAAGCCGCACCCAAGTCGCCCGTAATGCACACTATGTCATTGACACGAGCTCCGCTGCGGTACGCTATTTTGTCCTTATCCACACTCCCTGCCACCGATACGCTGATGGCCAATCCATTCACGGACGCCGTCGTATCGCCTCCCACGAGGTCTATCCGATAGTCTTCGCATGCACTCCGTATTCCCGAATACAGCTCTTCCAGGTCCTCTACCGAAAATTTGGCCGATACGCCGATGCAGACAGTCAGTTGTTCAGGCGTTCCATTCATGGCGTATATGTCGTTGATTCCCACGACGACTGCCTTATAGCCTAAATGTTTCAAAGGGAAATAGACCAGGTCGAAATTGACGCCCTCCAGCAACATGTCCGAGGAGAGCAACAGATAACGTTCTCCGGCATCTATTACAGCGGCATCGTCCCCGGCGCCCAGCACCGTGGATGCGTTACGTATAGGAAACTGGCAGGTAAGCCGCTCTATCAGTCCGAACTCTCCGAGCTCGGCTATCTCCGTTCTTTTCGCAGGCATATTTTTTTGTTTATCGTTTGTTCCGCGGCTGTCCGACCAATTTGTCGGAGTGGCAGCAGGGTGGTATTTGTACTTATTTTCCGGCAGTGCTTTCCACAAAGTTACATTATTTTTGGTTTGGTGGAAAATCTGGTTAATTTTGTCGGCTGTTAATCTGATAACAACCAAAAGTCAACCTTATGATAAACATAGTCTTGTTCGGCCCTCCCGGAGCAGGGAAGGGAACCCAGGCGAAGATGCTGAGTGAGAAGTACGGCTTTAACCACATCTCTACCGGCGAGGTCATCCGAAACGAAATTCAGCGCGGGACGGAACTCGGACTGCAGGTGAAAGAGGTCATCGAGAGCGGCAGGCTCGCGTCGGACGAACTCGTGATAGGTATTATCGAAGAGTACCTTGCGTCGCACGGCGACAGCAAGGGCAATATTTTCGATGGTTTTCCGCGTACCACGCATCAGGCGGAAACGTTTGATGTAATAATGGAAAAACGTTCCGACAAGGTGGATGTGATGATATCGCTCGACGTTCCGGACGAAGAGTTGATTTCCCGGCTTCTCCTGAGGGCGGAGGTCAGCGGCAGGGCGGACGATGCCGACGAAGGAGTCATCCGCAACCGGATAGACGTCTACAAGGCACAGACAGCCGTCGTCGCCGACCATTATGCGCGGCAGGGCAAATATATCCCCATCAACGGGCTCGGCACTATCGAAGAGGTATTCGCCCGCCTTTGCGAGGTTATCGACAGGGTAGTCGCGAAAGAAGTCAGGTAAAAGCCATGGCGTACACGACGCAGGGGGCGCTCCAGAATTTATTTTCGGAGCGCCTTTTCGTATTATCATCGCAATAATAGTTATTGCAACTCCGGACCGGAAGTGTTATATTTGTCTACAATGATACGCGCCTGCTGGCGTGAATAAAGCTCAATTAATTAACCTAAACCTGCTGTTATGAAACGACTTCTTTTAGGTCTCCTTTTCTCCGGAATCTTCTCTTGCGCGGTCGCCCAGTCCGAAGTCTGCCTGCCGCAACTCAAAGCTCTTCCCGACACCGACCAACTGTTGAAGAGGGGAGAATGGACCGTTGAGTTCAACAACCTCGGTATTCCGGTATACAGTGGACTGACCCATCTGAACGGCGCATATACCTATCGTGTTACTCCTTGGCTTGCTTTGGGCGGAGGCGCAGGTATTCAGTATCTTTCGGATATATTCCTGTCGGCCCAGGTGTTTGCAAGAATTTATGTCGAAGTACCGCAATGGACGGTATCGCCCTGTCTTATACTGGACGGCGGAGGCGGGTTTGAGATAGGCAGTCTTTTCCCCTATCCCACAGCCAATTTGGTATTGGGATTACGATTCCGGCTCCGTAATCAACATGCCTTTACTTTTGGCAGTGCGCTAAATTATCCCTTTTGGGGATTACCTCTCCTACATGTGGGATACACGTTTTAGGATAGCCTCCTTCGCTCTTGTCGTGTGAAAACACAGGTAAAATCGGCTACCGTGGTACACAAGTGAGGTATTGTAACAGTACGTTCGGAACACCGTACTCCCGCTCGGTGTACAAAGCCCCCCCAAACAAAGCCATTGGCAACATATAGTATAAAAGGCGATTCGGAAACAAATCCCGAATCGCTTTTCATATCATTGCCGTCAATAGTCATTGTAACTTCGAGCCGGAAGTGTTATATTTGTCTACAATGATACGCACCTGCTGGTGTGAGTACAACTCAACTGACCTAAACCTGCTGTTATGAAACGACTTCTTTTAGTCCTCCTTTTCTCCGGAATCTTCTCCTGTGCGGTCGCTCAGTCCGAAGTCTGCCAGCCGCAACTCAAAGCTCTTCCCGACACCGACCAACTGTTGAAAAGGGGAGAATGGAACATCGGCTTCAGCAACATCGGTATTCCGGTGTACAATGGACTGCCCCATCTGAACGGTGCCTACACCTATCGCGTCACACCCTGGCTCGCTCTGGGCGAAGGTGCAGGTCTTCGGGTGGTGATGACAGATATTGCCGTCCAACTGTTCGCAAGAATCCAAACCGAAGTGCCGCAATGGAAAGTATCGCCTTTTCTTATTTTGGACGCAGGGGGTGCAGGCGGCACGTCAGCCGTCGATTTTATAGGTGGGTGCGCAATTCAAACTTCGTAATGGGGATGCCATAACATGTCGGTGGCGGAACTTACACGACCGGATACGCTATTGTAACCAACGAATTTTTTCCTTTGCCTCTCTGGCATTTCGGCTATACATTTAACCAACCTGACCAATGAAAAGAAAACTTCTCCTTTTATGCGTTGCAACGCTTCTCGCTCTGGCAGCGACGGGACAGACTCCCGTTCGGCAGAAACCGCCGAGGGGACGCTGGGGTGCGGAAGTGAATACCTACGTAGCTCCATTCATCGACGGCGCAATCTCTGTGGACGGAATCTACAATTATGCGGTCGCCGACTGGTTTATCGTCGGGGCCGGAGCCGGAGTGCTCCACTCCGCCACGAGTTATAGTAACTATACTGCCCTGATGTACGGACGGGCATTTGTACGGCTGCGGTTCGAAGTACCGAAATGGAGAGTTTCCCCCGTTCTTCTCGAGGATTTCAGCCTGGGAGTACTTCTTTCCCGACAAAATTACGATACTTTCTGGCCTGAAAGCAATTTCATCCTCGGAGCCCGGTTTAGGCTGCGCAACGACGACCGGATAACCTTCGGCATCGGCATCCGGAACATATGGGTTTTTCATGGATGTATGCCTTTCGCCACAGGACCGTCCGTTCATTTCGGATATACGTTTTAGGGGGAGTACGGGATTCTTCGTACGGTCGGGAATGCCCGTATTTGCATCGTCCGACAGCAGCGATTGTGGTTCCGTGCGAGGATGGGAGAGAAACCGCTCCGCCCGTGCGGAACGCAGTATTTCGGAGGTCAGGTATAAAACAGACAATTGCAAGTGGGAAGCACAGGACACGTCAGGCCATACCACACTTCTTTGTTCCCCTGCCTTTCGCCGAATCGCTGACGTTTTTTAGTCGCCAAAACTTATATCCCGGTCCCTTCCGCAGTATTTTTATTATTATCGTTGTTTCTTTCTCTCTTTTTACCTACTTTTAATCCCGTTAAATCTCAAAACATATTCGGTATATGGAAGAAAATCTACCTAAATTTGAAAACAGGGAGGAATTGGTCGTAAACAGTGACATGGCAATCGATTTGAGAAAAGCGATGTCGTGGGCGAAATTTCTCTCCATCATGATGTTTATCGGAACAGGCATGATGTTCCTTCTGTCAATCGTTTGTTTCGCCGTCGACCCGAGCACTTGGTTCGACAACGACATGGAGCCAGGTGCGGGCGGTATCTTGGGTGGCGTCTATCTGGCAGTGACCGTCATCTACTTTTTCCTTTCCTACTTCATGTATATGTTCTCGGTCAAGATTAAACGAGCCATTGCCGACGGGGACAAAGCGGCGTTCGGCAGCGGTATCCGGAACATGAAATACTATTTCCAACTCGGCGGTATTCTGACCATCGTAGCGCTCGGTCTCGTCGTGCTCCTGATAATTCTGGGTCTGATAGGCATGGCCGCATTCCTGTCGATGTAACATCTCCGAATTAAAAAACGAGCGGGGCCCCGACAAGAGGTCCCGCTTGCTTTTTGGTCGTCCGCCATTTAGAATTCGTGTATCACAATGCCGGAACGGAGTTTCGGTTCGAACCACGTCGTCTTCGGAGGCATGATGTTCCCGCTGTCGGCAATGTCGATGAGCTGCTGCATGGAAACGGGGTAGAGGGCGAAAGCCACCTTCATCTCACCGCTGTCCACACGACGCTGGAGCTCGCCGAGCCCGCGGATACCACCTACGAAATCTATCCTCTTGTCGGTACGCAGGTCCTTAATGCCGAGGATATTATCGAGAACGAGATTGGAGAGTACCGTCACGTCGAGTACGCCGATAGGATCTGCATCGTTGTACGTTCCCGCCTTGGCCGTCAGGCTGTACCATTTGCCGTCGAGATACATGCCGAAATTGTGGAGCTTGTTGGGCTTGTAAATCTCCTTGCCTATCTCCTTCACGTCGAAATCCTTCTTCAACGCATCGAGGAACTGTGCCGGAGTAAGGCCGTTCAGGTCTTTTACCACGCGGTTGTAATCGATGATGTTGAGCTGGTTGGCCGGGAAGAGCACGGCGAGGAAATAGTTGTACTCCTCTTCGCCCGTATGGTGCGGATTGGCTTTCATCCGCTCTTGGCCCACACGCGCAGCGGCAGCGGTACGGTGATGACCGTCAGCTACATAAAGTGCCGGAACGCCTTCGAATATCTTGGTGATACGGTCGATAACGGCTTTGTCGCTGATTATCCACATCTGGTGACGCACGTCGTCGGCCGAAGTAAAGTCGTATTCGGCAGGCTGATTCTTGACCGTAGCGGCTACGATGTCGTCTATCTCCTTGATATCGGGGTAGGCGAAGAACACCGGCTCCATGTTGGCACTCTGGATGTTCACATGTATCATACGGTCTTCCTCCTTCTCCGTGCGGGTCAGCTCGTGTTTCTTAATCTTGCCGTCGATGTAATCCATGAAATTGGAAGCCACAGCAAGACCGTACTGCGTTTTGCCGTTCATCGTCTGGGCATAGATGTAGTAGTGCTCCTCGTTGTCCTTCACGAGCCAGCCTTTCTCTTTCCAGAGTTTGAAGTTCTCAACCGCCTTGTCATACACCTTCTTGTCGTGCTCGTCGGCAATCGGGTCGAAATCTATCTCGGGCTTGATGATGTGAAGTAGCGAACGTTCCGTCGCTTCTGCCTTGGCCTCTTTCGAGTTGAGTACGTCGTAGGGACGCGAAGCCACCTCCGCCGCATACTGCTTGGGCGGACGAGTGCCTTTAAAAGGTTTTATCTTTACCATTGTGTCTAATTTTAAATGATTCCGTATCGGATACAGTAAAGACCGGCACCACTGTTTCCACAATGTATGCCGGTCCCTTATTCAATCGTTTACCACTTGTTGACCTGGAACCGGTTCTCGCCCTTGGTGAAGAAAGCGACAATCTGGTTCGCGGCTGCCAGAGCGGCATTGACATTGGCTTCCTGAGTTTCGGCGCCCATCTTCTTCGGTGTAGCGAATACGCGGTTGCCGAACTTCTCGTTGAGAACTACCTGCATGTCTGCGGCGATGTCGGTCACATACTTGAGGTCGGTCCTCTCTGCGAGCACTTTTGCCAGGCCCTCTTCGTCGATAACCTCCTTGCGGGCGGTATTGACTATCGTGGCACCTTTCGGCATCTTGCTAAGCAGGTCGTAATTGATGGACTTCTTTGTTTGTTCGGTAGCGGGAATGTGTACCGAAACATAGTCGCACTTCGAGTAGAGCTCCTCTACGGAACCTACCGGAATGACGCCGTCCTTCTCATACACTGCCTTGTCGGTGATGAAGGGGTCATAGGCATATACCTCCATACCGAAGCCCTTGCCGTAGCGGGCAACGAGTTTACCCACATTGCCGTAGGCGTGGATACCGAGGCGTTTGCCGTGGATTTCGGTTCCCGTACCCGGAGTGAACTTGTTGCGGGCCATGAATATCATCAGACCGATGGCGAGTTCTGCAACGGCGTTGGAGTTCTGCCCGGGCGTATTCATTACGACAATCTTGCGGGCCGTAGCGGCTGCAAGGTCCACGTTGTCGTATCCAGCACCTGCACGAACAACGATTTTGAGGTTCTTGGCTGCTTCGATTACCTCTGCGGTAATCTTGTCGCTGCGGATGATGATGGCATCCACGTCAGCAACCGCCTTGAGGAGTTCGCTCTTGTCGGTATACTTTTCAAGTACGACCAGCTCGTAACCGGCTTTTTCCACTATCTCCCTGATGCCGTCCGACGCAACTTTGGCGAACAGCTTCTCGGTAGCAAGTAATACTTTCATTTCGAAATCGTTTAACGAATAGAAATCAATACTGTTTTCCTGTTTCTTAGGCTTGTATGTCACGAAATAGCCCACGGCCTACTTGTGCATTTTCTCGAACTCCTGCATGCATGCTACCAGCGCCTCTACGCTTTCAAGCGGGCATGCGTTGTAGATGGAAGCCCTGAAGCCGCCCACCGAACGGTGTCCCTTGATACCTACCATGCCCTTCTCCTTGGCAAACGCCATGAATTCGCTCTCGAGCGCCTCGTGGCCCGGAGCCATTACGAAGCATACGTTCATGAGCGAACGGTCTTCCTTCACGGCGGTACCTACGAAGAGGGAGTTGCGGTCGATTTCGTTGTAAAGAAGCTCTGCTTTTTTCTTGTTGCGCTTGTACATCTCCTCTACGCCACCGAGTTCCTTCACCCACTTGAGGGTCTCGTGCATTACGAAAATCGGGAATACGGGCGGGGTGTTGAACATCGAGTTGTTCCTCGGTTCGTCGCCTATATGGGTGCGGTAATCGACCATCGTCTGGAGGTTGCGGCCGGTCTGACCGAGCAGGTCCTTGCGGACGATAACGAAAGTCACGCCGGCAGGGCCCACGTTCTTTTGCGCACCGCCGTAGATGAGGCCGTATTTCTTAACATCTACCGGACGGCTCATGATATCCGACGACATGTCTGCAACGAGCGTTACGGGCGAGTCGATATCCTCGTGTATCTCGGTACCGTAAATGGTGTTGTTGGTGGTGATGTGGAAATAATCCGCATCCGTCGGTATCTTGTATCCCTTCGGAATGTAGGTATAGTTCTTGTCCTCGGAAGAGGCCACTATCTCCACTTCGCCGTAGAACTTCGCCTCTTTGGCCGCTTTCTTAGCCCATACACCGGTCTGGAGGTAAGCGGCTTTCTTCTTCATGAGGTTGGCCGGCACTTCGAAGAACTGGGTGGATGCACCGCCGCCGAGGAAGAGGACTGCATAGTCGTCCGGAATATTGAGGAGGTCCCTCCAAAGCTGTTCGGTCTCAGCCATTACACGTTCCCAACCCGGGGTACGGTGCGAGATTTCCAGAATACCGATGCCCGTGTTGTCGAAATCACGGATAGCCTCGATTGCGGATTCTATCGCCTGTTTCGGCAATACGCAAGGTCCCGCGTTAAAATTGTGCTTCTTCATGATGCTAAATCTTTTAATTTGTTAGTTGTATTGAGGATTTTGATTCCGAATTATCGCTTTGTTTTGCAAAGATATGAATAGTTTCTGATTCCGCAACCGATTCCCGGCAATAATTTACCGACGGGCGGAAGTGTTGTACAATCTCTCCATTTTACCTTATCTTTGTATCTCAAAACGCTTTTCTATGATAAAATCGATGACCGGCTACGGCAAGGCGGAAGCCGTGGAAGGAAAGAGGAAAATCACGGTGGAGATACGCTCGCTCAACAGCAAGCAGCTCGATATGTCCGTCAGGATACCGCAGGCTTACAGACCGCTGGAGTATGAGGTGAGGAACCGCATTGGGAAAGCCGTGCAGCGCGGCAAGGTCGATGTATATATCAATGTAGAAACCGATACCGCAGCCATTCCCGTCAACGTGAACAGGGAACTGTTCATGGCCTATTATTCCGTACTGAAAGAGCTCGGTTCCGGAATGGAGGAGAAGGGCAGGGGAATGGACCCTGTCCTGATGACCGCCATCCTGAAGATGCCGGAGGTCGTAACCAGCGAAACGGAAGAAATATCCGACGGGGAGCGTACCGCATTGTTCGATGCCGTGGACGAAGCGTTGGCGGCTTTCGATGCGTTCCGCACGCAGGAGGGGCAGACGCTCATTGCCGACCTGCTGGCCCGTATCGGCAAAATAGAGGCGTACAGGAAGAGCATCGAACCTTTCGAAGCCCGCCGCATCGGTGTCATCAAGGAACGGATACGTGAAAACATCGCCTCCCTGGGCGTTCCTGTCGATGCGAACCGGCTTGAACAGGAGATGATATTCTATGTCGAGAAACTGGACATCACCGAGGAGAAGGTACGCCTGGACAACCACTGCCGTTATTTCCGCGAAGTTGCCTCGGAGGAGGAGAACGTGGGCCGCAAACTCGGATTCATCGCCCAGGAGATGGGACGGGAGATAAACACGCTCGGCTCGAAAGCAAACGACAGCGACATGCAGAAAACGGTCGTCATGATGAAAGACGAGCTGGAAAAGATAAAGGAACAGGTATTGAATATCCTCTGACGTCCGTCGGGAAATACGGCATCAGGGGAACGAACGATTCGACAAGATAATATGGCTGACGGAAAGAGCGGCAAGCTCATCATATTCTCAGCCCCGTCCGGGGCCGGCAAGACAACAATAGTCCATGCGCTGACGGAACGTTTTCCCCGCCTGGAGTTCTCTATTTCAGCTACTTCGCGGCAACCTCGGCACAACGAGCAGCACGGCCGCGACTACTATTTCCTCTCGGCCGAGGAATTTCGGAAGGCCTGTGAAGAGGAACGGTTCGTAGAGTGGGAGGAGGTCTATGCCGGGACACGGTACGGAACGCTCAAGTCCGAGATGGAACGCATCTGGCGGAAAGGCAATATCATTCTGTTCGACGTGGATGTCATGGGCGGGATAAGGCTCAAGTCGATTTTCGGCGCGAACGCCCTCTCCATCTTCGTCATGCCGCCCTCTGTCGCCGCACTGCGCGAACGGCTGACGGGACGGGGTACCGATTCACCGGAAACCATCGAGAAACGGATAGCCAAAGCTGAACAGGAAATTTCATATGCCGACCGTTTCGATTACGTCGTCATCAACGACGACCTGCAACAGGCGATAGCAGAGGTGGAAACCCTCGTCGCGAAGTTCATAAAGGAGTAGCCGCATGCATTCCGTCATTCTCTATTTCGGTTCGTTCAATCCCGTTCACAAGGGACACATGGCCGTTGCGGAATGGATACTGGAACAGGGGCTGTGCAATGAGGTGTGGTTCGTCGTTTCGCCGCAGAATCCGCTGAAACGAGACGGTTCGCTTATCGGCGAAGAGGAGCGGCTGGCCATGGTACGGCTTGCGGCGGCAGCATCGCGTTATTCGCGGAGAATGAGAGCGTGCGACGTGGAATTCTCGCTCCCGCGTCCCTCTTATACCGTCGATACGCTGTCGGTACTGACCGAACGTTATCCGGACACGACATTCTCCCTGCTGGTGGGAAGCGACATTCCCGGCCAGATAACGCAATGGAAGGAGTGGAGGAAACTGCTGGACAATTATAAAATATATGTATATCCGCGGAGGGGATATCCGGCTCCTGCGGCGGATTGCGGATTCACCGTACTCGAAGGCGCCCCTTTCGAAGATTACTCCTCGACAGAGGTAAGGACTGCGCTGACGGAGGGCGACGGAGACGATATGGTTCCGGATGTAGTCAAAGAGTATATCAAAACACAGGGATTATGGAACACAGGCAAGAGATAGAGCGGCTGACGGCTGCAATAGAGGCTTCGCCCGAGGATATGACGCTGTATGCCGAACGCGGCAAGATACACTTCCGTGCCCACGATTTCGGAAGCGCACTGAACGATTTCAACCGGGTACTGCTCGCCGAAGAGCACAACGAAGAGATAAGACAGTATGTCAAAATGATAAACGAGATACTGGAGTTTCGTTACAATGATATTTACAACCCCTGATTCAGCAGGGAAAGACAGCGACAGACCGTCGTTTCAGAGACTCTTCCGATGAAAAAATTAAATATAGCCCTGCTTGCGGGTGGGAACTCCTCCGAAAGGGAGGTGGCGCTGGCAAGCGCCGCAATGATACTCGATGCTTTCGACCGCAGTCGATATAATGTCATTCCAGTCGATGTCCACGGTTTACACTGGACCTGTAAGGGGGCCGGGGACCGGAAGGTCGAAGTGGACAAGACGGACTTCTCCGTTCCGGTCGGCGACGGCAAGATACGGTTCGACTATGCTTTCATCATGATACACGGTACGCCCGGCGAAGACGGCAAGTTGCAGGGATATCTGGAGATGATGGGTATTCCGTACTCCACATCGGGTTTCGTCTCCTCGGTGGAGACGTTCGACAAGACACTCTGCAAACGCATCGTATCAGAAATCGACGGTTTGTGTCTTGCCCGCGAAGTCCTGCTGCGCCGGGGCGACCGGGTGGATGCCGATGCGATAGCCGCCCGGCTCGGACTGCCCGTCTTCGTAAAGCCGAATGCCAGCGGAAGCAGTTGTGGAGTAACCAAAGTAAAGAGCGTCGCCGACATGGCCCCCGCAATCGAACGCGCCTTCACCGAAAGCGACGCCGTGCTCATCGAGGAGTTCATCGAGGGGAGGGAGTTCGGCTGCGGCGTCTGGATAACTGCCGACGGAATCCGGGCGCTTCCCGTAACGGAAATCAAGTCGCACAAAGAATTTTTCGATTACGAGGCGAAATATACCGCGGGGATGTCGGACGAAATCACGCCGGCGGAGATTCCCGCCGCAGCAACGGTCCGGATACAGCGGCTCGCCGAAGCGGCGGCCAAGGTATGCAACTGCCGCGGAATCATACGCGTAGACTTCATCATGACTCCCACCGGGGATATATATATGGTGGAAATCAACTCCGTCCCCGGCATGAGCGGCGGAAGCATCGTACCCAAACAGATAGCCGCGGCAGGCCTGAACATGACGGAAGTGATAAACGCCGTTATCGAAGATACCCTATGCAGGCGCTGATAGAGATAGAGGGACGGATAGTCGTCACCGACATCCTGACCGAACGGTTCTGCTGCGACCTTGCAGCCTGCCGGGGCATGTGCTGCGTGGAGGGCAATGCCGGCGCTCCGCTCGAAAAGGAGGAACTCGCCGTTCTGGAGAGAGAATACGAACGGTTCAGTCCCTACATGACCGAAGAGGGCAGACAGGCGGTTGCGCAACAGGGGTTTTTCGTGATAGATGGGGACGGGGACTATACCACGCCCCTGATAGGGGATGCCGACTGCGCCTATGCCTGCCGGGAAAACGGCACGACTCTCTGCGCCATCGAAAAGGCATGGCGCGAAGGCCGTACCGCTTTTCGCAAACCGGTCTCATGCCATCTCTATCCGATACGCGTCACGAAGTTCAGCGACGGCAGCGAAGGACTGCACTACCACCGTTGGGATATCTGTGCACCGGCCCGTCGATACGGCAGGAAAACGGGAATACGCGTCTATGAGTCGCTCCGGGAACCCATCATCCGGAAATTCGGCGCCGAATTCTACAAAGAGCTGGATGCAGCGGCCAAATACATGGAGAAAGAATATCGAACAGAATGAAACGCAACACTTCCGCCGCCAAAGCGATAGTCTGTACCGTCGTATTGTGGACCATCCCCCTTTTGCTCGCCGCACAGCGCAGTGTCCCGAAACTCGAAGACTTGCCTCGCCGGGCGATAGATACGCTCGATACGGACGACAGCAATATCAAAATAGTGATATTCACGAACAATACCTGGTGTTACTACTATCCCGACCTGAACGAAAGAATGGACAGGGAGGTCTATCGGGAACATTGGGTGAACGACCGGGTTTTCGCCTATACGGACATCCAGCTCAAAGAGCTGCCGCCGGTTATCGACCTGCAGCTCATTGACCGGTACGGGGATTTCCACGCCCCGGCTATAGGCAAAGTCTTCTCGAAATACGGTACCCGCGGCCGGCGGCGGCATCAGGGAGTGGATATCCCCCTCTCCGTCGGCGAACCGATATACGCCGCTTTCAACGGCAAAGTGCGCTATGCCCGGTACAATACCGGCGGTTACGGCAATCTGGTCATCATCCGCCACGAAAACGGGCTGGAAACCTGGTATGCCCACCTGACACGTTGCAACGTGGCGCAGGACGATTATGTGACGGCCGGTACGGTTATCGGCTTCTGCGGCAATACGGGCCGCAGCCGCGGGGCGCACCTCCATTTCGAGATGCGGTATTGCGACCAGGCGTTCGACCCGGAACATCTCATCGACTTCTCCACGGGCGACCTCCGTTATCAGACTTTCGCCCTCGACCGTTCGTTCTTCAGCATCTATTCACGGGCCTCTGAAACCCTGGAAGAGGAGGACGATTACGATGAATCCCTGCTCGCCGTACACTCTCCGGACGGTGAACTCACCTCCGACGACATTCTGGAGAACATCGAATCCACCACACAGGCCGCCATCAAACAGGAGCAGGCAAAAACCGACCCTCTGTACCATACCATCCGGCGCGGCGATTATCTCGGCAAAATAGCCAGACAGTACGGTACGACCGTCAAGAGGCTTTGCCAGCTGAACAACATTTCGGAAGATGCCATCATCCGGGAAGGTCGCAAACTACGCGTGCGATAAAGTACGGAACAGGAATTCACAAAAAAGGGAGCGCGGTTACGGACCTACCACGCTCCCTTTATTTTATTCCAAAATGATTCAAATCTCCGCCGGGAAAGTCTTCATATACTGTACGCGTTCGAGCAGCGGGTCGCCGGGGCGCTCTTTCCGGTTCATCAGTCCGCGGAAGTCGTCCACGGTTCCGAAGCCGTTGCGCTCCATCCATCCGGTCAGGAAAGCGTCGATATCACCGATAACCTGCATACCGTTTATAAGCAGGGTACTGCAAAGCTGTACGGTACGGGCACCGGCAAGTATCGCTTTGACGGTATCCGCTCCGCTGTGCACGCCGGTGGAGACCGATATGTCCATACCGGGAATTTCGGCCGTTGCGATGGCTACGTCGCGCAGGGATTTATGCAACTCGGCCGGAGTGCTGAGCCCGCTGGCCGGAACATACTCCATGCTATCGATATCGATATCGGGTTCGAAAAACCGGTTGTAGAGGACAGCTCCCCGGACACCACGGTTGAACGAAGCCTGCATCATGTGGAAAATATTCGTGAAACGCATGCTGAACTTGACCGACACGGGAATATCCACCGACCGCGTAACAGCCTCTATGATACCGAGGTAACGCGACTCTATCTCCGCCGATGCCTGCGTCTCGTTATCGGGCATGAAGAAAATGTTCAGCTCCAGTCCGTCTGCACCGGCACACGCTATCTTTCCGGCATACTCCACCCATTTGCCTTTGCTCATGCAGTTGATGCTGGCAATGACGGGAAGGTCGGTCTTTCGCTTGACCTCCGATATCAGGTCGATGAACCCCTTCATATAATCGGCCCCGAGATAAGCATGGAGGTAATCGGCCGCCTCCGGAGAGTCGTTGCCATAACGCGCCATCATGGCCGCTTCGCCGGATATCTGCTCCTCGAAAATGGATTTCAGCACCACCGCACCGATGCCGTTGCGGGCAAGCTCCTCGATGTGAGCGGCCGTTGCCGTCAGCGGAGAACTGCTTGCTATCAAGGGGTTCTTCAGCCTGAGCCCCATGTATTTTACCGAAAGGTCTGTCATAATCGCTATCGTTTATTTATTTCCTATAATCCCGCTCTCCGAATATCCTGCTGCCTATGCGTACCATGGTGGCGCCACACTCCACGGCAATGGGATAGTCGTGCGTCATTCCCATGGAAAGCGTATCGAACCCGGCTCCGAAGTAGGCTTCCCGAAATTCACGGAACAACCCGTGTACTGCAGTAAATTCGGCCCGTATCCGTGCATCGTCATCCGTTTGCGACGCCACGGCCATCAGGCCCCGGATGCGTACGTTTCCATATGTCCGCCATGCCCCTCCGGCCAGGTAGCTGCGCAGCTCCTCCGGTGCCCATCCGCTCTTGGTCTCCTCCATGGCAACGTGCACCTCAAAGAGGACATCGATGGTCCGGTCGTTCCTGGCGGCTTCGCGGTCTATCACGGCCAGCAGCCTGTCCGAATCGACCGAATGGATGAGCTCCACGAAGGGAGCGATGTACTTCACCTTATTGGTCTGCAAATGTCCTATCATGTGCCACCGTATGTCGGGCGGTAAAAGGGGATACTTCTCCCTGAGTTCCTGCGGACGGTTCTCGCCGAATATCCGCTGGCCGGCATCGTACGCCTCGCGTATCATCTCCGCCGGATGGGTTTTGGAGACGGCCACCAGCGTGACGTCCTCCGGAATGGAGGCCTTAACCTCCTGTAATCTTTCTGTCAGTGACATCGCTATTTTTATGTTAAGACAAAAATACGCATAATTTTCATATATTTGCTTTTCGTGTCGATACGGACAATCAATTAATACGCTATAAAATGAGAAAATTCTTTTTGGCAGCCGGACTACTTGCGACCATAGGGGTGGGAACCGCTGCCGCATGTACCAATTTCATCATCACGAAAGGAGCATCCACGGACGGTTCGGCCATGGTAAGTTATGCCGCCGATTCGCACCAGCTCTACGGGGCGCTGTACAAATACGATGCCCCGCGCAAGGGCTACAGGCCGGGAACCATGATGCCCGTCTATGAATGGGATACGGGCCGCTACCTCGGAGACATTCCGCAAGCCGCACACACCTACTCCACGGTAGGCAACATGAACGACCGTCAGTTGATTATCGCTGAGACTACCTATGGCGGCCGTCCGGAACTGGCAGACCCCGATGGCGGCATCGACTACGGTTCGCTCATCTACATCACGCTCCAGCGGGCTGCTACGGCGCGGGAGGCCATCGCCACCATCGTGGAGCTGGCCAATACGTACGGTTACGCCTCCAGCGGCGAATCGTTCTCGATAGTGGACAAGGAAGAGGCGTGGATTTTCGAGATGATAGGCAAGGGGAGCAAAATCGTGGAGGGTCGGAACGTCAACAAAGGCATCGTCTGGGTAGCCCGCCGTATCCCCGACGGTTACATCTGTGCGCATGCCAACCAGGCCCGCATCACGCAGTTCCCGCTTGACGACCCAGAGAATTGTCTTTATGCCCCGGATGTCATTTCGTTCGCCCGCGAAATGGGATATTACGACGGCAGCGACGAGGATTTCAGCTTCAGCGACGTGTACGCGCCGCTCGAATTCGGAACGATGCGCGGCTGCGAAGCCCGCGTATGGTCGTTCTTCCGTACGTTCGCCCCGGGCATGGACGCTTACCTGGATTATGCGATGGGATACAATCCCGAAAATCGTATGCCCCTGTGGGTGAAACCCTCGAAGAAGATTTCGCCCAAGGAGGTGTTCGACGCCATGCGCGACCATTTCGAGGGTACTCCGATGGACATGACCGCCGACATCGGTGCAGGCGGCAGCGCATGTCCCTACCGCTGGCGGCCCATGGAGTGGGAGTGGGAAGGAGAGACCTATGTGAACGAACGTGCGACCGCAACGCAGCAGACCGGTTTCTGGTTCGTGGCGCAGGCCCGCAGCTATCTGCCCGATGCGATAGGGGGCGTACTCTGGTTCGGTGTGGACGATGCTGCCACTTCGGCGCTGACACCGATATACTGCGGGACGACCGAAGTCCCTCCCTGTTTCAGCGAAGAGAACGGCAGTCTGCTGGAGTACTCCGACACGGCGGCGTTCTGGATTTTCAACCGTGTGGCACAGTTCGCCTACCTGCGGTACAATGTAATCGGCAAGGCTGTCCGCGAGAACGTGGACGCATGGGAGAATGAAATGCTGCTCAAGGTACAGGAGTTCGACGAAAAGGTGATGCACAGCAATATGTCGCATAACCGAATGATACGCGAAGCCACGAGATTTTCCGTCGAGAACGCACAACGGCTGTTCGACCGATGGAAGACACTGGACAGATACCTGATGGTTAAATATATCGACGGTAACGTGAAGGTGGAGAACGCCGACGGGTTCGTAACCAACGGTTACAGCGACAAGATACCCGAAACACCCGAATGGCCCGGTTATACGGACGAATGGAAGGAAGCGGTCGTCCGGGACCACGGCGACGTGCTGCGCGTAGTGGAATAAAAGCAGCCGGCCGCGGAAGGAATCCGGGGCTTATTTGTTAAATTTGCGGCCTGGCCGGAGCCCGCTCCGTTCGGGCCGCAGGTTTGAAAGAAAATGGATAATCACATTAAAACAAACAAGAAATGAAATACGATGTTGTCGTAATAGGCAGCGGCCCCGGAGGATATGTGGCCGCGATAAAGGCCGCGCAGAACGGCCTGAAAACCGCCGTAGTGGAAAAAGCCGAATTGGGCGGCGTCTGCCTGAACTGGGGTTGCATTCCCACCAAAGCCCTTCTGAAAAGCGCTCAGGTGTACAATTATGCCAAACACGCGGCCGGTTACGGTATCGAGATAAACGGAGAGATAACCGCCCCGCTCGACAAAATCGTCGAACGCAGCAGGGGAGTGGCCGATACGATGAGCAAGGGCGTATCGTTCCTGATGAAGAAGAACGGAATCGAGGTCATCAACGGCCGCGGACGGCTCGGCGGGAAAGGTACGGTCGAGGTGGAAGGAACCGACGGTACGAAACAGACCGTAGAGGCTTCCCACATCATACTGGCGACCGGTTCCCGTCCGCGCGAGATGAAGTTCATGCCTATCGACGGCCGGAAAATCATCTCCTCCAAAGAGGCTCTCGTCCTCAGGGAACTTCCCGAAAGCATGGCCGTAGTCGGTTCGGGTGCCATCGGCTGCGAGTTCGCCTATTTTTATGCCTCGCTCGGAGTGAAGGTAACGGTTATCGAATACCTGCCGCAACTGCTTCCGGCCGCCGATACCGACGTCAGCAAAGCGCTCGAACGCGCCTTCCGGAAGATGAAGATAGGCGTCATGACCGGTACTACGGTGAAAGACGTGACGGTAAACGGCGACGGAAAATGCGAACTCCGCATCGAAGGGAAAAAAGGCGAAGAGATACTTACGGCCGACATCGTCCTTTCGGCAGTCGGCATCAAGTCGAACCTCGAAGGACTCGGTCTCGAAGAGGCGGGCATCACGCTCCAGGGTGACAAAATAACAGTAGACGACTTCTACCGTACGAATGTCGAAGGCGTATATGCCATCGGCGACATCGTTCACGGCCCCGCACTGGCGCATGTGGCCTCTGCCGAAGCCATCTGCTGCGTGGAAAAGATATGCGGTCACGCTCCCGCCCCGATAGATTATACCACCATTCCGTCATGTGTCTACACTACGCCGGAAATCGCCATGGTCGGGCTGACGGAGAAACAGGCCATCGAAGGCGGTTACGAAATCAAAGTTGGACAGTTCCCCTATACGGCTTCCGGAAAGGCAACGGCCGCAGGCGACCGAGACGGGTTTGTCAAGTTGATTTTCGATGCGAAAACCGACCGACTGCTGGGCGCCCACATGATGGGGGCCAATGTAACGGAGATGCTCGCCGAACCCACGTTGGCGAAAGCGTTGGGAGCGACGGCGCACCAGATAGTCGCGACGGTACATCCGCACCCCACAATGAGCGAAGCCGTTATGGAGGCTGCGGAAGCCGCCCTCGGTCATGCGGTACACCTGTAACAGGGCGTTCACCGGCAAACCGCCACGGCAGCAAAGCGTCGATAGTGAAAAAGGCAGGCCCTGGGGCCTGCCTTTTTCACTACGATAACAAATTACTTCAATTCGAAATCACAACTCTGGATGAGTTCATCTTTCACTTTAAGGCCCATGTGGTTGAGATATACCTGTATTCCCTCTCTTTTTGCAAATTCAATCGGGTCTATGAAATCGGAATCCCCGCCTATGATAGCGATTTTATCTACAACCTTATGGGTCGCTATCCAAACCATATCCATTCCGACCTTGATATCCACACCCTTTTGCTTGAAAGATGGACGATACCCGGTCAAAGTGCCGTTATCATCAATCTTAGGCTGCCATCCGGCAAAAGACAACATTCCCAACCGCAGACAGAATTTATCGGTTCGGGCAAGTTCGTTTAACAAATCGGTCTTCGCGACATACGACTTCGATAGCGTAAAATCGTACTCTTCCCCTTGCGGGTTTGTCTTTTTACCGCTGAACGGCCGGGCGTCATAGAAATAGACGCGAAACAATACGTCCTTAATATTTTCCGAATCGGTAAGGGTTTTCGCCCGAATCAATCGCATCGTATTCTCCACTTCCTGCTTCACATGGTCTGCCGTCGGAAGCATACCGTTGACTCTGTTCTTATTAACGGCATCGAAAAAACCACCGTCCACCAGAATCGCTATCTTCATTATCTCCATATAGATTACCGAATAAGTCCGGCAAATTACCGGAAAAGAAACTGATTTATTAATTTATTGGATTAATTATACCTTTTCCGTTATCCCGAGCATGCATTATTTCACCCGAATCAGGTTCAGACCGTCACGCAGGGGGAGTACTACATTTTCCACCCGGTCGTCTTCCCTGACCATCCGATTGAATGCGCGTATCGCCATGGTATGGGGGTCGCGGTACTGCTCCGGTTCGGCCACCTTCCCGTACCACAGGATGTTGTCGGCGATGAGGTAACTGCCGGAACGGACCAGCGGCACCGTCCGCCCTTCGTCCATCAGCATACGGTAATAGGCCGGATATTCGCGCTTGTCGCCATCGATAAAGACCAAATCGTAAGTTTCGTTCAGAGAGGGCATCACCGCGAGAGCACTGCCGATATGCAGGCGGATTCGGTCACCGTATCCGCTGCGCTCCACGAACGAACGTATCAGCTCCTCCTGTTCGTCGTCCGCTTCTATCGTATCGAGTATCGCTCCGGCCTCCATGCCAGCGGCCATGGAGAGCGCCGAATATCCCGTAAACGTACCTATTTCGAGTACCCGGTGCGGACGCAGCATTCTGACGAGCATACCGAGGAATCGCCCCTGTATATGTCCCGAGAGCATCTGGGGATGAACAGCCCGCTGATTTGTGGTCCGTGTCAGTTCCTCCATCAATGCGTCCTCGGGCGACGACATTTCGTGTATATAACGTTCCAAACGTTCCATCCGCTACTTGTAAATCAGGGCCGACATGCCCGTAAATATCTCTTCCGCTACCGTCCGGAGCGTCTCCCCGTCGAGCGCCTCTATCTTCTCCTTCGCCTCCCCGAAACCGTCCACATCTCCGAATACGAGATAGCTTTTGGCCGCCCCCAGCATATACGATTCGTTGTTTTCGGCAGAAATGGCGAGCTGTCCGAGGAATTGTCTTTTAGCGACCGAAAGACGGCGCGGAGAGAGGACATGCTCTGCCAACTCATCCAATTGCCTGTCCATCAACTCTATGCACCGGGAGGCATTCTCCTTCTCACAGCTGAAGTAGATGGAGGCGACACCCGAGTCGGTAAAGGGCGTATAGGTGGCTTCCACCGAATAGGAAAGCGCGTTTTTTTCCCGAAGCAGCACATTCAGCAGCGAATTGGCAGACGGGCCGCCGAGGGTATTCATCAGCAACATCAGCGGCAGGCGTCTGTCGTCCTTCAGGTCGTAGGCACGCTTGCCCTTCATACAGTGTACCTGATGGGTGCCGCGGCCGACAGAGAGACAGAACGGTTCCGGGGCAGGATGTACCGTCCGGCCGAATGCCCGCCGGCTCGCCGATATACCTCCGAACCAGCGGTCGGCCACTGTCCGAAAAGCCTTTTCGGAGAGGTTGCCGATAAGCGAAAAGACCATCTGGTCGGTCGTATAGGTTCGGGCGACGAACCTCCGGATATCTTCACTGTGCATCCGGCGCAGCGTAGCCTTACTGCCGAGAATGTTGTGTCCGAGCGACGAACCGTCGAAAATCCGGTCCTCAAATTCGTCGTATATACGGTCGGTCGGAGAATCCTTGTAGAGATTTATCTCATCGAAAATCACGTTCTTCTCCTTCTCTACCTCATGTTCCGGAAAAGTAGAGCGGAAAACGATGTCGGCTATCAGTTCCACCGCCTTGGCGTAGTCGCCTCGCAGGGTAGTGGCATGCACCACGGTCTCTTCCTTGGTCGTATAGGCGTTGAGTTCTCCACCCATGTTCTCCAGCCGACAATTCACTTGCCAGGCTTTCCGCCGCTGCGTCCCCTTGAACAGCGTGTGTTCTACAAGATGGGCCATGCCGTATTCGCCGGGCAGCTCGTCGCGGCTGCCGGTATTTACGGTCAGGGCACAATGTACCACCGCCGATTTGACCTGTTTGAGGATGCATCTGATGCCGTTGGGCAAGGTATATGTGATGAATTCCATCAGTCGTTTCGGTTTTGGGCCCGTAAAGAGAGATATTGTCCGGTATGGCTCTCCGGACACTCCGCAAGGTCGGCCGGAGTTCCTGCAAACACCAGGCGTCCACCCCCTTCGCCCGCTTCCGGGCCGAGGTCTATCACCCAGTCGGCACACCGGATGACATCCATGTTGTGCTCCACAACCACAATGGTATGTCCCTTTTCGATGAGGGCATTGAAGGCCGCGAGGAGCTTGTTGATGTCGTGAAAATGGAGTCCGGTCGTCGGTTCGTCGAACACGAACAGGGTACTCTCCGAAGCATTGTCCTTCATCAGAAAAGTAGCCAGTTTCACCCGCTGTATCTCTCCTCCGGAGAGGGTGGAGGTGGATTGGCCGAGCTTGATATACCCCAGCCCCACATCCTGCAGCGTTTTCAGTATCTCCAGCACTTTCCTGTTCGCGGCATTGCCGCCGTCCAGCGCAAAAAACTCCATCGCCTCGTCCACCGTCATCTCCAGCACATCGTATATCGACCGGCCATGATACTTGACCTCCAATACGTTGTCATTGAAGCGTTTGCCTCCGCAGTGCTCACATTTGAGCTCGATGTCGGCCATAAACTGCATACCTACCACCACGAAACCGTCACCCTGACACTCTTCGCACCGGCCGCCGGGCCGGTTGAACGAAAAATAGGAGGGCGTCATGCCGTTGTTCACGGCATAGGGCTGGTCGGCGAATATCTTGCGAATGTAGTCGTAGGCCTTGGTATAGGTGACGGGATTGGAACGCTGCGACTTTCCAATCGGATTTTGGTCTATCATCTCGATGGATTTCAACATGCCGACGTCGCCGGCCAGCCCTTCAAAACTACCCGGTTTCACACCCGTTTCAAACAGTTTGCGCCGGACAGCCGGATAGAGTATCCCCTTGACGAGAGACGATTTGCCGCTGCCGCTCACTCCTGTAACACAGGTCATCACACCGAGCGGTATCTTCACGTCTATCCCTTTGAGATTGTTCTCTCTCGCACCCTTTATTTCAATGCAGTTGCTCCAGCCGCGCGGAGAAGTCGGAGGATGTATGGCGCGTTTGCCTGTCAGGTAATCCGCCGTCAGGCTGCCTTCCGCCTTTTCAAGCTGTTCGAACGAACCGTTGAATACCACCTGTCCGCCGTTGTAACCCGCTTCCGGGCCGATGTCGATGATGCGGTCGGCAGCACGGATTATCTCCTCCTCGTGTTCGACGACGATTACCGTATTGCCCAAATCGCGGAGTTGCCTAAGAACCTTAATGAGCCGCGCCGTATCGCGCGGATGGAGACCGATACTCGGTTCGTCGAGAATATAGAGCGAACCGGTCAGGTTGCTACCGAGCGACGTGGCGAGATTGATGCGCTGGCTCTCACCTCCGGAAAGGGTGGAGGAGAGACGGTCAAGCGTCAGATATCCCAACCCCACATCGGAGAGGTAAGCCAGCCGGTTACGTATTTCGACCAAGACGCGCGAAGCCGTCTGTGCGTCGTGTTCGTCCAGGACGAGACTGCCGAAAAATTCCATGAGGCTGTCCACGCTCATAGCCACAAGCTCTGCGATGTTCTTGCCGCCTACTTTGACGTAAAGCGCCTCCTTACGGAGCCTGCTCCCGCCGCATTCATGGCAAAGCGTCTTGCCCGTATATCTGGAGAGCAATACCCGATACTGTATCTTGTAGCGTTCGCTTTCGAGGTATGCGAAGAAATCGTTCAGCCCTTTGAAATAGCGGTTTCCCGTCCACAGCAACTGTTTCTGCTCTCTGGTGAGTTCGTAGTAGGGCCTGTGTATCGGAAAATCAAACTTGTGGGCAGAAGCCACCAACTGCTCTTTCCACCACTTCATGGTATCGCCGCGCCAGGCGGCTATCGCGTCGTCGTAGATGCTTCTGGTCTTGTCGGGCACGACGAGCTCTTCGTCGATTCCGACAACCTTGCCATACCCTTCGCAAACCGGGCAGGCCCCTATCGGATTGTTGAACGAAAACATATGCTCGGTCGGAACTTCGAAAGTCATCCCGTCGGCCTCAAAACGGGTAGAGAAGATCTCCGCCCGGTCGCCGTCCTCCTCCTGCACGACTATCTTGCAGCTCCCGCCGCCGTAACTCAGCGCCTGTGCGACCGAATCGCCCAGCCTGCTCTTCGTCTCCTCGTCATCGCGGACCTTGACACGGTCCACCACGATGTCGAACTCCCCGGTCTGTTCAATTCCCGGCCGGGAGATATACTCTTCGACGGGGATGGCAGCACCGTCGGCATAAATGCGCTGGATACCCTCCTTGACGAGCAGGGTAAGCCGTTCTACGGCACCCTGACCTGCTGCGGGCCGGACGGTGGCACAGACGAGTACACGTCGGCCGGTCTGTCCGACGATGTAGGAGACGATATCCTGTACCTGATAACACCTCACCTCCCGACCTGTGACGGGAGAGTAGGTCCGCCCTATACGGGCGAAAAGCAGTTTCAGGTAGTCGTATATCTCGGTAGACGTACCGACCGTCGAACGGGGATTGCGCGTATTAACTTTCTGCTCTATCGCAATCGCGGGAGCGATGCCGCTTATCGAATCTACATCGGGTTTGTCGATACGGCCGAGAAACTGGCGGGCATAGGCGGAAAGGCTCTCGACATACCTGCGCTGCCCCTCGGCGAACAGGGTATCGAAAGCCAGCGTGGATTTACCGGAACCTGAAAGCCCTGTGACGACCACCAGCCGGTTATGGGGAATTTCGAGGCTGATATTCTTCAAATTATGTACCCTCGCCCCCTTTATGTAAATGGAATCGTGTTTTTCCGCGTCGTTCTTCTGCATCTGTTCCTTATCCCTTCCTTTTCACATCGGCCCCTTCCACATTCCCCAGTTTCGCCTCCAATGCAGCGGCACGGCTCCGGCGTATGGCCAGCGTCATGGTACACAGGTTATCGAAATGCTGGGAAACGATACGGGGCTGTTCCTCCTTGACGGTCTTCATCACATCGTTCATACATACATACGGGAAAGCGACCGTGAATATTGTATCCACCGTTTTCTCCACGATTTTCGCTGCGGCAAGCGCCCCGGCAGCCGATTCCCGATAGGCGTTGATAAGCCCCGGCACGCCGAGTTTCGTCCCGCCGAAGTAACGCACCACGACAATCAGGCAGTAGGTCACCCCCGCGGACAGCATCTGTCCCAATATCGGCCGGCCGGCCGTTCCGGAGGGTTCGCCGTCATCGTTCGCCCGGTACACGCCCCCGTCCGCACCGAGACGATAGGCATAGCAGTGATGGGTGGCATCGTAATACCGCTTGCGCAGCCCCTCGACAAGCTCCATGGCCTCCTCGGGCGAAGAAACGGGATAGGCATAAGCGAAAAACTTGCTGCTGCGCTCCTTGAATTGCGCCTCGGCAGGAGCATCTATCGTCCGGTAAAGGTCTTCACCATCCGCCATAACTGCTGTAAAACTTTATTCCGGATGGCTGAATATTCTGTTCCAGCGTATTTTGCCTGGGAAACTCTTGTCTTTATCGGCAGACCATCCGATAAACACCGGTTTGCCCACCACATGGTCTTCGGGAACGAATCCCCAAAAACGGGAGTCGGCGGAATTATGCCGGTTGTCGCCCATCATGAAGTAGTAATCCATGGCGAATGTATAGGAGTCGGCCGGAGCACCGTTGATATAAATCTCCCCGTCACGCACTTCGAGGTCGTTGCCCTCGTAATTCCTGATTATCCTCCGGTAAAGGGGCAGGTTCTCCGTCGTAAGGGCAACGGTAGCTCCTTGCTTCGGAATCCACAGGGGGCCGAAATTGTCCTCATTCCAGTCGAAACGGTCGTCGTTGGGGAATATCCAGTAGCCCGTGCCGCTCGATTCGTACCGCTCTATCGAAACGATATTGGACATGCCGCGAAGCTGCTCCACATTGGCATCGGTCAGGGGAAGCAGATAGGTATGTACGCTCTGGTCATACAGAATGTCGTCTTTCGCTATGCCGAGTTCGTCGAAAGTCCGCCGGCTGATGGGATTGCCTGCGGTACGCACGTAATAGTTGTATTGACGCCCTGGAGCATCCCGGTGTCGTACGCCGTTGACATAAAGGTCTCCGTGTACGACCGCTACGGTATCGCCCGGCAGACCGACGCAGCGCTTCACGTAGTGTTCGCGCTTGTCGGCGGGGTGGGAGATGACCGTATACTGCCGCTCGAGCAGTTCCCGCCCGCGCCGCTCGCCGTAAGTAAGCTGGAATTCGCGCAGCACATCGTAATAGGTGACATTGGGATTCTCCATGAGTACGGTATCGCCAGCGGGAAAATTAAACACCACGATGTCGTCGCGCTGCACGCTGCCGCATCCAGCCAGGCGCTTATAGGGCCGCTTCACTGCTTCCGAATAGGACTTTTTCGTCTGCGAAAATGGCATTCTGTTGTGCACCAACGGAAACGACAGGGGAGTCATGGGCATCCGCGGCCCGTAAGCCACTTTGCTGACACAGAGATAATCGCCCACCAGCAGCGTCTTTTCCATCGAGGAGGTGGGTATCCGGTACATCTGGAAGATATAGGTATGGATGAGCGATGCCGCGATAACAGCGAACACAATGGCCTCTATCCAGCTCCAGGTTTCACGGTAGGCCTTGTTGGTCGCCTTGCGCTCCTGATGTTTTTTACCGAAAAGGAACCTCGACAGATATTTCGTAATGTAGATGTCGAATATGACGGGCAGTCCGAGAAGCATCCAAGGATTGCGCGACCATATCACGAGCCACAAAATATAAATTACCGATACGATGGTAAATTTGGTCCATCGATTCCGGAAAAACGTACGCACCTTACTCCAAAATTCCTTCATTGTTCTGTCGTTCTGTCTATTCTATACAGTTATCTCGATTATCTCTTAATGAATAATGCTACCGAGCATGTCGTCCATGGTCAGCACCCCCTTGTGTCCGGCAGCGAACTCCGCCGCCATCACCGCACCCACGGCGAATCCGCGGCGCCCCTTGGCCTCATGGCACAGCGTGATGGTATCCGCCACTGAATCGTATATCACCTCGTGGATACCGGCGACATCGCCTTCACGCACGGAAACGATACCCAGCGCGGAGGGGCAGTCCGTTTCATGGTTCACCCACGCTTCGGTCCGGCCGATGTTACGCAGAATACCCTCGGCCAGCGTGACAGCCGTTCCGCTCGGCGCATCCTTTTTTCTTGTGTGATGCACCTCGCGCATCGACACCGCGTACTCCGGGAACCGGTCCATGATGCGGGCTAGATACTCGCTGACGCGGAAAAGGATATTTACACCGATACTGAAATTGGACGACCAAAAGAACGTACCGTCCAGCTCTTCGCACAGCTTTTCCGCCTCCTCCCGGCGTTCGTTCCATCCTGTCGTACCGCACACTACAGGCACTCCCGCCCGGAGACAGGTCTCGACATTGCCGAATGCCGTAGCGGGAGTGGTGAACTCGATGGCGACATCGGCCTGCGCCAAACGCTCCGTTGCAAGTTTCGCCTCTTCCCCCGCATCCACCGTAAAAAGTACCGTATGGCCCCGGTCGATAAGCACACGTTCTATCTCGTGCCCCATCGTGCCGTATCCTATGATGACTGTTTTCATGCCTTCTTATCGAGTTCCGGAAAAGACCGGTATTGTGCAAAGGTACTCAAAACGTCCCGATGCACAGCATATCCAAACGGTATTTTTCCTACCGTCCGGCAACATCACGGTTCTCTCCGCTATTCGGCTACGGAAAGAACGTCGGGCGTATAGGTACGCAAAGCGAGTTTTTTCACCCATACGACGAAAATACCCGTGAGAATCAGGTTCAGTACAAGCGTCAGCACTGAAATGACCAGCGCCGGTCCGCCGAGATTGTAACCGATGGCGATGAAAATGACGCCGGCCCCCACCTCTCCGCGAGTGAACATGCCGATGGAGAGTGCCAGGCGTTCGCTCCATTTCCGGTCGCGGTAGAAAAACATGGGCACCAGCTTGCCGATATTAGACAAAAAAGATACGGCGACGACATGGAGGGCGATGACACCCCAGGACATCATGGGCTGCGAACCAGTTACGGAAGCGGCACCCGCAGCCGACGATGTATCGAGCCCGATGAACAGCGGCATGCTGAGTCCGACGAGAAACATGAACAGGAACGAGATACCGGACGAGGCAGCGCGTTCGCGGGGGGAATCCATATGGCGGGTCTTCATGACCATACCGAGTACGAAGGCCGGCAGCAGCACCTCGATATGGATACTTCCTTGTTCGCCGTAAAAATGTTTGGAGACCAAATAAATCACCTGGGTTATTCCGAAAACTGCAACCGAATAGAGGAGGATGGCCCACCACTCCTGCCGCAGGTTATAGGCATTCAGCTTTTTCCATCCGAGCCACAGGAGCAGGAACACGATAAGCACGACCGCAAACAACTGCCATCGAAGGCCTATCATCATGATTTGCAGTGGAATCATCAGCAGAATGGTATCCAAATCATCGAAAATGGCCAACACCTGAATCTTCCTGTACATCCAGCTCTGCTTGAGATTCAGCGCCGCCAGCATGGTGAACAGGATACCAGCGGAAGTGGGAGCGGCAAAACGGCTGAGCAACAGGTTCTCCTTCCATGCGCCGGCATCGCCCCAATACCCCGGAGGCAGCAGAACGAAGACATAGTAAAGTGCGATGAGCAGCCACGGAACGGCAGCCGTCGCCATGGCAATAAAATAATCCGCCGCATAGGAGCGCCAGCGGGTTTTATCTATCTCAAATTCTCGCCCCACATTTATCATGATGAACGACAGGCAGACATAGAGGAGGGTAGTGGAGATGTTCCGGAAAGCGGCATACCCTTCGCCGAGCAAACCGGGCAACATTTGAGAGGCCGCAAGGCCGAGAATCAGGAGCAGGGAAAAAGTAAGGACTTTTTTCATCGGCAGTATCGGAATAATCAGCAGTCGGCACCGTCGGTTAATGTCGGCCATATCAAAGGGTACCGCCCGAAATTTTTTTGCAAAAGTAACATATAATCCCTGAATACTCCGCCTCTCAGGTTACAAAAAAGCGACCGACCGCTGCGAAATCCTCCCGTCCCGCCACAGGCACGGGGACACCCGGCAAAACCGGAGCGGACACTTCATCCGCACACTACTGTATCCTACCGGCGGTTCCGGCAATTTTATGGCTGCCTCCGCACGCGATATGCGTACCGGTGCCTATCTTTGTGCTAAAACAAGACGCATGCGCTACTTCATGAACCTATCCTATAAGGGGACGAATTATCACGGCTGGCAGATACAGCGGAATGCTCCCTCCGTCCAGGCGGAACTCGAACGCGCCCTGTCCACCGTCCTGCGTCTCCCCACGCCGGTGACGGGTGCGGGACGAACGGACACGGGCGTACATGCCCGCGACTATACGGCCCATTTCGACGCCGCTCCCGTCGCGGAGGCGGAAGCGCTCCGCTACCAATTGAATGCGATGCTGCCGGACGACATCGCCGTCCACCGCATCCGCCGCGTCCGGGACGATGCGCATGCCCGTTTCGATGCCGCCGAACGGGAATATACCTATTACATGCGCAGCGAGAAAGACCCCTTCAGCCGCGAAACATCGTGGCAGTATCGCGGCGCTCTGGACACCGCCGCCATGAACGAAGCCGCCGCGCATCTGCTCGCATTCGACGACTTCACGACCTTCGCCAAACTCAACTCCGCCAACAAAACCAACATCTGCAAAGTCACATATGCCCGATGGAGGCAGGAGGGAACGGAACTCATCTTCACCATCCGCGCCAACCGCTTCCTGCGCAATATGGTCAGAGCCATTACGGGCACACTGGTGGGAGTAGGCCGGGGCAAAATGACGCCGGACGAATTCCGCAGCATCATCGCCGCCCGCGACCTTTCGCGGGCGGGCTCCTCCGCCCCGGCACAGGGACTTTTCCTGACCGCCGTCCGTTACCCGGAGGAGATTTTTCTCGACAGCGACACACCATCCCATCTTCCGTAAAGCAAACCCCTTATACCGGAAAGTATGCTTCCGAAAATGCCGGCAGGGGAAAAGAAACTCCTCCTTTTCCCCTGCCGCATCCATCAAACCGAACTTTTCCCTATTCCAACCGAAGGTCTTTCTTTATCCTTTCGAGCTTCGCATCGAGTTCGCTGCCGACGGCATCATACCGGTCGATGGCATCGAGCGGTTCCCGAACGCTGAAATAATACTTTATCTTGGGTTCCGTCCCGGAAGGACGCACGGAGACCATGCTTCGGTCGGCCGTAATAAATTGCAGGACGTCGCTCTTTTCCATATCAATCGGGGTTACCTTGCCTGTCGTCAGGTCGCGACTCTCTCCTGTCAGATAATCTCTGATGACTGCGACGGAAGAACCGGCGATGACCTTAGGCGGCGCAGTACGCCAATCGACCATCATACGATGTATCTCCTCCTGGCCCTCCTGGCCCTTGCGCACTATCGACACCAACCCTTCTTTATAGAAGCCGTATTTTACATAAAGCTCCTTAATTAACTGATAAAGCGTCGTTCCGATACTCTTGGCCCAGGCCGCAGCCTCCGCAGCCAGCGCACACGAGCTGACGCCGTCCTTGTCCCGCACGAAATCCTCAGGCAGGTACCCGAAGCTCTCCTCGCCGCCGCCGATATACTTCTCTCCGAGCGGCTCCTGCCGACGGATGATGCCTGCAATATACTTGAACCCGGTCAGGCAGTCGAATACTTTCACCCCGAAACTTCGGGCCACTTCGGCAACCATCTCGGAGGTCACGATGGTCTTCACGACGAACTGGTGTCCGTCGAGTCTCCCCGTCTCGCTCCAGCGGCGGCAAATATAATAGGTAAGCAGGACACAGGTCTGATTGCCGTTCAGCAATACGTAATTTCCTTCCTCGTCCGGTACCGCGATACCGATGCGGTCGGCATCGGGGTCGGTGGCGAGAACGATATCGGCCCTCTCCCGCATCCCTTGTTCGATGGCCATACGCATCGTCGTACGCTCCTCCGGGTTGGGAGATTCCACCGTCGGGAAGTTGCCGTCAATCACCATCTGCTCCGCGACGGTACTCACGTCGGTAAAGCCGAACTCACGCAGTGCTTGAGGCACCAGCCTGTAACCACATCCGTGAATGGGTGTATAGACTATCTTCATATCCCGGTTGGCGGCCACCGCCTCCGGCGACAGAGAGAGCGATTTGATGCGCTGGAGATACACCCGGTCGAAAGCCTCGTCCAATATGGTAATGTTCTCCGGATGCAGGCCGGATTTTATCCGGTCGATGTCGGTAATCGCCGCGACCTCGGCGATAATATTCCGGTCGTGAGGCGCGACCACCTGCGAACCGTCCGTCCAGTAAGCCTTATAACCGTTGTATTCGCGGGGATTGTGCGACGCGGTCACCATCACGCCGCTTTTGCAGCCGAGCTCCCGGATAGCGAAGCTGAGCTCCGGAGTAGGACGGAGCGAGTCGAACAGGAATACCCTGAAACCATTCGATGCGAAGATGTCGGCCACGCGTTCGGCGAACTCGCGGCTGTGGTTGCGACAGTCGTGACTGACAGCCACCTTTATCTCCTCTCCGGCAAATGTCTTGGCGAGGTAATTGGCAAGCCCCTGCGTGGCCATGCCTACCGTGTAGACATTCATCCGGTTCGTTCCCACACCCATGATGCCGCGCAGACCTCCTGTACCAAATTCCAAATCTCTGTAGAAACTTTCGGTAAGCTCCTTTTGATTATTGTCAATCAGATGCTTGACTTGCCTTTTAGTCGCTTCGTCAAAATCCCCTGCAAGCCATTTTTCAGCCCGCAGCAGCACTTGTTCGTCTGCTTTCATACCCATAATCGTCATTGATTTTATTTATGATTCGTATGCCGCTCAATGATATTTTCTATATACAAAATTAGGCGTTTTTTTAGAATTTCTCGCTATCAAACCTTTAAATCCGCCCCCTCCGAGAACCCCCATTTTTCTATAAAAATTAAATCTGAAAACGCAACATGGGGTACGGTTTTTTTAAACATTTTTATAACACACTTTTGTACTCGGAAAAACCACCCCGCACTTATGGTTATCAACAATCCGACATACAGCGATATGTGGCAGAACTGCTTGTCCCGTATCCGGGAGAAGACCTCCCAGGAGGAGTTCATCAAGTGGTTCAAGCCCATCGTGCCGGTCAACTTCGACGGCACCACGCTGCAGTTGCGGGTACCCAACGAAGCGTACGTCTATCACATAGAGAAACACTACATCCCGTTCCTCCGCCCGATAATCTACCAGACTTTCGGACAGAAGACCAAACTCCGCTATTCGATACCCAACCACGAACATCACACACAGCAACCGGCCGCCTATCCGCAGGAAGCAAATACTACGCCGATTTCAAAATATGTGGAACAGACCGATACGGCAAATATAAAAAATCCGTTCGTCATACCGGGTATAAAGAGGATAGTTATCGACTCGCAGCTCAACCCCAACTACACGTTCGATACATTCATCGAAGGCGACTGCAACCGGCTGGCCCGTTCGGCGGGAATGTCCATAGCGGTCAATCCGGGCAGTACGGCCTACAATCCGCTGTACGTATTCGGCGACTCCGGGTTAGGTAAAACGCATGTGGCCCAAGCGATAGGAATGGAGATAAAACAGCGCCACCCGAATCTGCAAGTGCTCTACGTCTCCATGAACAAATTCCAGGCACAATACACATCGGCCGTTCTGAACAAGGAGGTGAACGATTTCATCCACTTCTACCAGATGATAGACGTGCTGATAATCGACGACATACAGGAGCTCTCCGGCAACAAGGAGAGTACGCAGAACGCCTTTTTCAACATTTTCAACCACCTGCAGCTATCCGGCAAGCAGCTTATCCTTACATCGGATAAACGGCCGGTCGAGTTGAAGGACATCAACGACCGGCTGCTCACCCGCTTCCGCTGGGGGCTGGCTGCAGAGTTGCTGCCGCCCGATTTCGACACCAAGGTCAAAATCATCAAACACAAGGCGGCCCGGCTCAATGCGGATATTCCGGATGAAGTCATCCATTTTTTCGCCGAGAATATCAATGCCAATATCCGGGAGATAGAGGGTGCCCTCTCTTCACTGGTCGCCAACGCGACATTCCTCGGCAGGAAGATAACCATCACGCTGGCCAAAGAAATTTTGAAAGTGTATGTCAAATTCAACCAAAAGGAGATAACGATAGAACACATCCGTAATATCGTGTGCGACCACCTGAAGATAGACCAGGCGGTTTTCGATTCGACCAAACGCACGCGTGAAGTAGCACAGGCCCGCCAGATAGCCATGTACCTCTGCAAACAGCACACGAAGGCCCCCTTGACAACCATCGGTGCGGCGATAGGCGGCAAGAACCACGCAACGGTGTTGCATGCGTGCAAAACCGTCTCCAACCTCATAGAGACCGACAAAGCCTTCAATCAACTGATAGAAGAGATAGAACGCAAGGTGCTGGCCAAATAATACGGCACCTTGTCTTTTAACGCGGCCGGAACAGCGATGTTTCCGGCCTTATCGCTTCATTATTGATATATTTTTCGTACTTTTACCTTTATTAACAACCATTCCGAACCGACAGGGTGGGAAACTTGAAATAAAATGAGTTAATATTTTGATAAGAAAATAGATATGGCAGAAAAAAAAGAAGTGAGCGCAGACAAGCTGAAAGTACTCAATGCAGTGCTCGACAAAATAGAGAAGGATTTCGGTAAAGGAGCCGTTATGAGAATGAGCAGCGACAAGGTCGAGGAGGTGGCCGTTATCCCCTCCGGTTCGATTACGCTGGATATGGCCCTCGGAGTGGGAGGCTATCCCAAAGGCCGAGTCGTGGAGATATTCGGCCCCGAATCGTCGGGTAAGACGACCCTGGCGCTGCACGCCATAGCAGAAGCCCAGAAAGCGGGCGGACTGGCTGCCTTCATCGATGCCGAACACGCTTTCGACAGAAGCTATGCCCAGGCGCTCGGAGTAGACGTGGACAATCTGTTGATTTCCCAGCCGGACAACGGCGAACAGGCATTGGAGATAGCCGACAGCCTTATCCGTTCCAGCGCGATAGATATCATCGTAATAGACTCGGTAGCGGCCCTGACACCCAAAGCGGAGATAGAGGGCGACATGGGAGAATCCAAAATGGGACTCCAGGCCCGGTTGATGTCGCAGGCACTCCGAAAACTGACCGCGAGCATCAGCAAGACCAAAACGGTCTGCATCTTCATCAACCAGCTCCGCGACAAGATAGGCGTGGTATATGGCAATCCGGAAACGACCACCGGCGGCAATGCACTGAAATTCTATGCCAGTGTCCGCATCGATATCCGCAAAGCCTCCAGCATCAAGGACGGTGAAGAGCAGCTCGGTGCAAGAGCCAAAGTCAAAGTCGTCAAGAACAAGGTGGCTCCGCCTTTCCGCCGCGCCGAATTCGACATCATGTACGGCGAAGGTATCTCCAAAGTAGGGGAGATAGTAGACCTCGGCGTTGATTTCGACGTAATCAAAAAAAGCGGTTCGTGGTATTCTTACGGCGACAGGCGACTCGCACAGGGCCGTGACGCCGTCAAGGATTTGCTGACGGCCGACGAACCGTTGATGGAAGAAATCGAGGGCAAAGTGCGCGAAGCCATGAAAGAAGCACGCAACGCCCCGAAGAAATAGGTTGCCGCCTCCGGCAAACGCCCCATGCGTTCCGCTGGCTTCCGAACCAATCAAACCGTATCTGCCTATGGCAACAGCTGGCTACTCCGAAGAACACGAAATAATCATTACGGACCGTTTCAACGACCTTCTCTCATCCTGCTCGAAAATAGTCAAGAAGGAGGAGGACTGGGAGTTGATACGCAAGGCTTTCTTCCTCGCAAAGGAGGCCCATAAGGGGGTATTGCGCCGCAGCGGGGAACCTTATATACTGCACCCCCTCGCCGTCGCCAAAATCGTAGTGGAGGAGATAGGGCTGGGCGTAAAATCCGTGGCGGCCGCTCTTCTGCACGACGTAGTGGAGGATACGGCCTACACGGTGGAGGAAATCGATACCATTTTCGGGGAGAAGATTGCCTACATGGTGGACGGCCTGACCAAAATGGCCGGGGTAGTGAACACGGACACCTCCAAACAGGCCGCCTATTTCCGCAAAGTGCTGCTGACGCTGTCGGACGATGTGAGGGTCATCCTCATCAAGATAGCCGACCGGCTGCATAACATGCGGACAATGGCCTCCATGCCGCGCGACAAGCAGGTGAAGATATCGAGCGAAACCCTCTATCTGTTCGCTCCGCTGGCCTACCGACTTGGTCTGTATGCCATCAAAACCGAGTTGGAAGACTTGAGCCTGCGCTACCGGTATCCGGAACAATACTTCGAGATTGTCCGGAAACTGGACGAGACGGAGCCAGACAGAAACGAATTCATAAACCGTTTCATCGCCCCCATCAGGCAGCGCCTCACCGAGAGCGGCATCGACTTTACGATAGCAGGACGCGTCAAAAGCATCTTCTCCATCTGGTCGAAGATGCAGCGGAAAGGAATCTCCTTCGAAGACGTTTACGACCTCTTCGCCATCCGCATCGTATTCAAGCCCACGGAACTCATTCCCGAAAAATCGCAGTGCTGGCACATCTACTCCCTCATCACGGACATCTACGCTCCGAAGCCGGACCGCATCCGCGACTGGGTAAACTTTCCGAAAGCCAACGGCTACGAAGCGCTGCATGCCACAGTCATGGGGCCGGACGGTATCTGGGCCGAAGTGCAGATACGCTCCGAACGCATGGAAGAGATAGCCGAACGGGGATTCGCCGCCCATTGGAAATACAAACAGGCTCACAGCAGCGAAGACGAATTCGACAAATGGCTTAAAGAGGTGAGGAATGCACTGAAGGGACCTACCGAAGATGCGGTAGAGTTTCTCGACAATGTACGCCTCACCTTATATACCAATGAAATCGTCGTTTTCACCCCCAAAGGAGAACCCCGAAAGATGCCGCAGGGTGCGACGGTACTGGATTTCGCCTACAATATCCATACGAATGTGGGGAACAAGGCAATCGGCGCCAAAGTGAACCACAAGATAGAGTCCATCTTCGAGACGCTGAAAAACGGCGACCAGATAGAGATTATCACCTCCGACAATTCGCGGCCCAATCTCGAATGGCTCGACCATGTGACTACGGCGAAAGCCAAACAATCCATCACCACCTACCTGAAACGTTCACGGGAAAACAACATCGAACGGGGTATCGAACTGTTCGACCGACGCATGGAGGAGTTCGGCATCACTCCCAGCGCACGCGTTTTCCGGAAAATATTGCCTGCCTACGAATGCAGCAACAAGGATGAATTTTATAGCAAGCTGGGGTCCGGCATCATCAATCTCGACGGTGTAGATAAAGTTCTGCGTCAAAATTCGATGAGCAAAGTGCTGAAGTTTTGGGACATCCAGCTCACCAAACCCTTCAAGTCCGACAAACAGGATACATTGCTTGTCGGAAATTCGGATACGAAAGACGGCAATACGCCGAAATTTGTCATCGCAGAAGGGTGCAATCCCATTCCGGGCGACGATATCGTAGGATACAGAACCCCCGGCACGAATACCATCGTAGTTCATAAAGCCGGCTGCGAAGACATTACCCGCCTGGCCGCCCAGCATGGGGAGAATATCGTCACCAGCATCAAATGGTCGAGCTACAAAGCCGAATCCTACCTGGCGGAAATAGAGGTCCGGGGCATAGACAGAGTAGGGATATTGGTAGACCTTTCACAGGTCATCACCCTGGAACTCGGCATCAACATCCGTGAACTCGCCATACAGAGTCATGACGGTATTTTTGAGGGCAAAATAAGCGTTTACGTAAAAGATACCGAAAATTTGAATGCCTTGCTGGATAGGGTGGGCAGTATCAAAGGCATCGAAAAAGTGAAGCGAACGCTATAATTACATTTGTAACAACATATATTTTACCACACTTATGGAAGATTTCGTTTACGTGGTAGTATTGCTGCTAATATCTGCAATTCCGGCGATACAGAAAGGAATACAAAAGAAAAGCAAGCCGAAAAAAAAGAGGATGTCCGCATCCGGCAACATTACAAATGTAATTACATCGGATTCTGCTATCAGTCTCACTTTCTCTCCGGAACAGCCTGAACAGACAAAGACAACAACGGCAGTCGACGGACGGCCTATTTATCAACATCCCCGCCGTCAAAACGAATCGACGCTCTGTCAGCTTTCCGAAATATCACTTGAACCGGAACAAACGGAGCAAACCGACGCAGTATGGGAGGATTTCGATTTACGGAAAGCCGTTGTCTATTCGGAGATATTGCGTCCCAAATTCTGATACTTCAATTTATTTCTGCAATATGGCTACTATTTTTACAAAAATCATTAACGGAGAGATTCCCAGCTATAAGATAGCCGAGGATGATAAGCATTACGCATTTCTGGACATCAATCCTGTTGTCGAAGGTCATACGCTGGTAGTGCCTAAAAAAGAGAATGATTACCTTTTTAATTTGGAAGATGACGAGTTGGCAGACCTGATGGTATTTGCCAAGAAAGTCGCTCGTAAGCTGGAAACAAAAATCGAATGCAAAAGGATTGCCGTTACGGTCATCGGACTGGAAGTCCCCCATGCCCACATCCATCTTCTCCCAATCACTAAGGAGAGCGATATCGATTTTAAACACAAACAGCATCCTTCCCAAGAAGAATTGAAAGCCGTAGCCGACAAAATCAACGCATAAAAAGGTACCCGAAAACTTCTATTTATAGAGCGAATGAAAAGGGGAGGACAGGGTACTTGTCCTCCTTTTTTTATCTCTTTTACATCTCTCTGTGACTCTTTTTACATCATCATTAATTACAATTGTAATTACTATTTCTATAAAATAAATTACAAATATTCATATCCTTGCAACATCCAAACTTTCGCAGTTACCTGCCATAACATCCATTGAATTATAACACATAAAACACTAATAATCAAGACATAATTAACTAATACATCAATTAATAATTAATATTGATTCTGGACATATGCGTCCCGAATAACCATAAAATACATGACTTCACATATATATAATATATAACAATATCATTATCAGTAAATTATTACACGCAAATTAAATATGAATTTCATATAAATAGGAAAGGAAATATGGCAGAGAATACCCATTGTCTCCGGGTATATTCAGACAGAATCAGCAAGGGAAAACCACGAAAACGCTTTGATATTACTCCTGTAATTTATATTTTTGTAAAAACAGATACTATGAAAGAGCGCATAGAGAGGATTTTAAAAGAGAAGTCGTTATCGTCGAATAAACTGGCCGAGATGCTTGAAGTTCAGCCTTCCGGCATCTCCCATATCCTTTCCGGGCGCAACAAACCGAGCATGGATTTTATAACCAAATTGCTGACCGTATTTCCCGACATCTCTCCGGATTGGTTCATCCTTGGTAAAGGCGACATGTACCGCACTGCAACAAACTCGACGCAACCTGCCGTCTCGGTTACTGCTGCACCGCCTGTTAGTATTTCCGATGCCTCTCAGCCCTCAGCCATCCGGCCGACGCCCCAGATAGCGGAACAGGATTTATTTTCTGCAGCTCCGGCAACGCAATCCCGGCAATCTTCCGACCGTAACTTTTCCGACAGTACCTCCGGCCAATCTGCCAAAAAAGCGATTCGAAAAGTGATGATATTCTTTTCCGACCACACGGTTGAATCGTTTGACTACTGCAACAACGAATAATCCTCATAATATTTAGATAGAATCTATGAAATATAATTTATATTATGTTAAGTAATGTAGGGGATTGCCCGGAATAAACTAAAATACCAACCCCCTTCCGATAACATTTTGCCTGCTAACGGTACCGAAGCGGGTCGAGGCACAACATATCGCGACGTCCCAGATTTACGCCAAAATCACCAACGACAAGATAAAGCGGGACATGAAGAATTCGCAGGCAAGGAATCGGCAGCAACTTCCGGATGGTGGCGTAAACAGGAAACCGATGCTTCTTGCAAGATTCTACAGTAACGAATGACAACGGATGCTATACAGACGGGTTCATGAAGAACCGAATTACGGCAAGTTTTATTGGAAAATTCCGCTGGGTATCGGAAGATAAATTCGTCAATCCGGAGGATTTCTTACGATATTGCCCGGAGAAGAAAACACAGTAGTATTTGATGGTATGACTTTCGCAGACCCTTTCGAGTGATTGAATGCAAGCAAATATTTGCTGGTCAAGAACGAAAAGTTTTTGATAATGGAGGAGATGATAGTTTGCTAAATATGGAAACCTATACGCTCACGTCGGCGAGCGATACCGTCCGCCATTACGAATATATCTTTACCGAAGACTTTTTCAACAACGGCAAGCCGATAGAATAACAGCACACACCCTATCAAACGCATACATACGAAATGATGCGGCGCGGTCTGAAAAAGCAGCGGCAGATTTCCGTATTTTACATGAACTTTTGCTATATTTGTTTCAACCGAATCGCACCTGCGACCGCACACCGACTGCCGGCCGAAGACCGCATTCGATTGTTAGCGAATATATTGTGTATATTTGAGTCAGCCGAATCATGGTGCGACTGCAGGTTCCGTTGTCCGGGGCACGCATTCGGTCGTTGTCGAATAAAGTTTTCTTCATTGGAATTGTATCGGGAAATAAACGTGACACTGAAAAAACACATATCGATTACAGGATTGATAACGGCAATAATCTTGTTGTCAAGCTGTAACAGTCAAAAAAACGCCTCGGAGACGGTGTTCACCGCTTCCATATCGCCCATAAAGTATCTGGTAGAGTACATCACCTGCGGAGACTTTCGGGTAGAAGTACTCGTTCCGGACGGTGCGAGCCCCGAATCCTACTCCCCTTCTGCGTCGCAAATAGTTCACGTGGAAGACTCCAGACTCATATTCACCAGCGGGCTGCTCGACTTCGAGCAGGAGCTCATTGCCCGCCTCCCGATAAACAAAGAGGCAATCGTCGATTTAAGCCGACATATCGACATCAAGAAAGGGTCATGCAGCCACTCACACGACGCGACAGGCCACGGCCACGGTGTCGACCCCCATATATGGACTTCGCCAGAACAACTAAAAATCATGGCGGCCGATACATACGAAGCCGTCCACCGTCTGTTTCCCGACTCGACACGATACAGCCAGGCTTATGAGACTTTAAAAGAGAAACTGGATGCGGCCTCACGGGAAATCCGGGAAAAGGTGGCCGCCTCCCCTACCCGTTCATTCATCATCTACCATCCCGCACTGACCTATTACGCCGACGATTACGGCTTAACTCAAATACCGCTTGAAAACGAGGGGAAGGAGCCTTCGGCCGTACAGATGGAGAGCATTATCCGCAAAGCCCATGAACAGGGCATCAAAGTCGTTCTTTATCAGAAACAGTTCCCGCTGACCGTAGTCTCCACAGCGGCGACCGACATAGGTGCCGTCCCAATTGAGATTGACCCGCTGAAGGAGGACATTATCAGCGAGATACTGCGCATAACCGATATTATCACCGCTCATGAAACTGGTGTCGCTCCATAATGTATCGGTGTCGTACGAAGGCATTCCGGCGCTTCGTAACGTGACGCTCGACCTTTTCTCCGATGACTTCACCGGTATCATCGGGCCCAACGGCGGCGGAAAAACGACTCTGGTAAAGGCTATACTGGGCATGGTACCCTATTCGGGACGCATCGAATTCGCGGACGGAATAAGCATACACGACGGCACTATCGGCTACCTACCCCAACAAAATAATTTCGACAGACAATTTCCCATATCAGTCGCGGAGGTGGTATACAGCGGTTTGCAGTCGCGCAAACGGCTTGTTTTCCGTATCTCCTCCGACGAACGGAAAAAAGCCGACGAACTGATGGCCATGGCAGGCATTGCACCGCTCTCCAGAAAACCCATCGGAGCGATATCCGGCGGCGAAATGCAAAGAGCCCTACTCTGTCGGGCACTGATTTCCGACCCGAAACTGCTCATTCTGGACGAACCGACCAATTTTGTCGATAACAAATTTGAAAAGGAACTGTACGAAATACTGGCCTCTCTCAATGACCGCATGGCTATCGTCATGGTGTCGCATGACCTGGGGACGATAACAAGTTACGTCAAGAGCATCGTTTGCGTCAACCGCACGGTACACCGACACAACACGAATAATCTTACCCCCGAACAGTTGGCCAATTACAACTGTCCTATCCAACTGATAACGCACGGCGATGTTCCCCATACCGTACTGAAAAGGCACTAAAACACCGAAAAGACTGTTTGCCTCCAGTACGACAAAGTCCTCTATAATATTCCCAGAAAGCAGATTACAAGAACCCACATACCCTGCTTATTAGGTTATTCTGCGGCAAAGATTTTGTACCTGAAAAAGGATTCTGACAGGTTCATTACCTATCTGTTTATTCCTGCGTATCAGAAACTCCTACGGTCTGCTTGCGGCTGTTCTGCCTACCCTATCACTGTCCCCCCCTTCAGCGCCTCATAAGTACACGGCCCCCTTCCAATTCAATCTGCTTTGATTTGTGTTCCGGAAACAGACATAGCTCCTAAAAAGACAAAAAGTAAAACACCAACTCAGAAAAGCCCTATACGATTTCTCCTCGGAATTGGTGCTGAAAACAAATTCTCCACCGATACACTTTCTGAGAAATACCCGTCAAGCCCCCTCGACTGTATTTCCCATGGTCGGCAAGAAAGAACCTTTTCCGGAAAATTTCCGGAAAAGGTTTCCTTTTATTTCTCATTGACCACTTTGCTCAGTTTATCAAACAAGCCGTCGATACGTTCCATCAGTTCGTTGCGAAGGAAAGCATAATGTTTTTTCACAAGGGATTTGTTGTGTTTCTCGGCCGGATGGTTCGCCATCTCGTAAAATTCGTTACGGGTATCCACCGCCTCTTCCATCACCGCCACGATAGCATCACGGCGTTCCGAATGGAAATACAGGGCCAGATAACAGTCGTACACCACCTCGCTTACAAGGTAATCTATATCTTTTTTTACTCTTCTCAAACTTGCCATTGCGGATAAATCAATTTAACGGTTATACAATAAGCTATTATTGAAAATATAGGAACATATTCAATGAAAACCGAAAGCGACTGTCGGACGACAAGCCCGTCCCACGGCCTAACGTGATTCATTTGAGACAAATATAGGAATTTATTCCGTCTCTTTCAATGCCTCGGCCAGAAAATCTATCAGGTCGGCACTGTTCATACCCTCCATGCCGTAATACTCCGCAGCCTTATCTCCGGCCACCCCGTGCAGGAATACACCCAATACCGCCGCCACATCCGGCTCATACCCGCGGGCAAGTAATCCGGTGAGAAATCCGGTCAGCACATCACCGCTTCCACCCTTGGCCATCCCGCCGTTTCCGGTAGAGTTGAATACTACGCACTTTCCTCGGTTGAAAACGGCTGAATTGGGTCCTTTCACGACGACAACGCTGTCGAGCCGGGCGGCCAGCCCATTCGCCCTCTCCAGCATCTCCTCCTCGTCCCGCCATGTTCCCACCAATCTGCGCAGTTCCCCCAAATGGGGCGTCAATATCGTTCCTGCAGGAACCAACCGCTGCAATCCGGTATGCCGGGAAAGCATATTCAACGCATCGGCATCTATCACCATCCGAACCTTACGGGTACGACACCACTCCAACAGACACTCCAGCGCTTCCACCGTCCGGGAATCCTGTCCCAATCCGCATCCGATACCCACTGCCGTATAACGTGTCATGTCGGCAGGCAGTTCCGTAAAACAGTCGGCCGTATCCAGACTGACCATGGCCGACGGAAAATTCGCTTCGACCGGAAAACGTTCGCTTTCCGGCAGATGCACCGTCACCAATCCGCAACCAGAACGCAGAGCGGCTCCTGCGGAAAGCACGGCCGCCCCCGGCATTCCCCTCGAACCGCAGACCAACAAGGCATGCCCATACATGCCTTTATGGGCATCTTCCGCCCGCGGCTTCACCAACGCCCTGACTTCATCCCATGTAACATACCCGAATCCCCATCCGGAGCGCTCGGCAAACGCTTCACTGACTCCCGGCGGAAGGAACATGATTTCACCCTTTACCATAATTCTATAATATATTGCACAACGGCCAGCGCTCCCTTTTGGCATTTGGATAAAAGCGGCGGGGCCTGGAAGCCCCGCCGCTTTTATCCAAAATACACAGACTGCTAACCAAAGTTATCATACATGATATTCTCCTTCGGTACTCCGAGGTTGTCGAGCATCTTCTCTACGGCAGCGGTCATCGGACCGGGACCACAGATATAATACTCGATATCCTCCGGCGCATCGTGATACTTCAGGTAGTTATCATAAATGACCTGATGAATGAATCCCGTATAACCGGTCCAGTTATCCTCCGGTTTGGGTTCCGAAAGCGCCACCTCGTAACGGAAATTCTCGTGTTCACGCGCTATCTCCTCGAACTGTTCTTCGTAGAATATCTCCCGTTTGCTACGGGCACCGTACCAGAACGTCACAGGAACGGTCGTCTTCTTGGTAAGGAACAGGTCGAAAATATGCGAACGCATGGGAGCCATACCGGCACCGCCGCCGATAAACATCTTTTCGTTCGGCGTATCCTTCACGAAGAACTCACCGTACGGACCGGATATCGTAATCTTGTCACCGGGTTTAAGCGAATAGATGTAAGAAGAACATATACCGGGATTTACATTCATGAAAGCACCCGCAGCCCTATCCCACGGCGGCGTTGCGATACGGATGTTCAGCATGATGATATTACCCTCGGCCGGATGGTTGGCCATCGAATAGGCCCGGAACGTCGGTTCCGGATTCTTGGCTACCAGCCCCCACATCTTGTTCTTATTCCAATCCTCGTGATACTCTTCGTCGATGTCGAAATCCGAGAACTTGATGGCGTCGTATTTCGGAACATCTATCTGAATATAGCCGCCGCTGCGGAAGTTCAAGTTCTCACCGGCCGGAAGCTTCACCACGAACTCCTTGATGAACGTGGCCACATTGTGGTTCGAAACCACCTCGCATTCCCACTTCTTCACGCCGAGCACGGCTTCGCTGACATGTATCTTGAGGTTGTCCTTCACCTTCACCTGACAGCCGAGCCTCCAATGTTCCTTTTGCTGGCGACGGGAGAAGAAGCCCGTTTCGGTAGGCAGTATTTCACCTCCGCCCTCCAATACCTGGCACTTGCACATTCCGCAGGTACCCTGTCCGCCGCAGGCGGACGGCAGATAAATATTCTGGGCAGCAAGCGTCGCAAGAAGCGATTCGCCGGTCGAAGCCGTGAGCACCCTCTCGCCGTCGTTGATATCTATGGTGACCTCGCCCGAGGTCGTCAGTTTGGCCTTGGCGAACAACAGCAGTACGACGAGCAACAGTACGATTATCAATGCCGCCACTACCGCGATTATAATAGAGTTCATCATAATCCACTAACCTGTTTAATTGATTTGAATACCGAGGAACGACATGAATGCGATACCCATGAGCCCCGTAATGATGAAAGCGATACCCGGCCCTCTGAGCGGTGCGGGTATATTGGAATAGCTTATCTTTTCACGGATAGCAGCCATCATCAGTATGGCGAGCCACCAGCCGATACCGGAACCGAGTCCGTACGAAGCGGCTTCGCCCACGTTCAGGAACTCCCGCTGCTGCATGAAGAGCGAACCACCCATGATGGCACAGTTCACGGCTATCAACGGCAGGAAGATACCGAGCGAGTTATAGAGCGAAGGGCTGAACCTCTCCACAACCATCTCGACGAGCTGCACGAATGAAGCGATAACAGCGATGAAGACAATGAACGAAAGGAAACTCAAATCCACATCGGCCAGTTTCGGACTAATCCATGCCAAAGCGCCCGGCTGCAGCAGGAACTCGTCTATCAGGTAGTTCAGGGGTACGGTGATGAACATGACGAACGTCACGGCGGCACCCAGTCCCAAAGCCGTTTTCACATTCTTGCTTACGGCGATGTAGGAACACATGCCGAAGAAGTAGGCGAAAACCATGTTGTCGATAAATATCGACCTTATAAATATATTAAATATACTCTCCATACCCCTACTTTTCTATCAAATCCCTGTTTTTACTGCGGTGTATCCAGATAATGACGCCCACGAGGATAAGGGCCATGGGCGGCAGCAGCATGAGGCTGTTGTTCATGTAGCCATGCAGATAGGCGCTCTCGGGAATTATCCTGTATCCCCAAAGCGTGCCTGCTCCGAACAGTTCCCTGACGAACGCGATGACAATCAGAATGAGTCCGTACCCTAAACCGTTGCCGATACCGTCGAGGAACGACGGCCAGGGCTTGTTGCTCAGCGCGAACGCCTCCACGCGGCCCATGATGATACAGTTGGTGATTATCAGTCCGACGAATACGGAGAGCTGTTTGCTGACGTCATAGACGTAGGCTTTGAGCACCTGGTCTACGAGAATTACCAGCGTGGCAATCACAACGAGCTGCACGATGATTCGGATACGGTTGGGCAGCCCCTTGCGCAGAAGCGACATGACAAGGTTGGAAAAGGCGGTCACGACCGTAACGGACACCGCCATTACGAATGCGGGTTTCAGTTTCGCCGTCACGGCCAGCGAAGAGCAGATACCGAGTATCTGTACGATGACCGGGTTGTTCAGGTTCAACGGCCCCCACAGTAATTTGAAGTTCTTCGAAGAGAACATGGACGCTTTATCTTTACTCATGGTTTTCAACTGTTATATCGGTTAAGCTGACCTGTTTCAACTCCGGCTGCGCCACGGCGGCCTGCTGCTTGCGTATCAGCGGGAGGTAGGCCTCCAGGCAGTTCCGGAGCATACTTTCGACACCGCGGCTGGTGATGGTTCCGCCCGATATCGCATCCACGGCATGGTCGTTCCCGGCCGAAGCACCGGCCCCTTTGAGCACCGCTATTCCGGTAAACTCCTCGCCGTCGAATATGGTCTTGCCGATGAACTGTCCTGAAAATGCGGGAGTGGTGATTTCCGCACCGAGTCCGGGAGTCTCGCCCTGATGGTCGAAAACCGCACCGCGGATGGTATCCCAATCGCTTCCGAGGGCGATATATCCCCATATCGGTCCCCAAAGCCCCGCGCCGTACACGGCGAGTACATTCAGTACGGTACCGTCGTCCAGCCTGGCAACAAAGACGGGCAGTTGCCTTTCTGCCTGCGGTTTGGCATATTCATCCTTCAGCTTGTCAAGCAGGCCGAACGCCGCCGCACCTTCCACACGGTCGCCTTCGCCGTTCACCACATAGCTGTCCGTAATGTATTTCTCGTACTCCTGTTCGATGTATTTGGTCTTGTCTTTCACTTTGTCGGCATCACCGCCCAAACCGATGGTAGAGAGGATGGCCCCCTGTTTCTCAACGGCAATGTTGGCCTGCTGCCGGCTTTTCAGTGCCATGGAGGCCACCGAAAGAAGCACCGCCACGATGATTATCATCACCGAAGCATATATAATAATATAAACGTTGCTGTTCTTATTCATGGCCGCACTACTGTTTAACTGTTTTCAAACGTTTTTTCCTGTTACGGACATTGGCCTGTACCACATAGTAATCCACGAGCGGCGCCAGAGCGTTCACGAAGAGTATCGAAAGCATCATGCCCTCCGGATAACCGGGGTTCACCACCCTGATGAGCACGGTCAGCATACCGATGATAAGTCCCGTGATTATCTTGCCCGCATTGGTCTGGCTGGAGGTCACCGGGTCGGTAGCCATAAAGACCGCACCGAAAGCGAAACCGCCCAGCAGCAGATGGTAGTAGGCGGGCATCTCCATGTAGGCATTGCCGCCCACGAGATTGAATATCCACCCCATAATGAGGCCGCCTGCAAAAACGCTCAGCATCGTTCTCCAGCTCGCCACTCCCGTGTAAAGGAGTATAGCAGCGCCTATGAGGATACAGAAAGTGGAAACCTCGCCGATACTGCCGGGAATGAAGCCCCAGAACCAGTCGCACGGCGTCGTACCTCCGAAGTCTAGCGTAGAGGCACCGGCCGAAACGCTGTCATTGATGTACCCGAGCGGCGTAGCGCCAGAGAACCCGTCGGCATACGCCCCCCCCTTGGAGAAACCGCGAATCCACACCTGTTCGCCGGAAATCTTCGGCGTATAGGCAAAGAAGACGAATGCACGCGCCAGCAGGGCCGGGTTGAAGACGTTCATGCCCGTTCCGCCGAACACTTCTTTGCCGAACACCACCGAGAATGCGACGGCAAGCGCCAGTATCCACAGCGGGATGTCGATAGGCATTATCATCGGGATGAGCAGACCGGTGACGAGAAATCCTTCGTTCACCTCCTCGCCCTTATGCTGTGCGACTGCGAACTCGATGCCGAGCCCGACGATATACGAAACGAGTATCATCGGCAGCATGCGCACGAATCCGTACCACCAGCATTTGAACCACATCGCCTGCGATACGGGGTCGGCTATGGCAGCGAAGTGCTGGTAACCGACATTATACATGCCGAACAACAGGGCGGGCAACAGGGCGATAATGACGATTATCATCGTACGCTTCAAGTCGTTCGCATCACGTATATGACTTCCCCTGCGGGTCACCGTATTCGGAACGAACAGGAACGTTTCGAACGCATCGAACGTAGAGTGCAGGAAACCGAACTTTCCGCCCTTGGAGAACGCCGGTTTGTATTTGTCTACGATTTTTCTCAGTTGTTTCTCCATATCCTTAGCTCAGCTCTTTAATCATCAAATTGATACCGTCCGCAATGACCGCCTGCATCTCCGTCTTGGAGGGGTCTACGAATTCGCAGAGCGCGAAATCTTCCGGAAGCACCTCGTAGATACCGAGATTCTCCATCTTGTCGATATCTCCGGCCATGCAGGCCTTAAGCAGATAAATCGGATAGATGTTCATCGGCAGATAGCGGTCGTAGAGCCCGGTCACCACCAATGCACGCCTGCCTCCATTCAGGTTGGTATCGAGGTCATACCTTTTCTTGGGCATGAGCCACGAGAAGTAGCTGCGGGAAACCGAAAACTTGTCTAAGCGCGGAGCTATCCACCCCAGCAATTCGTACTTATCGCCTTCGGGTATCATGGTTATCTGGTTATGGTAGACATCCAGATAGCCGTCGCCGTCGGTCTTCGTTCCGGTCAGTACGTTGCCGCAAATGATACGGAAACTCTCCCCGGCCCGCTGGTGCTTCACCCCTGCCGCCATGACCGGCTGCACGACCGAAGTACCCGCTATGACCGAAACATACTTGGGTTCGGTCACCTCGGAACCCGTCACGGCGATAACCTTCCGCATATCGACCGTTCCCGTATTGAACAGACGACCGATGACGGCCACGTTCTGTATATCCACCGTCCACACCGTTTCGCCCTTGTTGATGGGCGATACATGGTGTATCTGCACGCCCACATTGCCAACCGGATGCGGCCCTTCAAAAAGGTGCTGGGCGGCATTCGTCAAGCGGTTGAGCACACCGTTCTCGCCGTTGCGCAGGCCGAGGTGCACTTCGCCGTCGGTCAGTTTCTTCAGCGCCTCGATGCCCGCAACCAGGTTGTCGTACTCGTCTTTCAGCACGAAGTTCATATCGGGTGCGAGAGGAGCGGAATCGAATCCGGAGATAAAAACGGCTTTCGGCCGGTCACCCGGGTTTGCTATCGTCCCGTAGGGACGCTGAATAATAAGAGGCCAAAGCCCGCTTTGCAGCAAGACCTCGGTGATTTTCTCCGGAGTGGATTTAGCCGGAACGGGGGCCTGGAATTTCTCGTATTCGACAACCGGGTCGGCATCGATTACCACAGACATTATCCTGCGTTTTTCGCCGCGGCGGACAGCCGACACGGTACCGCTCACCGGCGAGGTGAAGAGTATCTGCGGACGCGCCTTGTCGAAAAACAGAGGGGTACCCGCTTTCACTTTGGCACCCTCCGAAACGAGCAGTTTCGGCGTGATGCGCGGAAAGCTATCCGGAACGACGGCATAGGTGGAGCCGACGGGCATCTGGACCACTGTCTTCTCCGCTTCGCCTACCAACCGGATGTCGAGACCACGTTTCAGTTTTATGACTTTCGACATACTATGATTTATTGATATGAGTGTTTCGGAACAATTGCTTACAAGTCTGTACGTTTGTGCCGGGAAACCAATACCCCGAAAAAAATCCACGGCAAATTTACGTTTATTTTCCCGGATTGATAACTTTAATGTGAATTTTTTCACACAATAATTCGGCACCTTTCCGAAATACCCTCACTCCGCCATTTCGACACACACAATAAACCCATATAAATCAATCAATTAAGACATAAAAACCAAAAGCAAAACAACCGTTTCCGACAGCCGGACAAGCACAAAGCCGTATCTTCGCCCCGATTTTTCGTACCTTTGTTCGGCATATGATACCCTACACGAATATCCACACGCATCGCCCTCCCACTCTGGAGCCGAAAGAGTGCATCGGCATCTCCTCTTTCCGTTTGGGATACGACAGCGTATTGCCTCCGGCCCCCTTTTCCGCCGGTATTCATCCGTGGGATGCGACGGAGGCATGCCACCGGCTCCCCGAGCTGCTGCAGCAACTGAAACGATGCGGAGCGGCGGCCGTCGGAGAAATCGGACTCGACCATGCTTCCGGCCGGAGGAACGAATCATGTCAGACAACAGTCCTGACTGCCCAACTGCAAAGCGCTTCGGCGCTCCGTCTTCCGGTCATTATCCACTGTGTCAAAGCTTTCGAATTACTGATGGAACTTTTGGCCGCATACTCGCTGCCCGCCGTCATTTTCCATGGCTATACAGGCAGTCCGCAGCAGACCGAAAGGCTTTTCGCCGCCGGATATTACCTCTCGGTCGGACCGATATCGCTGCGGTCGCCCAAAACGGAAGCATCGCTCCGGGAAGCGCCTCTCCATCGTCTTTTCATCGAAACAGACGACAGCGACGTCCCGATAGAGCAGATGTACACTGCCGTCGGCGCCCTCCTCAATATACCCGTACCTGAACTGAAAGCAGACATATATCAAAACTTTAAAACAGTTTTCCCCGATTATGGAGTGGCTTGAAAGAACGGAACTGCTACTAGGCAGGGCAAAACTCGACAGGTTGCGGCAGGCCAACGTACTGATAGTCGGCCTTGGCGGCGTAGGAGCCTATGCGGCCGAGATGATATGCCGAGCCGGCGTGGGCAGCATGACCATCGCGGATGCCGATACGGTAAGCGCCAGCAATATCAACCGGCAGCTCGTCGCCCTTACTTCGACCATCGGCCAAGCCAAAACGTCGGTACTCGCTCAGCGTCTGCTCGATATCAATCCCGATTTACAGCTTCGTACGGTCGGCGGATTCATCAAGGACGAAGCGACCTACACCCTGCTTGACAGCGAGCCCTACACATACGTCGTCGACGCGATAGATACGCTCTCCCCGAAGGCGCATCTAATAAAAGGATGTCTTGACCGCGGCATTCCGGTAGTAAGTTCCATGGGGGCAGGAGCGAAGACCGACCCGACTAAAGTGGAAATAGAGGATATAGCACGTACCCACCACTGTCCCCTGGCCCACATGCTGCGCAAAAGGTTGCACAAAATGGGAATTCACACGGGTTTCCAAGCCGTCTTTTCGGCCGAGAAAATCCGGGAAGGAGCGATGATAATAGATGAACAGACCAACAAAAAATCCAACACGGGCACCATCTCCTACATGCCGGCCGTTTTCGGCTGCTGCTGTGCATCGGTGGTTATCCGCGACCTTATAGGAGAATTGAGATAACAAAATACAAACGATTCATTATGGCGAATATAGTTTTTCTGGACGAATACAGTCTGAACGATGCGGACCTGAACGGCATCCGGGCTTTGGGTAACTACACCGGCTACGAATTCACCGCACCGGAACAGGTTCTCGAACGTGCGGCGAATGCCGATATTCTGATTGTGAACAAGGTGAAACTTACGGCAGACATCATCGGCAACCTGCCGAAACTCCGGCTCATCTGCGAAGCGGCCACCGGGGTGGACAACATCGACGTGCAAGCCGCCGCCGCACGCGGTATTCCCGTGAAAAATGCCAAAGGATACTCCACCCACTCCGTTGCGGAAGCCACGCTCGGAGGCGCGATAGCCATGCTGCGCGAAATCGTCTATTACGACGGTTTCGTCAAACAGGGCGAATACTCCTCCTCTCCGCGGCTCTTCAACTACGACCGCCCCACCCGGCAACTGTACGGCCGCAAATGGGGTATCGTCGGGCTCGGAGCCATCGGTCATGCCGTGGCGGAACTCGCCGGCGCTTTCGGATGCGAAGTGGCCTACCATTCGGTATCGGGGAACAAGCGGGCGGAGAAATACCCCGAAATGGAATTAATGGAACTATTGAAGTGGGCGGATATTCTGTCCATACACTCACCGCTTAACGAACGGACACGAGGACTTATCGGCATGGCGGAACTTCGTTGCATGAAACCGACGGCCATCCTCGTCAACGTCGCCCGCGGCGGCATCGTCGACGAACAGGCGCTCGCCGATGCACTCGACGGCGGCATCCTCTGCGGGGCCGTGGTGGATGTATTCTCGCAGGAACCGATACCGGCCGACAACCCCCTGCTCAAAATAAAAGACCCTTACCGGCTGCTGCTCTCTCCTCACAATGCCTGGTCGGCGCAAGAGTCCATCGACAACCTCGTACAGGCAATCGTAGAGAATATCCAAACATTCCTCAAAGCGGCATAACTGTCAGCCGGATGCAAATCACGTCAGACACAGAGGGGGCACTCCGCGTGAAGTGCCCCCTCTGCTTTAGTTCTTAACTATCGTTTACTTGAAGCTAACGAGCGCTTTTCCTGTCATCTCCTTCGGCTGCGGAAGTCCCATCAGCGCAAGGACGGTCGGAGCGACATCCGCAAGTACGCCATCGCCCACCGACGCCACCCTGTCCGACACGACGATAATCGGCACCGGATTGAGAGAATGGGCCGTATTGGGCGAACCGTCCGGGTTAATCGCATTGTCGGCATTGCCGTGGTCTGCGATGACGACCACCTCGTAACCGTTTCTCTTGGCAGCCTCTATCACTTCACCGGCACACTCGTCCACCGCCTTGACCGCTTTGGTTATCGCATCGTACACGCCCGTATGGCCCACCATGTCGCCATTGGCGAAATTGAGGGCGATGAAATCGAAACGCCCCGACGATAGAGTCCCTACCAGCGCATCCTTCACTTCATAGGCACTCATCTCCGGCTTGAGGTCATAGGTCGCCACCTTGGGAGAAGGAATCAGAATACGCTCCTCATTGGCGAACTTCTCCTCGCGGCCACCGTTCAAAAAGAACGTGACGTGGGCATATTTCTCCGTTTCGGCAATACGCAGCTGATTCAGCCCGAGCGAAGCGACGTACTCCCCGATGGTATTCTGTACGTTCTCCTTGTCGAAGAGGATGTGCAGTCCGCGGAATTTGGCATCGTAGGGCGTCATCGTACAATAGTAAAGAGGCAACGTATGCATTCCTTCGGCGGGCATATCCTCCTGCGTCAGAGCGATGGTGAGCTCCTTGGCCCGGTCGTTCCGGAAGTTGAAGAAGATGACCGCATCGTTGTTCTTTATCGTACCTATCGCCTCGTCCCGTTCGTCCACCGCCACAATGGGTTTGATGAACTCGTCGGTCACGCCGTTGTCGTAGGATTTAAGAATGCTCGCCACCAGGTCGGTAGATTTCTCACCTACCCCGTTTACGAGCTGGTCGTAAGCCGTCCGTACACGTTCCCAACGTTTATCCCTGTCCATGGCATAATAACGGCCTATCACCGAGGCAATTTTCACGTTCGTGCCGTAAATATGGCGCTGAAGCGCACCGATGAAACCCTTGCCGCTGTGCGGGTCGGTATCGCGTCCGTCCATGAAGCAGTGAACATACGCTTCCGGTATGCCGTAAGCCTCCGACAGGTCGCATAATTTAAAGAGATGCTCCAACGAACTGTGCACACCTCCGTCCGACACGAGGCCCATGAAATGAATCCTCGTTCCTTTGCTGCGGGCGTATTCGAAAACGGCTTTTATCTCCGGATTTTCTGCGATGGAACCGTCCGCTATTGCACGGTTGATTTTCATAAGGTCCTGATAAACCACCCTGCCGGCACCTATATTCAGGTGTCCGACTTCCGAATTTCCCATCTGTCCGGCCGGAAGACCGACATTCTCGCCGTCCGTACGGAGCTGCGCATGCGGATAGTTCGCCTCCAGCGCATTGAGATACTCCGGATGAGCGCTCCACACCACATCCCCTTTGGAATGGTCGCCTTTGCCCCATCCATCGAGTATCATCAGCAACACTTTCTTATCTACTGTTTTGCCTGCCATAACCTAAACCTGTATATCTGTTCAATCTTTCTATCTCCGTTTTCCTAAAGATTCGGCGCGCAGATGGATTATCTTCCCAATTTGGTATTGATAAGCCGTTCGGCCGCCTCCATCGCCCTGTCGAGCCCTTCGGGACGTTTACCGCCCGCCATGGCGAAGAACGGCTGACCGCCGCCGCCGCCCTGTATCTCCCTGGCCGCCTCGCGCACTATTTCGGATGCGTTGAGTCCTCGCGCCACGACATCGTCTCCGAGAACGACGGCCAGATTCACCTTGCCGTCGGCCTTCGTCCCCAATACCATCGCCACATTCCGGAGACGCGGTCGAAGCATGAAGGCCACGTCGCGCAAATGTTCCCCGGCAAAGGGAACCTCCGCCACACGCACCGTCACTTCATCCGACGAAACGGCCAGCTCCGACCCCATCGTCTCGACGAACGAAGCTATCTTTTCCTTAATCAGTGCCTCCAATTTCTGATGCAGCTCGGCATTATCCTCGAACATCTTTCTGACCGCCTGCATCACGGAAGGCGTGTTCACCAACTGCTGGATACCCTGCAAGGTATCCTGCATGACATACACGAACTCCTCCGCCTTCGCACCCGTAACCGCTTCGATGCGGCGCACGCCGGCCGATATGGCACTTTCGGAAAGAATCCGGAAATAACCGATATTACCGGTAGCCGAAGCGTGCGTTCCGCCGCACAGTTCTATCGAATCGCCGAAACGTACCGTACGTACCACCTCGCCGTACTTCTCACCGAAGAGCATCATCGCCCCTTGCTTTCTCGCTTCGTCAATCGTACTGTTCCTGTTCTCTTCGAGCGGATAGTTGGCACGAATCATCGCATTCACCATCCGTTCCACCTCCCGAATCTGTTCGGGCGTCACTTTCTGGAAATGCGAAAAGTCGAACCGCAGATAATCGGGACTCACGAGCGACCCTTTCTGCTCCACATGCGTACCGAGCAGGGTACGAAGGGCACGATGGAGCAGGTGTGTGGCCGAATGGTTGTTCGCCGAAGCGATACGCCTCCCCTCGTCCACGACGGCGATGAAATCGGCCGCAGGATTCTCCGGCAGTGTCTCGGTAATATGTACCGTCAGGTTGTTATCCTTCTGCGTATCGACTATCGTAATCCGTTCGTTCGCACTCCCTATGTAGCCACTGTCACCTACCTGGCCGCCGGAATTGCCGTAGAAAGGCGTACGGTCGAAGACGAGCTGATAAAAGGTCTTTCCCTTGGTCGTCACGCGACGGTAACGGGCGATGCGGACTTCGGCACGCAGCGTATCATAACCGACGAACTCGCTTTGTTCCACGGGATGTACCTGTACCCAGTCGTCCGTATCCACCGCGGCGGCATTGCGCGAACGCTCTTTCTGTGCAGCCAACTCCCGTTCGAACCCGGCGAGGTCCACCCCCATGTCGTGCTCCCGGGAAATGAGCTCGGTCAGGTCTATCGGAAAGCCGTACGTATCGTAAAGCAGGAAAGCATCCTTGCCGCTTATCTCTTTCACACCGTCGGCCTGGGCCCGGCGGATGACGCCGTCGAGCAGATTGATGCCGGTGGAAAGCGTCCGAAGGAAAGCGCTCTCCTCCTCCTGGATAACGCTTACGATAAGCCCTTTTTGGGCGACAAGCTCGGGATACTGCCCTCCCATCTGTTCGGCGAGGGTATCCACCAGCCGACAGATGAACGGCTCGTTGAATCCGAGATAGGTATATCCGTAACGTACCGCACGGCGCAGGATACGGCGGATGACATACCCCGCCTTCACGTTCGACGGCAGCTGCCCGTCGGCAATCGAAAAGGCGATTGCCCGCAGGTGGTCTGCCACGACACGCATGGCCACGTCGCTGCGGGGGTCGTCCCCGTAACGTTTGCCCGCCATCCCGGCTATCTTCCGAATAAGCGGCTGGAACACATCGGTATCGTAATTGCTCTGCTTGCCCTGCATTATCATACAGAGCCTTTCAAACCCCATACCGGTATCGACATGACGGTGAGGAAGCTCTTCCAAGGTACCGTTGGCCTTGCGGTTGTACTGCATGAAGACGAGATTCCATATCTCGATGACCTGCGGATGGTCGCGGTTCACCAGCTCCCGTCCGGGTTTCGCGGCACGCTCTTCGTCCGAACGCAGGTCGAAATGAATCTCGCTGCAGGGACCGCAGGGCCCCGTATCGCCCATCTCCCAGAAATTATCCTTTTTATTGCCGCGCAAAATCCGCTCTTCGGGAAGGAAACGTTTCCAATACGCATACGCCTCGCTGTCGAACGCCACACCGTCCTCCTCGCTTCCTTCGAATACCGTCGCATAGAACCGGTCTTCGGGCAGCCCGTACACCTTCGTCAGCAGCTCCCACGCCCACTCGATAGCCTCTTTCTTGAAATAGTCGCCGAACGACCAGTTGCCGAGCATCTCGAACATGGTGTGATGATAGGTGTCATGCCCCACTTCATCGAGGTCGTTATGCTTGCCCGATACGCGAAGACACTTCTGCGCATCCGCCACACGGGGGTATTTGGCAGGGCTGTTGCCGAGGAAAATATCCTTGAACTGGTTCATGCCGGCGTTGGTGAACATCAGCGTCGGGTCGTTCTTTACAACCATCGGTGCCGAAGGCACGATGGTATGCTGCTTGCTTCTGAAAAAATCCAGAAAGGTCTCCCTTATCCTGTTCGATTCCATAGTCTGGTAGATATACTATTCCGATTATCCGTTACGTTATTCTTCCAAGTTGTCCGTCGCGAAGCCGATGCTCCGCATATGCGGTGAAAACGAGGTTGTAAAATTACGCAAAATCGCCTAATTTTGTATATCCGGTCTGCCAAATAGACCGCGAATATTCTACACGATTTTTAAGAGGGGGATACTGACGGATGCCGGGAAAGGAATACAGGTTCAATCCGGAGACGCTGACATACGAAGAGGTGCGCGAACCGCTCCGTCTGCGCATATACCGCCTGTTGCGGAAAGGACTGGTGGTAATCATCACGGTATGTATCGTCAATCTTCTTTTCTCGTTCGTCTTCCATACTCCGAAAATGGACCGCATCGCACGCGAGAATGAGGAGCTGTTGCTGCGGTACGCCCTGCTCGACGACCGTATCCGCGAAGACGCAGAGCGTCTGGATGCCATGCACCAACGGGACATCAGCGTTTACAGACCGCTCTTCGGAGCCGATTCCCTCGACATAACGGGTATCTATGTGCCTTATCCCGATTCCGTTTACGCATACCTCGATGCCTATCCCTACGGCGACCGTATAAAGGCAAGCTGGCAACGGCTCGACCGGGTGACGCGCCGCACTTACCTGCAGTCGCGCACTCTCGACGAACTGCAGCTTCTCGCCACGGACAAAGAACACATGGCCACCGCCATCCCGGCCATATGGCCCATCGACAAACGAGACCTGCGCAACAGCATCGGTGCCTACGGAGGCCGGATGCACCCCATCTATAAAAGATACATCAAACACGACGGCATCGACCTTCCCGCAAAAATAGGCGACCCGGTCTACGCGACGGGCAACGGTGTCGTGCAGTCCACCGACATCGGTTTCCGCAATCGGGGATACGGCAGGCAGATACTTATCGACCACGGTTTCGGTTACAAGACACGCTATGCCCATCTTTCCCAGATAGACGTGGAGCCGGGGCAGCACGTCACCCGCGGCGAACAAATCGGACGCGTCGGCAACACCGGAGCCTCAACCGGCCCGCACCTCCATTACGAGGTAATCTACATGGGACACACGGTAGACCCCATCAACTACTTCCGCAGGGATATGGACGACGAGGAGTTCGAACGCATCATCCGGGCGGCACGGGAGACCACATACGAAATATTCGAATAACGGTATGGGCAAGCAGCATAAGATATTCCCTCCGCTGGAGGAGAGGCGCACGGTCGTGAAGCGAAGGATTTTCCGTCTCTTCATCAACCTGTTCGTTCTGCTCGGTGCCGGAGTATTGTATTATGTGGTATTCTCTTTCTTCTTCGATACCCCGCAGGAGTACAGCATGCGTAAATCGACCGAAGCCATGCGGCGCGAATACGAGGCACTCTCAAAACGCCTCGAAGAGGTGGAGGCCGTACTCGACAATGTGGAGGAGCGGGACCGGAACGTCTTCGGCATCCTATTCGAATCGGAACCTTACGTTCTCGACGAATACGCCTCTTCACGCTGGAACAGGATGGAGCGACTGCTCTCGATGAGCAACAGCAGCCTCGGTGCCCATCTTTTGGAACACACGGCACTTCTCGAAGAGGGATTGGACAACCTCTCCCGCTCGTTCGACAGTATCCGCGGGAACGCATCGGCCCTCGACGGCGCGACAGACGCCATACCGGCGATACAGCCCGTCATCAACAACGACCTCACCCTGTTGACCGCTTCGTTCGGAATGCGGATACATCCCTTTTACAAAAGCCTGTCGCAACACAATGGCGTCGACTTCACCGTACCGGAAGGTTCCCGCGTCTTTGCCACGGCAGACGGTACGGTCACGGAGGCTACCCGACGGAACTCCTCTACGGGACTGACCGTAACGATAGACCACGGCAACGGTTATCAAACCCGCTACGGACACCTCAGCAAGACATCGGTCAAAAGGGGACAGAAAGTAAACCGGGGAGACATCATCGCCCTTTCGGGCAACTCCGGACTCTCGCTCGCCCCGCACCTCCACTACGAAGTCATCTACAACGGCCAGCCTGTTGACCCCGTCAACTATTTTTTCATGGAGCTCTCTCCCGCCGAGTACCACCGGCTGATACGCATAGCACAGAGCGGCATGCAGTCGTTCGACTGATTCGCCACGCGCCACATTCCATAACGTATCCCGACAAAAAGGGCAGGAGCGTTTCCGCGCTCCTGCCCTTTCAATCTGTTTCGACGAAGATGGACCTAACGCTCCCTGCCGGCTCCACCGGCCCGCTTTTCGGACTCCCCGCAGCAGCAGTTTTTCCCCCCGCTGCAGCAATTGGGGCATCCTCCTCCCCGTCTTTTCCCTGCCACGGCTCTATATATCCTATACACAAGGTAGGCCCCTACCGCCACACCTATAACATAGACGATTATCATCTGTCCAGACATCTCCGTACCTCCTTCTATATCAACAATACCGCTATATGATACACGACAAAGGCGATTATCCACGCCACCACCGTATTGTACACGAACGAGAACGCCGCCCATTTCCATCCTCCGGCCTCCTGCTTTATCGCCACGAGCGATGCGAGGCAGGGGAAATAGAGCAATACGAAAACAAGGAACGACAGGGCGTTGGCCTTGTTGAAATCGGATACGCCGGTTTGGGGATTCACCTCGGTCAACCGCTGTGACAGCACCGCCGTATCGCCGTCATCGTCCGTACCGGCATACAGCACGCCGAGCGTACTCACCGTCACCTCTTTGGCGACAGCCCCCGTCAGCAGCGCCACGCTGGCTTTCCAATTGAGTCCCAGCGGTTCGACGAGGGGTTCGGTGAACCGTCCTACTCGACCAATATAGGAATCCTCCTGCTGTATCACAGGGTCGTCATGACGCGGAAAATAACTCAGGAACCAGACACAAACGGAGGCCACGAGGATAAGACCGCCCATTTTCCGAAGGTACATGGCTGCCCGCTCCCACATGTGCCGCAGGACGCTCCGCGACGTAGGAACCCGGTAAGGCGGCAATTCCATGACGAAAGGCGTATCATCTCTTCGGAAAAGGAATCTTCGCAGCAATTTCGCCGTAATGACAGCCACTACGATACCCAACAGATAAAGGCAGAACAGCACCGTACCGGCATGGGCCGGGAAGAAGACGCCGGCCAACAGCACAAAGACCGGCAGCCGTGCGCTGCACGACATGAAGGGGTTTATCAGAATGGTAATCAACCGGCTGCTTCTGCTCTCGATGGTACGCGTGGCCATAATGGCCGGTACGTTGCATCCGAAGCCCATGACGAGCGGAATGAACGACTTGCCGTGCAGGCCTATCTTGTGCATTATCTTGTCCATAATGAATGCCGCACGGGCCATATAGCCGGAATCCTCCATGAGGGATATGAACAGATAGAGGATAAGGATATTGGGCAGAAAGACGATAACTCCCCCCACACCGCCTATGATGCCGTCCACGACGAGGTCTTTCAGCGGGCCGTCGGCCATAATCCTCCCCAGCCATGCTCCCAACGCACCGACACCATGCTCTATCCACTCCATCGGGTATGCGCCGAGCACGAATGTCGCCTCGAACATCACCCACATGATGAAGAAAAATATCGGATATCCCCACACCTTATGGGTGACGATGGTATCAATGATATTCGTCGTCTTCTCCTTCTCGTGCGTTCCCGGCGTATAGGTCTCCTTCAGGGCGCCCGCTATGAAACCGTATTTCTCATTGGCGATGGCCGTCTCGATGTCCTCTCCCAGCTCTTTCTCGATACGTTCCACCTCCCGGTCGCGCAAACCGGCCCACTCGGCATAACCGGCCCGTGACGACAGCAGCCTCTCAACCTCCCGGTCACGTTCCAACATCTTCAGCGCAAGGTAGCGGGTGTGATAGTTCGCCAGCGAGGAGTCTTTCTTCATTCCGGCCGCGAGACGTCCGACACTCTCCTCGATACAGGCCCCGTGATTGATGTGTATATGGTGCGAGAGGGTGTCCTGACCGTTGTCTTCATACAACGCTATCACCGTATCGAACAATTCGTCGATACCTTTGCCCGTCTTCGAAACGGTCGGCACCATCGGAACGCCGAGCAGTTCGCCGAGCAGCCGGTAATCCAGCTCCGCCTTGTCGTTCTGCAGTTCGTCGTACATGTTGAGTGCCACGACCATCCGCAGGTTGATATCAATCAATTCCGTAGTAAGGTAGAGGTTGCGTTCGAGGTTCGAAGCCGTAACGACGTTCACCACCACATCCGGCGTATGTTCGAAAAGCTGGCGCCTGACATACACCTCCTCCGGCGTATAGGCCGACAGCGCGTAAGTTCCGGGCAGGTCGTATATATTGAACTCATATCCCTTGTAACGCATGTGCCCCAGTTTGGCGCCTACGGTGACACCGCTGTAATTCCCCACATGTTCGTGACTGCCCGACGCGATATTGAACAGCGAGGTCTTTCCGCTATTGGGGTTGCCCACCAACGCCACGTTTATCCGCTTTCGGGAACGGTCCACTGCCCGCTCCATCGCCTCGGCCGCAGACGTGCCGCGGATACTTTCCGCCTGCAACGCCATATCCTGGGCCTCTTCTTCCGTAATCACCTCTATCATCTGGGCTTCGCTGCGACGCAGCGAAACCTCGTACTCCATCACCTTGTACTTGATAGGGTCTTTCAGCGGAGCGTTTTGCAAAACCTCCACCCGCTTGCCCCGCACGAATCCCATCTCCATGATGCGGCGCCGGAATCCCCCATGGCCGAGCACCTTGAGAATAACGGCGCTCTGCCCTGTCTTCAAGTCGGAAAGACGCATATCGAATCTATTATTTGAGCCCACAAAGGTGGGAAAAAATAGTCGGACGGACAATAACCAATTTCAGGTACGGCCCGCCATCGAAATCCACATTTCCGGGTATCCGGTCAGCGGCGGCATACGGGTGCGAAGTCGCAGAAGGTACACGGCCTGGTATCCCCGCACTGGCGGAACGGCACCGACGCATCGAACATTTCCGTCAGCAATCCGTCGAGATACGCCTCGAACTCCTCCCGGTAAGGCCCGTAACCGGTAATGCTCCGACCGTCCTTCAGGTTGAGCAGCGGCGAGTAGTCCGGCCGGTTCATCAACCGTACATAATAGAGCGACGGGCAGACATCCGTCCCCTCCATTTCACCTGCTTCCTGCATACGGGTGACCATCATGGAGTAAAGCAGCGTTTGGAGTACCGCCGGGTTCCTCTCGCCGGACTCCTTCCCGAACAGCGCCGCTACACCGGCAAAATCCGTATGGGGCGCTCCCGTTTTGTAGTCCACTATTCGAATGCGTCCGCCTGCTATTCGGTCCACACGGTCGGCAAGCCCGCTGAAGGTCACCGCATGTTTTCCTTTCGGGCCGAACGCGAACGGCGCCGTCAGCCGTTGTTCGAGAGCCGCCACGGTAAAATCCCGCAACCGGCTGTCGAACGGCAGCAGGTTGCCGTTCACGTAACGGATGACGATATCGTGCACCAGCAACAGATTGCCTTCGTATTCGCTGCGGTTTGTCTCCCCTCCGTGGAAATAGACTTCGGAAATAGCCCGTTCGACGGTATCGGCGACAGCATCCGACCCTATCAGCTTTCCGATAGTCTGTTCCGGTGCAGGGACGTCTATCAACGGTGTGTAAAGCAGCTCCATGGTCTTGTGGAGAATGGTGCCGAACATCGGCATATCCACCTCCTCCACCACTTCGTCTTCCGGTTTCAGTCCTGCCACATACCGGAAATAGAACTTCAGCGGACACTCCAGATAGGTATTGAGTGCCGTGGGAGAAAGGGTCTCGCCCCCGCTACCGAGATATCGTTCCAACCGGCGGACCACCGCTTCGTCTTTCGCCACGACAATCGGGTCGGGAACCGCGATACCGACATCCAACCCTATCTCCCTGTGCCGTACCGTATGGGGGGATTCGTATTCCAACTGATAGATATATCGGCTCGGTTCGCCCGTACTGTTCTCGTCGGTGCGGGAGCTGTAAACCATATCCGCCCGCTCGGCCCGCTGCAGAAGCCGGTAGAAATAGTAGGCATATACCCCATCGTGATGCTGAGGAGTGGGCAGTCCGTAACCGAGCCGCAGATTATAGGGGATGAAAGACGACGAAGCCGCCGGATTGCCGGGAAAGTTGTCGTCGTTCATCGACAGCAGCAGGACATTGCGGAAATCGAGGTTTCGCGTTTCGAGTATCCCCATCACCTGGATGCCCCGAAGCGGTTCGCCTTCGTAAGGTACCCGGAGATTCTGGAGCATGCGCCGGGCGAGCGACGCGAACACCGGCACATCCATCTCCACGCCGCACCCTTCCAGCGAATTGGCGAGCCGGCGCAGCGTATCCGAAATGATGCCGGCGTATTCGTACCGCAGCCGGGCTTCCTCATCCTTCCCGTTCCCGGCAACGGCGGAGAGCACTTCCATCACCCATTCGGCCACCTCACGCCACTCCCCGTGTTCGGTGAAAACGGTCTCCAGCAACGCCCCCTGCCGGAGGTCGGCCGCCTTGACGTAAATATGCGAACGCGCAACGATTTCACTGTTAAGCCGACCGGCCTGCTCCGGTTCGAGCTCCACGACAAAGGGGTGAGACAGAATACCCGTCACATCGGCATGATAAAAAGCCGATGTCCCGCCCTTGCGCCTGGCATGTGTCTGAAGCCGCAGCAGGCGTTCCACGAAACTGTACGCAAGGGTCTGCCGCAGCGGATAGCCCATCGTCACGTTGATTTCGCCCGCTTCCGGAGGAATCGCGTAAAGCAACGGCAGCAACAGGCTCTCGTCGGTCAGAACGATGGCCGTCTCCTTCCCTGCATACCCCTGACGGGCGATGACGTCACGCAGAAAGTCCGCCGCATATTTGCATTGGAGCGCCCCCGACGGGACGGAAACGGCCGTCACCTCCTTCGGCTGCACGAAGTTATCCGTACGGTTCACGAACCCCGCCGCCTGTCCGTAACGGGCGATATTCTCCCGCACGAAAAGCCCGGCTTCCTGATGCCGGTCCTGCATATAATAGTCGTCGCAGTCCCAAAAGAACCGCGCATCGCATACATTACGCAAATGGTCGAAAAGTACCTTTTCGCACTCCGAGAGCGCATTGAAACCCACGACGGCCACGGGACGGCCATCGTCCGCCGACACCTCGCCGCTCCGCAGCCGCTCCGCAGCCCGGCGGTGCATCATCCCCGTATAAGCGAGCCCCAGCTCCGCCAGACGCTCCCGGAACTCGTGGTATATCGTCCGCAGACTGCGCCAGATACTCAAGAAATCGCGTTTCTCATCAGAATACCCCTCCTCCGCGCCGAACGCCTCCCAGAAACGGCGCACCACAGCCCGCTGCTGCTCGTTGAAATAACTGAGGTCGCCGTCCATATCCTTCAGGTCGCGCAGATTGGAGAAGAGCATGTCGGCATCCACCCTGTACTTGTCGATTTGGTCGAAGTCGTTAAGCAGCACCTCTCCCCAAAAATAGAACGAATCGAAGCCCTCCTTGTGATAGCGCGAATAGACTTTGTAAAGCTCCGCCACGGCACGCACCCGTTCCACCGGTGCATACCCCGCCAGACTGCGCATCACCTCGTCCACCGTAGTGTAACGGGGCTGCCATACGGGTCTCCGGATAAGACGCCCCAGTTCGTCGAGGAAAAAGAGCCTCGAACGGGTATTGGGCAGCAATATCCGGACGGAGGATATATCTTCGCCGAATTCGTCGTAAAGCGAACGGGCCACATTGCCGAGAAAAGTTTCCATAACCGTATTCCGGGAAGAACCCCTGCGGGCGTTCCGGCACGCCAAGTTAGCGCTTTTCCGCCGAAAAATCCAACCGAAGGCCGAGTTCCGGCCATTATTCACTACTTTTATCGTGGCAATAATATATCAGCAATGGGCAACGTCAAAATAGTCAGTGCATCGGCCGGTTCGGGCAAGACCTACAACCTCGCATACGAATACGTGCGGAATGTCGTCGCCGAACCGCCGCTTTACCGCCACATCCTCGCCGTCACGTTCACCAACAAGGCGACGGAAGAGATGAAGCGACGTATCCTGTCGAAAATCAACGACCTCGCCTGCGGCAATGAAGAGGAATACATGCCCATGCTGCAGCGGGAGCTCGGCCTCCCGGCAGCCGATATCCGGGCACGGGCGGCCACGGTACGGAGCCTGATACTGCACGACTACGGCCACTTCGCCGTCCTGACCATCGACAAATTCTTCCAGCGCATCATCCGTTCCTTCATCCGGGAACTCGGCATCGACCTCAACTTCAACCTCGAACTTCCGGTGGAAACCCTGCTCGGCAGTGCGGCGGACAGGATGATAGAGGAGATAACATCCGACGATACGCTGCGGGAGTGGATAACCGCTTTCGTGAACGACCGGATAGAGGACGGCCGGAAATGGGACATCCGCGGAGAACTGCTGAACCTCGGCGGAGAACTCTTCAAGGAGGAGTACAAACGCGGACGCAACGGCTGGGACAAAGGCAAGGAGGCACTCGGCAAAATCGTCGCCGAAGCGACGGCACAGGCCGCACGGGCAAAACATGCCATCATGGCCCCTGCCCGCCGGATACTCGACCTGGCAGCCGAAAACGGCCTCGACATAAGCGACTTCAGCAACGGTCGGATGGGTCCTGCCGGATACGCCGCCAAGATAGCCAGCGGAGAGATAACCCCTTACGGCAAACGGGTGACGGACACCATCGCCAACGGCCGGTGGTGCACGGCCAAATCGCCCAAAAAGACACAGATTGAAGCGATAGCACCGCAGCTCACCGAACTGCTTGCTGAACTTGCCGAGGCTTACGACACCAACATCCGGCTTATCAACAGTGCCTCCCTGCTCAAAGAGAACTACCGCAACTTCGCACTGCTGGGCGACTTGCAGGCCAAGGTCGCCGAAGTGTCGAAAGAGGAGAACATCGTTCACATCTCCGAAATAAACGACATGCTGGCGAGGCTCATCTCCGGCAACGACACGCCGTTCGTCTTCGAGAAAGCGGGCACTTACTACTCGCACTTCATGATAGACGAGTTCCAAGACACTTCCGCCATGCAGTGGGAGAATTTCCTGCCGCTGCTGCGCAACGCCACGGCACAGTCCGAAACCACGCCCGTGATGCTCGTGGGAGATGTGAAGCAGTCCATCTACCGTTGGCGCGGGGGTGACTGGAGTATCCTCGCCCGCAGGGCCGAAGAGGCTTTTGACCACGTAGTCAAAACCTCGCTGCGCGAAAATCACCGCAGCCGCAGCGAAGTGGTACGTTTTATCAACGCAGCCGTATCGGCCTGTGCACGGTCGGAGAACGACCGGATAGATGCACTGCTCGACGATGCACACGCAGCCGGCCGTATCGGGACCGAACTGCGGGACGAGCTCCGCGGAACCGTGGCCGAAGCCTACGCCGATGCCGTGCAGGTGCCGGACGAGCGCAATACCGGCGGCTACGTGACCGTCACTTATTACGGCACAGAGAGGGAGACGGCCACCCCCCCAGTAGTGGAGACAGTGGAACGGTTGCAGGAACGCGGTTACGCAGCGGGGGACATTGCTATTCTCGTGCGGCGCAACTCGGAGGCGACACGCATCGCATCCATGCTGCTCGAACACAAGCGCACCCATCCGGAATCGCCTTACCGATACGACGTCATCACACAGGACGCGCTGGTCATCGGCCGCTCCCCCGTCGTGAATTTCGTCATATCCTGCCTGCGGCTCGCCGGCAATCCGGAGGACTCCATTCACCGGGCCATTTACAACCGTTTCCTCGGCCGCGGATTCGGCGAACGGCTCACCCGAGACGATACGGAGTTTCTCCTCCGGCTGCGGCTGATGCCGCCCGAAGAGGCATTTGAAAACACAGTCATGCGTTACGGGCTCGGCTGCAGTGACGAAGATATCTCCTACCTGCAGGCCCTCCACGAACAGATAATCGTTTTCACGAAATCGAACGTGGCGGACATTCCCCTTTTTCTGTCGTGGTGGACAGAAAAAGGCAGTACCAAATCCATCCCGATGCCCTCCGGGGGAAACGCCATCACCATCGACACCATCCACCGCTCCAAAGGGCTCGGCTACAAGGCCGTCATCATTCCCTACTGCAATTGGTCCCTGACGACCAAGACCGGTACCGTCGTGTGGTCGGGGGCGGAAGAGGACTCCCCGCCGGCTGCCGTCGGACAGTTCCCCGTACACTATAAAAAGGCGATGGAAAACTCCCACTTCGCTGCCGACTACTACCGCGAATACGTCATGTCGCATGTGGACAATCTGAACCTCTTCTATGTAGCATTGACACGGGCCCGCGAAGAGCTCCACATCATGCTGCCCGTTCCGGGACGCACGGAGAGCGAACGCATCGGCACCCTGCTCGACAGCGTCATATCGCGCAGCGGCGGGGAGGCCCGCATAGGCGATGCCTGCGGAAAGGTTGTCGAAGGAGAGGAGGGCTTCTCCATCCTGTTCGGAGCCCCTTCCGGCCCCTCCGAAACGAAACCCGTACAACCGCCCGTACTCCCAGCTTACGGGACGACCGACATCTCCGGACGGCTGGCCGTCCGCTTCGATTCGCAGCGCTATGCCGAAGAGGGAGTCGCGGATGACAGGCTGTCGCCGCGTAACTATGGCGTCCTGCTCCACCGATTATTCGAGCAGGCGGACAATACGGACGACATCCGCCGGGGCATCGAAGCGCTGGAGAACAACGGTTCCGTTTCGGCGAAAGAAGCTGCAACGCTTCGCTCGTCGCTCGACAAGGCCCTGGAAAACGATACGGTGAAAGCTTGGTTCAGTGGAGACTGGGAAACGGTTCGCAACGAGAACGACCTCCTCGTTCCCGGCGGCGGAGGCTACCGTCCCGACAGGGTGATGATAAAAGAGGGGCGTGCAGTGGTCGTAGACTACAAGTTCGGTCTGAAACGCCAGTCCCGCTACGGACGGCAGGTAGCACGTTACATGGAACTCCTCTTGCAGATGGGATACGCCGATGTATCCGGCTACATCTGGTATGTCGGCATCGGCGACATCGAACCGGTACAGCCCGGCTCCGCTATCGGATGATTTTATAGACGACCGCAGTACGGCATATATTATACACCTTAATATAATGCCGTGTAACTCCCTCGTCATCCGTCACCGGGAAGCTGAAATGGGCGACCGACCGGTCGTTGCGCCCCTGTCCTCCGTAACGCAGGTCGTCCGTAGAGAGAATGATTCGGTAACGCCCCGCCTCCGGCACAGGCACTATATAATCGGCAATGCTCAGCGAAGGGTGCCAATTGAATACGAACAGGACGCATCCATGGCTGAAAACCATCGTCTTCGCTGCCGTATCCATCAGGTGATTATACGCATATCCGCTGCGCATGATGCCGTTGCGTTCCACCATATCGAGCATGTCGCGGTCGAAAAGGCCGAGCTGCGCATAGCGCAGGCCGGCATCGTCGGCGAGCGACCACTGTCGCCGGGCATACCTGTAACTCCATCCGTTCCCCTCGCGCGGAAAATCTATCCACTCCGGATGGCCAAACTCGTTTCCCATGAAATTGAGATAAGCCTGTCCGCCCAGCGCAATCGTCACCAGGCGTATCATCTTATGAAGCGCAATTCCCCGTTCCACGACGATATTCCTGACGCCACACGCCATACCGGTATACATCTCCTTGTCCATCAAACGGAAAGCAATGGTCTGGTCTCCTACCATCGCCTGGTCGTGCGATTCGGCATACGCCACCGTCCGGACTACAGGCAGCCGGTCGGTCAGAATGTTCCAGATATCCCAGATATTCCAATCCTCGTCCGGCACATCCTTCAGCATCCGTATCCAGAAATCGGGAACCGCCATGCCAAGCCGGTAATCGAACCCCACCCCGCCGTCGCCGACCGGAATGCACATCCCCGGCATACCGCTCACATCCTCGGCTATCGTCACCGCCGACGGCCGCACCTCGTGGACGAGCGTATTGGCCAGAGTCAGATAAGTCAGGGCCGCACGGTTCACGTCGGGCCCGAAATATTTCCCGCGGCTGTCGAACTCCGTATAACCGTGATGGCGGTATATCATCGAAGTAACGCCGTCAAAACGGAAACCGTCGAAACGAAATTCGTCCAGCCAGTATTTGATGTTCGACAGCAAAAAATGCCTGACCTGCGGCTTGCCGTAATCGAACAGCTTGGAGTCCCAATAAGGTTGATATCCCTCCTCGCCGGACGGCGAGTATTGGCAGTCGGTACCGTCGAGCCCGTTCAGCCCCTCGTTCAGATTCTTGACGTAATGCGCATGTACCAAATCCATGACCACGGCCAGGTCGAGCGCATGGGCGCTTCGGATGAGAGCCTTGAGTTCCTCCGGCGTTCCGAAACGCGACGAAGGGGCGAAAAAACTCGATACGTGGTAACCGAAACTGCCGTAATAGGGATGTTCGGCCACTCCCATCAGCTGCACTGTATTGTATCCCGCCCTCTTGATGCGCGGCAACACGTCGCGGGCAAATTCGGCATAACTGCCGACCCGCTCCTGCTCGACCGCCATGCCTACATGGCTTTCGTAAATGTAAAGCGTAGGAAGATTGCCGATATCGAAACAGTCGCCCGTCCAATCGAACGGCTCCGGATTCCAGAACTGCGCCGTGAAATTCTTCGTCGCGTCGTCCTGCACCACGCGACGCGCATAGGCGGGAATACGCTCGTGCCAGCCGTTTTCGCCATGCACGAGTATCTTGTACAGGGAGCCATGTTTCAGGCCCCTGCCCCAATCGCCGTCATAAAGGAAAATACTCCACACACCGTCGGCTCCCCTGGCCAGCGGCAGGCTGCGCCGCTCCCAACCGTTGAAGTCACCGAACAGAAACACCTCCCATGCCCCCGGCAGCCACTCGCGGAACCACCATCCGTGCGCCTCCTCGTCGCGCTGGAAACCGAAATACAGGTATCCATCGGCATAGTCGGCGATACTTTCCGACGCCTCTTCTATCTCCTTCAGGGCATCAAGGTACAGCTTCCGGCGATATTCCAATTCGCCTTCGACCGGTTCCAGCCACGGGTCGTCCTTTACTATCTTCAGTCTTTCCGCCATCTTTCGCGCACGCCGCATGAATCGGGCCATACGGCAAATAAAGTTAGGCTTTTTCCCTGTAATACGGGCGTTTTAACCTTTATTTTTAATATATTTGTCATCGCTTGACCAGAAAAGGAATAAAGGAAAATTCATTTACCATAATTAACTAATTCTAAATTAAAATCTTATGTTTAAAGGACATCCCAAAGGCTTGTACGCTTTGGCTTTGGCCAACACGGGCGAGCGTTTCGGCTACTACACGATGCTCGCCATTTTTGTGTTGTTCCTTCAGGCAAAGTTCGGCTTCACGGCGGCTCAGGCAGGCCAGTTCTACGGCTTCTTCCTGGCCGGTGTCTATTTCATGCCGCTCATCGGCGGTATCCTCGCCGATAAGTTCGGATACGGCAAGATGGTCACGCTCGGTATCGTGGTCATGTTCCTCGGCTACCTGCTCATGGCCGTCCCCGCATCGGGTTCCGTCGCCATGGTCTCGCTCATCGGAGCCCTCGTGCTGATATGCGTCGGCACGGGCCTTTTCAAGGGCAACCTGCAGGTAATGGTAGGTAACCTCTACGATGACCCGCGGTACAGCGCCAAACGCGACAGCGCGTTCAGTATCTTCTACATGGCCATCAACATCGGCGCCATGTACGCTCCCTCGGCGGCTACGGCCATCGCCAACTGGCAGCTGAAGAAAAACGGTTTCTTCTACGACGCCAACATACCCTCGCTGGCCAACGAATTCCTCAAGAATCCGGATACCGGAGGCGATGTGGCCTCCAAGCTGGAGACCCTCGCCGGCGCTCAGGGATGGACGGGCAGCATCGCCGATTTCGCAAGTTCCTACATCGACGCTCTGGCCGGTTCATACCACATGGGATTCGCGGTAGCCTGCTTCTCGCTCGTGGTTTCCATGGCCATCTACCTCGGTTTCAAGAAGACCTTCAAACATGCCGACGTAACCTCCAAGCAGCAGGCAGCACAGGCCGCCGCCCATGGAGAAAAGGTTGTAGAGCTGACCAAAGAACAGACCAAACAGCGTATCACTGCCCTCGTGCTCGTATTCGTGGTCGTTATCTTCTTCTGGATGTCTTTCCATCAGAACGGTCTTACACTCACCTGGTTCGCACGTGACTACACCGCCAATTCAGCCGAAGGTCTCACCCGGATAGGATTCAGCCTTCCCATGATGACCTGCATCGTCATCGCCATGTACAGTCTGTTCAGCATCTTCCAGTCCACCACGAAAAAGGCGAAATCCATCTCGGCCGGTATCTTCGCCCTAATGATTGTACTGTGCATCATCCTTTACATGAACCTCAATCCCAGTACACATATCGAGCCGCAGCTCTTCCAGCAGTTCAACCCCTTCTTCGTGGTACTGCTGACGCCCATCTCGGTAGCGCTCTTCGGAGCCCTCGCCAAGAAAGGCAAGGAACCTTCGACTCCGAAGAAAATCGGTATGGGTATGTTGATTGCGGCCTGCGGATTCCTCGTCATGGCACTCGCTTCGCGCGGCCTGGCCAATCCTACGCAAATCAACGGTACGAGCGACATTCTCGTATCGCCCAACTGGCTTATTTCCACATACCTCGTGCTGACGTTCGGCGAGCTGCTCCTCAGCCCGATGGGTATCTCGTTCGTATCGAAGGTGGCACCGCCCAAATACAAGGGTATGATGATGGGCTTCTGGTTCGCTGCTACGGCCGTTGGCAACTACCTGACCAGCGTCATCGCCAACATCTGGGAAAGCGGCATGCAGCTCTGGATGATTTGGGGCGTACTCATCGTGGTATGCGTCATCTCCGCCATCTTCATCTTCTCCATTCTTAAACGACTCGAAAAGGCTACCGCAGACTGCTAAGCCTTCGCCGTCACCATATCGAAAGGTCTCCGGATTCGGAGACCTTTTTATTTGCCGCGGCCCGAAAATTCGTTATTTTTGAAGAATCAAAACACGGATTACAACCAACGGAGGAGGAAGATGCTAAGACTGACGTTTCTCGGCACGGGTACGTCGCAGGGAGTGCCCATGATTGGATGCAACTGCGAAGTGTGCCGCTCGCACGACAGCCGCGACAAACGGCTGCGTTCATCGGTCATGATAGAACGTTTCGATTCGGCACCCGAAAAGCGACCGGCCGACAAACTGCCGCAGCAACCGGCCCATGCCATGTACCCCCGTCCTGTCGGCGCAGATGCCCGTATCGTCATCGACGCCGGCCCCGACTTTCGCTACCAGATGCTGCGCGAAGGGGTAAAGACACTGGACGCCATCCTGCTGACCCACGAACATAAGGACCACATCGCGGGCATAGACGACATCCGCGCCTTCAACTATTTCGAAGGGCGCGCGGTACCGATATACGCCACCGAACGGGTAGGCAGAGCAGTCCGCAAGGATTTCGACTACGCATTCGCCGAGAACCGCTACCCCGGCGCTCCGGAAATAGACCTGCGGACGATACGGCAAAACGAGCCTTTCGATGTAGCAGGATTTCACGTGATACCGATAAGCGGACGTCACTACCTGCTCCCCGTGACGGGCTACCGCATCGGGGCACTGGCCTACTTGACCGATTTCAACGGTATAGACGACAGGCAGCTCGACAAACTGCGGGGTGTGGACGTATTGGTCATCAATGCGCTGCGCTACGAAAAACACATTTCCCACTTCACGGTGGACGAAGCGGTGGAGATAAGCCGCCGGGTACACGCCCGCCGTACCTACCTCACGCACATGTCGCACCAAATCGGACTCTATGCAGACAAGAAAGATACGCTTCCCGCAGGCGTAGAATTCGCCTGGGACGGCCTGCGTATAGAGATTGAATAATATCCGCACGATGGGTAAAATATTGCTTGTAACACCTCCTTTCCTGCAGCCCAATTCGCCCTATCCGGCAACGGCTTATCTGAAAAGTTATCTCGCCCGGCACGGACACCGTGCCGAACAGTACGACCTTTCGGTAGAACTGCTTGGAGACATATTCTCGAAGACATTTCTGGAAAGGGTATTCACGGCCTACGCGGAACACAAATCAGCCCGGGGAGAGGAGGCGCTCGGCGATGCAGCCGACGCTAATCTCGAACGTATCTATGCACTGCGCAGCCAATATACCGCTACGATAGAGGGCGTCATGGCCTTTCTCCGGGGGGAGGAGCCGACGCTCGCCACCGCTGTCTGTCGGGGCGACTTTCTGCCGCAGGCGGGGCGTTTCGAAACCATGTCCCCGCCGGAAGAGGAGTTCGGCTGGATGGGAATACAGGATTGCGCGAAATATATCTGCACGCTCTATCTGCAGGACATCAGCGATTTCATCCGGGCTACCGTCACACCGGCTTTCGAAATAGTCCGGTATGCCGAACACCTGTCACTGTCGCTTGCCGAATTCTCCACCCTTGAAGCGGAACTCCTCCGCCCCATGAACATCATCGAGGAGCGGATGACGGAACTCCTATTCGCTGCCATAGCAGAGCACCGCCCCGATTTCGTCGCTTTCACCGTCCCCTTTCCGGGCAACCTGCTCGCCGCCCTGCGCTGCGGGCAGCAGATAAAACTCCGTTATCCGGATATACGGGTCATCATGGGCGGCGGATACCCCACGACGGAACTGCGGCTGATGAGCGACCGCTCCATATTTTCCTACGTGGATTACATCGTGCTCGACGACGGCGAGACGACACTCGCCCGCATTCTGGAAGAAAAGGAACCCACCGGAGCCATCACGGCGGAGGGATATCATACAGGGGCGGAACGGATAAGCCACCGGGAACGGGGATGTCCCGACTTCAGCGGACTGCCCTTGTCGAAATACTTCTCGCTCTGCGAGGTGACCAACCCGATGCACCGCCTCTGGAGCGACGGACGGTGGAACAAGATGATGCTCGCCCACGGATGTTACTGGGCCAAATGCGCCTTCTGCGATACGTCGCTCGACTACATAGGCCGGTACGACGCCGTAACGGCTGCCGAACTGGCGGATTGGATGGACACGGTAGCGGCCCAAACCGGTTCCCGCGGCTTCCATTTCGTAGACGAAGCCGCACCGCCGAGGCTGTTGCGCGACCTGTCGCTGGAACTGCTTCGGCGCGGCCGCCGCTACACATGGTGGACGAACATCCGTTTCGAGCGGGCCTTTACGGGCGACCTGTGCCGACTGATGGCCGCCGCCGGCTGCATTGCCGTATCGGGCGGGCTGGAGGTAGCCTCCGACCGGCTGCTCGAAATGATAAGGAAAGGCATCACCATCGAACAGGCCACCATCGCCATGCGCAACTTCTACGAAGCAGGGATTATGGTACACGCCTACCTCATGTACGGACTCCCGACGCAGACGCTCCAGGAGACGGTAGATGCCCTCGAAGTGGTACGGCAGCTCTTTCGTGCCGAACTGGTCGGCTCCGCTTTCTGGCATCGGTACGCCATGACCGTCCACAGCCCGTCGGGACAGAACCCGGAACGCTTCGGCGTCAGGCGCAAAGGCTCCGTTCCGAATCCTTTCGCCAACAACGAGGTCTTCTTCTCCGACAACCGCGGCTACGACATCGGCATGGTCGGCGACGCACTGCGACTGTCGCTGGCCAATTACATGGCGGGCAACGGCCTCGACCGTCCCGTTCACAAATGGTTCGCGGCGAAAGTTCCGCACACCACCGTCGAAGAGTCGCTGATAGCCGGTCACCTGATAAAGCCGGATGCGAGCCGGATTTTCGACGAACAGGCCCGCCTGGTATGGATAGGCGGAAGCATGGAACGTATCGAGGAGGGCATACGCGTGCGCAGCAACAGCGAAGAGAAGACGCTCCGGTTCAGCAGTGCTGAGGCCGATTTCCTGCTTCATGTGGCCGGAATATGCGGCACGGCGGAGCCTCCCGTTTTCCTCGGCCGGATAAAAGAGCTTTATGCGGAGTACTCCCCCGAGCCCTTCGCCATCCTCTACCACTCGAAAAAATGGGACATTCTGCGGAGCTACGGCCTGCTACAGGTCTGACCGCATGACGGCCGACGGCACATATTATCAAAAACCATCAAAACGACCATACAGCTATGTCCGAAAAGGAATTTTTCAAAGGCAAGACCGTAGTGATAACAGGAGCATCGTCGGGTATCGGCCGGGCGCTCGCCTATGAATTCGCCGCAAACGGCGCCAACGTCGTCATAGGGGCGCGGCACGACACGAAACTGGCCGAAATCGCCGGCGACCTGACGAACCGGGGGGCCGCAGTGGCCTGGTGTGCCGCCGATGTCACCCGCGAGGAGGATTGCCGCCGCCTGGTAGAAACGGCCGTCGCACGCTTCGGAGGTATCGACATCCTGGTATGCAACGCCGGCATCTCCATGCGGGCGCTCTTCGACAATGTGCAACTCGATGTGCTCCGCCGATTGATGGATGTCAATTTCTGGGGAACGGTCTACTGTACCAAATACGCCCTGCCCTACCTGCAGGCGGCCCGGGGAACGGTCGTCGGAGTATCTTCCGTGGCCGGACTGCACGGGCTGCCGGGACGTACCGGCTATTCGGCCTCCAAATACGCCATGACCGGATTCCTCGATACCGTGCGGATAGAGAACCGCCGCAAAGGGGTACACGTCATGGTGGCCTGCCCCGGATTCACGGCGACCAACGTGCGCTTCTCTGCCCTGACTGCCGACGGCACGGAACAGGGAGCCACACCGCGCAAAGAGGAGAAGATGATGACCGCCGAGGAAGTGGCGCACCGCATCGCCAAAGGAATCATGCGCCGCAAACGGCTCCTGCTGATGGAATTCGAAGGGCGTGCGACACACTTCCTCAAAAAGTTTTCGCCTCGCTTTCTCGACATGATGTTCTATAAGGTAATGGCCCGCGAGCCCGACTCGCCGTTCAAATAGGCGTTCTCCAATTAGTTATTGTTTCCGAACCGGAAATACCCTATCTTGCTTGCCGAAACCCTTTAAAAGCGGTCTTGATATGAGACATTTCCTTTCGGAACTTTGCATTCTGTTTCTCTGCATGGGCATCGCTGCAGGTTGCGGTTCAGGCAACGGGCGGAACGATACCGCCCTTCCGACAGCATGCAGCGGATTCAATGGCACGAAAGTCGATACACAGGCCGTCCGCAATCTGGATGTCCTGTGCCGGGTATGGGGCTATGCCAAATACCACCACCCTGCTTTCTACGGCACCAAGGGGCAGCTCGATGTCGACGCCGAGCTTCTGCGTCTCCTGCCGACTATCTGCAATGCAGACAAAACGGAACGGAACCGGCTGCTCGCCGAATGGATACACAGCCTTGGAGAGTTCACGGAGGCCCCCGAACGTTATGAATCGTACTGCGGCGAAGGATTCAGGCACGAAGCTGCCACAACGTGGACGGCCGATACGGCAGAGTTGGGCAGCGAATTGTCCGACCTGCTATGCCGCCTCCGGTTCGCCGACCGGCGCGGGTTCAATCGCTATGTCAAACCGCGACAGCCCGGAAGCTCCAGTCCGGACTTCTCCCGGGAGAACGGTTATCCGAACCTGACTTCGCCCGATACGGGTTACAGGTTGCTGGCACTTTTCCGCTATTGGAACGTCATCGAATACTTCTACCCCAACCGACACCTGACAGACAAGCAGTGGGACGAGGTACTGCCGGAATATATCCGCCGCTTCACGGAGTGCGGCCCCGAAAGTTACCACGCACAATTGGCGATGCTGATAACCGAGCTCCACGATTCGCATGCCATGCTCTACCCAGCCTTCCTCCCTGCCGAAGCTTTCATTCAGGTCAATGCGCAGTTTATCGGAGACCGGCTGATGGTCGTCCCCTCGCAGCCTGCGGATATACATACGCCTATTCCGGATGATATTCCGGCATGGCCTCCCCTGCGATTCGGCGACGAGATTCTTTCAGTAAACGGCAAAAGCATCGACAGCATCCGCAGCGATATCCGGAAATACGTGAGCTGCTCCAACGAAACAGCCGTAGGTTTTCGAACAACAGTCTATGCCTTTACTTCGACCGACGCTGATGAGTACGTCGTCGAATACCGGCGCGGCAACGCCACAGATACTGTACGGATAGCGACCCGTACAGACCGCAACGCAAGAGAATTCATCGATTTTCCCAAATATGCCGTTTCCGAAGAGGGCTGTATGCTCATCAACGACCGGATAGGATACATCGACGCCGCACAGTTCTCCAATGAGCAAGGCAGACGCATCATGAATGTACTGAAGAATACCGAAGCCATCATCATCGACCTCAGGCGCTACCCCTCCGACTTCATGATTTTCGCCTTCCTCGGTAAGTATTTCGCTCCCTATGCAATCAACCATGTAATATTCACGCACCCCGTTTACAGCCTGCCCGGCTGTTTCCGTGAAGACCGTCCCGCGATAGGTCACGATAATCCGGACTATTACCGGGGTGCTGTCATCGCCCTGGTTGACGGCAACACCATCAGTCAGGCGGAATATACCGCCATGACCGTACAGGCCCTTCCCCGCGGCCTAACGGTCGGTTCGACGACCTTGGGGGCAGACGGCAACATTGCCGAAATCCCGCTGCCCGGCGGTTACAAGACACTCATATCGAGCTTAGGAGTCTATTACCCCGACGGCAGCGAGACGCAACGCTGCGGGGTACGCATCGACCACTGGGCGGAACCCACCCCCGAAGGTCTCCTCGCCGGACGGGACGAAGTTCTCGAAGCTGCCATCCGCATCGCAGAATCCATGCAGTAAAATACGGCCCGCCGGGCGGAACCACGAAATTCCGTCCGACACACTTCGTCCCCTTCTCCACACTCTATCTTTCCACGCCCATCAATAATCACGGGAACATCTTTACGATGTTCCCGTTTAACGATTATCCGAAACGAGAACCCGGCCGGTCGGTCAATGGAAAAGTTTCACTGTCCCATCTCCCTGAATATGGATACAGATATCTGTCCCGACCTGCAGACGTTCCATCCTTCATCAAACGAGACGGAAACTTCTCAATCACAGCACGTCATGACACTTCCTTTTCCTGCTCCTGCTGCTTTCCATCCCCGTCCAAAACGATTTCGGGCGCAACCAAGATGGTTGCGCCCGAAATTATCCTTACACGCAAGGGAACTACTGTTTGTTGTTCTTCTTGTCGTAGTGTTTCTGGTAACGGCTCATGAACTTGTCCACACGGCCGGCCGTATCCACGAGCTTCATCTTACCCGTATAGAACGGATGAGAGGTATTGGAAATTTCCATCTTGTATACGGGATAGGTTTCGCCGTCTATCTCGATGGTCTCCTTCGTATTCACCGCCGAACGGGTAATGAATACATGGTCGTTGGACATATCCTTGAATGCCACCAACCGGTAATTCTTGGGATGTATATCTTTTTTCATTTTCCTCGTGTTGTCTAACTGTTACTCTTCCTGTGCAGCTACTACGGAGAAGTGAAGCGTCGCTTTCACATCCCTGTGGAGCTTGACCGTCGCTTCATACTGTCCCACCTGTTTGACGGGTTCTACGGAAATGTTCTTGCGGTCTACTTCCACACTCTGAGCGGCCATCGCTTCGGCCAGGTCTGCGGAGGTCACGGAGCCGAAGATACGCCCCTCCTCCGCCTTGGCGGTGATAACAAGCGCAAGGCCCTCTATCTTCGCTGCGAGCGCCTGTGCGTCGGCAAGTATCTTAGCGTCTTTATGGGCACGCTGTTTCAGGTTCTCGGCCAACACCTTCTTCGCCGATTCGGTAGCTACGGTCGCCAGGCCGCGCGGAAGGAGATAGTTGTTGGCGTAACCAGGCTTTACCGAAACGATGTCGTTGGCATAGCCCAAATTCTCTACGTCTTTTTTCAGAATTACTTCCATGGTCGTCTCTCCTCCTCTTATTATTTCATCAAATCGGTTACGAATGGCAGGATGGCAAGGTGACGGGCACGCTTGACGGCCTGGGCCACTTTCTTCTGGAACTTCTGCGAAGTACCGGTCAGACGGCGGGGCAGAATCTTACCCTGCTCGTTCAGAAACTTCTTGAGAAATTCCGGGTCCTTGTAATCCACATACTTGATACCTGCCTTCTTGAAACGGCAATATTTTTTCTTCCGTACATCTACCGTAACGGGATTGAGATACCTTATCTCCGACTGTTGTGCGTTAGGTGCTGCCATGGTCTATTCCTCCTCTTTCTTTTCGACTGTTTTACCGGCGAGTTTGTTCCTGCGTTTTTCCGAGTATTCCACCGCATACTTGTCCTGACGGAAAGTAAGGAAGCGGATGATACGCTCGTCGCGGCGGTACTGCGTTTCGAGAGCCTCTACGATGGGACCTTCACCCGTAAATTCGAAGAGGAAATAGTATCCGGTGGTCTTCTTCTGAATAGGATACGCGAGTTTTTTCAAGCCCCACGCCTCTTCATTCACGATTTGACCCCCGTTTTCGGTGATAACACCGCGGAATTTGCCTGCGAGCTCTTCGAGCTGCTGGTCCGAAAGGACCGGAGTGGCAATGAAAACGGATTCGTAATTGTTCATAAAATGTGTTGTTTACATTAAGTATATGCAAAATGCGGGTGCAAATATAGGCATTCCATTCCGAAATACAAATACTTGCGGCTGAAAAAATCGCACGGCCCCCTCCCGTCGGGCTGCTTCAGAACCGGTACCCGAACTTGAAGGTCAGGTTATGCGAATAGAGCCTGTAGGGATAGAGATACCGCCACATATATTGATATCTCAGACCGAGATAGATGCGGTCGGCATTCCGGAGCCGGAAAGAGAGCCCCATACCGGGATTGACAAAAGCGAAAAACGGCATGCCGCTCCACGGACTGTACATTCCCCCGATGTCGAACGAAAGGTACGGTGCCACCTTTCCCGCAGGCAGTTCGGCTTCCAGCCGGGCGAAAAAGTCGGTACCGGGAAGCAAATCGCCGACGGGCGTATTCAGTCCGAATCCGAGCCCGACCGTAAAGACTTCCGACAAATGGTAGCCGATTGCATACGACCAGCAGCCCACCCTCAAGAAAAAGGCTGGTCGTAGCCTCCACACCCCAACTATACCTTTTCGTACGCTCCTCGTTCACCATCAGCTAATAAGGACGTATCTGCCCCGACAACGGGAACAATGCGCACACGAACAGGACTGCGAGCAACAATCTCTTCATAATCCATCAGCCGTTAGAGGTAATACGTTCATACACTTCCAGCCACATATAACAACTTATATAAAACAGGATGGTGCGGGGCGACAAATGTCGCCCCGCACCATCCATTCCGTTTCCGTCGGGTGAGCTACCGGTCCGCGCCGAGCAGCTCCTTCAGATACTGCCCCGTATAGCTGCCCTCGGTACGGGCAACATCCTCCGGCGTACCGGACGCTATCACCCGACCGCCCCCGGCTCCCCCTTCGGGACCGATGTCGATGATGTGGTCCGCCGTCTTCACCACATCGAGATTATGCTCTATCACGATGACCGTATTGCCCCGTTCCACCAGTTTGTTGATAACCTCCAGCAACTGACGCACGTCTTCGAAATGCAGCCCCGTCGTGGGTTCGTCAAGGATATAAAGGGTACGACCCGTATCGCGTTTGGCCAGTTCGCTCGCCAGCTTGATACGCTGGCTCTCGCCGCCCGACAGCGTGGTACACGGCTGTCCCAGCTTGAGATAGCCGAGTCCCACCTCTTGAATCGCACGCAGTTTCGTATAGATACCGGGAATATGCTCAAAAAATTCGACGGCCATGTTCACGGTCATGTCGAGCACGTCATTGATGCTTTTCCCCTTGTATTTCACCTCGAGCGTCTCCCGGTTGTAACGTTTCCCGCCGCACGCCTTGCACGTCACGTAAACATCGGGCAGGAAGTTCATTTCAATCGTCTGTACTCCGGCTCCCTTGCACTCTTCGCAGCGTCCCCCCTTCACATTGAAGGAGAAACGTCCCGCCTTGAAACCGCGTGCCTGCGCATCGGGAGTGGCCTCGAAGAGTTTGCGTATATCACCGAAAACATTGGAGTAGGTGGCCGGATTGCTCCGCGGGGTACGTCCTATCGGGGATTGGTCCACGACGACCAGCTTGTCGATATGCTCCAGCCCCTCGATGGAGTCGTATTCGAGCGGCTGGTCGAACGAACGGTAGAGCCGACGGCTGATGGCCGGACGCAGCGTATCGTTCACGATGGTGGACTTGCCGCTGCCGCTGACACCCGTCACGCATATCAGTTCGCCGAGCGGGAACTCGACCGTAACGTTTTTCAGGTTGTTGCCCCGCGCCCCTCTCAGTACGATACGGTTCCCGTTGCCTGCGCGTCTTCTGGAGGGCACTTCGATGCGGCATTCACCGTTCAGGTACCGGGCGGTGATGCTGTCGGACTTCATAATCTCCTCCGGAGTACCCTGCGCCACGATATAGCCGCCTTTCCGCCCGGCAAGCGGCCCGACGTCGATGATATGGTCGGCACTGCGTATCATCTCCTCGTCGTGCTCCACTACGATGACCGAATTGCCAGCGTCCCGGAGCTCCTGAAGGCTTCGGATGAGTTTGCGGTTGTCCCGCTGATGGAGCCCGATGCTCGGCTCGTCCAGAATATAGAGAACGTTCACCAACTTGGAACCTATCTGTGTGGCGAGCCGGATACGCTGGCTCTCGCCGCCCGATAGCGACCGCGACGAACGCGCGAGGGAAAGGTACCCCAATCCCACGTCGATAAGGAAACCGAGCCGCTCGCGTATCTCCTTGAGTATCTCGCGGGCAATGGTCAGCTCCCGTTCGGTCAGCTGCGCAGGCACATCGTCCACCCAGCGCGCGAACTCCTCGATACTCATGGCCGACACTTCGGCAATATTCCTGCCCGCGATACGGAAATGCAGCGCTTCGTCTTTCAGACGTGTTCCGCCGCACACTTCGCACGGACGGCGGACAATGAACTGTCCGGCCCATTTGTTACCCCTGCCGCCGGCCGCATCGTCATCGAGCCGGGAGATGTATTCACCGATACCCTCCCAGCCCACCATACGCGTCCCGCCGTAAGAGGCGAACTCCTGCATATTGATTTTCAACGGTTCCGAGTCGCCGTTCAGGATGGCATTGATACCCTCTTCCGATATGTTCCGTATGGGTTCCTCCAGCGTGAAACCGTAACGGTGCCCCAATGCGGTAAGAATGGCGAACAGCATGTTGTTGGCATACCTGCCGAACGGTTCGATGCCTCCGGCCTTGATGGACTTGCGGGGGTCGGGAATCACTTTTTCCCGGTCGAATACCGCCACCTCGCCCAGGCCGCCGCAATGCGGACAAGCCCCCTGCGGCGAATTGAAGGAGAAGGTGTGCGGTGCAGGGTCGTTGAACGCCACTCCGCTGGTCGGACACATGAGATGACGGCTGTAATAACGCGACGTGTCCCGCTCGTAATCGTACAAGGATATCGTCCCCTTCCCCTGACGCATCGCCTCCTGCAGGCTCTTCATCAGACGCTCCCGCACTCCGTCGTTCACCACAAGACGGTCTACGACGAGGTCTATGTTATGCACCTTGTAACGGTCGAGATGCATGCCGGGCGTGATTTCCCGTATCTCTCCGTCCACACGGGCATAAATGTACCCTTTTTTGGCAAAAGCTTCGAACAGTTCCCGGTAATGCCCCTTGCGGCCGGCCACGACCGGAGCCAGCAGCGCCACTTTCCGGCCGGAGTAACCGTCCATAATCAGGTCGGCTATCTGCGCGTCGGTGTAGTGCACCATCTCCTCGCCCGTCACGGGCGAATAGGCCCGTGCAGCCCGTGCATAGAGCAGACGCAGAAAGTCGTTGATTTCGGTCACCGTCCCCACCGTCGAGCGGGGATTTTTGTTGGTGGTCTTCTGCTCGATGGCCACTACAGGACTGAGCCCCGTTATCTTGTCCACGTCGGGACGCTCCATGGCTCCGACGAACTGCCGCGCATAGGCCGACAACGTTTCCATATAACGCCGCTGCCCCTCGGCATAGATGGTGTCGAATGCGAGCGACGACTTGCCCGACCCGGACAGGCCGGTTATCACCACCAGTTTCCCGCGCGGAATATCGACGTCTATATCCTTCAGATTGTTGGCCCTCGCTCCGAGGACCGATATCATATCGTTTTCCTTCACTTCACAGCTCTCCGTTGCGCCCGCGGCCCGTTCCCTACCGCGCAGCCCTGAAATTTCTGCCGGGCACCTTGACCTTCAGGATGCGACCCTCCTTGTTGTCGTACACATAATCGCGCATCCACGGATTGAGCAACCGCAGCATCTTATAGTTCGTCCCGTAACGGCCTGCCACCTCCGGCCACTTGATGTCGCGTCCGCTCACCTCCACCGTCCGGTAATCGTCCAGCGGCCCGTAGTAATCGTCCCCACGCAGTCGGAACCCGTATGCTTCCGGGTCGGACCCCACGATTTTGAGGGAGAGGATGCGATAAAGGTACCGCATGGTCTCCTGCGGCAGAAAAGTATCGTAATAGTTTTCCGTTCCCTGAATCTCCATGCGGCGGCTCACCCCTGCATTGCCGGCGTTGTAGGCCGCCGCCGCGAGCGTCCAACTGCCGAACCGTTCATAGGCATCGCGCAGGTATGCACAGGCCGCCTCGGTCGATTTCTCGATGTCGTACCGTTCGTCTACCTGAGACCCGACGGCCAATCCGTACTCTCTACCCGTCTTGGGCATGAACTGCCACAGCCCCGCCGCCCCGGCCGGTGAAACCGTTTCCGGATTCAGAGCACTCTCGGCCATGCACAGATATTTGAAATCGTCCGGAATCCCGTTCCTCTCCAATATCGGTTCGATGACGCTGAAGTAGCGCTTCATGTTCAGCAGCGTCCGGAACGTACCGGAATGCATGTACGAGGTCACGAGCAGTTCCCGCTGAAGAGCCTCCCGGACGTCGAAATACTCCAGCGGCACCTCTTCGCCCGCAAAATCCAGCTTCTCGGGCAACGCCGGCAGAGCGATAGCAGAAAACTCCTCTCCCCCCGCCGAGACCTGCGAATAGGAGGGCTGCGAACACCCCGCGAGCAGAACCGCGCATGTCGCCGCATACAAGGTCAATCTTTTCATCGGAATCCCATTGATAAATTAAACGTGTAAAGATACGATTTTATTTCCGCAACTCTTCTGCCGCAACAGTCGGCCGAAGGAAAACGGAACGCGCTACACCGTCAGCGTAAAACGGTCGGCATCCTCCCATGCCCGGAAACGTTCTCGGTAGGCATCGAGCCGCTCGTGGTCGAGTTCGGTACGAATAACGCCCGCTTCGCCCTCCGCCAGCCTGCCCATGACATTGCCGAAGAAATCCACTGCGACGGAATGGCCGTCATAAAAAGCCGACGGGTCGCTGCCCACCCGGTTGATGCCGAGCACGTAGCACTGATTCTCGATGGCCCGCGCCCGAAGCAAGGCATCCCACGCCCCTATCCGGGCCTGCGGCCAGGATGCCGCATAGACAGCCACGTCATAATCCGACCGAGCGCGGCTCCACACGGGGAAACGAAGGTCGTAGCACACCATCGGCAGGATACGGAAACCCTTGTATTCCAATACGACCCTGACGCATCCGGGAGCATACAGCGTATCTTCGCCGCTGAACGAAAAAAGGTGCCGTTTGTCGTACCAATCGATACGCCCGTCCGGAAAGGCGAACACGAACCGGTTGTAGGGCCGTTCTCTGCCGTCACCTATGATAAGGCTTCCGGCCAGGGCGATACCCGTTTCGGCTGCCGTACAACGCATCCACTCCACCGAAGGCCCCTCCATCGGTTCGGCCAGAGCGGTGTCTGCAGCCATGAATCCCGTGGTGAACATCTCCGGCAGAAAGGCAATATCCGTATCGTGCAGGGCACGTACCAACCGCCCGGCTACGGCCCGATTGGCCGCAGGCTTTCCCCACTCGATATCCATCTGAAGCAATGCTGCCCGCAATACCATCTCCATGAGTTTTCCGCAAAAGTAGGGATTTATGACGACATTGACACCGCCAGGTCCACGATACACCATTCAACTGCGACAAATAAAAATCCTCCGGTATGCGGAAATGCGGGGATTCCGGCTTAACTTTGCAAGAGATAAATCTTCAATCATGCTGCAGGCGGGAAGCTACCACACACTGACGGTAAACAGAATATCCGATTACGGACTCTACCTCGCGGACGAGGAAGGCAACGAAGTGCTGCTTCCCAACCGCTACGTGTCGCTCACTGACCGAATTGGCGACACGAAAGAGGTGTTCGTCTATCACGATACCGAAAACCGGCTGACCGCCACGACCGAACGCCCCTATGCAGCTGCGGGCGAAACGGCTTTTCTCGAAGTGGTGGACAAGAACCTGCACGGCGCATTCCTCGCATGGGGAATAACGGCCAAGGACCTCTTCGTACCCAACTCCAACCAGTCCTTCCGAATGGAACCGGGCAAGCGATACGTGGTATTCGTCTACCGCGACAACCTTTCGGGTCGGGTAGTCGCCACCACGAAACTCAACGGCTTCATCTCCAACGAATCCGTTTCCGTCCGTCCACGGCAGCGGGTGGATATCCTGGTGGCCCGCCGCATTCCGGTCGGTTACCGGGTCGTCGTCGAAAACCGCCATTGGGGCGTATTGTACGACAACCAACTGTTCCGCCCGATACACATCGGCGACAGACTCGAAGGATATGTGAACCGCATCACGGAGGAGGGCCGAATCGACATCAGCCTGCAACGGCAGGGATTCGATGAGGTGAAGGATGCGGCCCGCCGGCTCGCACTCCTCATTGACGAAGCGGGAGGCACCCTCCCCCTGCACGACAAAAGTTCCCCGGAAGAGGTGGCCGCCGTCACGGGCATGAGCAAAAAGGTGTTCAAGCGGGCGCTCGGCCACCTGCTGAGCCACGGAGCGGTGTATACAGAGGATGGAACGATAAAGGCAATAAAAAAGAAAGGGTGACACAATGGCCATACAGAGCGCAGAGCGGGTATCTCAAACGGATGCATCCGACAACTACGTTTTCCAGCGTTCCATGCTGGCCTACTGCAAGGCAGCGGAAATAGTCCACGGCAACGTACTGGAAATAGGAACCGGAAGCGGATACGGCGTATCCGTCATTGCACCGCATGCCGACAGATTCACCACCATAGATAAGACACCTCCCCCGGCCGGCATCCTGCCGGAAGGCGGCAATGTCGAGTTCTGCCGGATGAAGGCGCCTCCCCTAAAGGGAATACAGTCGGGCTGCATGGATTTCGTTCTCTGCTTTCAGGTTATCGAACACATCAGGGACGACTTCGGTACAATAAACGAAATCCGGCGGGTACTCCGACCGGGCGGCAAACTGATAATCACGACTCCCAACAAGGAGATGTCGCTCACGCGCAATCCGTGGCATCTGCGGGAGTACACCGTAGACGAATTCAAGGGACTCATCGGCTGCTACTTCGACGATTACGAGCCGCTCGGCATATACGGCAACGGAAAAGTCATGCAATATTACGAGAACAACCGACAGTCGGTGGAACGCATCATGAAGTTCGACATTCTCAAATTGCAGCAGCACCTGCCCCGATGGATGCTCCGCCTGCCGTACGACATCATGAACCGGCTGAACCGTCGGAAACTCTTGAAAGCCGACCACGAACTGACGAGTTCCATCTGCACCAGTGACTATTTTCTCAAGAAAGCCGACGACAAATGTTTCGACATGTTTTTCGTCGCCACGAAATAACGGCACGGATGCCTGTCCGCAGGAAAAGCACGGCCGGATAAGTGAACTTATCCGGCCGTGCTGCATATCGTCTGTAACGGACGACGGCTACTTCTGCGGCTGAGGCAGGTCCGTCGGGTCTTTCATAATCATATTCTTATCTACGCGGATGTGGACGTTGTTGTCGATTTCCATCAGTACGTAAGCCTCCTTCACCTCCTTTATCTTGCCGTAAATACCGCCGGCGGTGATGACTTTCTGCCCCACCTCGAGCGAATTGCGGAAATTGTTCAGCTCTTTCTGCCGTTTCTGCTGCGGACGTATCATAAAGAACCACATCACGACAAATATCAGAACCATCATTATGATGAAACTGAGACCGCTGCCTCCCTGTGCGGCAGCCTGCTGCAAATAAATCATGTTTAAACTCATCGTCGTATCCTTACTATATTAAAATGTTGTTCTGCAAATGTAAGCCTTTTCAGTGAAATTACAAGACGGAACGTCTGTTTTTCCCTATTCGATGACTGCCTCCAGATAGAATACCAGCGGTTCGCGACGTAACGTGGTAGTCAGCGCCACCCTCTTCAGCAGGTATCCCCGGTAGCCGCGCGAATCGAACGATACACCGAGCGGCGCATACTCACCAGGCGCAACGGGCCGGCGGTCGTATTCGGACACGATACATCCGCAATCGGACTCCGCACTGCTGACGACGAACGGTACATTGCCGCTATTCTTCACGGAAAACTCCTTCACGATGCGTTCTCCTTCCCGAAGCCTGCCCAAATCGAACGTATCCCTGCGGAGGGAGAGAATGGACGAATCGGAGACTTCCAGCACCGTACCCGGAAGATGAGTCGCAGCTCCACGAGAACGGCAGGAGAAACAGCAGGCCGCAAGGCCTCCGGCTAAAAGCAATGCCATGTATCTCCTCCCCACTTTCATCGCGCCGCTGTCCGCTCACTCCATCAGCCCGCGGCCGGTTTTGTTTATCTTTCCCTCGCTGCGGAGCGACTCGACAATCCGGTCGAGCACGCCGTTGATGAAGAGACTACTGCCCGGCGTACTGTAATATTTGGCTATTTCGATATACTCGTCCAGCGTCACTTTGACCGGTATGGAATCAAATCCGACAATCTCGGCCACGGCACATGCGAGGATGATGTTGTCGAGGAACGCAATACGCTCCACATCCCAGTTGGTAGTAAACTTCTCGATATACTCCTGATACTCGTCGAAATGCACGACCGTCTTGCGGAACAGCTCTTTCGTGAAGGAAAGGTCGTCCTCGCTCTTATACTCACGCCGGATGGGCAGGTCGTCCTGCTTCTCCCGGCAGTTCTCCAGGGTACGTACCACCATGATAAGGGCGAAATCTATGTCGTCGCACCACAGGATGGACTGCTCCTCCACGACAGACTCCAACATATCGTTGTTCTGTACCGTCTCGATGTAGAAGTCTTCCACCACGGTCCGGTCGCTTGCATAACCGTGGGTCGGCAACTGCATGTAACGCTTGTAGTATTCGCTTTCGGACATCAGGGTGTAGAGGTGTTTAATGAGCTCCGGATACTGGTTCCACCCCAGCGCCGCTTTTTCAAGCCGTGCATTGAGCGCCGCGCTCTCTTCTATCTGGGCTATCACCCCGTTCTCGACGAAACTCAGATTCGGATGCAGGTCGGAATAGGTGGGCAGCTTCTTGTTGCGCCCGAGCTCAATCCGCTCCTCCGCATAGACCTTCACGTCCGCCACGAGACGGAGCATCTGAAAATAAAGGTCATAGGCCTTGTCTATGCTGCCGACGAGATTTTTCTCCGACGTTATCATGGAGTCGCATCCCGACTTGAAATGCGAATAAAGGGCCTTTATAACTTTTATCCTCAGGAACCTGCGGCTGAACATATCTCTATCGTGGTTTCGTTTAGCGTCGGCAAAGATAATCATTTTTCCATGCAACGGATAAATAACCGCCGTCGATAAGACGTTTTGTGGACAAGAGGCTATCTTTGCGTAAAATTAGACGGACATATGGAATACGACCTCATCATAATCGGCGGCGGGGCTGCCGGACTCATGGCGGCAGGTACCGCCGCCTCGGCCGGAGCGAAAGTAGTCCTGCTGGAAAAGATGGAGAAACCCGCACGCAAAGTACGCATCACGGGCAAGGGACGCTGCAACCTGACGAATATCAGACCCGCCGAAGAGTTCCTCGCAAAGATACAGGCCAACCGGGAGTTCTTCGCCCCTGCCTATGCGGAGTTCGACAACAGGGCACTCGTAAAATTCTTCGAGAGGCTCGGGGTACGGCTCTCCACCGAACAGGGCGGACGCGTATTCCCCAAAAGCGGCAAGGCATGGGATATCGCCGAAGCACTCGTGGAGTGGTGTCGGGAGGCGGGCGTGGAGATAATCTGTCATGCGGCCGTCTGCGAGATACTGCTGCTCGGCAACCGGGTGCGCGGCGTCAATTACAAGACGAAAAAGGGATTCCTCCGACGGGCGGAAGCCCCGGCCATCGTTCTCTGTACGGGAGGCGCCTCCTACCCGGCCACAGGTTCCACGGGTGACGGATACGCTCTGGCCCATGCCCTCGGGCATACCATCGAACCCGTCCGGCCGTCGCTCGTCCCGCTGGAGACCTCCATGCCCGACCGGGAGTTTCTGTACGGACTGCATCTGCGGAACATATCCGCCAAACTTCTTCTGGACGGAACGGCCGTCGCAGAGGAGTTCGGGGAGATGTCCTTTTCGCCGCGCGGCGTAGAGGGGGCCGTCGTACTGCGCATGAGCCGGACAGCCGTAGATGCCCTGATAGAGGGGCACCGGGTAGAGCTGTCTGTCGACCTCAAACCGGCGCTGGACGAGGCCACCCTGCGTGAACGTATCGGACGGGAGACCGGCGAGCTCGGTCCGGAAGCCCCGATGGCCGACCTGCTGCGCCGGCTCGTCCCGAAAGAACTGGTGATGCCGATAGCCAAAGCCGTCGGCGGACATCCGAAACGGCTTCTTCGGCAGGCCGCTCCGGAGATGGCGGAAACATTGATAAGGACACTGAAGGATTTCCGCATTCCTGTCAGCGACTACCGCCCGTTCGAAGAGGCCATAGTCACCGCAGGTGGCATAACGGTCAGTGAAGTCAATCCCGCCACGATGGAGTCGAAGCTGGTACGGGGATTGTATTTCGCAGGAGAAGTGCTCGACCTCGACGCCAACACCGGCGGTTACAACCTCCAGATAGCCTTCTCCACAGGCCGTCTGGCCGGCCGGCTTAAACACGAGGAATAGATGCCAGGAGCGAGAGACTACATCTTCAACGCTTTCATGCACGCAGCCTCCTGTTGCCGGCTACGCCATTTCCGGGGACATGGCGTTCACTCGCCTTTTGCCTACGGTTTGGTTCGGAATATCTACATGAAACGCCGGCACCTCCCTGCAAAAGGCAGCGTCTATTCGGCTCTCAGGGAACATGGCGGTACCGTACGGCAGGCCAGCCTGATACAGGCTCTATACGACTATCTGGCATGCCGGCAATGCTGCATAGACGCAGAACCTGTCGCGGAAAGCCCCGCAAGGGAAGACGGAGGAAGTATGGAGGTTTTCACGACGGCGACGACCGTCGGCAACGAAACGCTGCCCGCCCCCGGGCACATCGTCTGCCTGCTCTCTCCTGCCAAAGGAAAAGCTCGTTACCGCGGGTGTATGAAGGCGGTAAGCAACCACAGAGGAATGAGCATCGATTGTCGGACAGTCATCTTTCTTTTCGGTTCCGACGGCCTGAACAATGAACACATAAAACTCTGAAACGATGAAAATATATACCAAAGGCGGCGACCAAGGGAGTACCTCCCTCATCGGCGGAGAACGCGTCCCGAAATACGACGTCCGGGTGGAGGCCTACGGTTCCATCGACGAACTCTCCGCCCAGACGGCCATGCTCCGGGACATGTTGAACGGTGAGGACGTTACACAGTTCGACGACGACCTGATTGTCATATCGAGACTGCTGATGCACACCGAATCGCTGATGGCCCTTGGGCATGGCAGCGAAGATAAGGTAAAAGACCTCAACGGCGCTGACATCGGATTTCTCGAAAAACGAATCGACGAAATCAGCGCCGTCCTGCCGCCGATAGAGCGGTTCACCCTGCCGGGCGGACACATCGTCGTATCGCAGGCCCACATCTGCCGTACCGTCTGCCGCAGGGCCGAACGCCAGGCCTGTCGCGCTGCCGCGCAGTACCCCGTCTCTTCCAATGCGCTCATGTTCCTGAACAGACTGTCGGACTACTTTTACGTACTCGGACGAAGACTCGCCATGCTCCTCGGCGCAGAGGAAATCCTGTGGGAACCCTGAAGGCCGGCGACAAATGCCCTCTTTACCGGACAGACGCGCAATAAGCCTCCGGGCAAATACGTTACGATAAGGCATAAGACAAAAGCCAAGAAAATCAGTGCCCATTGATGAGAGGGAGTTGCATATTGGAAATTTTTTTATACATTCGCATCCTTGTAGGATTGAGTGACAACTTAAATACAGGCAAATTATGTATTGGACATTAGAACTCGCATCCAAATTGGAAGATGCGCCGTGGCCTGCCACAAAAGACGAATTGATAGATTACGCGGTCCGTTCCGGCGCTCCGCTTGAAGTCATAGAGAACCTGAACGAGATTGAGGACGAGGGCGACATCTACGAAAGCATCGAAGACATCTGGCCTGACTACCCCAGCAAAGACGACTTCTTCTTCAACGAGGAGGAATATTGATTATATAAAGCTGACACTTGCTCGTTGATTGGCAGAGAAACGAACAAATGTGCCCGACACAGTGTGTCGGGCACATTTTATTTAGGCAGTTTCACGACTACGAAGCTAACGAACAAGTACATAATTAAGACGGCGCAAAAAGCCTTCCAAAAGCCGAAAGGGCTATCGGGCTGTACAAAGCACCCGCTACAAGCGTCACCGGAAGACATATCCCATCACACGTCATCGGCAGGATTTAAGATATCGGTGCATTTTTGTAAAAGCGCATGATTTCGGCACATCGAACACACAGGCAGCTAATTGACGTGTTTTCGGTAAATATGTATGATACGGAATCGAGGCAGGCAGCACTTGCCATTGAGGGCGTAAACGGGGAGACGGAGGATATTGATATAGTTGAGTTACTCCTCAAAACACTTGGAAAAGGAGAAATTCTCCCGTATGGCATCGGAAATATCGTAGTCATCGAGTTGGCCAAATTCGATGTCCGACACCCGGACATTGGTATGCCGCTCTGCCGGATGGGCCAACGTCAGATTTCTGGCGTAATTCTCCCGAACATTGTGTCTGGTCAGGAATGTGGAATATTCGGCTCCTTTATCCGATGCGAGCAGACATGGAAAGCCCGCAGCACCGGCTTCGAGAAGAACTTGCCCGACTCCTGCAACAAAAAGGTATCTGTCCGCATTCTTCTTCAGAAATTCCCTTGTGTTGATGGCTCCGGGGGCAAACACGTCGGGGCGCAGGGTATATCGGCGTTTCAGTCTCTTGGTCGTGGAGCTGTTCTCAGACATCCCCGCAATCTCGAAAGGAATATTGCGGGTGGCACAGAACTCGATGGCTGCACACAGTCGCATGAACTTGTCTTTCTGCAGTCGGCTTATGATAAGAGCCTTACGCTGACCGCAATAGTTCCACACCGGCACTCCGGCATCTATTCCGTTGGGCAAAGTCAGATGGTATCCGAGATTTGCGTAATCAATGGTGAACAGACGGTCAGAAATGCCTATTCTGTAATCCAAACTCTGGAGCCTCGATGTATCCATCCCGATAATTTCACCGTGTACGACGCAGCCATGGGTATAAACAGAAGGTAACACGAGCTATGGAATGACTTAAACTTTCGTTTTCTGAAATTCTTTTTAGCAACAGGTGCCGGTACCGCCAATTATTCGCCGGCGGCCTAACCGTTGCTGCGCGATTTTCTTCCGGGAAAAAGGAAGGGCGGCCCGAAAAGCCGCCCTTTGTTCCTTTCGTTCCGACGGAAACGGATACCGCTACCTTTTGGCAAGGTCGTGGTCTACACAGTAGAGACCGTGCACGCCGAATACATTGAACTTGTCGAGAATGGCCTGCGCATTCTCCTCCTCCTCGACTTGTTCGTTCACGAACCACCGGAGGAACTCCTGCGTAGCCTTGTCGTTTTCGGCTATCGCCACGTCCATCAGATTATCGATAAGTTCCGAAACATGGCATTCGTGTTTGTACACATGCTCGAACACGGCCTTGGGTTCCGCCCAGGTACCGGGAACGGCGTCTATCGGGCTTATCTTCATCTCTCCGCCGCGCGTAACGCCGAACTCGATGAGTTTGTTGGCATGCTCCAGCTCCTCTTCGGCCTGTTTCTTCATCCAATGAGCGCAGCCGGCCAACCCCATGCTCTGGAAATAGATTGCCATCGACGAGTAAAGGTTCGCAGACCACATCTCCGCCTTTATCTGTTCATTGAACGCATCGGTAAGTCTTTTCGTAAATTTCATAACGCTCTGTTTTATGATTGATAACTTTTTCCGGGACAAATATAATGAACATTACCAGAACATGTCCGCCGGTTGAAATAATCATTTTTTATACGCCTATCACATCCTTTTATATTCCGGCCGTTCCGAACAATACTCCGTCATTTACCAAACGCACTGCTACCGACAGTCCCCCGAACGAAGCCTTTTCGGAGGCGACCTGCGGCCGGGTCATCCAGCGACAAAAAACGAACGGACAAAACATCTTTCCCGGAAAAGCGTTACCTTTGCACAAACATCAGATGATATGATGATGGAGAATCCGGCCATACGGAAAAAATCGCTGGCTGAAGAGTTGGCGGCACGACTCCAGGAACAGATTGCCGCAGGCACTTTCGGCATCGGAGAGAAACTTCCCCCCGAACCGGAACTGATGCGCATCTTCGGAGTCGGCCGTTCCACGGTACGCGAAGCCGTCCGGATACTCTCCGACATGGGGCTCCTCCGGGTACGTCAGGGAGCCGGGACATTCGTCGTAAGCCGGAACGCACCGGACCTCATGACGCAGCGCCTGAAACGGGCCGACATCCGGGAGCTGGACGAAGTACGGCGAATCCTCGAAGCGGCCATCGTCGAAAAGGCCGCTGAAAGGTATACAGAGCAGGATGCCTTCAGAATGAAGGCCTACCTGTCCGAACGGAAAGAGGCGGCCGAAACGGGCCGGCTGGAACAGTGCATAGACGCCGACGTGAACTTCCACGCGACTATAGCCGAAGCGACGCACAACGAAATTCTGAGCGAACTCTACCGGGCGACCGCAATCCATCTGCGGGACGGCTTCAAACGTATCTATGCGGATACGGGCTACCTGCTCGCATCGCAGCCCTCCCACGACCGGCTGGCCGCCTTCATCCTGGCACACGACACCCGAAACGCTCTGAAAACGATACGTATCATTCTGGAGGAACCGTAATGCCATGAATCCCGCAACCAGACATCTTTCCGCTCCGGCATGTGCACCGACAGGGAGCGCTACCGTGTACCCGATACTCTTCATGGTCAGCACCGCACACCTGCTCAACGACATGATGCAATCGGTAATACCGGCTGTCTACCCTCTCCTCAAAGATAATTTCGGCTTCACTTTCACCCAGATAGGCATCATCACGCTGGTGTTTCAGATGACCTCCTCGCTCCTGCAGCCCCTCATGGGACGTTACGCCGACCTGCACCCGAGACCCTACTCGCTGGCTGTGGGGATGTGCTTCACCCTCACCGGACTGCTCACGCTCGCAACGGCACACGGCTTTCTCTCCATCCTGCTCGCCGTCGCGCTTATCGGTTGGGGTTCGTCGGTCTTCCATCCCGAATCGTCGCGCGTCGCCCAACTCGCCTCGGGCGGGCGGAAAGGGTTGGCCCAATCCATCTTTCAGGTCGGCGGCAATGCGGGGAGCGCCATGGGACCGCTGTTGGCCGCACTCATCGTCATTCCCTTCGGGCAAACCTCCATCGGATGGTTCGCCCTCGCCGCTTTGCTCGCCATTCTGCTGCTGAAACGCATCGGCGACTGGTACAAGGGAGAACTCGTGGCCGCACCGTACCGTACGGCGGCTACGGCATCCCGGCCATACGAACTGCCCAAACGGAAAGTACGCACCGCCATGGTCATCCTGACGGTACTCGTATTCTCCAAATACTTCTATATCGCCTGCATGACGAACTACTTCACCTTCTTTCTCATGGACAAGTTCGCCGTTTCGGTACAGGATGCACAATACTGCCTGTTCGGGTTCCTCGCCGCATCGGCGGCAGGCACGGTCATCGGCGGCCCGCTGGGCGACCGTTTCGGAAGAAAGTATGTGATATGGGGCTCCATTCTGGGAGCAGCCCCCTTCGCCCTGCTGCTGCCCTATGCCAATCTGTCCGGGACAATCGCGCTTGCGGTCATCATCGGGTTCGTCATCTCATCGGCTTTCTCGGCCATCCTCGTCTATGCGACCGACCTAATGCCCGGCAAGGTAGGACTGGTGTCCGGTATCTTCTTCGGACTCATGTTCGGACTGGGCGGCATCGGTTCCGCCTTCTTCGGGTGGCTAGCCGACCGGACGAATATCGAATTCATCTTCCGCGTCAGTACCCTGCTGCCGTTGCTCGGCGTCATCACCGGCTTCCTGCCGAACATCGAAAAGAGACGCAAACCATGAACAAAACACAAACAAATAAGACTGCCATGACGAAAACCGATTTCACACCGACAACACCACCCTTGGCCCGGCCCGTGCACTATACCTGCCGCTATCAATCACCGCTGGGAGGCATCACGATTGCCGCCGACAGCGAAGGGCTGACCGGTCTTTGGTTCGACGGACAGAAATATTTTGCCGCTACGCTCTCCCCTGCCTGCGAATCCCGGCCTCTGCCGCTTTTTGAAGAGACGAGGAGGTGGCTTGACCTTTATTTCAGCGGGAAGAATCCCGGATACCTGCCGCCGCTCCACCTCACAGGGACGCCTTTCCGCATGGCCGTATGGGAAATCCTGTGCAGTATCCCGTACGGACAGACCGTTACATACGGCGAAATCGCCCGGAAGGTCGCACGGCAAAACGGAAAGACCGCCCTGTCGGCGCAAGCTGTAGGCAACGCGGTGGGGCACAATCCGGTCAGCATCATCGTACCCTGCCACCGGGTCATAGGCAGCAACGGCAGCCTGACGGGTTATGCAGGCGGTATTGCACGGAAAACGGCGCTTCTTACACTCGAACAGGCGGATTTGACCGGAACCTTCGTTCCCCGCAAAGGTACTGCCCTGTAAACCGGACAGCTCCGCTTCCGGCTGCCCGGCCGTCGAGAAAATACTCGCAGCGACCGCAGTGAGAAAGGGCTATGCGGGCTGGTCGCCGGAAGCCGTAGTCAGATATATCGAATCTCTGTATTCCGAAGGCGACATGCCGGTCTGGCGGCGAAAATAACGGCTGAGTGCCGACTGGTTCCGGAAGCCGAGCTCCTTGACCAGCTCTTTGATATCGACATTGGCGTTACGGAGCAGGGCCTTCATCTCGATGATGACGAAATCGGCGATGCACTGCCGCGCCGAACGTCCCGTCACCTGCGTCGCTATCAAGGTCAGGTACTTGGGCGTTATGCACAGCTTGTCGGCATAGAACGAAACTTCGCGGGCCGTCTTGTAATACTCGGCGATAAGCATAGAGAAATTGAAAATAATCTGCTCCTTATGGGTGAAATTATACAGTTTGTGCACCTGTGGATTCTCCCGGTAATCGACATACAAATCCCAGAAGAAGGAGCGCAGCAGATGGATGGAGGTTTCCCGTCTGTATGCGGGCTTCTTATGCTCCATCCTGAAGTTCAGCGAATCGCACCATAAATTATAACGCCGCACTTCGTTTTCCGTAAAATGGAAACAGAAATGTTTCCGCATATAGAAGTAGAAATCGGGCGTCATCCGGCATACACCGCTCATGATATCCATGAAAAGCACCCGGTCCACCTTGAAAAACCGCATGGAAAAATCGGCGCTCCTGTCGTGCAGCGACGCGAACTGCAGGGGCAGTATCACGACCATGTCGTCGCAGTACACCCGACTCGAATAGTCGAACAGTTCGATGACGGCACTTCCGCCGGTGCAGAGTCCGACCATCCCCTCGGCCAGATAGGTCGGTTCAGTACCTATGGGCAACCGCGAAAGGTCCTCTAAAATAATATGGGAAGTATGAGTGGCAACACGTTTATCAATACCGGAATTCATAGGTTAAGTTAGGTCAGGTCAGGGAAAGGTTTTACGGTATAATGATGTAAAGGTAAATATTTGATATGCCCCTTTTGGAATCTTCTCCCAAAATGGACGCTATATTAGAAATAAAGACAACAAATACGTTCTTTCTCCCCGAAGGATGTTAAGCAGATAAACGATATTGAATAGCATCACCGTGTACGCCATGCATTCCGGAATCCCCACGGTCACCATCTTCCGGCCGGAAAGGCACCGCTGCATGTCCTCCGTTCATACCGCCGGGCCTCCCGATTCCGCTACGGAACCCGATTACCGTAATTACGGATACTATTCCGGTCGTTTCCGGCGGAAACCGGCCCGTATTTTGACGGATTTAAAGTCATTATAACCGAAAATGACGACCCAAATGAAAGCGGCTCTGATTTTCAAGGCAGGAGAGCTCTATGAACTCGGTTGCAATTCGTCCCAAGCGGTTTGCGGAGCACTGGCTGGACACTACGGCCTCGACCAGGAAACCGCATTCAGAATGGCTTCCTCTTTCGGCGACGGCACCAGTCGTCTGAGAGGAACCTGCGGGGCAGCCGACGCCCTTGTGATAATGGCGGGATTCGAGAAAGATACCAGCATACCGGGCGATACCGGAACACGCGAAGAGAACTATCGTATGGTCAGGGAACTCGTGGCGGAATTCAAACGGCGCCATGGTTCGGTATTCTGTGCCACACTGTGCGGACCGGCCGGCAAAGACCGGAAGCGCTGCCGGAAGCTCGTCGAAAGCGCAGTCGAAATCTACGCCGACTACCTCGGTTGGCAGTGACCGCCCTACGGCGAGCAGCCCCGGAACGGGCCACAACGACCGCAATAATTCAAATTGTCACAACAAAAATTTCCCCTTGGATCGCCCCTGTTATTCTATCGTTGAATCGGAGGCCAAATACCGGTATGTTCAGCCTCGAAGAAGGCAAAATCATCCGGAACTTCCCAGATAAAGTCCCGGAATGACACAATACCCTGTATCAATCCAAGAAACGCCGTACCTTTATTCTGAATTTTTGAAGAACGTATTTAGCCCCAACTTAGGTAGATGCATGGTAAATGTATTCAATATACTGAACCGGTATTCGCTTTCATATTTCCATCAACCGTCCGGTCCTTCGGCCCATTGGCGTACCCCTGCCCGGACGCACGATACCGGGTACACTTGTGCCGAAAACCGGCAAAACCCACACCGGTCCGTACACCGCACGGATACAGGCTGCCTCGCCGGCAAGAAGATTCACTGCCTCCGCTTCACAGGTTCCCCTTTCCGGTAATATCCGCCTGTACCAATTCTCTTACCGACTACTAACGGAATTATTCGCCATGAACAAGATACTTATTATAGAAGACGACGCCGCATACGGCCTGACCATATCGAACTGGGCAAAGAAAAACGGTTACGAACCCACGCACTGCATGACGATGGAGTTGGCCAAGAAAGAGATACTGCGGCAGAATTTCCGCATCGCCCTGACCGACCTGCGGCTCCCCGACGGCGACGGTATCATGCTGTTGGCCTGGATAAAGGACAAACGTCCCGACGTACAGGTCATCGTGATGACCAGCTATGCCGAGATACAGAGTGCCGTGTCGGCCATCAAGCTGGGTGCCTTCGACTATCTGGAGAAGCCGGTGAATCCGAGGATACTCAAGGAAAAAATCGAACAGGCCATGCAAAATGCACCGCTACCCTCGCCGCGGGTCTCCGTATCGCAGAAAAAACAGCGGGACGGAGACGAAGACAGGGACGGAAACCGGGTCGGCAACATCGTCTACGGAGAGAGCCCGGCCTCGAAACAACTGTACGATTACATCCGGATTGTAGCCCCCACGAACATGTCGGTCCTCATCGTCGGCGAGAGCGGGACGGGCAAGGAACATGCCGCCCACATGATACACGAATACAGTCCGCGCAGTGCGGCCCCCTTCATCGCGGTAGACTGCGGCAGCCTTTCGCGGGAGCTTGCCCCCAGCGAACTGTTCGGCCACCTGAAAGGAGCATTCACATCGGCTGTCGCCAACAAGAAAGGGGTATTCGAAGTAGCGAACGGAGGTACCGTATTTCTCGATGAAGTAGGCAACCTTCCCTACGACGTACAGATACAGTTGCTGCGCGCCCTGCAGGAGCGTAAGATACGCCCGGTCGGCGCAGCCAACGATATCACTATCGACGTACGCATCATCGTTGCCACCAACGAAAATCTCGAAGCGGCCATTGCGGCCGGACGGTTTCGGGAAGACCTGTACCACCGACTTGATGAATTCATGCTGCGAATGCCTCCCCTGCGGGAACGGCACGGCGACCTGCCGCGATACGTGGAACATTTCCTGGAAAACGCCAACCAGGAACTGAATAAGAATATCAAAGGATTCAGCCGGGATGCGATGGCCGCCATGGAACATTATGCCTGGAAAGGAAACCTGCGGGAACTGCGGAATGTCGTCCGCCGTGCCGTACTCTTCGCCAGCGGAGACGAAGTGACGTTACAGAACCTCCCCTCCTCCATGCTGGAATCGATAGCCCGGAGCGACACTCCGGTCCATGTCTGAAAGACCGTCCCCTTCCCAACGGACGGTCTTCGGGCGGTTTTTCGGAACGCCCGACCGTCCTCAGGAAGCCGGATATTCCCGTTCGATAAGGTTCAGCACCTCCTTTGCGAGTTCGAGCAGGCGGTGCATCTCTTCCCTCCAACCGGGATAGTCTTCCGCCGGACGACCGCGCATGGAGTCCATCTTTTTCAGTAAATCCCCGGCCTCTACGGCCCCTATCTGAAGAAACATGGGGAGCATCTTGTGGCATAACGCCTGCGCCCGCCCGAAATCCTGCTCCTCCGTCGCCCTCTCAAGCGCTGCCATATTCTCCCGAGTGGCTGTCCGGAAACTCTCCAATACCTCTTGGACAGCCGCCCGGTCACCGCCGAGCATCTCTTCGAGGGCAGCGAATCCCACTCCCTCCTTTGCAGAAGAGGACTCCGCCTTCCCGGAGCCGACCGCTCCGAACAGCCGGGAAAGGGCCGACATGGAGACCGGCTTGCAGAGATAATGGCTGAACCCCAGTCTGCGGGCCCGGTCGAGTCCGAAATCCCCCCTTCCCGTCATGACGATTACCGGTACCGAAAAGCCGGCATCCCGTGTCCGGGCAAGCACGCTTCCCCCGGAAAAGGTTCCCATCTCCATATCGGTCAGGATAGCATCATACAGGGTATCCGCAAACAAGGCTCGTTCAAACTCCGTCCACGTATTGCACGGCGTAACGTCATGCCCCAACCGGCGCAGCATATCTTCCAGCAGGAGAAGGATGGACGGGTCGTCGTCCACCAAAATGATGTGCTGCGGAGTCTGTCCCGAGACAGCCGCCGCATCCGTCTCCTCCGCCTTTCCGGCCGGTATCTTGACCTCTACGGCCGTTCCCTTGCCGACTTCCGACCAGATATCCACCGTTCCGTTCAGCAGTTCGACGAGTCCTTTGACCACAAACATACCGAGACCCGTACCTTCCGCATAATGACTATTTTCCACACTCCGGGTAAAAGGTTCGTAAAGTTTCGCAAGAAACTCGGCAGGAATCCCCGCCCCCGTATCGGCAACGCAGAACTCCAGCATCCCCGCACGGTAAGCTGCCGTAAACCGAATGCCGCCCTGAGGCGTGTACTTTACCGCATTGGAAAGCAAATTCATAACAATCTGTCTGATTTTCAAAGGGTCGGAAACGAGCTGCACTTCATTGCCTATCCGTACGTCGTACTCCAGATGCAAATTTTTGCGCAAAGTCAGCGGCTTGAGCATATCGGACGTTTCGAGGAACAGCTCACGGACATTGAACGGTTCCATAACAGCCTGCAGGGTTCCCTGCTCCAGTCCGGAATACTCCAACAGATTTTCGAGCAGAGCGAGAATATGCCTGCCCGAATTGCGCATCGCGGCTATCTCCTGCGCCGACAACTTGCCGTCGGCATCGCTGATGTCCAGATACCCGAGAATGGAGTTCATCGGAGTCTTTATGTCGTGAGACACGGAGAGCAGCAGCCGATGCCTGCTCTCTATGGTTTTCTGCGCAAGCAGATTCGCCTCCTCCAGCTTCTCCCGTATTCTCACGCTTCTATTGACATTCAATACGATAAGCACAATAAAGGCCATGATTGCGACCAGTGCCAGGGTGCCGCCCACGATGGAGAAGGTACTGTTGCGCCGTACCAGATTCTCGTACTGCTCGATTTCGTTCATACGGGAATGCATCACATCGTTCTGCAGGTCGAGAAGAATGGCCGCTATCCGGGACGAAATGGTCTGGTCGGCCGACAACAGTGAGATGACATTCCGTTCGATGGTAGCCATCTGCCGTTCGTAATTCCGGCGCACCTGTTCGGCCGCTCCGCTGATATCGACCATGACCGACGCCGGAATCTCGGTCGTATCCACCGCGACGGACGAATTCACCACCACGGTCTCCGCACTTTTCGCCCGGGCGGAGAATACATCGGCCAGCCGCCGGAAAAAGCGTCTTTTCGGCGCGGGTAATGTCAGCGTATCGGTCGTCACGGTAGTCACCCGTATCTGCCTGAGGGTATCGGCCGGCTCATAGATGCGAATCACCTCGTCAAGCGGGGCCATCGTATCGCTCCGGCCGAAAAGGGCCGTCAGCTCCGCTACGATACTCTTTTTCTCCTCCAACAGTTCGTTGAATTCGGCAATCTGCGCTCCGTATTCGGGATTATCGAACAGCAGCGAATCGGCCCGACACCGAACCTCCCCCATATACTTCTCGAAATCGTCGAGGTATCTCCTGTCCCGGGTAATGACATACATGTTGGCCGCCGTTCTCGTATCGCTTACCGACTGTATGAGACCGTTGATGTTCCTTACTTCCACGGAATAACCTTTGACCGCCTCTTTCTGCTGGTCGATGTTCACCCGGAACGTATAAAAATAAATCATGGCCCCCAGACAAACCATCGTCACAATAGCCAGAATCAACACCACATGGAAACGTATCCTGCTCTCTGAATTATACGGCACGGCTTCTGTCCTTCATTTGTTTTTACTCTGTCTGTCGATATTTTTAAAAATATGAAGCTTAGCCGCATATCCGGACAGAAAGATTCCCATCGGGACGTTATCGGAGAAGTTACGGGCAGCCGGCAGCCTTGTGCCCGACCGAATCTCCGAACCGAAAAGCGCTCCGGCAGCCCGTTCCCGATTCTTCTTCCCGTGTATGACGGTTCGCAAATATTGATTACTTTTGCAAGACGACTTTTTTATCAATTTACGAAAAGGCTAAGAATTATGACGAAGAAATGGATTTGTACCGTATGCGGATACGTACACGAAGGCGATGAAGCACCCGAATTCTGCCCCCAGTGCAAGCAACCCAAAGAGAAGTTCAAAGAACTCGTCGAATCGGAAGGAGCGCTTTCCTTTGCGGACGAACATGTGCTCGGTGTAGCCAAAGGCGTCGCTCCGGAGATACTCGAAGGGCTGAACGCACATTTCATGGGTGAATGTACGGAAGTGGGCATGTACCTTGCCATGAGCCGTCAGGCCGACCGGGAAGGCTATCCGGAAGTAGCCGAAGCCTTCAAGCGTTATGCATGGGAAGAAGCCGAACACGCCGCCAAATTCGCCGAACTGCTCGGCGACGTGGTTTGGGATACGAAAACCAACCTGAAAAAACGCATGGAGGCGGAAGCCGGTGCATGCGAAGACAAAAAACGCATCGCCACACTCGCCAAACAGCAGAATCTGGATGCCATCCACGACACTGTCCATGAAATGGCCCGGGACGAGGCTCGTCACGGAAAAGGGTTCGAAGGACTCTACAACAGATATTTCCGGAAATAATCCGGAATGCACGCCCCGCCTTCCACGGCACCGTGGATACGACAGAGGCGACAGAGAATGCTCCCCCGACAGGATTGATTCCCGAGGGGGAGTCTTTCTTTTCCATCACCGGCCGCGGCAATAACCGATTGCGAAGAGCGACGGCATGCATCCGCTTTTGCCGGCAGGCAGAAACATCCGGGGCGCGCCCGCTGCCCCGTCATCCTGACATGTGGCTTCGAACGGCATCTTCCGCAACGCACACCGATTACCGGCAGGCGCTTTCGGTGTTTTCATCGAATAATATTGTTACCTTTGTTTCTGTTCCGACAAGGCGGCCCGGAAACTCCGCCCCGCAACAGGCAACGCCACACCCACCTCCGCCGCACGAATTACGGATAAGATGATAACCGATTTCAGACTGAAAGTATTCAAGACGGTCGCCGACAGGCTGAGTTTCACCAAAGCCGCCGCCGAACTGCTCATTTCGCAGCCGGCCGTCACCAGACACATCAGCGAACTCGAAAAACAGTTAGGTGTCCCCTTGTTCGACAGATGCAGGGGAAACGTCTCCCTTACCGCACACGGCAAGCTGATGCTCGACTACGCAAACCGTATCCTCGCCATCTACGCCGACCTGAACGACACGTTCGCGGACGATACCGGCAGACCCGCCGGCAACATCCGGATAGGCGCAAGTACCACCATCGCCCAATACCTCCTGCCGGGCATCCTCGCTTCGTTCCGGCGACGTTATCCGGAAATCGACGTGGAACTGGCCAACGGCAATACCGAACAGATAGAGGAGCTCGTCGCCGGGGGACGTATCGACATCGGTATGATAGAGGGAAAAGCCACGGGCCATGCCCTGCACTACGAACCCTTCATGCACGACGAACTGGTACTGGTAACCTCTGCATCGAATTCGGCTTTCCGCGACGACGAAGTGGACATGGCAACACTCGGTCGCCTCCCCCTCGTCATCCGGGAGAACGGTTCCGGAACGCTGGACATCCTCACGGAAGCCCTCGCCCGCTGCGGTCTGGAACTGCAATCCATGAACATTGAGATGCAGCTCGGCAGCAGCGAAAGCATCAAACGCTACCTGTACGATTCGGGAGCCTTCGCCTTTATCTCCATTCAGGCCATTCTGGACGAACTCGCACACAACAAACTGCGTATTGTCGACACGGACGGTCTCGAAATCAACCGCAGTTTCAGCTTCGTTACCGCTCACGGCAACTATGGCAGGCTGCCGAAACTGTTCAAACAGTTCTGCACAAATCATCATAACACGAAGTTATAGACGAATACATTTATATATTGGACATTTATCGGACAGGGCGTTACTTTTGCACTGTAAACGACAAATGCCGATATTTCATGGAAAAGAGCAAAACCACCAAACGCGAAGTCTTCACCAAAACGGGATTCATTCTCGCCCTCGTACTCTGTGCCACCCCTTACGTATCCGCCCCCATCGCCCTTGTCGGCGGCTTTCTCTTCACCCTGTTCTTCGGCCATCCCTATGCGAAGCTCAACCACAAGGCCACGAACATCCTGCTCAAGGCATCGGTCGTAGGGCTTGGCTTCGGAATGAACGTGCAGAGCGCCCTGCAAGTGGGCCGCGAAGGGTTGGGCCTCACCGTCGCCTCGATTACGACCGTCCTCATACTCGGCTACCTCGTGGGCGGATGGCTCAAAATGCCGCGCAAATCCTCCCATCTGGTAGCCTCCGGCACGGCGATATGCGGTGGCAGCGCGATAGCCGCCGTGGCTCCCGCAGTCAATGCATCGGAGAAGGAGATATCCGTATCGCTCGGTGTTGTCTTCCTGCTGAATGCCGTCGCCCTCGTGGTCTTCCCTTTCATCGGACACCTGCTCGGCCTCTCGCAGCACCAGTTCGGATTGTGGAGCGCCATTGCCATCCACGACACGAGTTCGGTTGTCGGAGCCGCCTCCGCCTACGGCAACGAAGCCCTCGAAGTGGCCACGACCGTCAAGCTGGCACGCGCCTTGTGGATAATTCCCGTATCACTCCTCTCCGCCTTCCTATTCAAGAACAAGGGAAAGAAAATCTCGATACCGTGGTTCATCCTCTTCTTCATCCTCGCCATGCTGGCCAACAGCTACCTGCCCGGTATCAGTACCGTCGCACCGGCGATAACGGCCATATCGAAATCGGCTCTCGTCGTAACGCTCTTCCTGATAGGTGCCGGACTGTCGGTCGAAAAAATCAAGTCGGTTGGCTGGAAACCGCTCATACTCGGCATCATCCTATGGATAACGGTCTCCATCCTTTCGCTGCTCGTAATCATGCATTATTAGGGTCATGGATATAAAAACATTCTTCAGTGCCTTCTTCGCCTTTCTCGCGCTGATTAACCCGATACAGAAGGTTTTCGTGGTCTTTTCGCTGCAGGAGAACTACTCCCGGGCCGAGTTGCACCGCATCGTGGACAAGGCCACGGTGACGGCCATCGGCGTACTGCTGCTGTTTCTCTTTCTGGGCGAAGCCATCCTCGGCTACGTATTCAACCTGAAGATATACGCTTTCCAGATAACCTGCGGCATCGTCCTGTTCTACAACGGTTTTGTCGGATTACAAAAGGGTGCTTTCCTCACGATAGACAAGAATACGCGCATGGAGGAACTGATTGCCGTCCCGATAGCCATCCCCATGATAGCCGGCCCGGCGACCATTACCGCGGCTGTGACGATGCCTGCCGTTTACGGCCGGTGGATGACGATAGCGGCCGTGATACTCGCCCTGCTGCTGAACCTGCTCATCATGCGCAATGCCGACCGGATAGGGAAATTTCTCGTCCGGCAAAACATGCTCATGCCGCTCATCCGCATCACGGCGCTCATCGTGGCCGCCATCGGACTGCAGATGATACTCAACGGCATCGAAACCTTCGTCTTCGCCATCAAAGGATAAGGAGTCCTTCGCTCCGGAAACCGGTCCGGTCGGTCGAACCTATCGAAATATTTGGTAATTTAGCGCCGGAGAGCGTTATGCGAACGACCACAGCCGTTCCCGAACGTACCACCAGAGCAAAGAGACATAAAACCACATCCCGATGAAAAAACTTCTTATCCTGATGCTGGCGGCCGCATCGGTATGCTGCAAGCCCAAAGAAATCGACCTGACAGGAACATGGACCCAACCCGTACCGGGCCAAGCGGGCGGATGGTCGCAGGGTATGCAGCTCAATGCGGACGGTACGGCAAGTTCGGTAAATATGTACACCTTGGTCCTCGAAAGCTGGAAACGCGAGGGAGACAAACTCATCCTGACCGGGAAAAGCGTCGGCAACGGCATCAACATCGCTTTCACCGATACCCTGACCATCGACCGGAAAAGCACGGACGACTCGCTTTTCCTCCGACAGGAAACGAATGTCCAGGCTTTCGGCAGACTGCGCCGATAAATCCGCAGACCGACACGGACGAACATGAACGCTGTCCGGCTGAGCCGGACAGATGTATTTTGCATACACCGTTTACGACCGTTTGCCACTCATCCGGACAACATTCAATCAATCCGTCGGCCATGACGGAATCCGACATCTTTCCAATACGGACAACTTCCTCCCACGCTGATAAGGACAGCTTAAAACAGGCTTTATAACCCTCGTCCCGTCCCGAGACCAGACAGGCGGCCCGCGGGCCGCCTGTACTTTCATGTCCAAATCTCCGTTCCACGCCCATCCGGGCGAAGCACCGGCCGACAGGTCAGCGGCTGCCGCCCCAGAGCCAGCCGATACGGAAACCGCCGCTCACCAGCAATCCCCGGTAAGCAAACGTGAAAGGATTGGTTCCGTCGAAGGCGAAACGGTGCCGGCTGTCGTAAAAACTGTAGGCATAGCCCACACCGACATACGCATCGAAGAACAGGTTGCGGGTCAGGGCGAAATGTTTACCGATATTGAAATTGAATCCCGGCTTATAGTAATCGGCCCGTATGACGCCCGCCTCGCGTTTCAGGTAAGACGACCCCTCCTCCTCGAAAGAGACATACGTATATCCGTCATACCATACGCCGTAATAGTTGAATACGACGCCTGCACTGAAGTACCAGCCGTTGGGCCGGAAGAACGTTTTGAAGGCTACTCCGAAACCGCCTCCCTCCATTCGCTGGAAACGGTTCTTGGCAGCCTCGATGCTCTCCCAGCCGTAATGTGTCTCCTCCGGCATCGGGTCGTACCACCCCTTATACCGCCCTATCAATTCGAACTGAAGCCACTGGCCCGGCTGCCGGAGTTCGAATTCGAAATCGGCCTTCAATCCGGAATTTATCAGGTAAAAGGGCCTGAGGGCCACCGTATAACGCCGGCCGTCTTGTTCGACAGGCATCCAGTCGATAAGCCCCGAACCGCGGCTACGGTCGAGATAGTAGGCCTTGCCTGCAACGCTGCCCGTCTGGGCAGAAAGTGCGGCAGGCAGCGACGCAGCCAACAGGAGCGTCAGCAAAATAAGGTTAGCAGTTTTCTTCATGGTCAAAGCGTTCTCAAATCTATTTTACTTACAAACGACAGATTCTCCTCCGTATAATCGAACTGATAAAGTCCGTCCGCCCCTATCAGTATCAACAGTCCGCCGCGGGGTATGACATCGTAGGCATCTATGCTACCCACTTCCGGTAAATTGGTCAGGTCGTCCACCCACACCGGATAACCCGGTTCCGCAAGGTCGTATACCTTCAGTCCTCCCTTGCAGCAGACGAACAGCCTGCCGGCAGCGGCATCCACCCCGAGCCCCTTGGGAGAACGTATCTTTTCGTCGGCCGATACGAGGAAAGGGTGTTTCGGGTCGGCGATGTCATAGACCTGCAGCGCATCGGTTCCCCTCCAGCAGGAGGCATTGTCGGAATTCAGGGTAACGTAAGCATAACCGCCATCGGCCACAACGGGGTCGCAACTGGTAAAGTGTCGGGTAACCGAAAGTTCACTCGGATAGTGGGGACGCGAAATATCGTAGATATGCATGGCGCTCCGCGACCCGATAAAAAGCATGTCATCATAACAAAAGATGGTCTCGATATCGAAACCGAGCTCCACATCCTTGAAGGGCATCGCACCCGGATGCGCCGGATTGGTGATATCGACGACCTTCAGCGTCGTATGGTCCACCGTATAAAGGCAGTCGCCGACTATCGTGAAACGGGCCATGGAACCGCCCTGCCCTTCGCCACCTCCGCCCTGCGACGGCATACCGCCGTCGGCACTGCTGCTGCACGCCGCGGCCGCCAGGGCCAGTGTCGCACAAACCGCAACTGAAACAAATATCCTTTTCATATCGCGCTCACGCTTTAGTTGTCCGCCTTGTCCCATCGTACGAGTATGTAACCGTCGGGGCGGTTGTACGGATAGTCGTACTGCCGTCCGTCGGGAGAGACGGAATGTTCCGGAAAATAGTCGCGGATGCGTTCCGTGACGCTCCGGGACACCATATCGAATGCGACGAAATCCACCGCATTGTCCACATAGATGATATTCCCCTTCACGGCCATGTCTATACAGCCGGGCGCCACGATGAAACCCGTCCGGCGGGGATTGTACGGGTCGCTGTTGTCGATAACATGCACGCCCCGGTACTTTTCATTCACGAAAATACGGTCGCCGTACACATAAATCTTGCCGGGGTCCGACATGCCGCGTTCTCCATCGAGATATTTCACGGAACCCTCCAGTTCCGCCCGCGTCATATAGACGGGTACATAATTCTCCGACCGTTCCGGCCCATAGGCGGTATCCCCCTTGGAGAAGAGGAATATGACCGCACAGGCCAAGCAAACGGTCGCCAAAGTCACTCTTTTCATCACAAGCATAGTTTTAAGTTACAGGAACAGGCCATCTCCGCATCGCCTTCCTACTTTAAAGATACATCAGCCAGCCGTTTTGTTGCACAGGATTGAAATTTTTTTCACGGAGACAAAAAAAATCCCGCAGCAAACAACTGCGGGACAATGGAGACACGACAACGCTCCCCTGCGCAAATCGCATTTTACTGAAGGCCCTTTATCACTTCCAGCAGTTCGGCTTCCGAACCGGGAGTATAGCCCGTATGGTTGTAGACAATCTTTCCCTCCCCATCCAGAACGAAAACATGCGGTACCATGTTCACGTTCATCGCACGCTTGAAATCCTGATTCTTGTCGTAGAGGACGATGAAGTCGCTCCAGCCGTTGCCGCTGGCGAGCGCTTTTGCCTTGGCAGCGGAACGCGTATCGTCTATCGAAACGGCAACCACCTGAAAATCGGCTTCGTCAAGCCAGTCCATCAGCTGGTCGTTGATGGTATTGAGCTCCATAAGGCAGGGCTTGCAGGTCGTGGACCAGAACGACAGGATAGTCGGCTTGCCGTTCACGAGCGAAGAGGTGTTGATGACATCTCCCTGGTGGTTCTCTATCTTCACATCGGGCATCTGAGCCAGAGCGGCGCCCGCGAGCAACGCAGCGGCTACCGTTACAAAAAGTTTTTTCATAATAAAATATTGTTAATCAAATGTTAAAGTCACCTAACCGGACCTGCGTCCAACCTGTTTTGTAAGTCAAAAATAGAAAGAAAATTGCTCCTAAACAAATATTTTACTATTATTGTGACCTCATTCGCACGCTACCGGAACGTACTATGCGTCTTACCGATAACGCACGAATACCCTTTAAAATTGTGAAACGGACTGCATGACAGCGCACTTTAAAATTAATTCATACACCATCCTCATGAAGAAATTCTTTAAAACCGTCCTCTTGACCGCTATGTCGCTCCTGATGGGTTCGACACTGGCGCATTCGCAGGACGTACAATGGAAGTACAGGGTCAACGACCTGGGCAACAACACATTCGAAATCGTGTTCGATGCCGCTATCGAAGACACATGGCACATGTATGACTTGGGGCCGTACGATGCCATGGGCCCGAACCCCACGATGATAACATTCGAAGGTACGGAGGGGGCACGGCTCGAAGGCGAAGCATACGAGCTGACGGAACCCATCGTCGTATATGACGAAGTCTTCGGCATGGAGATAGGCTACTACGAACACGCCGCCACCATCGCACAGAAGGTCGTTCTTACCGCTCCCTCGGCAAGCCTCAAGGGATACGTCGAATGGATGGTGTGCAACGACGTGGGCTGCACGCCGATGCAGTATTGGGATTTCGAGATAGACCTCACGTCCTCTTCGGGGACGGCGGTCGCCGCAGAGACTACGGCCGCCGGGGGCGGTTCGCTTTGGGGCATGATACTGGAGGCCATCCTGTGGGGCTTCGCCGCACTCCTTACCCCGTGCGTCTTCCCCATGGTGCCGATGACCGTTTCCTTCTTCCTGAAAGGTTCCGAAAACAAGGCACGCGGCCGGTTCCGGGCCGGAATGTACGGATTGTTCATCATCCTGCTCTACACGCTTCCCATCGCTGCGCTCATCATTATCACGCGCTGGCTGGGCGGCGATGCCGTGACGGCCGACATATTCAATTGGCTCGCTACGCACTGGCTGCCGAATATCATCTTCTTCATCGTATTCATGATATTCGCCGCTTCGTTTTTCGGCGCATTCGACATCACGATGCCCAGCAAACTCGTGAACAAGACCGACACCAAATCCGACAAGGGCGGTCTCGGCGGCATCTTCTTCATGGCGCTCACCCTCGTGCTGGTCTCTTTCTCCTGCACGGGCCCCATCGTCGGCAATGTCCTTATCAACTCCATATCGGGCGGTAACTTCTGGCAGCCCATCATCACGATGTTCGCCTTCTCGGTAGCTTTCGCCCTGCCGTTCACCGTCCTGGCGCTCTTCCCCTCGCTGCTCAACAAACTGCCCAAGAGCGGCGGCTGGCTCAACTCGGTGAAGGTGGTACTCGGCTTCGTCGAGCTCGCCCTCGGTCTCAAGTTCCTCAGCGTAGCCGACCAGACCTACCACTGGGGCATCCTCGACCGTGAAATCTACCTCGCCCTGTGGATAGCGATATTCACCCTGCTGGGACTCTACCTGATAGGCAAGCTCAAATTCAAACACGACAGCGAACTGAAGTACATTTCGGTCGGCAGGCTCGTACTCGCCATCATCGTATTCGCATTCGTCGCCTATATGCTACCCGGCATGTGGGGTGCACCGCTCAAGGGACTCTCCGGATATATGCCGCCCATCCAGTCGCAGGACTTCGTGCTCGGTGCCTATACCGGCCCGACCACCAGCCAGGCCTATACCGGTACCTCGACGATGACCTCCTCCGGCGATACCAAGAAATACGCCGATTTCCTCGCGCCGCTGCCCTACGGCATCGACGGCTACTACCACTACGGACAGGCCATGGAGGCCGCCGTCAAAGCCGACAAACCGCTCTTCATCGACTTCACCGGCCACGGCTGCGTGAACTGCCGCGAAATGGAACAGCGGGTATGGTCGGACCCGACGGTACAGGAGCTGCTCCGCAACGAATTCGTCGTGGTATCGCTCTACGGCGACGATAAGAAGAATGTCCCGGAAGAAGACTGGGTGACGCTGCCGAACGGCAAAGTATTGAAAGGACTCGGCCGGATAAACTCCAACTTCATGGCCGAAACATACGGCGTGAATGCCCAGCCCGCCTACATCATCGTAGACCATACGGGCAAACCGCTGCTGCCGGTCAGAGGATACAACCTCAACATCGAGGAGTATATCACATTCCTCAAGACCGGTCTGGCCGAATACCAAAAAGCCCGGCAGTAAATTCATCCGCAACCGTATAGCATACCGCCGGGGAGCTCCCCGGCGGTATTTTTTATGCTGCTTCCGCTGCCGCCCGGGGCAAATCCGAGGCATCGGCCGTCGTACGGGACAACGGCCGGCAAACCGGAAACGGGCCAAATGCGGCAGGAGGATACAAGAATCGGGAGCGGAGAGTGGAAAAAGCCGTTCCCGACTTCAAAATTCCGCCCAAAATCATTAACTTGGCAGAGTAATATCATGTACTTGCCGATGCTTCCGCTGAACATACTCGACATAACGCTGCCGCTGACAGACCCGATACTGAAATTCTTCGTCATCCTGACGATAATCCTGCTCGCACCGCTGCTCCTGAACAAAATCAGCATACCGCCCATCCTCGGACTGATAATCGCCGGTGCAGTCATAGGCCCTTACGGCATCAACCTTATGGAACGCGACAGCAGCATCATCCTCTCCGGTACGGCCGGTCTGCTCTACATCATGTTCCTCGCGGGCCTCGAAATAGACCTCGGCGACTTCCGCCGCAACAGTTCCAAAAGTCTGTTGTTCGGCATGTACACCTTTCTGATACCCATGGTTCTGGGTATCGTCGCGGGCCTTTACGGACTCAATTTCTCGACGGAATCGTCGGTACTGCTCGCGAGCATGTTCGCATCGCATACGCTCATCGCCTACCCCATCATCAGCAAATACGGTATCACGAAGAACAGGGCAGTCACGGTAGCCGTCGGAGGCACCATCATCACCGACACGCTTTCGCTTCTCGTACTGGCCATCATCGTGGGAATGGCCACGGGCGAGGTAGACCCCCACTTTTGGGCCCAGCTCGGCGTCTCCATCCTCCTGTTCGGCTGCATCGTCATCTTCCTGTTCCCGGTCATAACACGATGGTTCTTCAAACGGGTGAAAGAGAGCGTTTCGCAATACATCTTCGTTCTGGCTCTCGTCTTCCTCGGCGCGGTGCTCGCCGAACTGGCCGGTATCGAAGGCATCATCGGGGCCTTTCTCACGGGTCTGTCGCTCAACAAACTGATACCCTCCACATCGTCGCTGATGAATCGCATCGAGTTCGTCGGAAACGCCATCTTCATCCCGTTTTTTCTGATAAGCGTCGGCATGCTCGTCGATTACCGCGCCTTTTTCCGCGATTTCGAAACCATCAAGGTGGCGGCCGTCATGACCGGCGTCGCCATCCTCGCCAAATACCTCGCCGCGCTCTTCACCCAGAAATCGTTCAAATACTCCGCAGACGAGAGGCGCGTCATCTTCGGCCTGAGCAATGCACAGGCGGCCGCCACTCTCGCCGCCGTGACGGTGGGCTACAACGTCATCATCGGCGAAACGGCCGCAGGCGAGCCCATCCGGCTGCTGAACGACAGCGTACTCAACGGCACCATCGTGATGATTCTCGTCACCTGCACCATCGCCTCTTTCGCAGCGCAGCGCGGAGCACGCAACATCTCCCTCAGCGAATCCATCTCCGACAACAAGAAAGAGGGCCGGTTCCGGGAAAACATCCTGATACCGTTGAAAGATTCGGAAAATACGGACGAACTCATCAACCTCAGTGTCCTGATAAAGAGGAAAGACAACCGGACAGGCGTCTATGCGCTGAACGTCATCAACAACCAGGAGTCGGACCCCAGTGCCGACGGAAAGTCGCACAAAATTCTTGAGAAGGCACAACAGACGGCGGCTTCGGCAGACATACAGCTCAACACCCTGCTCCGGTACGATGTCAACGTACCGAATGCAATCATGAGCGTCATCAAGGAGAACAAGGTAACCGACCTCGTCCTGGGGTTGCACGAAAAGAAGGAGTTCTCGGAATCGTTCCTCGGGCATACCACCGAACGGATTCTGGGCAGCAGCAACGTCACCACCTACATCTACCGGCCGGTACAGCCCGTGGCCACGGTCAAACGCAACCTCGTCGTCATCCCGGAGAACGCCGAAGAGGAGCTCGGATTCCCGTTATGGGTCATCAAGATGTGGAACCTTGCGCAGAACACGGGCAGCAAGCTGCTCTTTTACGGGACGAAAAAGACGCTCGACATCCTGCGCGACGTACACAAGGACAATCCCATCGAAGCCGAGTTCCGCCTTTTCGACGACTGGGACGACTTTCTCATCATCACGAGGGATATGCAGCCCGACGACGGACTCATCATCGTGATGAGCCACAAGGGGCTTCCTTCGTTTCAGACCGGCATGAAAAAGATACCCAACTACATGGCGAAATACTTCTCGGACTACAATTTCATTCTCATATACCCGATACATACCATCGCGGAAGAGAGCGAGAACAGAGACCTGCTCAACGCATCGCTGTTACCGAACTTCAACAAATTCGAAGGTATCGGCAAGAGCATCTCCAAAGCGCTCAAAGCCAAATGACAGCCGGGACCGCCGCGGTCCGAACGAACGAGCATTCCCGCAAGCGGATACAAGAGAGCCGGAACGGACCTCACACATCGCTGCCGACCTCGTATCGGTGCATTGCCCGGTATGTCTTGGGCACCACTCCTTCGTGTCTCTTGAAAAACTGCGAAAAGAAAGACGGATTCGGGAAATTGAGTTCTTCGGAGATTTGAAGTACCGACATGTCGGTAGAGGCCAACAAGATACGTGCATTGACCATCACATGGTTGTTGATGGACTCCGTAGCGGTCATTCCCGTCAGCTCTTTGCAGATGGCCGACAAATAACGCGGAGTGATGCAAAGCCTGTCGGCATAGAACTCCACGCTGCGGTGCTGCGCATAGTTCGCGGTCAGCAGCCGGACGAACTCCGCATAATATTTGCTTTTCCGCGAGAACGGCTGCTGCTCGATGACATTCCCCTTTCGGTAGATGCCGATAACCTCATAGACCACCGCCGAGGCGAGCAGACGCGATATGTCCATGCCGCACGGATGCTCTTTCCGGGCCGCATGCTCTTCCAGCAGACGGCACATCTTCAACAACCATCCGCACTCCTGCTCACCGAGGGAGATACACGGGTTATCCCGGACGAACAGGTAGAGCGGTGTCCCCAGCGGGATGTTGAAACTCATTAGGAACTGCGGCGTACACACGCACGCGTACCCTTTGAAATCCTCGCTCTTGCGGATTGCATACAATATCGTGCGGGGCAGGACCGAACACATGTCGCCCTTGCGCAGCCGGTAACTCTGGGAGCCTATCACGACATCGGCACTCCCTTCCAGACAGATACACAGCCCGGCCGCATTCACGATATGCGGAATATTCTCCATACAGAAAATATCGTTCTCGTTCCCCCTTATGAAAAAACTGTCGAAAAAGAGACGGCCCTCCTCATCGAAATTGATTTCGCTAAAAACCTTATCTCCGCCATCCCGGAATGATATGTTCCTATATGTGCCATTCATGTTCCAAATATAGACATATTCCCGCCAAAAAGAATTATATCGAAACCCATATTTCCTTTTCAGAACATTTTCAACACCGGACAGAATATAGAACCGTATCACACCGCATGTACTTTAGCGGGAAATTTATCAAGCGGACAGAAGATGAAAGATGTGAAACAATGCACCGTCCTGCTGCTGATGCTGCCGGTTCTGCTGACCGGATGCAGGCACGGAAGCCTCCCCAAAGAGGTTGTCAGAACCGTCAAACTGACCGAAGCGACCGGATGCGAAGGGGAAAGAAGCATCAGTTTTCCGGGCAAACTGAAGGCATCGTCCGAGGCGAACCTCGCTTTCCGTATCAGCGGGCCGATTGCGGAGATTCCCGTCACCGTCGGACAGCAGATACGCAAAGGAGAAACGGTCGCCCGGATGGATTCGCGCGACTATGCCCTGCAACTGGCGGCTACCGAAGCGGAATACAAACAGGTAAAGGCCGAAGCCGAACGCGTCATCCGGCTCTACGAAAAACAGAGCGTATCGGAAAACGACTACGACAAGGCCGTATCAGGCCTCCAGCAGATAACGGCGAAGTATAATGCGCACCGCAATGCCCTCGCCGACACGCGCCTCACGGCACCGTTCGACGGTTACGTACAGAAAATCCACTACGATGCCGGGGAGACCGTCGCGGCCGGCATGCCCGTGGTGTCGTTGATTAGCTCCTCCGCGCCGGAGGTCGAGATAAACATTCCGGCCAGTGAATTCATCCGCAGCGACGAGTTCGAAACCTACCGCTGCAGTTCGGAAATATATCCCGACCGGGAGTTCCCGCTAGAGCTCGTCTCCATCAGCCGGAAAGCGAACCTGAACCAGCTCTACACCGCGAGACTCCGTTTCCTGCCGACCGGGCCCGACACGCCGCTGACTCCGGGTATGTCGGTCATGGTGACCATCGGGCTCAGGAGCGGCACGACGGGAGCGGTGAAAATTCCGCTGTCGGCCATGTTGGAGCACGACGGCACACCGGCCGTGTGGGTCTACAACCCCGCAGACAGCACCGTGGCACTCCGTAAGATAAGACCGTCGGCCATATCGCGGGACGGCATACTGACAGTAACCGGGGGACTGCACGCCGGGGAACAGGTGGTGAGTGCCGGAGTACACGCCCTAAAAGAGAACGACAAGGTCAAGCCGTTGCCGGCCGCAACCTCAACGAACGTGGGAGGTCTGCTATGAAAGATTTAGGAAACTGGGCACTCGACAACAGGAAGCTGATATACTTCCTCGTCGCCGTACTGACGATAGGCGGCGTCTTCGCCTATTACGACATGAGCAAGCTCGAAGACCCCGAAATCAAGGTGAAACAGGCCGCCGTGGTCACGGTCTATCCGGGAGCCTCCGCCCATCAGGTGGAACTCGAAGTGACGGATGTGCTGGAGAAGAGCATTCGGTCGATGAAGGACATCGGCGAAGTGACGAGCCGCTCGATGAACGACATGTCCCTGATAAACGTATCGCTCTCCACACTCGTCACGAACGAAGAGACGGAACAGTGCTGGGACATTCTCCGCCGCAAAGTGGCCGACGTACAGGCGGAGCTGCCCGAAGGAGCCTCCGTATCCGTGGTAATGGACGATTTCGGCGACGTATTCGGCATGTTCTACGCCATGACCTTCGACGGCTATACCGACGCAGAGGCCGCACGGTACGCCGAACTCGTGAAAAAGGAGGTGATGAAAATCGAAGGCATCTCGAAGGTGAACATCTACGGCCAGCGGCCGGAGTGCATTTACATAGAGCTCTACGAAGACAAACTCGCCAACCTCGGGGTACATCCGGCAGAGGTCCTCGCCACCCTGAACGGACAGAACAAAACCGTGTACTCCGGATACTACGAAAGCGGCGGTTCCCGGCTGCGCGTAACCGTGAACGACCGTTACCGCACAACGGAGGACATCGGCAGCCTGCTGCTGCAGGGACATGAGGACGACCAGCTGCGGCTCCGCGACATCGCCTCCGTTACCGAAGGGTACGAAAATCCTGTCCGCAACGAGCTGCGGTACGACGGCCGGAGGGCACTGGGCATCTCCATCTCCGCGCTGAGTGGTACGGATATCACCAAAATAGGACGCCAGGTCGAACGGACGCTGGAACGGCTCGAAAACGAACGCATGCCGGCCGGTATGGAGATACACGAAGTATTCTTCCAGCCGGAAAAGGTAGAGGCGGCACTCGATTCGTTCCTGATAAACCTCGTCGAATCCGTCCTCATCGTGGTCGTACTCCTCATGTTCGCCATGGGATTCCGCAGCGGTGTCATCCTCGGGTTCAACCTGCTCGTCACGGTACTCGGCTCGCTGATGATACTGAACGTCTTCGACGGCTCGCTGCAGCGCGTGTCGCTGGCATCGTTCGTACTCGCCATGGGAATGCTGGTGGACAATGCCATCGTGATACTGGACGGCATTCAGGTGGATATGCAGCGCGGCATCGAACGCCGCACGGCCCTGACCGGCATCGGCCGGAAAACGGCCATGCCCCTGCTGGGCGCCACCCTCATCGCCATCCTCGCCTTCTTTCCCATCTTCCTGTCGCCCGATACGGCAGGCATCTATGTACGCGACCTGTTCATCGTGCTGGCCGTATCGCTGCTGCTGAGCTGGATACTGGCGCTCACGCTCGTCCCGGTACTCGCCGACAAAAGACTGAAGGTGAAAGGGAACAGGGAAGGAGACCCCTACGGAAACAGTTACTACCGGGCACTGCGCAGCGTACTGAACTGGGTGCTGTCTCACCGCATCGTCTCGCTCTGCGTAGGATTCGGTCTGGTCGCCGTCAGCCTGCTCTGTTTCCGCACCCTGCCGCAGGGTTTCTTTCCGGATATGGATTACGACCAACTTTACATAGAGTATAAACTGCCGGAAGGGACCAACAGCACACAGGTCGGAGAAGACCTGCACGCCATCGAGAACTATCTGCTGGGACGCAGCGAAATCACCCACGTCACGACCTCGATAGGCGGCACGCCCAGCCGGTACAACCTCGTGCGGAGCATCGCCGACCCGTCGCTGGCCTATGGAGAACTGATAGTGGACTACACCTCGCCCGAGGCGCTGACGGCCTCTTTCGACGAAATACAGACGTACCTCAACGCCAACTATCCGGACGCCTACGTGCGGTTGAAACGCTACAACCTGATGTACAAGAAATTCCCGATTGAAGTGGAATTCAGCGGTCCCGACCCGGCCGTCCTGCGCGACCTGACGGCCCAGGCCGCCGCCATCATGGAGGAGAGCCCCTCGCTTCAGATGGTGACAAGCGACTGGGAGCCCAAGGTACCGGTACTCATCGTCGATTACAACCAGCCCGTAGCCCGGAATATCGGCCTCAGCCGGCAGGACATCGGTCTCTCGCTGATGAGCGCGACAGACGGCATCCCGACGGGAACATTCTATGAAGGGACGGAGAGCAAGACCATTTACATGCGCTGCGTGGACCGCGACGGGAATCCCATCGAATCGCTCGAACACACGCCCGTATTCGGACTCATGCCTGCGACCGCGGGTCTCGACCGCCAGACGGTCGGGGGATTGCTGACAGGCACCCTGTCCGAGGAGGAGGTGCTCGCCTCCCTGCTCAGTACCGTTCCCCTCAGCCAGGCGGTCAACGGCGTACACGTGGAGTGGGAAGAACCCGTAGTCATCCGCCGGAACGGGGAACGGGCCATGCGGGCGCAGTGTATCCCCGTACCGGGCGCAGCCGTCGAGAACGCCCGCGCCTCCATAGCGGAACAGATAGCATCCATCGAACTGCCCGAAGGGTACGACATGAAGTGGGAAGGCGAAAAGAGCGCCAGCAACGAATCCATGAAATACCTGTTCAAATACTATCCGCTGGCCGTCATCCTGATGATTGCGATACTCATCGCCCTGTTCAAGGATTACCGGAAACCGGCCATCATCGTCCTGTGTCTGCCGCTGCTCTTCATCGGCGTGATTTTCGGCATGATGCTCTCGGGCAAAACGTTCGGATTCGTGGCCATCGTCGCTACGCTGGGACTGGTCGGCATGCTCATCAAGAACGGCATCGTTCTGATGGATGAAATCACGCTTCAGATAAACGCCGGCAAGGAGCCCGTCGATGCCCTGATGGAGAGTTCGGCGAGCCGTTTCCGTCCCGTCATGCTGGCATCGCTCACGACCATCCTCGGCATGATACCCCTCTTGGGCGACTCGCTGTTCGGCCCGGCGGCGGTCGTCATCATGGGCGGTCTGCTGGTCGGAACACTCATCACGCTGCTCTTCATTCCCGTGCTCTACGCACTGTTCTACCGCATCCGGATAAAATAGTCCACACATTTACCGAACCATGAAACAGATACGAATCATCATCCTCGCCCTGCCGCTTCTCGCCCTGCCGGCACTCGCCGCCGGAGAGGAGGTCTCGCTCGACCGGTGCAGGGAGATGGCACTGGAAAACAACCGCCGGATAGCCATCGCACGCCAGGCCGACGAACAGGCCGCCTACACGGTAAAAGCCACGAAGGCCAACTTCTTTCCCAAATTCTCCGCGGGCGCATACGGTCTCTACGCCTCGTCGGCGAACGATATGAAACTGGCCCTCGGCGACATACGGCTCTTCGACCCAAGTACTCTGGAGGGCATCGTTCCCCCCGCCCTCGAACCGTGGCTCGACCGGCTCTCCCTCCTCCGCCTGCCCGAGCTGTCGCTGAAGCTCGACCTGAACAACTCCTATCTGGCCGGCGTGAGCATCGAACAGCCGGTTTACATGGGGGGCAAGATACACTCCGCCTACCGCATGGCCCGTATCGGCGACGAGCTGGCCGCCCTCAACGTATGCCTGACCGAAGAGGAGGTCATCGTCGAAACCGACCGGGCATACTGGACCTACGTCCAAACGCTCGAACTCCGCAAATCCGCCGGCGCCTACAAGGCGGTAGTGGAGGAGTTTCTGCGGACGGTGAGCAATGCCGTGGAGGCCGGCATGAAGTCGCGCAACGACCTGATGAAGGTACAGGTACAGCTCAACCGGGCGGAACTGCAGTTACAGCGGGCCGACAACGGTGTCCGGCTCTCCCGGATGAATCTCTGTCAGATGGTCGGACTGCCGCTCGACAGCGACATCGTTCCGTCCGAATCGTTCGGCGACGAAACCGCCCCGGCCGCAGCTGGAACCGACATCACGGCCCGGCCCGAATACACCATGCTGTGCAAGCAGGTCGAGCTGAAACGACAGGAGCAGCGTTTCATCCAAAGCGACTTTCTGCCGTCGGTAGGAGTTCGGGGAGGCTATAACTACACGTACGGCATGAAAATCAACGGCCGGCCGCTCTTCGACAACGGCGGATTCTCGGCCATGATAGCGGTTTCGATTCCCCTGTTCCACTGGGGCGAGGGCATGAACAAGGTCCGCGCGGCCAAAGCGGAAACGGCGATGGCCGAACTGCAGCGCGACGAAATGGCGGAGAAGATGGAGCTCGAAGCCCAACAGGCGCTCAACGCCGTGAACGAATACATCCTCGAAGTCAGGCTGACCGAATCCGCCCTTTCGCAGGCGGAGGAAAACATGCAAACGAGCGGCAACTTCTACGAGGCGGGCATGGAACCCATCTCCGACTACCTCGAAGCCCAAGCGATATGGCAAAACGCCTCGGCAGAATACATAGCGGCCCGGGCGAAACTCGCCATCAGCCGGTCGGAGTACATGAAAGCCGCGGGACTGCTGTAAACGGGCTCCGCAAAACGGAAAATGCGCGGGGAGACGCAGGCTGCGTCTCTCCGCGCATACAATCTCTCTATCCTGCCGGAGATTCCGGGAGGATACGGTACCGGTACGGATAATTTCGCTACCTTTGCGGACGGAAAATCGCACACCGACGCGACCCTGTACCCGAACGACAACGGCCAAGCCATGAAGAGAAAAGACCTCATCGTCATCGTCTGCGCCCTCGCGCTGCTCTCCCCCTTCTTCCTGTTCCCTTCCGTGTACGAATTCTACAAAGAGTTCAACGCACAGCATGGAATGGTGATGAGTTTCATCAAATTCGCCCTGCTCTCCACTTTCGGCGAATGCATCGGACTCCGGATAACCCACGGGGTTTACAACCGCCCCGGTTTCGGCATTGCACCACGTGCGCTGGTGTGGGGCATTCTCGGTATGGGCATCAGCATGGCCATGACGATATTCGCCTCGGGAGTCCCGGTCTTCCTCGCCTCGCTCGGCATGGAAAACGCCCCGGCAGCGATGGCCCTGCCGCTGTCGTGGCAAAAAGTGTTCGTCGCATGTTGCATATCGGTGGCCATGAACACCATCTTCGCTCCCGTATTCATGACGCTCCACAAGGTGACCGACACCCACATACTCGCTACGGGCGGAACGCTCCGCGGTTTCTTCACCCCGCTGCACATGGGCGACACGCTCGCCGGACTCGACTGGCACCGACAGTGGAACTTCGTTTTCAAGAAAACAATACCGCTTTTCTGGTACCCGGCCCACACGGTAACGTTCCTGCTGCCGGGCGACGCAAGGGTACTGTTCGCCGCGCTGCTGGGAGTGATACTCGGCATCCTGCTGGCCGTGGCCGCCCACCGGAAGTGAGCAACGCCGCCGGTTTGGAGATTGGTGAAAATAGCCTATCTTTGCACCGTCTTTTACACGCCCTTTCATGCGCCGGCCGTGCAGAGACAACGGGGTGTAGCGCAGTCCGGTTAGCGCACCTGCTTTGGGAGCAGGGGGTCGTGGGTTCGAATCCCGCTACCCCGACAAGCCTAAGAAACTGGCAATTACAGTTTTTTAGGCTTTTTCATTTGCGTTTCCCCTATCCTTTTTATCGCCACACATTAGGTAATGAATAGTCAAAACAGGTAAATTTGAGGCAAATCTTATGCAAGATTCAAGCAACAAGCGCGGTCGAACTACTCCTTGACAAAAGATACACAGCGTGACAAAACATACCCACCCAAAGGGAGGGTCAGTCACCGAGACAACTTGCTTGTCCAATAATCGCAGCACCTTGCAGACAGCAGGGAGCGCTATTCTCCGGTTATCTCAATCAGATTATTTTCCGGCCCGAGAATACAACTCTCGTAATAACCGTCTCCCGTCGTCCTCGGTCCGCTAAGTACCTCGTAACCGTCGCTGCCGAGCCGACAGGTCAGTTCGTCCACCGCCTCCCTGCTGCCCACCCCCATCGCAATATGGGCAAGACCGCAACGCGGCGACGGCCCCACATCGTCCGAAAGACCGGGGCAGGTCATTATCTCCAACCGCGAACCGTCGCCGAAAACGAGAAAATACGACCTGAAACCCGTACGGACATTATGGTACACGGCACCTGCCGAAGCCCCGAAATAGTGTACGAAAAAATCCCTGACACACTCGATGTCATGTGCATAAATGGCAACGTGGTCTATTCTCATACTTCCTGTTACACATTGACGGACCACATGCGGCCCGGGGACCGCGGTCTGTCCGATACTCCGTCGTCCTGTACCCGGCTGGAACGGATGCCTCGACAACTATTTACCGCAATCGACCGCTATCTTGATTACACCGTCTGCCCTCTCCTCGAAAAGACGGTATGCCTCTCCGATACGGCTCAACGGGAAGCGATGGGTAATGAGCGGCGTTGTGTCGATTCTACCCTCCTCGAGAAGACGGAGAATCTCGGCACAGTCGCAGCCATCCACCCCTCCCGTCTTGAAGGTCAGGTTTTTTCCGTACATTTCCGGCAAAGGCAGCAACTGCAGTCTGTCATAAAGCGCGACAACCGTGACGACGGCATTGGGACGTGCACACTCCCACGCCAACCGGAACGTATCGGTTCCTCCAGCCACTTCCAGCACCGCATCGGCCCCTCCATGGTCGCTGTGGCGAAGCACGAAATCCCGGCACTCTTCCGAGCCGGTCACCAGCACGCCGGGATAATGCTCCTTCACGAAACGGGCTCTTTCCGGCGAATTTTCGCAGACGATGACACGCTTCGGCCTCTTCAGCATCACGCAGAGCAAGGTGCACAGCCCCGTAGGCCCCGCCCCGATGACCAGTACCGTATCCTCCTCCGTTATCTCCGAAATACGGGCAGCCCAGAATCCGGTAGCAAGCAGGTCTCCCACGAACAGGGCCTGTTCGTCGCTCACCGTATCGGGAATACGGTTCAGACCCCGGTCGGCATAAGGGACCCGGACATACTCCGCCTGACCGCCGTCGATACGGCATCCCAACGCCCAGCCCCCCTCCGGGTCGGTGCAATTGTTCACATAGCCGCGGCGGCAGAAGAAACACTCGCCGCAAAAGGTCTCGACGTTCACCGTCACCCTGTCACCGACCTTCACCGAGGCAACCTCCGCCCCCACCTGCTCCACCACTCCCACCATCTCGTGTCCGACGGTGATGCCCGGCACCGCACGGGGCACGCTGCCGTGCTTGATATGCAGGTCGCTCGTACAAATACTGCACAGCGTCACGCGTACGACCGCATCGCGCGGCCCCGTCAGTTCCGGTACCGGCTTATCCGACAGTCCGAATTTCCCGTGTTCGATATAAGTGTATGCCCGCATGGCGAAAAATCCTTTCGACAAATTTAGCCATTTTCCGCACACGCAGAACATCCAGGACATGCCATCGGCACCGAATCACTCCCCTTTCCAAAGGGATGCCCGCTCCCGCCGCAATGTACCGCCGGAAAATATTTTCAGCACCGGATGCAACAAAACGCCCCCCTTCCGCATCCTATTAACAAAGGGGAGCGCCGAAGAGGCCTGCCCGAAACCGCCACAATGGAAAAGTCATGAAAACACGCCTTTTATCCGGACTGCTTTCGCTGCTCGGATTCTCCGGAATCGCCGCATCGTGCAACAACGAAGAGTACCAATCCGCCGGCGAATACGGCACGCCGTACGCCCGCTTCACTTTCAAAGGGACCGTCACCGATGCCGAGGCCCACTCGCCGCAGGAAGGCATCCGGGTAATCTCCCGCAGCGCAGAGGCACCGGAGCTGACCGATACGGTCTATACAGACCGGGCCGGCGCATACCTCATGGAGTTCGAACACATCTTCCCGAACGTAGAGAAGGTCGAACTCCGGGCCGACGCACAGGAGAGGGAGAACGGCATTCTGTTCGAGGAAGCCCGTCACACCATCATCATAACGGAGGAGGATTACACCGGTCGGGGGGAAGGCAGTTCATGGAACCACGGCACCGTCACGAAGAGCGTGGATTTCGCTCTGGAGCGCAAAAAATGAAAACGACGTACCGATAATTCCGGTCGGAGCTCCCGTCCGCGCAATCATTTAATCGACAATTATTAATTTTGCCGAAAGATTCGACAGGAACGTACACGCTCCCCCTTTACGAACCGCACACATACGACATGAAAAACGTTTTCCGTTTACAATCATCGCTATTGACCGTTCTGGTGGCGGCGGTACTGCTTGCGGGCGGATGTTCGGCCGCAGCGGACGCCCCGTCGGAAAACGGCGGCGCCAGGCCGCCTGAGGAGGGAAAGCACCATCCGCTGAACATCTCGCTCGACGGGAAGGTCGGCTGGATAAACGAATCGGGCAACGTCGTCCCGATATACGGCATCAAGGTCACCATGATAGACGGCGAAGGGATACGCACGGACTCCACGCACACCAACTACAACGGCCGGTTCCTGATAGAACACGCCGCCGTGGCGGTCGGAAATTCCTGGGAGGCCCGGCATATCTATGTCGAGATAATGGACGACAGAAGCCCGGAAGACAAACTCGGGAAGCCTACCTACAAATACCGGCGCATCCTGAAAGAGATAAACTCCGCCCCAAACAACGAAGCCTTCCTCACCATGGACGACATCATCGTGGAGAGGATAGACAGCGAATAATGCCGGAGAGAGGATGAAGAACGGCTTGGGAGTGCGCAGACGGCTCGCACTCGACATATTCTCCAGTATAGAGGACAAACGCATCGCGGCTCACGAACTGCGTACCATCATGTGGGAGGCTACCCTCCGCTGCAACCTCGCGTGCCGTCACTGCGGAAGCGACTGCCGCAGCGAGGCCGCCGTACCCGACATGCCCGCCGCCGATTTTCTCCGGACAATCGATACGATAACCCCACATGTCGTTCCGAATCGGGTTCTCATCGTCATTACGGGCGGAGAGGCCCTGATGCGGCGCGACATCGAAGAGGTCGGACGGGCCCTTTACGACCGGGGGTATCCGTGGGGCATCGTCACGAACGGAATGCTGCTCGACGAACGCCGCCTGGAGTCGCTGCTTCGTGCCGGCCTGCATACGGCTACCGTCAGCCTCGACGGTTTCGCCGAAACTCATAACCGCATACGGCGGAACGAACGCAGCTACGAACGCGCGCTCGGCGCCCTCCGGCTGCTCGCCCGTCAGCCGGACATCCTCTACGATGCCGTGACCTGCGCCAATGCAGACACCCTCGCCACCCTGCCCCGATTCCGGGATTTCCTGATAGCCGAAGGGGTGAAACGCTGGCGCATCTTCACCATCTTCCCGGTAGGCCGCGGCGCAGACGACCCGAGTCTGCAACTCGATACGGAACAATTCCGCCGTCTGATGGAGTTCATCCGAGATACGCGCCGCGAAGGCCGCATCGCGGTCAATTACGGATGCGAAGGCTTTCTCGGCCGGTACGAAGGCGATGTACGCGACACGTTCTACCACTGCAGCGCCGGCGTATCCATCGCCGGCATCAGGGTAGACGGCGCCATCTCGGGATGCACGAGCATTCGAGCCCGCTACGACCAGGGCAACATTTACCGAGACGATTTCATGGACGTATGGAACAACCGTTTCGCACCATACCGCGACCGCGAATGGATGCGGCACGGTGCGTGCGGGAATTGCCGCGTATTCAAATATTGCCGCGGCAACGGGATGCATCTGCGCGACGAAACGGGACAACTGCTCGTGTGCCATTACAAGAAACTGTTATGACCTATGGAATATAAAGTAGAGAGAGACGGCACGCTGCTGCCGTTTCTGTTGGAACGCATGGAAGGCAGGAGCCGCAGCTCCGTGAAATCATATCTGACGCACGGACAGGTCGCGGTGAACGGATGCCATACCACCCGCCACGACACCCCGCTGACAGCAGGCGACACGGTTACGGTCACAAAACACCGGACAGCCGGAACACTGCATCACCCGATGCTCCGCATCGTGTACGAAGACGAACGGCTGATAGTTGCCGACAAACGGAACGGATTGCTTTCGGTCGGTACTGAAAAAGAGCACCGCAAAACCGCCTTCTACATCCTGAGCGAATATATCAAAAGGAACAATCCCGCGGCCCGGCTCTTTGTGGTGCACCGCCTCGACCGGGAAACTTCCGGTCTGATGATTTATGCCAAAGACCAGCGGACACAGGAAATCCTGCAAAAGAACTGGAAAACCATGGTGCTCGATAGACGCTACGCGGCCGTCGTGGAGGGGCGCCTGCCGCAGACGAAAGGAACCATCGCCACTCTCCTCCGCGAAGACCGCAACCGCAAAGTCTGGGCCTCTTGCAACGGTACGGGAGAGGAGGCCGCCACGGACTATACCGTCCTGCGGGAAGGGCGGAACTACTCCCTCGTGGAACTCTCGCTCCACACGGGCAAGAAGAATCAGATACGGGCCCACATGGAGTGGATGAAAACACCGATAGCCGGCGACAAAAAATACGGCGCACAGACCAACCCGGCCGGACGCGTCTGCCTGCACGCCTACAAACTCTGTTTCATCCACCCGACAACAGGAGAGCGGCTCGATTTTTCCACAGGGATTCCCCGTATCTTCGAAGATACGGTCGTCTGACCTGTTTCCCGGTCAGAAAATGAGAACCGGACGACAAACGTCGAATGATGCGTACGCTTTGCCTGTCCGTATCTTCTTTACCCGTGTCCCGTCCGCTGCATACCCGGCTGGCATCAGCCGGCACCCCCCTGCCCCGTAACGGCGTACCCTCCCGGCAACAGACCAGCATCAAGAAAAACGGACCCAAACTAAAAAAATCTTCCGACGTTTGGATTGCATCCGGATAATTTATTATCTTTGCGTCGCTTTTAAAGCGGGATGTAGCGCAGTCCGGTTAGCGCGCCACGTTCGGGACGTGGAGGTCGAAGGTTCGAATCCTTTCATCCCGACCAAAGAAAGAGAGGTCTTCAAAAAATTGGAAGACCTCTTTTTTCTTATACAGACACCGGCACCCCGCACGGCCCCCCTTCTCCGTACCGAGTATGTCAGTGCCGGTCCAACTAGCCCGTAACACTATGCTCCTTCACATAAAAGCACATTTTTTATTCAATATATATTGTTGCCGATTAATAAATTTGTCGCTATATTTAAAGCGCAAAATTAATCATCGAGACAGTGCGGATTTAGCCCCCCTTATGCCGGTGCCCCCAACCCGACCATAAGAAATCCGTACTGTCTTCTTATTTTTGCATCACAGATGAGTCTACTTGATGTCCAAAGAGTGCACGGACTTGACCGGCTCAACTCTTCGGATAGAGAAGGACAAACGGAAAAGCCAAACGTCGGTCTATACGAACAGAACGGACTTCTCCCCCCTCTGCCCATACCCGGGTCCAACAGGCCACATGACGGTCTGCCAAAATTATAACAACGGAAATATCACACCGAAAACACATTCCACTAAAAGTCGGGACATTGATTTACGCCCCATATTTCAATCACATACTGCCATGTTCTTCTTCCGTGAGCAGACTTTAACCGTGAAGACAAGATAAAGACGAAATACAATATATAACAAAACATAGCAGAACAAAGTCTCTACTTCAAAGAACAAATTCATCCCAAAATCATGGGATGGAGGCCAAACATCGATTATGATATCTTCTGCCTTTCTCAAAGAATCCACAAAGGCCAATCTATAAGTTTATGTCTCTAAAGATACGAAATTACCCATAAAAAACATCCGGACAGAACAGTCTCTGCCCGGATGTCCGCAAACAAGGAAACTCCTTATGGAAGTTATCTACGTTGAATTACCACCCCCAAATGGCATATGCAAAAATCAAAACACACATGAGACCGATAAGGATGCCGTCACGAGTCTCTATCGCAAACGTATTCGTATGCTTCCACCTCGCTTCGCACGTTTCCAGATTAATGGACAAACCCACAACTATCGGCAACAAAAAGAATATACCTATCATGATATATCCACCCAACGGCCACGTCGTCAAAGTCGTCAAAGTCGTCAACAACCGGCTCGACGGAAACAACTTATGTAGAAGTTGCAAAATATCCATACACAGGCAACTGCATATACCGCCAAATCCGATAGCTGTCTGCGTCTTTCTGGCATAAAACGACAATGACACGCATAGACATACAGCCGATAATAAAAATACTTAATCCACATCAATACACTGCATTTACATCACCTTCACCGGCACCCATAAAATTATACATCATGTTTTCCAATGACGCCTCTAACGACAGTTATGTACCCCTACCTAATCTATGATTCCGGAATCAAGTACAGAGGAAACCGATAGCGCCTATCAAGAGCATGAAAATAAACTCCTGATTCATCAAATACATCGCCATCAAGATAGGCATATGACTGAGCCCACATCCATGTTAAGACCTTCTCTGTACACAAATCCCAGATACACCTGCTTCCATCATCGTCTTTACACTCTTCCCTACCTTGATAGACCTGCCTCCGATACGCTCCATTCGTTCTTACCATAAATTCTACCTTATCCAAAGACACTTGTACGAGCTGTGCTTTACGTGTTTTCAAATATAGGTCCGTATCGAACCTACACACAACCGTTACAACAATTCTCAATGTATCCTGTACACAAGATGTACTTATCTCGATTTCAGTATCCCAAGAATCCCTATTTACAATAACGGGTACAGCAACATTTTGTGCCTCAATAATTCCTCCCGCACTTATCATAACGTACAAAAGCAACAAGAATATTTTTTTCATAATCTCTGCAACGAACGGCACTAAAGCAATGAATATCAAACGTAAAAGAAACACAATAAAAAGGACAACGGAAAGCTATGACAACTTTCCGTCTTTTCCTTTCTCAATCAGGGAGCAAATGGACGGTTATTCTAAACGACCATTGCATCGTATAGCGCGGAAAAAGATATTCCCTATCCTTCATCTCAGCATAAGGTTGATGCCACATCCATTCGACTATCGTATTCTCACATAATCGCCAGATGCATCTGTCCGGATACCGTTTTCTGATTTCCGATTCACTATAATAACAGGTTGGCCATCGCCCTTTGCGTTTCCGGCCGTCCATATACCCCTCAATGAATTGCAGGCGCACATCCGTAGGGCGGGGCTGCCGACTGATATCCCGCAAATCATTATCGAAAACGACCGAAACAACTACGCCAACATCGGTCGGCCGTTTGACACAGGAGGTGTGTAACTCAAGTGTCTGGTTCTTAATACCAGTGATAAACATAGGTATCTTCGCATCCGACTGTCCGAAGACACTCATACACGATACTCCAACAATCAATATCAACAAAATCTTTTTCATGCTATTACACTTTTTCATCAATAGCAATATAAATTGTCCATCCCTTTAAGCAGTCTATCTCTCACCTCAGTTTTATTTTACCATATCCTATCTGTTCCAAGAAATCTTTTGCGTCATAGATGCTGGAATTAAATACAAAGGGAAATAATACGTCCTGTCAAAAGGCACTCTTTTCAACTCGTCATATTCATCGTATTCATTTCCGCTCAGGTCATCGTACGACTGATACCACATCCACCTAACAACTTCTCGGGCACACACATCCCAAATACAACGCACAGAGTCTGGCGGCATGTCATAGCGGTCATACTTAAGATATCGCACCTTTCCCGAACTATCTTTGACATTAAGTGCCAAAGAGGAGAACGTAACGCTGCTGAGTTTGACCTGTCGTGTTTGTTCAAAAAATTCGGCATTGAAACGTAACGTGACACCTACCCATACACGAACGGTATCCTTCACACAAGAGGAAACCAACTCCACTCGGTTGTTCCAGTCTCTATGTATAATCACCGGAATATCATCCGGCCGAGAAAAGACACATTGTCCGAATAATCCCAATACAAATACCAGCAATAATTTCCTCATAAGCTCATCTTTAGAACATACCCGTTTAAAATACCGGAAAGCATCATAATCTTTCCGGTTGAACGCATGATTACTTCCGAGGCATCAGGTAGAGCGTGACGACGAATGTCCACCGTTTTGTATTTTCCGTAAAGACATAATCCCGACATTCGATAACTGAATACGGTTGATGCCACATCCATCGGACTATCGTATCCTCACACAGTCGCCAAATACAAAGGTCCGGACGTTTTCTCGTTATTTCGCTTTCACAACGATAAATGACCGGAGACGCTCCTTTTCTTCGTCTGCCCTCCAGATACCCTTCTATGTAGCTTAACTCCACATCTATCGGATGGACCTCCCGGTCAATATCATGCAAATCACTATCAAAAGTCACCCGCACTCCAACCGCTACCTTAGTCGGCCGCCTTACGCATGAAGTCTGCAGCTCCACAATGTGGGTTCGCATGTCGCTGATGAATACAGGCACGCCACCGGATTCCGATTGTCCGAACAGAGGAAAAAACGACAAACAAAAAAACACCGTGTACACTACCTTTTTTATCATACCCTACTCATAGCAATACTAGTGACAGCCATTGTCCCGCAATCTCCGGAGACGGCATGAAAGCCATTAAAAACACCGAGACGCATACCAACAGAACAACACCGAACCGCTTCATGGCCGTATCAAAGTTTTTGTTTCTAAAGATACGAAATTACCCATAAAAAACATCTGGACAGAGACTGTTCTGTCCGGATGCCCGCACGAATATGCAATCAAACATACGAAGCCATTAGGACTTACTCCCGCTTATTATTATCCGGAACCAAAGTCACAAAAAAATAAATATTTACAGTCCTACTCTTATCGAAAAAATAGCGAAAAGCAGTCGGATAGGACTGCGATAACAGCCACGGCTCAAGCTTTTGGGTACAAAAATTCAAGATACGCCGACGTCGACGACCTAGATATCTATCGCTTTGTAGTATACAAATACATTTGCCTTCAGATGAATAATAACTTACGGATGTCAACTGAGCCCATACAGGCTCCATTTCCGTGGCACAATCCTCTATTTCCGAGGCAAAACCTACGCTAACACTTACCCTAATTTTCAATTCATCCTTTACAAACGAGGCCGGAATATCCATCACACTGGTGCCTGCAGGGGCAAAATAGTTATAGGCGAGCGGCGGCATGGTACCTTTGTCCGAATGCTGCGCAAAACCGAAAGAAGAACACAATACTGCGACAAAAAACAATAACAGCTTTCTCATAAACTCCAGAATAATCTGTAAATTAACCGAAATGACAAAAACCGCCGAACGAACGACCGCTACGCCCGGCGGTAATGACTGCCTAAATCCCTCTATTCCTCGACCCGATGATAATCGCGGACAACAGGAGGAGAATAATCATAGTGAGTCAGACGCAACATATCACTATTAATGATACGAACCGTATCAGAAATGCTTTGACGCTTAAATGTTATCAAATCTATAATAGAAGTATCTAATGGGATTAATCGAATCGCATCATCCCCGACACGTTGCCAGATACCTTTATACGACAGACCGCCATACTCACTATAATATTCAAACGTTCCCCGACCATGCAAAATCAAACGAACTGGCTCGCACCAACCTTTAATGTGAGTTTCAAACGTACCTTGAAACGGCTCAGAAGGAGGTTCGGTACCCATGCCCATGCAAATACCGATGCCCATGCACATTGACATGAACGTCAAAAACAATACTTTCATTACCATACTAATTCTTCATGTAAAACATCTTTTATTGCAGTATTCCCCCAATCTCCATATTGCCCAAGATTCACATAAGGGTAAGCACGCAACAACTCATTCCACGTCATATTGACATCTACCGGCACCATACTGACGGATGTATTAAACTCAGGATTATAAAGATAATTCCCCGTAGAAAAATCTGTAAGCGTCAATAACCATTCTACCGTAATATCATTCATCATGAATATTGGCATATCCGGATTGAGGTTTTCTACACTTATCGGAGAAAACGCAAATTGCGCAGCATAAGCGGCCACTTCATCAAATACATCAATTAGTATAGCCTTTTCAGCTCCCATCGTAAACCCTATATCCCCATTTTCTAACTGACCGGCATGCGTCAATTCATGCACGAACAACGCATCGTTCCCATACGTTAACGTAAAATGCCGGGTATTGGGAGTGTGTTTGAGAGTTCCTGTGTTACCTTCAGAAAAGTTGAGTTCATAAATACGCGTACTCATTTCAATAATATCCATCAATGCCAGCGACCTCTGCACCGACTGTATCATCATATCGAAATACGATGTATTCGGTTCTCCGGAGTTTCCCTGTGCGTAGAATGCATTGATATATTGCTGTTTCAAAGCAATCCATGAATTCAACTTATCCCGTATCGTCTGACGCAAACGCCCGAACTCTTGAAGACTTCCCTCTGCTATCGTCAACCCGTACGGGTCGATAAAACGTACCGGATTATTGCCGCAATAAGCATAACCCGACAGGGAGCAATACTTCTCTGCCAGCGGGTCTATGGCGTTCCAGCGGCAGAGGACGGAGTCGTAGAGGCGGGCGCCGTAATCCAGCAGGTCGGAACCCGGCTGCGGAAACTCCTCCTTTCCGTTATAACGGAACCTGTTGTACTGCGGGGCGAGCCGCTGACCCTGGAAAACATCCGTACTGTATGCCGTCTCAGACTCCCCGAACGGAGCATACTCGTTATAGGCCGCCGGACGACCGTCCGCCAGCACCACACGCACGCTGCCAAGATGGTCTTGCACATACAGCAGAACGCTATCGCCCGACGGGCCGCTAACCAGACGACCGCCGGAAAACTCTGTCGAAAGCTCCAACTGAGACTGATTGTAGTCGTATATCAAAGAACCGAGATAGTCCCTGCCCTTGCCGCCTTCCGAACCGAAACCCGCAGCGGATGCTCGCGAGCCGTCCGAAAGCCACGAGTAACGGCAGCCCCCTTCGGGCCACACGATGCTGTCCGTCAAATTTAAATAATTATAACGGAACTGCATCGGCCTTTCCGGATTAAATGTCAGGTTGCCGTTCAGGTCGTAGCCGAAAACGTAGTTATCCGATGTTCCCGAAGTCCCCGAGACGCTGCGCGTCATCGACGCGAGCCGGTTGCCGGAATAGGTGTAACGGCGGATTTCGGCACTGTTCGGGGAAGCCGTACGCTGGTGGGCGAGGATGTTTCCGTTGCCGTCGTAATTCATCGTATAGGTGACGCGGTCGTTCTGCTGCACCCTCGTCGCCTGACACAGACGGTTATGACCGTCGTAACCGTAGGTATGTACCACCCCTTCCCGACCGAAAACCTGCGACCCCGTCACAATCCGCCCGATATTACCGCCGGACGAATAGGTCATCTCCTGCGAATAGAGTCCCGGCGCTTCAAGCCCGGTCAGGCGTCCGCGGATATCATACGCATAATGCGTCGTCACATGCGTACCGCCGCTCCCGACCGTCTTGGACACCAGCCGCCCCAAATCGTCGTAACCGTACGACACGCTCCCTTCGAGGCCGTTCAGCACGACCGTTTCAGCCAACAGGCGTCCATGGGCGTCATACGTATAGGCCGTACGCTTCGTATCGGACTTCTCCCAACGGTCCGACCAACTGTGGCACTCCTCGCTGAGCACCAGCCGCCCCATGAAATCGTACTTCATGCTGTAACGGCTGAGGCTGCCGTGCACGTTGCGTTCGACCACCTGAATCACCCGCCCCAGACGGTCGTAGTAGAACCATCGGCCGACGAAAGCACCGCTCGTCTTCATCCCTTCGGACACGACGGCAAGCGTCTCGTGCGTCTTCAGGCCGCGCGTCCGATAATCACAATCGGATGCGGTACAAATTCCCTCGACGGGTTCATAAGCGAACGTACCCCGCACCAGGGTGACAACCGCCTCAAGCAGCCGGTCGGAAGGCGGTACGGACGACAGTTCGCAGTCGTCGTACGCCTGCACCAGGCGTTCCGCCACATCGGCATACTCGGACGGCACATAGTAGGCGAGGAACGGCCGGCCGGAAGGCGTCAGAAACGAACCTATCAGAAATTCGGACTTTATTGCTCCCCCGGCACCGAGGAACGCCTCCGCCGCATCGGAAACTCCCGACCAAACCGTCTCCCGACCGGCATAGACATACAGCCAGCGGTCGTCCTCCACGGCGAGCCGCCGGTATTCGTACCCGAACGGCCGGTCGTAACGGTACGCGGCCAACAACACTGTCCGCGGCAGCGCAAGCGGAGTACCGGCATCGGCAACCGCCTGGTAGTCCGCGCGAGTCGCAGCCGAGACGGTATGACACATGTAACGCGACACGAGGCGCCCCAGCGCGTCGTAATCGGACATTACCCAATAGCCTCCGACGAGGTTGCCGTCATCGTCCGTCGTCCGCATGTTGGCATCCTGCATGAGCAGTACCCTGCCGCCGAGGTCGTACACATAATACTCCCACCCCTTACCGGGCACCTGCTTCTCCGCGACACGCCCCCGAAGGTCATAGACATAGGCAAAACAGTAATCGACAACGAGCCGGCTATTCGGCGCATACGAGGTACCCGCTTCGAGTGCGGCGGCACCTTCCGGAGTGACGACGTAGGCCAGCCGCCCCATGCCGTCATAGACGCGGTAGGTATCGGCCCCGTCGCAGCGCGAAAGGACGGTACGTCCCGCCTCGTCGGTAAACGTTTCGACCGTATGGCCGTCCTCATCGGTCGCGGTACTCTTCTCGAGGAAACCGGCCTCGCCGTAATATGCCTGCGCCACGGAGAATCCGCCCGTCTCCGCCGAATACGACAGGCGCAGTACCGCATCGTCGGCCGCGGCCGCATCCAGGCCGAACCGGGAGGAAACGGAAGCCGAAAACCCCGGCTGAGTACGTTCGAGGAGCAATCCGCGCGGGGACATCTCGAAACAGTTCCTGAAATAAGGCCTCGGCAGAGCCAACGAAAAGGCCGACGCATAATAGCTCTCCTGCTCGGCAACGGCATCCGCGCGGTATCCACCCGCATTGGACGACACCACGGGATAAGGCAGGTAGGAGAGCACCTCGCCGGCCTTCAGAAAAGTGGCGTGGACGGGGGTGACGATATCCTTGCCCGAAGGAGAACCGCCAACCTCGATACGCTGACGCTCCTCTCCCAAAGAGTCGTAATAGGTGACCGTAGCGACATAGTCCTCCGCCGAAACGGCGGTATGTGCAGCCGTATAGCGTTTCCGCACCGTCACGTTGTTGTCGGCAAGAATACCGGCCGACCATGCGTCGCTCACACGGAGAGTGCCGAGCGAAAGGTAGCGGGCGGCATCCACATACCAGTCCGCCGCCGTCTCTCCTCCTATCACACAGGGTTCAACTCCGTCCGCAGGCGATGCAGCAACGGTTTCCGATACGTTTTCGGCATCCGGTAAGGCCATCCGCAAGGACTTCCGACCGTATTCACAGGTCTCCAGCAGGTTACCGCAGTCGTCCTTCACCGCGTTGAGACGGCCGACGGCATCGTAATGGAAAGTCTTCATCCTGCCCGCCGCATCGGTCGCCGAGGTCATGCCGACCATCGGCCGATAGGTGTACGTGGATACGAGGGCGCCGGGCAGGTCGTCGCGCAGGCCGTTCAGGATATTCATGAAGGCACTGTCCGGAATATCGTCCGCATCGTCCCGGTCCCTCAGGGCCGCCGCCACCTGCTCGTAAGAGGCGCCTCGTATCTCGGCCACCGGATACATTCCCCGGTAACGCCACACGTAACAGGTCTCCGGCTGTCCCGTAGCAACGATATGCAGCGGATTGCCGTACTGGTCGAACTCCTTGATTTCCCGTTCGGCCAAAAGCTCTCCGTTGAAATACCGCTCCTCCCGACAGGGCCTGAACACGCTCCGCTCCTCCAGTCCCACGGTCACGGTAACCTCCCCGAAACCGATATATACGGCACTCTTGTCCGTATCGTTCTTCACGATTTCCACTCCGACCGGGGTATGGAGCATGTTCGCGGCACACATTTTCCTGTAAACGGGCAGGTCGTAATCGGTCGGATACAGAAGACGCTGCACATAGACGTCGCCGTCCGTCTCGACCCGCACTTGCCGCAGGAGCAGGCCGGACGTGTAACCCTCCTCCTGCCCCAGCGTACCGTCGGGCCACTGACGGTAAGGCTTGGGAGCGTAATACAGATATCCGGTTTCCACCGTATGTTCCCTATCGCCGTAACAGGTCGTCACACGCATGGATACGGGCCGGAAGAGCAGCAGACTCTCGGTCACGTCGAAATAGAGGCAATCCTCTACCGTACGCATGTGGTTGGTTTCCCGCGCCCACACAGGTCTTTGCAGCGTCGCAGTCGTCACCATGTTCTTCACGAACAGGCCGACAGTCACCAACTGCATCACCTCCGGACTGTACAGGTCGTACGTCCATTCGGTCGTGCGCACCGCACGATAGCTGCCGTCCGGCAATCCTTCGTACTCCACCCGCCGGCCAAGGTTCCCGAAGAACCGCGGTTTCTCCTTGAAATAACCGCGTATCTCGCCTATATAGTGAACGGTACCGTCGGATGCTTCGGTCGTATCCTGAATCGATACGGATTTCCACTGCTCTCCGTCCGGAAAGGCGGGGAAACGGTAGTTCTTGGAGACGAAATCACAGGCCCATAGCCGCGTATCGTACTCATAATCCGTCCGGACGGACTTTCCGTTTCTCACATCCGTCACCTCCTCCGTCACCTCCCCGTAAAACACCCGGGCATTCTCCACCCTGGCTCCCGGAAGGACGGAATCGGAGTGGATGACGAGATATTCGTCCACACGACCGGCGGCAACTCCCACCTGCCTCCGCTCGGTAAAATCGGCTATGTCGAGCCGCCGGAAATCGACGGTCGTACCGCTCTGCCGGTAGGTGAATGTCCGGCGCCTGACAAGCGTACCCTCGTCGTAGGTTCTGATTTCGGCGATTCGCAGGCCGATGCTGACATCACCTGCCACCGCATCGCGATGCGTATTGGGGGCATACAAGAACTCCGTCCGGGAACCCGCCTGACGCGAAATGGCCTTCAGCGCGTTATAACGGGCATGATGGAAAGAGTAATCCCGTTTACCCGCCTGACGGCCCTCTACCGGTCCGTAAGGCGTCAAAAAATTAAGGTCCCTGTTGTCGTTCCGACCGTTGTAATATCCGAAGAAATCCTGGGCGTACCGGCTCTGCGGAGCCTCAGGTTGTGGTTCGATGGAGACGAGCCCCTCCACGCCGTAATACTCGAACGCATAAGAATCGTACAGCACGCTATCGCGGTCATAAAACGAGAGCCCGTTCAGTCGGAAACGTTTGACATCGTGTTCCCCCTCCCGGTTGTCGAACGACACCTTACAGACCAACTCTCCCTCCATATCGTACACCAGCATCGCAGCGAGCCTCCGCTCCGGGTTCAGGTCGAAACCTTCGGGATAACGCGACGGGACGTTTTCAAGTTCCGGTGCCAGCGGCAGCGGAGCATCCGTATAGCGGAACGCCACACGGCCGCCCCGGTGACGTATCCCGGTCAGCAACATGCAACTGTAAGCAAGACAGTGTACCCGGTCGGGAACCTGCCCGGTCACATCCATCTGCAAGAAAAGGTCGGAATCCGGCGCATCCGCCGATTTGCGGTAATAGGCTGCGAAACCCTCCACCTTTTCCGTCAGCATCCCCTTGTCCTCGTATTCGAACTCCACCGTATCGGCCAGGTCGGCCGACGTTATCCTCGTCAGCAGCCACGCCGTAGTAATATAGGCAGAGTTATCGACTGAAATGTCGTCGGTCACGACACCGTCCACCTCATGGCGGAAAACGTTCATAGGCCTCACATCCGCCTTGCAGGCGAATTCATATCGGTTTCCGAGCGGGTCGGTCACGGTAAAACATTCGACGATTTTCCGTTTTCCCCAGAATCCGTCATTCACCTCCGCATACTCGAAGGTTATCGCATCGTCATTACAAGAGGTTTTCACCAGTTCGGCACCGCTGCCGTTGAAATTGATAAGAAAACTCCCCGAACCGCCCGGATAGGAGTAACAATACTTATCCCAACAGGAGTCCTCGGTACCCGCTATCACCCGCGACAGATAGTCGAGCGTAGCCGTGCCGCCCGTCCGGACGGTATGGTCTGCAACCCCGTCATCCATCATACCGCGTATCTCCCTGACCACGGCGCCGCCGGCATTGAACGACCAGCCGAGTCCCACCGCTTCGGAGAGTTCCTCCAGCCGGATACCCGACGCATGGTAGGCAATCGAAAGGGGAACTTCCAGCTTACCGCACACGACACGATGGAGCGGAACCTCGATGTTCGTCAAACCGAGGGAATATTCCACGGGGAAATCCGCATACTTGGCCACATGGCCGGCACTCAGCGAAGGCGACAACCGCCGCATCTCCGGTCCCCACAGGTCGGCAGGCACCCCGTCTGCACCCGCAGCGGAGACAAACACCTGCCCGGTCTTCCGCACCACCCCGTTGCCATGCACCGGCGTCTCCGGTATCCCCGACAACATATCATTCCGTTTTTCCATAAGAATTGAGATTTTGATAAAAACAGCCATGAAAATACGCCGACAAGACACGGCACGGTTTCCACGACTTTCGACTCTCCGGATTGGCCGGGCATTGCCACACCGCCCGCCGACACGTTCCGAATATCCGGAGGCCGTTTTTCTGCAGGAAAGGGATTCGGGCATATTTTTTGTGTAGAGTTGCGAGAGATACAACGATTTGAAACACCGGATAAATCTGCTCTGCGGCCGACCGGCACCCGCCACCGGACGCATATGCTGCGGGCCGCATGCCCCGCAAACGGACAAATACCCAATAAGGAAGAAGAACGCCCGCGCAGCGATTCAGCGCACACACCGTTATGAACACGAACCGATTCGCCCAAGCTCTACTGAACGCCATCAAGGAGTTTCTCACCTGGATAGGACTTCCCCGCGAGATACTCGACACGGCAGATGAAATCATCTTCCTGATACTCATCGTCGCAATCGCTTTCATCGTCGCGGTCATCATACACTCCATCGCCTCACGGGTCACCCGGAGGGTATTGAAGCGCAAGCACGACAATTTCCTCAGTTCGCTCGCCAAATACGGCGTTCTGCGGAAACTGACGGCTATCATACCGCCGCTCATCATCTCGGCCCTGCTGCCCTTCGCTTTCGACAAACGTTCCGAATGGTTCATCATCGGCGATAAAATCACCTGGATTTACTTTTGCGTTGCACTGATATTCTCGGTCAATGCCATACTGAATACGGTCGGGGATACCCTGAAAACCAAAAAAGAGCTGCAAAACCGCCCGATGAAGGGCTTCATCCAAATCCTTCAGGTGATTTTCTCCTGCATCGGCATTATCGTCATCGTCTCCATCCTGATAAACAAATCCCCGTTCAACCTCATCACGGGCCTGGGAGCCTTCACGGCCGTCCTGATGTTGATATTCAAGGACACCATCCTCGGATTCGTCGCAGGCGTACTGATATCGGAGAACGACATGGTACGCATCGGCGACTGGATAGAGATGCCGCAGAACAACGTAAACGGCATCGTGACCGATATTACGCTGACGGTCGTGAAAGTACAGAATTTCGACAACACGACTGTCACCGTCCCGCCCTATTCGCTGGTATCGGGCTCTTTCATCAACTGGCGTGGCATGAGCGACTCCGGCGGCAGACGCATCATGCGCGAATACTCCCTGAAGCTCGACTACATCAAACCGTGCACGCCGGAATTCCTCGAAAAGATGAAAGCCTTCAATGCCGACCTCGCACGGTACATCGAAGCGAAGCAACGACAGGCCGCCGCAGGAAAGACGGTCAATACGGACAATCCCGCAGGCCTGGTGAACGGTACCATCGATACGAATGCCGGTCTTTTTCGGGCCTATATGACCTTGTACCTGCAACGTCATCCCTCCATCAGCAAAGACATGCTCCTCATGGTGCGCACGCTGGCTCCCACAGCGAACGGACTTCCGGTACAGATATACTGTTTCTCCTCCAACACCGACTGGCCGAGCTACGAATCCATTCAGGCGGAAATTATGGAACATTTCGTATCCGTACTGCCGGCATTCGACCTCTACCCGTTCCAGAACGCCGATGCCCGCGACTCCATCGTCAGCGGCCTCATCGAGTCGGGCAAAATCGACCTTTCCACCATCGACGGCATCCCGTGGCATACCATCCTGCCCGCTAAAGAGAAGAATACCGCAAACGACGATACCACAGCTCATGCCACGGCACAGCCGGCAAAAGAGTAATGCCCCGGCATTTCATAACCGCCCGCCGCCCGCCGCCCGCCGCCCGAAGCAAAAAAAAATCCTGGGTAAAGGTTTGAATCTTTACCCAGGATTTCTTTATCATAACGGTCAATGCGACCGTCACGCCGTCGCATTCCCTATTCGCCCGTCTCGAAACGATAGTCGGTCGTTCCGTTCACCGGACACGCAGCCGCATTGGTCGTGACATATGCCTTCTCGTCTCCCGTATTGACCAGGGCAACGATATGGCAGTCGTCCGTATATCCCTTCAGGCTAAACGTGTACTCCTTGACCACCTCGGTGTTTTCAGTCAGTTCACCGAGCGATTCTCCGCCGAAAGGCGTCGCGAGCGTCCGGAGCGTATTATCGTGCACATAATTCGTAGTACCGCTCTGTGCACCTACGATGCCATCTTCCAGCAACATGACGCCGAGCAGATAGGAACCCGCCTCGCTCGGAGTCACACGTACCGTCACTTTGGCATTGCGGCCGGCATCCACGGTAGAGCTGATTGCAATGCCCGCTTTGGCCCCGTCGGCCTGATACTCCTTGATGGTATTGACGATATCGTTCGAGCTCATCGAAGCTGCTGCGGAACCGGGCCCTTCAGCATCATAATCGAAATAAACCGCCGGTACGGCCGATTCGACGAAATACGATGCAAAATCATGATAATCGGCAGGCGTATATTCGTCGCTCTTGTGTATGGTTACTTGTACCAGACGGTCGGGATAGCTTTCCACCGCAGTATTCAGTACGGGAGCGAAAGCCGTACACGGAGAACACCAAGTCCCCGTGAAACGGTACAACAGCACATTTTTGTAGAAATCGCCGAACCCCACATTGATGGGAGCCGATGTAGCGCCTTCGTATTCGGCCTCGAACTGTACTACCTTAGCAGTCCCGTTATAAGAGAAACTGTTCGACTCAAGGTACTCGCCCGTTTCGAGATTCTTAATCTTGGCCTGAGCGGTCACATCCTCGCCTTCGTACATCACCTTGAAAGAAGTGGCATCCGTCCCGTCGGGAACGATACGCGGTTTCGTAGCCGTAAGTACGAGCGGATTGGAAGCTTCGACGGTTACGGCCACTTTAACCGTATTGGAGGTCATGTCTTCATAAGATGCCTTAAATTCGTAATCGCCGGAAGTCGTCGAGGTAAAGGTATGTACACCCTCTTTCCAACGTTCGCCGTTCGTCAGATTTACGATAACCGTCTGGGCGGTCACATCCTGACCGGAATACGTTACCGTAAACGTGGCTACATCCTCTCCGTTATTGACAATGGTTTCCTTATCCACCTCAAGCACGAGACCGGAAAGCGGTTCGGCCTTGACGGTGACTTTATTGGACTCCACTCCCTCATAGGTGGCAACGAACTCATACATCCCTTCCTTGTCCGTCGTAAACGCATGGTCTATTACGGCGGCGCCGTCCGTTACATTCGATATCTCCGCCGTAGCGGTTACATCCTCACCGTCGTACTTGACGGTAAAGGTCACTTTGTCCGTTCCGTCCGAGGTGATTTCGGTGCGGTCGGCCGACAGAACGAGCTTCTTATCGTCCCCCCCCGGATTAGTAGAAGCCGGTTCAGAGCACGATGCAAATGCCAAAGCCGCCGCACAGATTGCATATCCGAAATACTTGATACTGCTCATAATGAATACGTGATTTGGTTTGTTGACAATGGTTAAAGAACTGCTGAAAAAATACGATACATTTAACGAAAATACATTTTTACAACAACATAATTGTTTTATACAAGGACTGCACCATCAGAGTGGTGCAGTCCCTTGCATATAACTGTTCGCTGCTATTCAAAGCTGTAATCAGCCCAACCGTCGACCGGGAAATTCACGATGTTGGATACACTCCAGGTTTCGCCGGATTTGGTACATACGTAAACCACTACCGTGCAGTTATCCGCCTTGTACTCGGAATTGAGCGTAATGGAATACTCTTTGGAAGCCGTCTGGCCCTCGCTCAAAGAACCGAGCGAATCGCCGAAGATGGATTCGCTGAGCGTTTCACGCAGCGTATGGTTGTGTACGTAATTGGCATTGTTGGAACCGGCCTGCTTATGGATGATACCGTTCTCGAGCAACATGACGCCGAGATAGTAATCGTTGGCCGCTGCCGCAGTAACTTCCGCATTGACCTTCAGGGTGCTGCCGTCCACCACTGCATCGGCGGCTATACCTACACCGGCCGCAACTTTTGCAAGTGGCTTGACCTTGGCCAATATTGCCGAAGCGGATTCGGCTCCGTAGGAATATACAGACAAATCCATGTCATAGTAAGTCATCGGCAGTCCCGATACGGTGAAATATGCAGTGATATCTTCTATATTCGCGGGAACCATCGGGTCAGTGTACATGGGGTGGTGAATGGCCACTTCTACCATCCTGTCGGGAAATGCCTCGTTGGCCTTTTCAAGGGCAGTGGCCATCGACACGCAATTCGTACATCCCACGCTCGTAAACTTCATGACCATCACGTTCTTGTGAAAGTTTCCAGAACCTACGCTCAGCGTCTGGGAGGTCTTGTCGTCGTATTCAGCCACGAATTGAACCGTACCGTCAGCAGCCATCGTATAAGTCGTACCGTCGAGGTATTCGCCCGAAGTCACGTTCTTTATCTTCGCGGAAGAGGTCACGTCACTGCCCTTGTCCAGCACGGTGAACGTTGCGGTTTCGCCCGTTTTCAGACGGGCCTTGTCCACCTTGAGACGCAGCTCCGCAGCGGGAGCGGCAGTAACCGTCACCTTAACGGTATTGGAAGTCAGATTCCTGTACTTGGCCGTAAATTCGAATTCACCTATATAATTCGGAGAAACGAATTCGTTTTCGCCCTGACCGTATGTTTCATCGAGCGTTACGTTAGTAATGGTCGACGTAGAAGTCACATCCGTACCTTCGTATGTTACGGTAAACGTGGCTTTGCCCAATCCGTTGCTTATAATAGATTCGGTATCGACAGTCAGAGTCAGAGACGAAACCGCAACAGTCACTTCGTTGGAAGTCACGGTCTCCTGCGTATCGGGGTCGACATAGGTTGCGGTGAATTTGTATTCACCTGTCGCAGTGCTCGTGAAGGTAAAACCTTCTAATTCGGTCTCACCGTTCCTGATAACGGCATCGGTGGTTACATCGATGCTCTTAGCCTCCGTGCCATACTTCACGGTAAACGTTGCCTTGTCACGACCGTCGGCCATGATGGAAGCCTTGTCCACCGACAGCATCAATGCCTTGTCGGTAGGTGTAGGCCCCTCAGCGGGGGTAGGGTTGCAGGCCGTAAAGAACAGCGCAGCCGTCATCAGCACGAAACTGAGTCTTTTGAAAGCTTTCATAGTTGTGAAAAAAAAATTTTGTATTTAATCGAATAGTTTGTTCCTATCCATCAGAACGAAGTAGTCAGAGAGAGGTTGAAGCCGGTATAGCCGGGCATCTGGCGGCAAACGCCTCCGGAGCAGACGAAACCGGCGCGGTTGCGCCCGTAGGAAAGCGCTATCCTCGTACGGGACTTGGTATAGCTGACACCTACATTATAATAATGTACCTTTTCTTTCTGGTAGTTATACATGTCGCTCACGAATACGCTGAAGACCGGTGCGAAGCTGTATTCGAGCTGTGCGGCCCACCAGTCGCCGTTATTCCTCGAATCGACCAGTTTCTCTTCGCCTTCATACACGAACGGCGCATACAGATATTGCAATTCTAACCGCAGCGAATGCCGCGTATCGAACTTGTAGAGTCCGTCGAATGCGAATACGTACCTGTTCATGGGAATGGTCGTCCGTTCTTCCCCCATCATCCGCTGGAAAGCGAACAGGAACGTGGTTTTCACCTTCTTGTTCCACTGCTTCTCGAAATCGAAACTCGTATCGAGGTATGCGAAATTCATCGCCGGAGCACCCTCCGGAGCTCCCAGCACATAGAATACATCCGAAGGCTGGTATACGACCGAGGCATTGACATGCAGTTTCGTGCCATACCTGCCGCCGAGCTTGCTGCCCCTGTGGATGTTGTAATATACATCGAGCTGCCCCGAACGTTCCCCTTTGGCCTTCACCTGGAACGGGTCGAGGTTGGCCAGCGAATAGGTATATTGCCTCGTCAGCGCCGGAATGTAGTTCAGTACGTTGCCCGTACCGCTGTACTGCAGTTCATTCGAATCCGTCAGCTTCATCTCCATATGGTCCACGTTACGTCCCGTCAGCGAAATACCCCAGCCGTAACCGCTGTAACCGAGCTCGATTAACTGCGCCCGCCCCTTGTAGGCTACGTTTTCGCCGTCCTGCAAGTAGGCCCCCGGCGACTTGCCGACGAGTTCCAGACGTCCGGAAAAGCCGGCCGCCTCGTACACCATACGGGCCGACCATGCGCTCATGTCCGAACTCAGAATGGACTGGCCTTCGTTGTTAACGATATTCAGACGCGCCTGGTCGTACTGCGACAGGTAGCTGCCTTCGAGCGCCAGATACTGCGACTTGAACCCGAACAGGGACGACAGCGCGAGCGTGGCATCGGCGCCGCGCAGCCACGAAGGTGCATATTCCATATAAAGTCTCGGACGACCGAGCATCGCCCGAATAGCGAACGCATCGCCTATGTTCATTCCTGCCCGCACACCTTCTACGGAAGTATTCACTCCGAGCGCCCGGTCTTCGTAGGCGCGGAAAATAAGGCCGCTGCCGTACTGGTCGTAAAAGTCGCCCACCGTAACGAAGAAATTATCGTCCGTCCAGCTCGCATACTTGTTGGTTATCTTGCCCCCCTGATACTGGTCCGGATAACCGTTGACGACCGGCGCATACAGTTCGCCCTGTATTCCCGCACTGAACTTGCCCAGCGAATAATCCAGCTTCAGGTAGTTGTTCGAACCGATTCGGTCGGTCGGAAACCTGTTGCTGACATCGTATATCTTATCGTCCGGCATGTACCATATCGTATTGGTCTCAAAACTGCCGGAAAGCCGTCCGTAATCGGTCGGCTCCTGAGCGTTGGAAATGCCGGCAGCCATGAAGCCTGCTGCACATAAAAAGCCTGTAATCTTTACGTTAGTAAATCTTTTCATATATTAAGCAATTCTTTATCCCAACAAATTAAGAAAAAAATAATCTGATAAACAAAGAATCGGCGAAAAAACCGGTACCCTGATTTTTCAGTTCTCTTTATAAGACGCCCCGACGGACCGAAATGTTGCATCGTCTTTTCCGATTCTTCGAAAAAAAGCGGGGATATTTTGTGAAAATATCCCCGCAATACGCATACAGGCGCCTCCATCCGCCGATTACGGGATGTAGAAGGCAAGCACTCCGAGCGCATGAGCCTGGCACCACAGCCAGCAGTTCTGCCCCTCCTTCTTCATGATTTCAAACTCGATGGAGTCGAAATTCTCCACATCTTCGAAACCCTCGCTTTTAACGGAGGCCTGCACCTTTGCCCCTACGCTGCCTATCGGGGCGGCAAATGCCACCTCGATATATTTCGTGCCGTCATTGGAGACTATACGGAACGTATTCGTCGCCTTGTTGAAGTAGAGCTGGTCGGTCGTCTTGTTGAAAGCATACTGGGCCTTGGCCACTTTATAGACACCCTCCGTCACCTTTCTCTCGAACTCCTTCGAAGTGACGTTAATTCCCTTTGGGCGTTCGCATCCGACCAATGCGACTGTCGCTGCCGCCACAGCCAATACCGTTAATATCTGTTTCAGTTTCATGGCTATCCTCAGTTAATTCTATCGTACATTGACATACTTGACCAGATACTCCACACCGGCATCGGTGGTGATTTCGGCCATAATTCTGTAATTGTTCCCCGACGAGAGCTTCACGACGGTTCCATCGACCTCCTCGCCGTTCACCGTCCACTTCTCAGCAGTGACTTCGGAAGCGATATTCCGGTAATTCAGCACAATGGCCTCGCCCTCCTGATAGGTATTCTCCATGCCGAGCGTAGGCATCTTCGACAAATCGAGCGCCTCGGTCGTCACCTCCTGCACCTCCATGGGTTCCGTCGCATCCTCGTAATAAATGGATATGGTGTAATTCGTGGAGGGTTTGAGTCCGGTGAAATGGATGGTACGTTCCACCGTGGTCACCGACTGGGATTCGCCCCCCTTCTCCTGACAAACGACCCTGTAGTTGTCGTTGAAAGGCGATACGAACGAAACGGCTATATCGAACTGGCCGGGCGTGACGGTCAGGTCCCTGATGGTACCGCTGCTCACCTTCTTCACCTCGAAAGTAACGCCCGTCCCGACATTCTCCTTGATATTATACAGTTCAAACCCGGTCGTAAATCCGTCCCACCCCACAAAATAGGGAGAGTAGCCGGAGGTGAATTCCGTGACATTCTCGGTCCCCGGGAAGAACATCTTGCCGAAACCGCTGAGCACGTAATTCTCCCTTTCGACCTTGGAAGCCATTACGAAACGCATACACTCATGGTCGCCGTAGGCATTCACACGGTTGGCATTGAGGCTCCAAAGGTCGCTGGCACGGTATCCGCCCACCCTGTTCTGGGACTTGTCGATATGATAGACCAACATACCGGAACCGCTGCCCACGATGGCATATGAGGAGTCGGGGTCGCCCGTCTGCAGGTACCTGTCCCACGTACTCAAGGTACCGTTACGGTATTCGAACACGAATATCTCTCCCTCGTTCATCGACTTTATCATGTAGCATTTGTCGTTATAGACCGGTTCGAGGGTATATTCTCCCTCTTCGGTTATCTCGGTCAGGTCGGCCCAGCCGACCATATAACGCTCATAGGCCGACGTGGCCGGCGGAACCCGGCCGTCCTTCACATAGGAACCGGACGCCATCAGCGAGAAGACATCGAGGTTGAATCCCGTGCCGTTCTGCGCATAGTCCGTATCGTAGAAATCGGGCCATCCGAGGATGTGACCGAACTCGTGACAGAAAGTACCGATACCGGCCATCACGGTGCCCGTATTGCCCTTCAGTTCGGAAGTGTACGCGGCCGCCTTCAACGCACCGCCGCCCCACCGGCCGAAACTCTGGTTGGGGTCCGAGAAGAACATTCTGGCAGGGTGCAGATAACCGCCCGTCGCCTCGGCATTGTTGTAGCCGGCATAAAAGATGAAAACATCGCGCAAATCGCCGTCCTCTTCCACATACGGGGAAAAATCCACTCCGTTGGACTGCGCCAGGTTGCAGGCGTCGATGATGAACTGCCCTTCGTTGCCCGGATAGTAAAACACGGACTGGCTGAGCTGGAACGGCCCCACCACATCGAAATGGGGGTTGAACTTTCCGTTGGAGTTGTCCACATAGTAATCGCGGGCACTGCCCATGGCATTGTTCTCGGAGTATCCCTCTTCATTGAGCATCCGGTCGAACGCATCCCGCGGATTGCTTATGCTGAAATCCCTGTCGCTGAACGAAACGAGTATCACGAGCGACCTGAACTCCTCCCTCGTATTCGTACCGGCCGCCGTCGTCCGGAGATGCAAATCGTCCTCCAGCACGGGAGAAGCTCCGAAAGCCACGCCGCTGCCCGCATCGGCCACCATCGCGGCAGCCGCGACACCATGGGGATAGCCGAAGCTCACGGAACTGAGAATACGGCGCTCCTCGTTCGTCCGGTTCATCGGGTCATGGGCCTGTACCCCCGTAGATACGAGTTTCGTTCCCTGTACCTGCGCATAATAGAGCACACCGTTTTCGGCCACGAGGTTGTAGCCGTCCACCGTCGTAACATAGTTGAACCTTTCGTCACCGTACAGACGCACGGTCATGGTCGTCCCGTCGGGCTGCTCGACCCTGATGGGCCGCGGATACGACGGTACGGCACTCAGCTCCCACCCCCAAAACAGCACGAAGAGGAAGGCTGCCAAAGATTTAAAAGTATACGATAAACTCATTTTGTAATTTTGTTTATAGAATTAGCAGATATTGTTTCCTATAATTAACTTTGAATCCGATTACATGCGTAAAGAGTTTCAAAAAATGATACATATTTCACCACATGCAATATTCATATCGAAATATTTGTCATATGTCAAACAAAATCCTCTGTGTTAATCTTTATAAAAAACGTTTTGGCGTCCCAATATAGTACATTTTTCACGAAATTGCATCCCCGTTATCGGCGATAAACATTTATGTACTTGATTCTGTGCTTGGAATAGATTGCAATATGGAGAAAAAAATTTGCCAGAGCTGCGGAATGGCACTCGGAGACCCCGGATTCTACGGTACGAACAGCGACGACAGCAGGAATGAAGACTACTGTATCTACTGTTTCGCCGGAGGCGAATTCAACGAAGAACTCACCATGGAAGAGATGATTGAACAGTGTGCGGAAATGTATGCGATGAACAGCGGCGGCGATGCGGCTGCCGTAGAAGCGGCCCGTACACACATGACCGAACTGTTTCCCACCCTGAAACGCTGGAAAAAGTAGCCCTTTCTCCGACACGGATACGGACTACCGCAGGAAAAGGCGACGACCGTACCGGACCCGCCGTCAGCGGGAGAGGCTGCACGCCCACCGCAGCGCTGCGGCGGGAAGAAGGAGGAGATACGATATGCTGCCCGGCGGCAAGACATGCAACAACATACCGGTACATCCGCATGGAACAGACAGGCAAGAGGGCCGCACACGGCCCGGAGGAGTTTTATGAGGAGGTTTACTCCATCGTACGGCAGATACCTCCCGGCAGGGTACTCACTTACGGGGCGATAGCCCGCATGATGGGGCGCCCCCGTCATGCGCGGCTCGTCGGGCGAGCCTTGTGGGGCACTCCGTCCGGACGCGGTATCCCCTGCCACCGCGTGGTGAACAGTCGGGGCGGTACCGCTCCCGGATGGGACGGACAGCGGAATTTGCTCGAAAACGAAGGGGTGCCTTTCCATCGGAACGGCCGCGTCGTGCTGGAACGCTGCCTGTGGCAGCCGGACGGAGAACCGCCCGACGAATGATGCAACCTAAGAAAACAGAGGAATGGAAAAGATATGGTTCGACGAGAGCATCTGCCTCCGCGCAGCGAAACTCTCCGATGCCCCGGCAATGTTCCGGATGATAGATACGCAGCGGCAATATCTCGGTCGCTGGCTGCCTTTCGTGGCGGAAACCCGCACTGAAAACGATTCGTATGCCTACCTGCAGTCGGTCCTCTCCGTCCCGTCCGAACGGAGGGAACTGCTGTGCACGATAACCGCCGACGGGCGTTTCGCAGGGCTGGTCGGATTCAAAGATACCGACCGGGCGAACCGGAAAACCGAAATCGGCTATTGGCTCGGCGAAGAGTACCAAGGACGCGGCATCATGACACGGTGCGTGGAGGCGCTTTGCGGCCTGGCCTTCAGCGAACTGGACATGAACCGGATACAGATACAATGCGCCGTAGGCAACACCAAAAGCAGCAACATTCCCCGGCGCCTGGGTTTCACACTGGAGGGAATAGCACGGGCCGGAGAGCTTCAGGCGGACGGACGGTTCTCCGATATCGAAGTGTATAGTCTGCTGCGGGAAGAGTACATACCGCGGGGAAAACGGACGCAATACGACGAACGCCGGAACGAATAGCCAACATGAATATGAAAAAAACGCTTGTCCTGCTCCTTGCCGCAACCGCGGTATTCTCGCCTCTACGGTCACAGGAAGTATCCGGCAGTCATTACGACTCGGTGCTCCGCCGGATTATGGAGGACGACCAACGGGTACGCAGGCAACTCGACAGCCTTGCACGGGCGGGAACCGACGTGACGGAACTGCTCCCTCTTTATGAAGAGATGGCCCGCACGGATGCCGCCAACCAGCGGAAAGCCCTCCCGATACTCGAAGAGTATCTGGCCGGGACCCTTCCGCTTTCGGACGAATCGCTGACTACGCTCTATTATGTCATCCAGCATGCGGACCTCCCGGTACAGGCAAAATACGCACCGTTTATCCGTTCGCTGTTCGAACGGGACATTATCACCAACGTGGAGTTCGCCTGGTTCACCGACCGGCTTCTCGTCAGGCAGCGGAAAGCCCAGACATACGGCCTGCAAAGTTACGTTTACGCAGGAACCGGCGACCCGTTTCTCTATCCCGTTTCCCGGAAGGTACGGAAGGCCTGGCGCAGAATCGGCCTGCCGGTCAGCGACCTGAATGAAATCCTGACCTCCTTCGGAGAGGGATATACCCCACTGCTCCTCTCCGAAGAGGAGTTCGCCCTCTTCGGTCACGCGGTACGGTTCGATGCCGACGACATCGGACGCGGCGTGCCGGACGTTTCCGTCCGTACCGAGGACGGCCGAACATGCACCACCAACGAGAACGGCTTCTATGCCCTCATCGTAAACAAACACGACCTGCCCGGCAAACTCATCTTCCGATATGACGGCCGCGTCTACGAATACCCGTTCGGAGAATTCCCCGACACGGACTGGGAAATCATCGACGCCACGATTCCCTAATCGACCAGGCCGAAACCGCCCTCTGCAAGCACGGAGAACGCCCCTCCGTCCTCCAAAACAGTTTTTCGATTGACTGCCATCGGTACCCACAGCCCCCTCGAAAACGCCGGATACCGGTTTAAGCCCCTCTCCGACCAACGCATTGTCCGGCCGCCAAATGAACAACAGGCACACGCCGCCCTACCCACCGGACATTCCGTTCCCCTCAGCCGTAAACATTCCTTCCCGTATACTCCGCAAAAACACCAGACACCGGCTTAAGCTCCCGCCCCCCACAACAACCCAATGGGCTACGAGATAAATGGCGCACCTTCGCCAACCGACAGGTCGTCTTCTCCGGTCGCCCGCCCCTTCTATCCCTCTGTCCACCCGACCGAATACGACGAAGGAACCGTCCCGATACCGGGGCGGTTCCTTCAAACAACTGCGGCACAACGACCGCGTTTATCATCAATCGTTCAACGAGAAGCGCACGTAAGCCACCACTTTGGCCTCCTTGTCCACAGACTGGATGTGCTGACCCACGCTCTCCTTCGGATTCTTCACGAAATCCTGGCTCCAAAGCGTATTCTCCTTGAGGAACTTCTTGACCTTACCGTCGGCAATTTTGTCGAGCATGTTCTCGGGCTTGCCCTCCAGACGGGCCTGTTCACGGCCTATCTCGTGCTCCTTCTCAATCACCTCCTTCGGGCAGTGCGCCTCGTCGATAGCCACGGGGGCCATGGCGGTAGCCTGCATGGCGACATCGTGTGCGAGCTCGGCCGGTACCTCCTTGTTGAACCCGATGAGCGAACCTACCTTGTGGTTGATGTGCACATACTCCGCGCAGTAGGGAGCCTCGATACGGCCATAGAAAGGCAGTTCCACCTTCTCGCCCGTCTGGCCCGACTTCTCGGAAACAAGGTCGGCCACGGTACGGTCGCCCGCCTTGGTCGCCAGCAGCGATTCGAGGTCGGCCACATCGTTTTTCACAGCTATCTCCAATATCTCGTTGGCAGCCTGTACGAAACCTTCGGTCTTCGCCACGAAGTCGGTTTCGCAGGCAAGACAGAGCATGTATGCCTTGGTGCCGTTCACCACGCGCGACACTACGACACCCTCCGTTGCATTCCGGTCGGCACGTTTGCTGGCCACGAGTTTACCCTTTTCGCGGATAATCTCCACGGCACGCTCCATATCGCCGTCCGCTTCTGCAAGCGCATTCTTGCAGTCCATCATGCCGGCCATCGTCATCTTGCGCAGTTTCGCTACGTCTGCAAGCTTTATCTCAGCCATAATAATTCCTTTCTTTAATGGTTATCCTAATGTTATCCGCACAGCCCGCCGGGGCTGCGCCTTAACCGAACTACGGGAAGATGCCCCGAAGGCACTCCCCCGTAGTTTGATTATACCGGTAATCACGGCAGGAGTTACTGGGCAACCTCCTCCTTGATTTCCTCTTCTACCGCAGCTTCGGGTTTCTCCTGTACGGGTTTCTCTTCCGCTGCGAGCTGCTCGGCCTCGAACTCGTCGCTGCCGGCCACCTTCACCGACTTGCGGATACGGGGTTTCGCCTCCCTCTCCTTGCTTTCGGCGGCAGCCGCTTCGGCCTCCTTGTCCTTTTCGAGCTTGCGTTCGGTAAGTCCTTCGGCGATAGCCTGTGTCATCGCATCTATGATGACGGCTATGCTCTTGGTCGCATCGTCGTTCGCAGGTATCACGTAATCAATGTCTGTCGGATCACAGCAGGTATCTACCATTGCGAAAACAGGGATGCTGAGTCTCTTGGCCTCCTTCACTGCATTCTGCTCCTTCTGCACGTCAACGACGAAGAGCGCTGCGGGCAGACGGGTAAGGTCGGCTATCGAACCGAGGTTCTTCTCCAGCTTGGCCCTCTGGCGGGAAATCTGGAGTTTTTCCCTTTTCGAGAAATTGTCGTAAGTGCCGTCGGCGGTCAATTTGTCGATGGTCGCCATCTTCTTCACGGCCTTGCGTATGGTGGGGAAGTTCGTAAGCATACCGCCGGGCCAGCGCTCCGTAACATACGGCATATTGACCGCGGACACTTTTTCGGCAACGACCTCTTTCGCCTGCTTCTTGGTAGCGACGAAGAGTATCCTGCGGCCGCTCTTGGCAATCTGCTTCAGGGCCGCTGCCGCCTCATCGACCTTCACCACCGTCTTGTGGAGGTCGATGATGTGAATCCCGTTCTTCTCCATAAAGATGTACGGAGCCATTTTGGGATTCCATTTTCTTTTGAGGTGACCGAAGTGAACTCCGGCTTCCAGTAACTGATTAAAATCTGTTCTTGGCATTACTGTCTGTTTTTCTAATTTTAATTCTCTTTACATCAACCCGCAGGTAGCGCTTTCAGGCGGTCCGCCGGGTTTTCCGCGAAAGGGCAGCCGTGCGAGTAATACCGCTCCGGGTAGTCTGCACGGTTTGACAACCGCTTTCGTGCTTTGTAAGGACGTAAATACTAACGTTTGCTGAACTGGAATTTCCTGCGCGCTCCGGGCTGACCGGGTTTCTTGCGCTCCACTTCACGCGAATCGCGGGTCAGGAACCCGTTCTTCTTCATCACACCGCGCCACTCGGGATTGATTTCGATGAGGGCGCGTGCGATGCCCAGACGTGCAGCCTCAGCCTGCCCGTGGATACCGCCGCCCGTGAGGTTGATGGTAATGTCATAGCTTTCCGGGTTCTCGAGCACCAGAAGGGGCTGTTTCACCACGTACTGAAAGATATCCAGCGGAAAGTATGTTTCCATGGGTTTGTGGTTTACGGTAATGGTTCCTTTACCGGGCTTCACGTAAACGCGTGCAACGGCAGCTTTCCTACGTCCTACGGTGTTTACAACTTCCATAGTTTCTACTTAATCTCGTTTAATTTGATTGTTCTGGGATTCTGCGCGGTGTGCGGGTGTTCCGCCCCTGCATAAATCTTGAGGTTGCGAAGAAGCGCATCTCCGAGGCGCGTCTTGGGCAGCATTCCCTTCACGGCGTGCTGCAGAAGGAATTCGGGTTTCCTCTTGAGGGTGTCCGCCGGGTTGGCGAAACGCTGTCCTCCGGGATAGCCGGTGTGTCTTACGTAGACCTTGTCGGTCATCTTCTTGCCCGTCAGCCTTACCTTGTCGGCGTTCACGACGATAACGTAGTCGCCGCAATCGACGTGCGGGGTAAAACTGGGCTTGTGTTTGCCGCGCAGTATCTTCGCGACCTGCGAGGCAAGGCGTCCCAAAACCTCCCCCTCGGCGTCGATGACGAGCCATTCCTTGTTGACCGTCTTTGCGTTAGCGGAGATTGTTTTGTAACTCTGTGAATCCACTTGTTTTACGTTTTATACCTGTTATTAAATAATTGATCCGTCACCCGTATTTTACGGGCGTGCAAAGATAGTGATTTCTAATCAATAAAAAAACAAATGCCGGAAACAAATGATTCCGGCAGGACGCCCGGATTCCCCCGCACGGCGACGCTCCGCCCGACCGGGGAAACACCCTATTTCCCTTCCGCTATATCTTGAACGAGACACCGAGGGTAAAATAGGCCACCCCGAAACCGAGCTCTCCGTAGACCGCAAGCTGCGGCACGACATAGTAGCGTGCACCGATGAAGACATCGGCCAGGAAACCGCCGTAACGGGGCGGCTGGCCGTTCCACCACCTACCCTCCTCGCGCACGTTCGCAATCTCGCCGCCGAGGGTAATGCCCGCATAGGTATCGAGCCTCTCTACGAACTGATAATGGAATGTTCCGCGGACACCCAGCAGGAAACTGTTAATCTTCTGCCTGTACGTATCGTACGGATAATAGTAAAAACTTTTGCGGCCTGCGGCGAAACCCATGTAGCCGCTCACGCCGATGGAACTGTATGCGTCGAACAAATTGTCCACGATGCCGTACTCTCCCTGTATCACTATCGGAGGCACGACCGTATTACCGATATTAAGCGCCGTTCCCGCCCCTATGCCGGCACTGAGCACGATATCGCCCCCGCCAAACGTATTCTGCGTCTGCGCTTCCGCCGTCATGCCCGCCACGAGCAAGGCAGCGAACAGGATGATTCCCCTTTTCATACCGTTCATCTCCATGATTCTCCCTTCTTGCCTATTCCGTATCTGCCTTGCGGCAAACCACCGCAAAGTAAATACATAAACTTCATTCGGGCAAGTTTATTATATGGCCGGGAAAGAAAACTTCCGGACGGAATACGGCTCTACTCTCCTTGTATTGTAAAAGATTGGAAATGTGAAACACATTCTCTATCTTTGTCCTGCTACCCCATGGGTAGAGACATATTGATGAAAGTGTTTCGCTTTTGTCTTGTGATGGGAATCTGACAGTTCAAAAAAACACAAAAAAGCCATACAGGAGTTGAATGGCACCAAAATCTTTTGAATCTTCGAAAATTCACCGACCGTCGTCTGCGTTGGGTGTACATCTTCACCGATGAAGATTACAACCGGGCCAAAGCCATGTACGACGAACGTATGGCTAATTACAGAAGCGGTGAAAAGTAGTACCTGGATTCTCTGAATAAATTGAGCCGCAATAGTTATTGCGATTCCCGGATTCGGTGTCTGGTCAATCAGAGCCACAAGTTACGTACCTGTATGGATAGCCACTCCTTACTATATCGGAACTGCATTCAAAAAGTTTATTCCCTTGAATGTACAGTGTAATTATAGATATAATCGCTATCTTTGATGTAGGAAAGTGTTTACGCATTGTTTGACCACTTTAATGTTATCAGTACATGAAAAAGTATCTGTTTGCAATGCTCGGTGCTCTGTTCGTTTTTACGGCGTGTACGACCGGCAAACCGGAAAATGACGGAAACAAGACGACGGAAGAAGAGAACGATTATATCACGATGTATGTAGCCTCAGAAATAAGTAGTGAAAGAAATCCATTTATTGGAGGCCCTTCGTATATTGTCAAATTCGCTGAGGATGGTCAATGGCAACTGTTGGGAACGTCGCTTGTACAATTCATCTTTGAACAAGGATATGAATGTACGGTACGTGTCGAGAAAAAAATGACAGACCCATCACTTGCGGATGGTCCAGCTTGGTTTTATATATGTAGAGAAGTATTGACAAAAGAAAAGAAAGATTCCGTTATTCCGGAAAACCTGTTATCAATACTCTGTTAATTCTTATGTAATCGATTGAAAATGAGAGAGTTAATTAACGTAATATAACTAATAAAATTTGGTTAAGTGGCTGATTATCAGTAACTTTATAGTTCTCTAAGCTCAAAGTTATATGACATCAGAACCACTCAACCAATATACGGAAATATGCAGAGATGCTATCAAAAGTTCATCTGCAAAGTTAAGCAAAACTTTCGAGAGTCTACTCTTGGAAATACTTTTATTGTACATGACGATACAAAGAAAGATAAATTTCACTCAAATGGAGCGTTACGGCACCCATTGTGAGCAGACCTACAGAACGAACTTCAACCGTGGTCGTGCTAAATGCATAGACTGGGTGAAGTTCAACCTTGCCCTATGCCGACGTTACTTGAATATGGATGGTCTATTGGCTATAGCCATCGATCCGAGCTACATCAGCAAGTCGGGTAAGAAGACTCCGCATATCGGTACTTTCTGGTCCGGTTGTGCAAGTTCCATGAAGCATGGGCTTGAAATCATGGGGCTTGCACTTGTCGATGTCCATGCCAACAGTTGCATGATGCTGCGCGCCCATCAGACTCCATCTACTGGAGAATTGAAAATGCGTAACATGACTCTCGTGCAACATTACATAGCGGTCATCAAGCGTTATAAGAAGGATTTGTTGAAGGTCACCGATATTGTTGTCGCTGACGCTTTCTTCTCTATCCGTCCGTTTGTGGACGGAATCAAAGAGTGCGGTTTCCATCTTGTCAGCCGCTTCAGGGATACTGCGAGCCTATATTATGTGTATACGGGACCTCGTTCCAATAAGCCTGGACGTCCCAAGACACTTGACGGAAAAATCAACTACAAGAAACTTGACCTCACACGTATGGCAGAGTTGCATATTGAAGGACTTGAAGGCACAGCCTACACACTCATAGCCTATTCAAAGGCATTGAAGCAGAAAGTGCGCCTTGTCATTTGGGTTATGCCGAACGGAAAACACAAGCTTTTCTTCTCAACAAAGACATCCATGTCGGGTGAGGAAGTGTTGCGCACATACCGCTCAAGATTCCAAATAGAGTTTTGTTTTCGCGATGCAAAGCAATATACTGGTCTTACGCATTGCCAAGCAAGACACAAGAACCAGTTGGACTTTTCCTATAATGCATCATTCGCATCACAGAATGTTGCGAAAGTGATGATGAAGGAAAATGAATTGCCGTATTCCATGGCTTCTTTCAAGGAGATTATGGCAAGCACATACATCGCTAAATTAATTTTCAACAAGTGTCGGAGAATACCGAACCGAAAGTTAATTAGTCATACTATCAAAGAACTCTTTGGCTGGCAACGTAAAGCTGCTTAGCCATTATCTCAAATTTTAACGAACTATTGGTTATAGAACACTCTTGAAAAACTGAAAATTATATCCCCTGCCAGAAGTATCCGGCAGGGGGATTTTATTAAGGGATAATTGATATCATTGGTTTGAATACAGCCATGATTCGCATATCCCTTTTTGCCGGGAATAGATAAGCGGTTTTTGTCGATAATATCTCGCCGGTATCCAGGTCTAACCAATGTACGAACTGATTACCGAAATTGGGCGTCGCAACGATTGTCACCGCATTGCCGGTCGATGTTCCGAAAGAGCCGGCGCTGGTAGTACCAAGAGGTTTCCCCAAACTATTCTTGGTAACCGATATTTCGCAATGAACATTGATAGGATAAGTAAATCTCGCTTCATAAGTTTTATCCGATGTGACCTGAACCAAGTAAATATTGGACGAGCTTATTTTTTTATCGCCATCGAACCAACCGAGAAAACCTCTGTTGTCTTCCGGAAATGCTTGTAAAGCGCAAATTTCTCCTTTAGCATAACGACCTGTGCCTCTGACTGTACCGGAAAGCGTACAAAGTTATTGTATAGTGTGGTTTAGAATAAACGGTATTTAATGTAAAGATATCCATCTCTGACAAATCAGTATCGTTAACATTCCATGTGGACCCGTCCGATTTTTTCCACATATATGACACTCCTCAGGGCACAGGCTGCTTCACACGAACCTAAATACAGACTTTCCTCTGTATTCTCGGAATTTACCGGCAATACCTCTCGTAAATTGTCGTCATTGGCACAGCTCCAAAGTATCACCGATATAGCAAATAATAAATTTAATTTGGATAGTGTTTTCTAATCAGCATATTAATTTTATCTATTTGTTTGTTTGCATGATTTGTTTTTCCCTGATAACCTATTACAAAAAATATTGGGAAAATTCATTGTGGATTTACCGCTGGTTTTATTTTTATAAAAAATGAAACTCATTGTAAGATATGGATAGCGAGTCCGTACCTAATAACGTGCTGTCCGTTACACTACCCCAATGGCAAATATTTTAACCATAAGACACAAATAATGTTGTAGTGACCGAAAAGAATGTAAGTACATCAAGCATTCTCCGGCTGGCTTAACTAACTTATTTGTCATTTTTATTGGAAAAACAAGAATTTCCGCTATTTTATATTTTATTGCTTTTTAATAAGTTTGTGTATAACTTCGGGGTGTAGATGATTGATGGCAGTACGGGTTAGCCCCCACTGATGTCAGTGCCCCCAACCTGAACATTCGTAATCCGTACTGCCTTGCTTTGCAACAGAATAAATAAAGGTCGGGATTTGCTTCCCGGCCTTTATTCGTTTCCAAGGGCCTCTTGGTACTCTTTTCGTATTTGCATATACGGAACCATATGTCAAAACAGTAGGCATAGGCCCTAACTGCACCACAAAAATTCTTAATTTTGTGGCAGGGAACAACGCATCCGATGCCTTAACACGAGCAAAGACCATGAAAAAATTCCCTCTCTTCATTTTCATTTTGTGTGCCGCTTGCAGTATGTGGACCTGTACCGAAAGGGAAGACCCGCTGAAAAATATCGGCATTGACAGAGAATCAATCGTCAACATCGAAGAAATGACGCTTTACGTGGCATCGGTCAAAATGTATCCCTATACGGATAGAGAGATTTCCGAGGACGACTTGTATAACAAATACACGGAGGGATGTTTTATCGTCAAATATGCCCAGCACCTCGATTGGGAATTTGGCAAATTTACGGTTTACGATTTTCCGTACGAGAAAGGATATGAATATAAACTTCGGGGGCTGATGGTCGATTTCCTTCCGTTCGAGGCCAGGCCTGCCTGTGCATTCGTATGTCAGGAGATACTCTCCAAAGAGCCGGCAGATTCACAAATGCTGCCCGAACCGCAGCCGCTTCCTGACCCTATTTTACTTGATTCGGTAGAGCGGATCCTGTATGTAGCCTCCGACAAACGGCAGCATCCCGACATGCCCGAAGGGGAAAACCTTTACGAGTCCGCATGGGGCTTTCAGGTACGGGAGACCCCGAACACCGAGTGGCAGCTATACGACCGTCCTATCTATGATTTCGATTATGAAAAGGAATATGAATATACAATAGAGGTCGCCGAAGAAATTTGGGAGGATTTCTACGGCCGCATGTTCAATGCGGCACACTGGAAAGCGACCCTCTCGAAACAGGAAAAAGATTCCTTTGCAAAACCATAGCGCACAGGCGGCATGATGCCGCCTGTGTCATTTGTTACCAAGAAGTTGAATACAGCCCGCACTATTATCCGCAGCTAGCATCCTGTCGAACTGTACCGCATACGACGATTCAGTATTGACCGGACGCGTAGACGACCTCGAAAACCAGGTCACCCAACTCGAGGAGCTGTGCCGACAAATGAATACCGACATTGCAGCTTTACAGACCATTGTCGATGTACTGCAGGACAACGACTGCGTAACCGATGTCGTTCCGGTTGTCGAGGGCACCACCATCATCGGCTACACACTCCGTTTTCTCCACCACGACCCTATCACCATATATCATGGAGAGAAAGGTGACAAAGGCGATAAAGGCGACGAGGGATTGACGCCGACAATCGGTATCCGTCAGGACACCGACGGCGTCTGGTACTGGACACTGAACGGCGAATGGCTGACAGACAGTCTCGGCAACAAGATAAAAGCCGAAAGCCGCGACGGGAAAGACGGAGAAAACGGTCAGGATGAGAAAGACGGTGAAGATGGACAGGACGGCGTTACGCCCCAACTGAAAATCGAAGAGGAATACTGGTACGTCTCCTACACCGACGGCGCATCGTGGGAAAGGCTCGGCAAAGCGACGGGCGAGACGGGAACGACCGGAGAATCGTTCTTCCGGGACGTTACTCAGGATGCGGAGAACGTCTACCTCACCCTGTCCGACGGCACGACGGTTACCGTACCGAAAGGAACTTCGCTGAACATATCGTTTGCGGAATCGGACCTGACCCGCATGCCTGTCAACTCTACCCGCGAACTTCATTACACAGTGACCGGCGCTATTTCCGAAGCGACGGTGGAAGCGCTATCCTCTGCCGATATGAAGGTCAAGGTGGAGCCCGACGATGCGACGGGCATCAATGGCAAAATCGTTCTCGTTTCCGGCGCAGAGATAAACGATGACAGCAAAGTCGTCATTTTCGTCACGAACGGCGAACGTATGCTGATGCGTACCCTCCTCTTCGACAAGGTCGGTATCCCGGCCGTCGAGGAGACGACCAAATGCGTGGATGCTGCGGGAGGCCGTATCGAACTGGCATTTCTGTCCGACAGCGATTGCGAGGCGGAGATTCCCGACGAGGCACGGAGTTGGGTCCGTGTCGCGCCGTCGAGCCGGGCCTTGACCCCGCACAGCATCGTACTCGATATCGCCGCAAATACCGACCGCCCCCGCAGTACGGTAGTGACGGTACGTTCTGTCTCCGTCCCGACACAGTGCATCGAGTACACCGTCGAACAGGCCGTCGGGTCGACGCTGCTTCTGTATACGACGACCGGCCCCTGCCTCCAATTGTCTTCAGACGCATTCGACGCCGCAATCGTCTCGCATACTTTCAAAAACGGCGTCGGCACCATCATCTTCGACAAGCCAATTACATTTCTTCCGAAGAATACATTTGCTGATAATCCTACCCTAACAGGCATTGCCATTCCGGAAGGGGTTACGTCTATCGAGACTTATGCAGTCTCGGGCTGTTCCTCGCTGACAAGCATCAAACTTCCGGAAAACCTTACCACCATCGGAACAGATACATTCGCCCAGTGCTATGCTCTCACAGACATTATTATCCCGGGAAACGTCACTCTCATCAAGGATGAAGCATTCTGCGGTTGCTTCGCTTTAACAAGCGTATATTGCCGTTCGGTCATCCCGCCTGTACTCGGCAATTATACATTTGAGAATACGCCTAACCCAACTATATATGTACCTACAGCCTCGGTAGAGGCCTATCGTGCCCAGTGGAGCGAATACGCATCCCAAATCGTCGGCTACGAATTCTGACGGCTGCGCGGCCAAAGCTGCGCGGGACAGTCCGACTGTCGCAACGAAATGCCCCGCGGTCTCCGCAATACGACGGGAGCGGAGTCCCTTGCAAGGACTCCGCTCCCGTCGTTTCGGCCTGCACCTGCCGTCAGAACTTGTAGGCGAGGCCGAGGTTCACCGTAGCGAGCCCGTACCCTACCTCGCCGAAAACGGCGAACCGCTGCGTGAGATAGTAACGGGCACCCACGTAGAATGCGAATTCAAAACCGCCCACTGCCGGGGCCGACGGTCTGAGGCCCGAGGGAAACGAACCGTAATCGTTGGTCATGGTGATGTTGTAGCCGAGGAACAAGCCAAGGTAGGTATCCAGCCTGTTGACGAACTGGTAGTGCAGCGCACCGCGCACGCCAAGAATGAGGTTGTTGAAATTCCACCCCGCATCAAGGTTATCGAATGCGCGGTATTTGGCTCCGGTGTAACCGATATAGGCACCGAGTCCCACTACGCCGCGGCCGTTGTTGAACAGGTTTCCTGTCACGGCGTATTCGCCGGAGAGCGATATGGGAGGCACCTTCTTGGTATAACTGTCGTTATACACCATGTTGCCCAACCCGATACCGAGGTTGAGCACCACATCGCCCTTCGAGAACACATCACCGTCGCGGAACGGCTTCTTCTGGGCATTCGCTGCGCCGCCCATCACGCACAGGGCGAGCAAAAGTAAAGACAAACGTTTCATAATCATAAAATATTTTAGTTGGTATTACGCTCCGGGCATCTCCGCAAGCCGCCCTCCGAGCATCTTTCCCGTGGATGTTTCAAAAACCTTACCAAACGCAGGAGGCACACCTCCGCAATCCCGGCGGCCGACCGTGCGGCGCAGCCCCTTTTTGCACAAACCTTCTTGTCCCATTCGGGAGGAAATGATATTTTTGCACATTCCGGGAGAGACACGCAAAGCCATGGACCTAATGAACAGGCGAATACTGAGACTCGCCATCCCAAACATCATATCCAACATCACCATCCCCCTGCTGGGCATGGTCGATACGGCGATAGCGGGCCGGCTGGGCGACGGTGCCGCCGCAATAGGCGCCATCGGCATCGGAACGACGATATTCAACATGATATACTGGACGTGCGGTTTCCTGCGCATGGGAACGAGCGGCATCACGGCACAGGCCTACGGAGCCCGCAACCTGCGCGAATGTACCGACATCCTCGTCCGTTCCATGTCCGTGGCCATCGTGCTGGCCCTGCTTCTCGTTCTGCTGCGCAACCCCGTGGGGCGGTTCTCGCTTGGGCTGATGCAGGGCAGCGAAGGGGCTCGGGCACTCGCAGCCGAATACTTCTTCGCCCGTATCTGGGCGGCACCCGCTTCCATATCGCTCTTCGCCATACACGGCTGGTTCATCGGGATGCAGAACTCCAAAACGCCGATGGTCGTCTCCATCATCTCCAACGTGGTGAACGTCGTCTTCAGCGCCCTGTTCGTCTTCCGGTTCGACATGGGCATCGCGGGCGTGGCCTGGGGAACGGTGGTGGCACAGTACACGGGCGTCGCGGTGTCGTGGATATTCTGGGGCGTCTACTACGGCCGACTGGCAAAATATGCCGACCTGCGGCGCAGCATCCGGCTCAAACCCATGACGCAGTTCTTCCACATCAACAAGGATATCTTCCTGCGTACTCTCTGTCTGGTGACGGCCTACACCTTCTTCACGGCCGCCTCATCGCGTTTCGGCGACACCGTGCTCGCCACCAATACGCTCCTTATGCAACTCTTCACCCTATTCTCCTATATGTCCGACGGATTCGCCTACGCCGCCGAATCGCTGGCCGGCAAATACATCGGCGCCGGCAACCGTCCGGCCCTGCGGGAGGCTATCCGCAAGCTCTTCGGGTGGAGCCTCGGCATAGCCGTTCTCTACGTCGCCGTCTACCTGACCGGGTGGCGCAGCATCCTCTCCCTCTTCAACCCCTCCGGAGCGATACTCGATACGGCTGGCGCTTACATCGGATGGGTTATCGCCATTCCGCTCGTGGGATGCCTGCCCTTCCTGATAGACGGCATCCTGCTCGGTGCGACACAGACGAAAACACTGCGAAACACCATGTTCATCGCCATCGCCCTCTATTTCGGACTTTACTACTCCACCGTCGGTCTGATAGGCAATAACGCCCTGTGGCTGGCATTCGTGGGATTCATCGCAGCCCGCGGCGGTCTGCTTATGGCGGCGACGCACAACCTCGACACCGGAAGGCTCATCGCCTACCGACAGCACGGCTAAACGGCCGACCGCCGAAAGACGAGAGATGAGAGACGAAATGCCGCACCTTCCGGTCTCTTTCGTCCCGGAAGGTGCGGCATCCGTCCGCTTCGACGGCTCAGCACTCAACTGCGCCCCCTGCCGTCCCCTTTATAACGCCACAACTGCCAACTGTTCACGATATTCTGCCAGATGACATAGGCGGCGGGCGCCACCGAAGAGAGGGGGTCGAGCCACGTCTGAGCCATCCAGATGGCCAATACCGTATTTTTCTGTCCGATGGACTGTCCTCCCGCCACCGTATCGCCGAAACGCCGGCCTATATATCTGCCGAGAGTGAACTGCAACAGGCAGATGACCAACGCAACCGCAGCGAGGAGTACCTCGACGGTATAATTCTCTTTCGGCTGCGCGAGCAGGAATTCCACCGTCCGTCCGAGTACCACGGTCAGCGAGGCGGCCCATATCCAGAATGAAATGATTTGCCGGTCACGGACAGCCTTGTGCCAGCGGGGGGCGAACCGCTCCAGCAGGACGGCGCAGACGAAAGGCAGGATGAGCAGCGGCACGACCTTCCACAGGATGATTCCGACCGACTGCAGGAACGAGAGCTCCGGATTGGCCCCTATGGCGGCGAAGAGCACCGGTGCGGCCACCGCCACCCCCATGTTGCTCATCAGACAGAACGAGGCCATCGTCGCCACATCGGCGCCGAGCATGCCCCCTATCGTGGTAGCGGCCATCGCCGTGGGCACGAAGGAACACATCATGGCCCCCTGGGCGAGCAGCGGATTCACCCGACACAGTACGAGATAGAGCAGGATGCCCAGCGACATCTGCACCGCCAGCAATACCCAATGAAACGCCCGGAACCGCACCTGTCCGGCCGACACGCGGCAGTAGGTCACGAACAGCATCGCGAAGATAAGGTAAGGGGGCAGAAAGGAGAGTTTGTTGAAAAAGCCGTGGAATACCGCGCCAATCAGCATGGCGAGGGGCAGCGCAATCGTGCGCCGTTGTTGGTGTGACATGTTACGAAACGTTTAAACCTTCCATGAACGCCCCGCCCCGGCAGCGCTTCTGCGGGAGGCGGGAAACCGACCGTTACTTCTGTCTGAAATATATCTGAATGGGTACTCCCGAGAAATCCCAATGCTCGCGTATCTTGTTTTCGAGAAAACGCCTGTACGTATCCTTTATATACTGCGGCAGATTGACGAAAAAGGCGAACACGGGCGTAGGGTTGGGAAGTTGGGCCGCATATTTGATGCGGATGTATTTTCCCTTTATCGAGGGCGGCGGTGTCTCTTCGATTATCGGCAGGATGTAGTCGTTGAACTCCGAAGTCGGAATCCGCCGCGCACGCGACCGATAAACCCGCAGGGCTGTCTGAAGCACTTCGAGAATGCGCTGCCGGTCGGGCACGGAGGTAAAGATGACCGGCACATCGCTGAACGGAGCGAGTTTTTTCGCTATCGCTGCACGCCACTCTTTCATGGTATTGCTGTCCTTCGGGATGAGGTCCCATTTGTTCACCACGATGACGCACCCTTTCCGGTTGCGGACGATGAGATTGAAGATATTCAGGTCCTGCGACTCTACCCCCTGCGAGGCGTCGAGCATCAGGATACAGACGTCGGAACTCTCTATGGCGCGTATGGAACGCATCACCGAATAGAATTCGAGGTCTTCCGTCACCTTTCCCTTCTTGCGGAGCCCGGCGGTATCTATCAGGTAAAAATCCATGCCGTACTTGTTGTAGCGCGTATGGATGGAGTCACGGGTAGTCCCGGCCACGGGCGTCACGATGTTGCGCTCCTGACCGAGCAGGGCATTGGTCATGGAGGACTTTCCGACATTGGGACGCCCCACGATGGTGATGCGCGGAAGCTCCTCCTCCCCGCCGTCCCGTTCGTCGGGAGGCAGTGCGGCCACGATGGCATCCATCAGGTCGCCCGTACCGCTGCCGCTCATCGAACTGATGGCGTAGGGCTCGCCCAATCCCAGTGCGTAGAATTCGGGGGTACCGTAGAGCTGTTCGCTGTTGTCCACCTTATTGACCACGAGAAACACCTTCTTGTCGGCACGGCGCAGAATGTCGGCCATGAACATGTCGAGGTCGGTGATACCGGTACTCACCTCGGTCATGAAGAGTATCACGTCGGCCTCGTCGATGGCCAGCATCACCTGCCGCCGTATCTCCTCCTCAAACACATCTTCGCCGTTCACCGTATACCCACCCGTGTCGATGACGGAAAATTCGCGGCCGTTCCAGTCCGTGCGCCCGTAGTGACGGTCGCGGGTGGTACCGGCCGTGGAATCCACGATGGCCTGCCTCATTCCCACCAGCCTGTTGAACAAGGTACTCTTCCCCACATTGGGACGCCCGACGATAGCTACTATGCCCATGATACCCGATTTTTAAATGTGCCGCAAAGATAGGCAGAATCCGGCAACTCAACAATCATACGCCACGGTCTCCCGTCGCTAACATCGATAAAAATTCACCGATTTCCCGGTAAAATTTTTTGGGAAACCTCCAAAATCCCTATCTTTAATATGTGTATATGTGCCAATTCGTCCGCAGCCATGCCGGAACCGGCATGACATCCGACCTTAAAACGTACCCGACAATGAACCGATTCATCCTTTACGCCGGCTTGCTCGCAGCAGCCGTCACCGCGACGGGGTGCCGACAGGCCCCGACCGGCAATACCGACGGAGACGGAACGATTTCGCCTTCGTTCGTCCAGCAATATTACGACCTGTCAGCCATTGCCGTCCGGCAATATTTTGACTACCCCTATATTCAAATCATGCCGGAAACATACGAAACATGCAGCTATTCGGTTCCGCCGTCGGTACGGTTCAAAGCGCTCAGCGAAAAATACGGGGATACGGCCTACAACCGTCCGCTCGCTCCGTTCAGCCATACGGTATACTGCAACGAATTTTCGGGAATCGACATCTTCAGCGACAGGGATTTCGATGCCGCCCATCCGGCCGGAGCCTCCCTCTCGGACATCGTGCGCATCGTGGGCGCCTCGCCTTACCGGTATATCCGGAACGGCTATACGGCTCCGTTCGACTGGAGGGAACTGCCCGAAGACTACCGGATAGAGAACGGAATCTCATATCTGGAGGGATACCTGCCGGTGAACGGGACGCTTTGCGAACTCGATGCGGAGGAGATGTATATGCTCGACCCTTTCGAACTATACCTGAAATTCACGATTCTCCCCGAGATAAAAAAACACACGATTACCGTCGTCCTGCGGGAACAGGAAACGGAGATAACGGGAAGTACGGAAATCATTTTCCCATAGAGATAACCCATCCGAGCGAGCGATTGTGGCTGCCGATATGCCGGCGAAAGGGAAAAAAGCCTATCTTTGTCGAAAGACAATCACTAAAAAACACAGGACTATGAAAAAGATTGCTTTAGCCGTTGCGGCGCTCTTGATTTCGGTTTCGGCCATGGCCGGGAACAACTACAAACTTCCGTTCGTATCGTTCGGTATCAAAGCCGGCTACACGACCAACCAGCAGAAAATCGACTACAAGGCACTGCTCAACGCCGAAGCCGAAACGATAAAGAAAAATGCGAGCGGTTTCAACGCCGGCATCGTGGCCCGCGTGGACTTTCCCCTGCTGCCCATCTACGTTCAGGGCGAACTGCTCTACGACTGGGGAAAATACAAGGACGTATCGCTGACAGGCCTCAACCCGACGAGCGTCACGACCAACAACTTCAGCGTACCGGTACTTGTAGGCGTAGGCATCGGCTCTTCCAATTTCGTCAAGGTACGCGCCAATGTAGGCCCGGTCTTCAACCTCGTCTCCACGGCCAAGTTCTCGAATGTGGAAAACGTGGCCGACCTCGAAAACATGTTCCGAAAACAGACCGTAACCTGGACCGCAGGCATCGGTGTGGACCTGTTCAACATCATGGTGGACATCCGTTACAACGGCGTCTTCTCGAAGAAGGACATCGCCAACATCGGCGACCTCGCCTCCATCAATACCCGTCCTACGAGCTGGACGTTCACCATCGGCTACCTGTTCTAAAACAGTCGGACAGGAATGCCTGAAAAGACCATAACGCTCGAAGGGGTGGAACCCCTTGCCTTCTACGGGGTCGCAAATGCCAACCTGAACCGGATTTGCGACCTTTTCCCGAAGCTGAAAATCGTCGCACGCGGTTCCTCGATAAAGGCTATCGGCGACGAAGCGGAACTGGAACGTTTCCAAGAGAAGATGCAGGCTCTCATGGCCTACTCTTCCAAATACGGCCACATATCGCCCGAAGTCGTCGGCCAGGTCTTCTCGGAAGGTCTCCACAAAGCGGAAGAGGCACAAAGCAAAGACACCATCGTCTACGGCAACGGCGGCCTTATCGTCAAGGCCCGCACGGTGAACCAGCAGCGCCTGGTAGAGCTGTACGACGACAACGACCTGCTATTCGCCGTAGGGCCCGCCGGAAGCGGCAAGACCTACACCGCGATAGCGCTGGCAGTACGCGCCCTGCGCAACAAGGAGGTGAAAAGAATCATCCTGACGCGCCCCGCGGTAGAGGCGGGTGAAAAACTCGGTTTCCTCCCCGGGGACCTCAAGGAGAAACTCGACCCCTACCTCCAACCGCTCTACGACGCACTGAACGACATGATTCCGGCAGCCAAGCTCCAGAAGTACATCGACGAGGGCACAGTGCAGATAGCCCCGCTCGCCTACATGCGCGGACGGACGCTGGACAACGCTTTCGTCATTCTCGACGAAGCACAGAACACCACCCTCTCCCAACTCAAGATGTTCCTTACCCGCATGGGACGCAACGCGAAGTTCATCGTGACGGGCGACATCACCCAGATAGACCTGCCGCGCCGTTCCGATTCCGGCCTCGTCCGGGCCATGGAGCTGCTGCGGGGAATAGACGGTATCGGCATCGTGGAGTTCGACCAGCGCGACATCATCCGTCACCGGCTGGTAAAGCACATTGTCAAGGCGTTCGAGAAGGAGCAGGAGCAGACGGCGGGCAAAGAGACGCCGGCGACGGACGAAGCACGCTGAACCGTCACACGACACCCGCGCAAGACGCAGGAATTTTCCAGGAAAGCGCAGCCACCAGGAGGATAGAACGTGATAACAGGACGGTAATACGTAATAATGTAAATCTTTCAGGCAATTTTATAAGGTTTTTCCGGGGTTTATTCACATCTTTGTTTCGACCGAACGCTGCGCGCTTGTGTATTGAAGAGACGCAGACGGGCGTTTGCGGCTTTTTGAATGAAATATTCATTATATTTGTTTCAGCGAACTGCCGGGCGAACGCATACCGGGCCTGCGCCAGCGATACGCCGGCGGTTGTGACGGGTATTTTCGCAGTACCGGAGGCAATGACGGCCGGCAGACGCGAAAAACGATAAACGAAACGAAATCACAAAATGCATAAGACTATGGACAAGGACTTGAAAAAACTGAAACCGGAACTGCTGTGGACGCGGTTCTCGGAGATATGCGCCGTTCCGCGCCCCTCGCACCACGAGGAGAAGATACGGGAGTACATCATCGACTTCGCCAAGAGACACAACCTGGACTACACCGTGGACGCCGGCCCCAACATCATCATCCGCAAACCGGCCACTCCGGGGATGGAGAACCGCAAGACGGTCGTCCTGCAGGCTCACCTTGACATGGTGCCGCAGAAGAACTCCGACAAGGAGTTCGACTTCGAGAAGGACGGTATCGAGGCCTACATCGACGGCGACTGGGTAACGGCCAACGGGACAACGCTCGGCGCCGACAACGGCATCGGAGCTTCGGCCATCCTCGCCGTACTGGAGGACCGAACGGTGAAACACGGCCCCATCGAGGCGCTCTTCACGGCCACGGAGGAGACCGGCATGGATGGAGCCTTCGCACTGCGCCCCGGCGAACTGAAGGGCGACATCCTCATCAACCTCGACTCGGAGACGGAAGGCGAACTCTATGTAGGCTGCGCCGGCGGGCTCGACCTGACGGCCACCATGAAGTACGATACGGTCAAGCTCGACCGCGAAAACTTCGCCGGATACCGACTCGAAATCAAGGGTCTCAAAGGCGGCCACTCCGGCATGGAAATTATCCTCCAGCGAGCCAACGCCAACAAGCTCTTCGCCCGCTTCATGCGCAACTGCCAGGAAAAGCTCGGCATCATGCTCTGCGACATCGACGGCGGCGGCCTGCGCAACGCCATTCCGCGCGAGGCATTCGCCACCGTGGCAGTGATGAAAAAACACGAGAAAGCCTTCCAGAATGCCGTCAAGAAGTTTGAAAAGATATACATCGACGAATACAAGGGCATCGAGGACGGCATTTCCTTCAAGGCCGTTCCTGTCAAGACTCCCTCCAAAGCCATCAATTTCTTCGACCAGGCCAATCTGGTGGATGCCGTATTCGGCTGCCCGAACGGAGTGATGCGCATGAGTACCTCGATGCCGGGGCTGGTACAGACCTCCTCGAACCTCGCAAGGGTGGTGTCCGAACGCGGCTACTTCAAAATCATGTGCCTGCTTCGCAGTTCGGTGAATACCGAAAAGGACGACCTGGCCCTCATGATACGCACCGTCTTCGAGCTCACCGGAGCGACCGTCAGGACTTCCGGAGCCTACGACGGCTGGAATCCGAACATGGATTCGCCCATTCTCAGGGCGATGAAGGCTGGATACAAGGAACTCTTCGGCAAGGAACCGGCCGTCATGGCGATACACGCCGGACTCGAATGCGGCATCATCGGCGGCAAATATCCCGACATGGACATGATATCCTGCGGCCCCACCATCAAATATCCCCATTCGCCCGATGAGAAGGTAAACATCGCTTCGGTCGAGAAGTTCTGGAAGTTCCTCTGCCACACGCTGGAAACCATCCCCGTGAAATAAGGGAAAGCGGTGGACGGAACGGTAGGGTATAAACCTGCGGAGAGCTCCGGTGCCAAATGGCTCGCAATTATCAATCCCTCCGCGGCGGGCGGCAGCGCCGCCGCGGAGTGGCCATTGATAGACCGATTGCTGCGCAGGGCCGGAATCACTGCCGAGGCGGTCTTCACCGCGCATCGGTACCATGCGGTGGAGCTGACTGTCGCCGCCGTCAACGACGGCATAAGACACATCATCGCGGTAGGAGGCGACACGACACTGCATGAAGTGGTGAACGGACTCTTCATCCAACGGGCCGTCCGGCCGGAAGAGATAACGCTCGGCATCATCCCGACAGGCAACTGCAGGATAGCCGGCATACCGAAGACATATCCCGAAGCGGTTTCGGCCATCGCTTCGGGATATGTCTCTTTATACCACATCGCAACCGTCTCATACAGTCAGTCGCACTACCGACAGGAGCGCCTGATGGCAGGCGAAGCCGGCATGGGACTGTATGCCATGCTCGCAGCCCGATTCAACCGGCTCCGGGAAGAGGGCAAAGCGACCGTACCGAGACGCCTTTGGGCCGTACTGGAAAGTATCCTCTCCTACCGCGCTCCGCAAGTACGTATCTATGCGGACGGACAATCCGTCTACTGCGGCCGTGCCGCGGGTGCTACCCTCGTCATCTCCGGCGAGTTTCCCGAAGGGCATTTTGAACTCACCCTGCAGCCCGGAGGCTGCCGAATGACCTGTCTGCGCCTCTTCTACACGCTGTTCCGTGGTAAACCGTATGACCTGCCCGGCAGCCTGCACTGGAGAGGCAGAGAGATACGCATCGAAACGGACAATATTTTCGCCGTGGAAGCCGACGGCGACCCGCTCGGAGACACCCCGCTCGGATTCCGGATAACGGGAGCTGCCGTCAGACTGGCACTCCCCGCCCCAGCAACCGACAGAACGGCAGAGGAGAGCGCTCCGTACAGATACAAACGCTCCGTACAGTATATTCCGCGCAACTCACGTCCGTCTCTCTAAACGGAAAAAGCCCGGCAAAGACAGCCGGAAATGGCAGCCGCAAAAGGGCTCCCCCCAGCAAACCAGCCTTTCATCTCCAAGAAATACGCCTATTCCCCGGAGACCGTTCCCGACCGGGAGGCTTCCAGGCCAATATCCTGTCACCAAACAGCAACCACATCCGCACGCCCCTCCCGCCGCATCCTGTTTTTGCACGGTTCTTGTAACGTTTAAGCCAGACATAATTTTTCTTAACCGTTAAAAACATTTTGATATGGAAACATTAATGGAACGTTTCAAAAGCCTGACACGCTATTGGTGGGCAATGCTGATACTCGGCGTGGCCATCTTCGTGGTGGGTATTCTCATCTTCACCTATCCGGGCGAAAGCTACATAGGCATGGCAGCACTCTTCGCCGTACTGATGCTCGTCTCGGGTATCATCGAGGTGGTAATTGCATTTACCGAAAAGTACATGGTAGGCCGGGGATGGGCCGCGGTACTGGGTGTCCTGGAAATCATCCTCGGCATCATCCTGATATGCAGCCCGGCCATCACGGCCATGATGCTTCCTATCGTACTCGGCATATGGTTGCTGTTCCGCGGTATCGGTCTCATCGGCATCGCGAGCGAAATGAGCCACTTCAAGGTCAATGGCATGGTATGGACCATCATCCTCGGCATTCTACTCATCATCTGCTCGCTGATGATACTCTTCCAGCCACTGTTCGGCATCGCAGCCGTCGTGGTATGGGTAGGCATATCGTTCCTGGTAGCAGGTGTATCGCTCGTGGTGTTCGCCTTCCAGCTGTTCAGCATCAAGAACAAGTTCAAGAAACTGACGGAATAACCTTCGCGGTTTCCGCACGCAAGCCGCCGTACATCCGGATGTACGGCGGCTTTTTCATTCCTTCGTCCGAACAGCTCTCCGCTTCCTTCCGCCGGAGCACGGCCGACAATATCAGCCCGAATACGAATATGAATCCGACTACGTTCCACAGGCTTCCGAATAAATCCCGCCCCCACTCCTGTATCGGAGAACAGGCAGGAAAGCCCTCTTCCTATCCCAATTCCAGAGTCATAATCCTGTCTGCCACAACCGGGCACGACCGTTCCGGAGCGCAGGTCCACCGAGGTATCCGACTCTACACACGCCCCCGCACGCCGGCCTCTTCCTGACACGACGCGGCAATCCGGCACGTCTTTCTTTCCTGGTACCCCGTACACATTCCGCATCATGCGACAATCCGCCCTGCACCAGACCGTCCCGAAACCGGCCGCTCCCTCCTCCACGCCCGCCGCACACGACCGGAAGCCGGGACGACAAAAAAAACGGGGCCCCGGATTCAACTCCGGAGCCCCGTATTCGATATCCCTTGCGGGATGAAAATTCTACTGGGGTTTCTGCATCTGGTACAGACGTGCCACCTGTCCTGCGGTCAGCGTCGTATTGTAGATGCCGAGATTATCTATGGCCCCCCTCATGGAGTCCCAACCGTCGGGAGTCTTCCACGAATCCCACTCCCAGGTAGCGGCCTCGTCGTAAACGGTCGCCGCACCGATGAGCAACGGAAGTTGGCGTCCTATCGGGGACACATACGCCGAAGCGATGGAACCGGTCAGGTTCTCCTTGGTCGCGGAGTCCCAGGTCTTCGTGGCGATACCATTCACATAGAACACTACGGTATGGGCATTGAGGTCCATCGTAACGGCCAAATGTACCCATACACCGTCCTTGACGGTCCCTACCGACTCGTTGTCCATATCGACCGTCGCTGTCGTGGTCTTGACCGTGAAGAAAGGCTTGCCGTTGTTCTCTACGTTCAGTTTCCAGTTGTTCCAGTAGTTGAGGGAGACGATGTAGTTGTTCGCACGGCTCGCGTCGTCCACCTTCACCCATGCCGACCACGACATGTTGTTCATCAGAAAATCGGCAGGATTGTAATCCTCCACTGCCAGGTAGTTACCCTTGCTGAAGTAGATAGCCTTGCCTGCGCCCACGCCGTCCACCAGCGACGGAAGTTCGGTATCGGAACCGAATATCTCCGCCGGCCCGGCCTGCAGCACGCCGACCACCGGTTTGGTACCGGTCGAAGCGACGGTGTTGTCATTGATGGTCTCGAAATCGAAGAAAGCGATGACACTCGAATCGGGAATGCTTTCATACTTGCTGCCCACAAAAGTCTCCTTGGCGAGCGTCAGGTTATTGGTCATCAGGTCCACCTGCGACTGCGTGGCGTTCTGATTGTCGCGGATGGCCTTGGCGTCGTTCACCGCATTGGTGAAGGCTTCGATATTGGCCTCCGGATAGTCGTCGGCCGTCGCTCCGTCGAGCAGTGCTTCGCACTCGATTATCAACGCTTCGAGCTTGGTTTTATCCACGTCTCCGTTGCCGCCCGAATTACCGCCCTTCTTGTCGCAGGCGGTGAACAGCATGACAGCCGCACCCAACATGAGCACGAAAGCCGATGCACTTTTCAGAAAATTTTTCATAATTGTTTGTTTTAAAATCGGTAAATATTGAGATTGTTCAGATAATATCCGACTTGCCGGCCTTGTTCGCCCCGTTCCCGCTCTCACTGCTCTATTCCCTTGTTCGAATCGAGTTCCGACTGCGGTATCGGGAAATAGAAGCGGTCTCCGGTCCAAACGGATGCAATATCCGGGCCAAGCGCCTCCACGGCGATTTCCCGGCCCCAGCGCATCAGGTCGAAGAAACGGTGCGATTCGAACCCGAGTTCGCGCCGGCGTTCGAGCCGTACGGCAGCCAACACCTCCTCCTGGGTTCCAGCCGTCGTAGGCGCCAGTCCGGCACGGCCGCGCACGAGATCGAGCGCATCGCAGGCATCCTCCAGATCGGTACCCGTGTTACGGTTCGCCAGCGCCTCGGCCTTCATCAGCAGCACGTCGGCATAACGGAGATAAATGTAAGGCAGATAACCGTCGCTCTTCGTTCCGACCGGGACTTCGGAAAGCGGCTGTTCGTACTTTTTCACGAGATATCCCGTAGGCGACCAGCTCGCATCGAACGTATCGCCGTTCACCCACGGCTGACCGGGACGGCCGATGGATATGTCCAGACGCGGGTCCGTCTCCCCTTCCTCGGTCTGCTCGTTGAAACAATCCACGAAACTCTGCGTGGGAGCATTGAAATAGTAGCCCGTCTCGACAGAGGGGGCGAAATAGACGTTCAGGATATTACCCAGTCCGGGATTCTGCCCGGAGAGGTGACGCGCCGCAAAGATGACCTCCTTGTTATCCTCCGCACCGGGTACGAACAGCTCCTGGTAACTCTCGGCCAGCTCGTACTGATGCAGCGCTTCGAGACTCTCGATGTCGCTGAGGCAAGCTCCCCAATTCTGACGGAACAGATGTACCTTGGCCCGCAGGGCATAGGCGGCCCCCTGTGTCACACGCCCTGCATCCTCGCCCGAATAGGAAATGGGTACGGTCGATGCGATAACATCGGAAAGGTCGCTCTCTATCTTCGCATACACGGTCTCCGCGTCGCTGAGTGCAAGATTGCCGTTATCGGCGGCATTGGGTTCCGTCCGCAACGGCACTGCGCCCCAGATGTTCACGATATGGAAATAGTTCAGCGCCCGGAGAAACTTGGCCTCGCCGATGAGGCGGCTCTTCAGCTCCTCGTCCATCTGGATACCGGGAATGTAGGCAATGGCATTGTTGGCCCGGGCCACCCCTTCGTAGAGGTAGGTCCAATAGTCGCCGAGAATGCCGTTGTCGGCCATGGCGGAAAAGTTATTTATATAGTCGATATCGGACTTGTCGCCCGCGCTGCCCCCCTTCTCGGAGTCGTCCGACGCCACGTCGCCGAACACCCAGAGCATGTTCTGGTCGCTGGTGAACATGATGTTGTTGTAGATGCCGTTCACGGCCCGCTCGGCATTGGCAGCCGAGGTGTAGAAGGTCTTGCTGCTGTAATCGGTCTGGAGCTCTTCGGTTAGGAAGTCGCTGCACGCGACGGATGCCGTACAGCAAACCGCCGCAACCGATATGTATGATATAATATTCCGTTTCATCGTATCCGCGTTTTAAAAAGTGAGATTAATACCGAACGTGAACGAACGGGCTATCGGATAGGTACCCCAGTCGATGCCGGCGGCACGGTCGCCTTCGGAGGCAGAGTTGGCGCTCACGGTCATCTCCGGGTCCATGCCGGGGTACTTGGTGATGGTGAAGAGGTTGGTGGCCGCAAAATAGACGCGCAGCCGGCTGATGCCTATCTTCTCCGTCTTCGGTATGGTGTACCCTATCTGGAGGTTCTTCAGACGCATGTAGGAGGCGTCGTAGAGGAACCGCGTGGATACCCTCGCGTTGTTGAACTTCGCCTTCCACGATGCACGCGGCTGCGTATTCGAGGTGCCGGGCCCCGTCCAGTGGTTATCGAAATAGTTCTGTGTCACGTTGAACGCACGGTAGAACCCTTCGATGTCCTGTGCCACCTGCATGTATATCTTGTGACCGAAAGCCCCCTGGAAGAAGCAGGAGATGTCGAAATTCTTCCAGTAGCCCGAGAGATTGATACCAGCGGTGAACTTCGGTATCGAGGAACCGACATGCACACGGTCGTTCTGGTCGATGACCAGGTCGCCGTTCTGGTTGACGAACTTCACGTCACCGGGCTGTATGTCGTCCGGATTGGAAGACTGCGACGGGGAGGTGAGTATCTCCATGCGGTCCTGGAAGATGCCGTCCATGACGAGCATATAGAACGAACCGACCGGATAACCGGCTTCGGTCAGGGTGACATAGACGCCGTTGTCCACGCGGCCGCCCGGCACGCTGCCGTTAATGGCGAGCACCTTGTTCTTCAGCCAGCCGCCGTTCACGCTCACTTCGAAACCGGCGTTTGCGAAATTGCGGCGATAGAACATCTCGAAGTCGATACCCGTATTGAGCATGCTTCCGTTGTTCACCCACGCGGGCTGCGCATTACCTGAAGAGGGCGGCATGGTCTGCAACATGAGCATGTTGTCGCTCCGCTTATAGAAATAGTCAATCGAGAAACCGAAGGTCTGACGGAACATTTCCACGTCGATACCGACATTGAGCTGGCTGCTCGTCTCCCATTTGAGATTCTCGTTGCCTATCTGCGTCTGTACATACCCCGGTGCCACCACTCCGCCAAAGGTCGAATTGTAATTGGGCATATACCGGTCTTCTGTCGCATAGGCCGTCACATTCTGGTTGCCGGCCGTACCCCAGCCCGCACGCAGTTTGAGGATATCGATGAAATCCACGTCCTGCATGAAGTTCTCCTGTTCGATGTTCCAGCCTCCCGATACGGAGTAGAACGTTCCCCAGCGGTTGCGTCCCTTGAACCGGGAGGTACCGTCCTCCCTGACCGTCGCCGCCGCATAGTACTTCTGCTTGTAATTGTAGTTCACCGAACCGAAGAACGACGCCAGCGTGAATGCCTGCTGGTTCTCATAGGATGTACGCCGCTGTTCATCGAGTCCCTTACCGATGAATATCAGGTCGTCGGCGAAATTCTGGTCGGTATTCTGCATGCTGTACGTCGTGGTGCGCACCGCCTCGAAACCGGCCATGGCCGACACATTGTGGTCGCCGAACGTTTCGCCCCAGTTGAGCACCGTATTGAACGTCCAGTTGAAATTGTCGTAATTCTCCACCAGAAGGCTGTTGGGATTGTTTATCCTGCCGCCCGTACCCCACGTCTGGTTGAACTGCCTGTATCTCCCCGACATGTAATCGACGCCGGCCACCGTCCGCGACGTGATGTTGAGCGGGAGTTTGATGAGCATGTTCGCCGCCGCGATGACCGCCTTCTCGTTGCGTACCCGGTCGGTCTCATTTATCACGCCCATCGGGTTGTAGCCGTCGCCGAAAAAGGTGTTGTAAATTCCCTGTCCGAAATAGGCGCTCGGCAGGTCCACGTAGTTGCCGTCGGCATCGTAGGTGGGGATGGCAGGCGTACGGAACAGGGCGTAGCGGATGGCACTGCCTCCTTCGTTGTTCTGATAACCGTCGCCCGAGCTGGGAATGCTCTGCGTCTCGGCCATGCTTCCGATGACGTTCATCCCGACATTGAGCCATGGTTTGACGTCGGACTGTACATTGGAGCGGAACGAAATCTTCTTGTAACCGCTGTTCTTGATGATACCGTCCTGGTCGAAGAACGAACCCGACACCGCATAGGTGGTACGTTCGCTGCCGCCCGTCACGGAGAGCTCGTAACGCTGCAGCGGAGCCACCCGGAAAAGTTCCTCGACATGGTTCACATCGGCCAGTCCGTCGAGATAACTCCCCTCGATGAGGTCGCGCTGCACGCCGCCCATGGCATTGTCGTTGCGGGCGGCCTCGTTATAGATGGAGATATAGTCGGCCGTATTCACCATCGGGGTAAGATAACCGTGGGTCTGCACGCCCGCCTCCGCATTGAACGATACGGTCGCCTGACCCGCCCGTCCCTTCTTGGTGGTGATGATGACGATACCGTTGCTGCCCCGCGAACCGTATATGGACGTCGAAGCCGCATCCTTCAGTACGGTGATGTCCTCGATATCGTTGGGCGACACGGTATTGAGACCGCCCTCTATCTGGATGCCGTCGATAATGTAGAGCGGCTCGTTGCTGGAGTTTATCGAACCCACGCCGCGTACACGCACCGACACATCGGCACCCGGAGCACCGCTGGCCGAGGCGACCTGAACGCCCGGCACACGCCCCTGAAGGGCGAGCTGAGCCGACGGTACCGGAATCTGGGCGAGTTCGGCACCCTCCACCTTGTTCACCGCACCGAGCACGTCGCGCTTGCGCTGTACCGCGTAACCGACCACCACCAGCTCCTCTATCTGGTCGGAAGCCATATCCAGCGCGACATCAATGACGGTACGTCCTCCGACCGCCACCGTACGGGTTTCGTACCCCAGATAGGAGAATTCGAGCGAACCATCCTCGGGCACATTGTTCAGTTCATACGAACCGTCCACGTCGGTCGCAATCCCGTGCGTGGTTCCCGGCACGACGACACTCACCCCTATGAGCGGTTCGCCGGTCTGGGCATCGGTCACGATACCCTTGACCGTAGCGGTCTGCTGCGCCGCAACGGGTATCAGCGGAACCGCCAGGACAAGACAAAAAAGAAACAGTAGTTTTCTCTTCATACCAATATGTTTTAAATTGTTCGTACACCATTCGCCCCGCTGTCGCAGGGAATATCCCATACGGAAGGGGGCAACCTTTTCCGTACGGGAAAGCGAATCAATAAAGTATCACATGCCCGGTATCGGTGGTTATCCTTCCCTCCGATTCGGTGAGCACCGTTCCGGTTGGCAGCTCATACACGAGCCGGGCCGTATCGGCCGGAATGGTTATCTTGACACGCCCCTGCGCATCGCGTGCCACATACTCCCTGGCGACCACATCGTACAGGTCGGCCCCCTCGCCCGCATCGTAGGTTATCTTCACCTCCTTCTCATAGGGATTGTATATCAGCCATACGGGGTAAGGCTTGTCGGCATAGAAATCAGTTGCATTGGCGTCGAGCCGCAGCACGCCCTCCACATCGGTCGTATGCACCGTAGCCCCCAGAATCCCCACCGGAGCGGTGCTGTAAACGCTGAACATGCTCTCGGGCGGATTGGCCTCGTTCCATTTCGGCCCGTCGCCGATGGCCACGGGCGACATACCCTTCAGTTCGGGCTTGCCGTAATCGTCGGTCTTGCGAAGCCCCTCGTAAGCTATCACGCCGCGGGTGATATCTTTCTGCTGGGGAAGCCACTGGTAGATGGCCGGTATCTCGTCCGGATAGAAAAGCCGGCAGGCGCTGACGTTGTTGTTCATCCACTTGCCTATCGCACGGGCATACTGGGGCTCGTACTTTACCATGGGCAGAAGCGGCCACACCATCTTCACGCTGTTCATGAAAAAGGCGTACCCTCCCCCGTCTGTAATGCTTCCCTGAAGTCCGCTGACATCGTAGGGCCCCCAGCGGTCCTGAATGATACCCCAACCGTAACGCCCCTTGGGGTCGGTCACGCCATCGAACACCCAGTTTATCATCTTCTCCGTATCGTAATCGGTACCTTCCTCGGCATTCAGCCGCGCGGCCGTATAGATACCCAACGGAAGCAGTATCTCGTAAAACCGGCTCTCTTTCTGGTTGTCCAGCGCCCGGATGGCCTGTTTCGCCCCCTCCAGATAGCGCTCGTCCCCGAATTTCCGGTATGCGGAATAGAGCACATACCCGTGGCCGCCCGCAGCGTCCTGCTGCAGGGGAATGTGATTGACGTGCGGCGTCATCGTCCCGTAATCGAAGTAGGAGTAGTCGTAGTTCTCCCCCAGCACCTCGCCCGCACGGTAAAACTGCTCCGCCACCGTCCGCTGTATCTCCTCCGCGCCGGGAACGCCCGGAAAGACATCCGACACGGCGTAATAGAGACAGTTGGGCAGGACGTCGTACCACCAGTCGCGCCCGTATCCCCCGCCGAGATTTGCCACATCGGGATTGGTGTTGTTCATGACGATGTTCCACCCGTTGTCGCTGTTGAAATAGTTCTGCACCATCTTCACGAAGTTGTACCCGTTCTGGTTGGTCTTGTCTATTCCGTTCAGACCGCCTCCGAGTATGGCCGCCAGCGAAGTGAGGCTTTCGTGGAACTCTCCGCCGTTCGCCTCGGGACCCTGACGTACATCGTGTATGGCAGTGTACTGCCCGAAGGTCTGCTGCGGCACGTTACGCTGTGCATCGTCGAGCCAGATAATCGGCCCGGCCGGCATGGAGGAGTCGAAATCGAACGCGTAATTGTCAAACTCGAGCGCTTTCCGCTTCCAGTCGATTATCTTGTACGGCACCGGCATGTTGTCCATCTTCTCTATCCGCGGTATGGCCACCTGAGCCACCCCGTCGCCGGGAGCAGGCCCCGGTTCCCTACCTCCTTTTTCGCGGCATCCCGCAAGCGCCGCCGCAGCGACTGCCGCCGCCGTAAAAATCCATCCGGTTTTCATAAGCTTTCGTCTGTTTTAAGAGCCCTGTACGTCGGGTGCGGCATACTTCGGGGCTTTGTCCGTATTCTTGGTGATGTTTTTGGCAAGGGGAATGGAGAGCAACTCCACGGCACCGACGATGACCAGTGCGAATTTCAGTGCGAAATCCTCCGACACGTAAGTCGCCAACACGATGAAAAGCACCAACCCTATCGCCCGGCCCGCATAGAGACCCAGCTCATGGTTCATGATGTAGGCGTATTCGTTGCGGTGCTCCTGATGCGACACCACGTCTATCGTCCGGAGCTGTATCGGATTGTAGGCGAGGTCGTGCAGCGGCTGGAAGAAGATTTTGCACAGCACGAACACAATTACGCCCACGGCCGAAAAGAGCGCCGCATTGACGAGCGTTCCGATAAAGAAGATGACGATACCCACGGCGAATACCGCGATACGGTCCTTGGGTTTGGTGACGCGGCCCAGCACATAGACGATGACGGCCGTTATCAGTCCGCCAATACCCTGTATGAGACCGAGTTCGCCCTCACTGCCCACAAGCCGCAGGATAAGGATGGCAGGAGCGGTGACCAGGAAACCCTGAATGAGCCCTTTCAGTGCGGCCAGGCCAATCATCTTCTTCCACAACCGGTTGAATTTAAAATAAAGGAATTTCTTCTGTGCCGGATTGGTGAATTTCCCGCGCGAGAGGGCAATGCAGGCAAGGATGCAGATGCCGAGCGTCACGAAAGTGACTATCTGATACGCCTTGTTGATGTCCATCGTACTTCCGAAGAAACCCGTTCCGGAGGCTTTGGCAAGGAAACCGCCCACAGCGAGCGGAACGAGAATGGAGCATACCGAGAAGAAGAACGATTCGAGGCCGTAGAAGTAGTTACGGTTGTCGTCCGTCGTCGAGTTGAGCGCGAGCAGATAACGGTTCGTCCAGAAGAAACCGACCGAAACGCCGAGCAGCAGGCCCGAAAGAACAAGTTCCCACAATCCTACGGCCTGGACGGTCATCATCACCAACAGCGAGATACCGCTCACGAGAATACCGAACATATAGAGCGTCCGGACATTTATCCGTTTCAGTAGAAAACCGTTGATAAGCGACGACAGCACGATGCCCGTGTACTGCGCGAGCTGATACACGGCCACGAAGGAGGGATTGTTCGTATTGCGCATGATGTACGCCCCGACGAATATCTCTATGACGGGGAGTACGAATGCGAAACAGAGGTTCGTGATGAGCAGCACCTTCATGTTGTGGGGCTGCCGGCGGAAATACTGGAATTCGTTGAGGAATTTTGCCATGATATTTCTATAAGATTTTCGACATTGGCGGTTTTCACGCTCCGGAACAGACCGGTCCGTAACTCATAAGGCATACGGAATCACCGGTACGACTCCGGCTACACGTTCAGCGTGGCCAGAACTTCACGGATGGAGAGGGTGGCCCCGCAGATGACTTCGTCGCTCGCCCCGTAATACATGTGTATCGTATCCCCTTCCACATACTGTCCGTTGGTGAAGACGACGTTTCCGAAGAAGCCCGTCTTTTCGTAGGGTGCCGTAGGTTCCATGATGGGCTCGTCGCTCCGTGCAAGCACTTTCGCAGGATTCTCGAGGTCGAGAAGCAGCGCCCCGAGGCAGTAACGGTTGTTGCCGTCGGCTCCATGGTATATCTCGAGCCACCCCTTCTCGGTACGGACGGGGGCGGCTCCGGCCCCCACGCGGGCGGAATCCCACCGACCTTCGCGCGTTACGGCAATGCACCGGTGATTCCCCCAGTGCAGGCGGTCGGGCGACTCGGCAAGCCAGATGTAGTTGCCGCCGAGCTCCGGACTGCTCGGACGGTGGAAGGCATAATATTTCCCGCCGACCGTCGATTCGAAAAGGGCGCAGTCCTTGTTATGCGGAGGGAATATCATGCCCTTGCGGTCGAGGGTTTTGAAATCGCGGGTAGCTATCAGCCCCACCCCTACAGCAACGGGCGAAACCTCCGTAAAGGTCAGGAAATAACCGTCATCCATGGTAGCGACGCGACAATCCTCTATACCGAATGATTCGAGGGGCCCCTTGCCGTAAATCGGCCGGTAATCGGCATCCTCGTAGAAATGCACCCCGTCGTCGCTGAAGACGGGACGCAGGTAAGAGAGCGTCGTCAGATAGTTCTGTCCGTTGTATTTGATGACCCGCGGGTCGGAGGCGTCGAGCCGGCTGTCATCCTTGTCGAAAGACAACACCTCTATCTCGTCCCGGTCGTTGTATATGGGGAAACTGATGCGCCCCTCCTCCTGCCGCGGCCTTTCGGCCACCCTGAGCAGCAGTCCCGTACGGCCGCCGAGGCGGAAGACACCGGGATTGAGCAGGCAGACTATCTCCATCCCGTCAATGCCGGGACGAAGGTCGGACGGTCTGAGAATGGGATTTTCCGGAAACCTTTTTGCAATATCCATATGCTTGTGTATTATTGGTTGTCAATAATTTCAATGCCATATCACAAGGTCCTTTTGAACGGTTAGCAGTTCCGACGGCCGGCAAATATAAGAATTATAAAAATGCCGCCGGACATGCCGACCGCAAATAAATCCGCAAAAGCCACGACTCAGGACCGGACGGCAGTCATTAAGGAATACGGTCAGCAAAAGACGCGCCAATCAGAGGCGGCCTCCGAATCGAAGCGCCAATCGGAGATCGCAGAAGTCCTGACGAAAGCGTGGCAGGCCGACATCCTTTCGGCCTGCCACACCCTCCTTTCGCCTCCCGACCCTTCCTATCCCGGTTCCGTCATAAGATACTCCGGTCGGATTTTCCTCTGGAAAATCCGACCGGAGTATCTTCAACTACCTCACATGCGGAGGCGGTCCGCCGGGGCCGGGCATACCGCCCGGACGCTGCACGCCGACACTGCCCGAACCGCCTGTATCAAAATTGTCGTACTGGTTGGCAGCACGCGTCGCTTTCTTGCCAAAATTGCGCAGGTTATAGACGAACTGCAGGGATATGTACCTGCCAATCGCGAGGTTGGTACTGTTCTGGATGTACGAGCTCTGCACCGTACGGCGGAAACTCGTATTCTGGTTGAACAGGTCGTTCACCCCGATGCTTATCTCGCCAAGCTGACTGCGGAAAATTTTCTTGCCTATATAAAGGTTGCAAAGCACATACTGTTCGTCGTACTTATTGGTAATTCCCTTGTACTGCGTATAGGAGGCATTTCCCGTGAAGGTAATCCCTTTCCATATCACCCACTTGATGCTTGCCGAAGCATACTGGTTGACGAACCTGTCATCGGTCCTGACGCCGTTGGAGATACCGCTGGCGATATTGTAGCTGCCGTTGTACAGGATGGTGAAGTCGATGTTCTCACTGATGTTGCTGCTGAGCTGCACCCCACCGTCGAAATAGTTCTCGCTGCGCATGAACCGGGCCCCGTCGACGATATTCGGAGTCTGCGCGAAAGTAGCCCCTACATTAAAATTGAGGTTGCTGCCGAGGAACTTCAAGGGCAGGCCATAACTCAGCCCCGCACGTACCGACCAGCTGTTCCCTATATTCGCATAGCGTGCATACCGCTGTCCCTGTTGCAACACATTGGTCGAGTTGGGTATCACGAACGGCCTCGAAGCGTCATAGGTCACTATCGAATCGCCTATGTAATCGGATGTGTACTCCGCCCCGAGCATCACCGTGAAGGTCTGTCCCTTCGCCACGTTGGAATTGATGTAAAAGGCGTGCAGACGGTTGGTATAGGCGGGCCTCAGCGCCGCATTGCCGCCCCTGACATAGGTGCTGTTGGAGAAATCGGGCACGTCCTGCAGTTGGGAGACCGAAGGGTTGTTCGTCCGCGAACGGGCATGTATCCGCAACGTATTCTGGGCATCGAAATTGACGTTGGCCATGGCGGAATAGACCAGGTTGTTGAACGAATAGTTCACATAGGGTGCAACCGTGGCAGGATACTCGGTAGCATTATCGAGCGTGGAGTATTGATACATCAGCGATGCCGAGACGTTGGTCTTGCCGTCGGAATACCGGTAACCGGGCCCCGCGCGGTGAGTAAGGTACCCGCTGTTGTTCATGGTCGAAAGTTCCTCGCTCAATTCGGGCGAAATGAGTTCCAGCACCGGGTCCCAGAGGTAAGTAAGTTTCTCCGCATCCGAATAGTCGTAGTTGATGCGGTATTCCAGATTGAGCTGCGACCTCTTGCCGAGGGGTTCGGTATAGGTCAGACCGCCGCCGAGACTGTAACTGTACGAATCGCCGGCAATGCGCTGGTTGGCCACCGAGTCGGCGACCATCCCCTCCGCATACCGCGGCAGGTAGTAATACTCTTCGACGAGCTGCAGCTCCCTGTTCTTGCTGTAACTCCCGTCGAGATTGAAGGTCAGGGTACGCCCTTGCTTCCCGAGCTTCATACGGTACAGCGCACTGAGCCCCGCATTGTATCCGGACCGGTCGCTGCCGTCGCTGCCGAGAATGCTCTGTATCGCCTCCTCCACATCGTCCTCCAGTTCGGACATGTCGGTTTGCGACGACTCCGTACCGGTATATTTCTGGTAGCGGAAATAGGGGCGGAGCATCAGGTTCTGATTGTCGTTTATCTTATAGTCTATGCGGGCATTGAAACGGTGGTTGTAATTCTCCGCACCGGAAGCGCCCGTCTCGTAGTCGTACTGGCTGCCCGGGTTCTGCCACGTCTCGTTCACGAATTCGTTCCGGTTCTTGCTGTGGTTGAAGAAATAGCTTGCCGTCACCTCCATGTTGTCACGCCTGCCCCACGTATCGCTGTAATTGACGCCTACGGCCTGAACGGTCGATATACCGTCCATCGGACGGACAAGGAAACTGCCCATGCCTCCTCTCCGGCCGCCCATTCTGCCGCCGCTGGACGAACTGCCGCCCGTATTGACCACGCCGAGAATATCCTCGAAAGAGAAATTCTGCTGATTCAGGTTGTTGGCAAGACCGATGATGGAGATACGGCTGTCACCCTCGAAAATGTTCACGTTGCCGCCCGCAGTATAATACTTCGGATAACCGTATGCGGCATAGAGTTTACCGAACTGCCCGCGGCGCTTGCTCTCCGAAGTGACGATATTCAGCGCCTTGTAGCCCTCACCGTCGTCGAGTCCGGTGAACTCCGCCTGGTCGCTCAGTTTGTTGAATACCTCGACGTTCTCCACTACTTCGGCAGGAAGATTCTTTATCGCCGTACTCACGTCATCACCGAAAAACTCCTTGCCGTCCACGAACACCTTCTGAATCTCTTCGCCCTGTGCCTCCACCGTACCGTCCGCGGAAATCATGATACCCGGCATCTTTGCCAGCAGGCTCTCTGTATCGGCATCCGCAGCCACCTTGAACGCCGACGCGTTGTACACCACCGTATCGCCTTTCTGCGACGTGCGCATAGCGGGCACCTCCAGCACGACAGCCTCTATCTCATTGTCGTCGAGCCGCATCTCTATCCTGCCCAGGTCGAGTACCGGGGCCTCTACCGTTACCTCCTTTTCGAAATCGGCATACCCGAGGAACGATACCCGAACGGTATAATCGCCGTAAGGCACGGACGCGACGGTGAAACGTCCGTTCACCTCGCTCATCGCACTCTTCGACGAACCGTCTCCTCCGACCGGCACCACCTCCACCACCGCGCCGGGCAGTGATTCGCCGTCAGCCGCATCCACGACCGTTCCCGTAATACGTCCCGGCGCAGCCGCATACGCCTGTGCCGCCGTCAGCAACAAAACCAACAAACCTGCAAACCTTCTCATCTCTTTCTATTTTTCCTAACTGTTTCCTCTCCGTCCTTCATGCCGCGCCTCCCCGGCGGCAGCAAAAAACATTCCGTACCGCAACGGCCTCCCGGCGGTACCTCAGCGGATACCGGATATCCACCGTTTGAACTCCGGCACCCTCGCCTTGCTGATGACCACCTTCTCGGGAACCTCCACCGAAAGGTTCACCGAAAGCCGGTTGCCGAACCACACCGAAATATCCGCTATCGCCTCGCGCGAAATGACGAACTGCCGGTTGGCCCGGAAAAAACCCTCCTCGGGCAACTGCGCCATGACCGCGTCCAACGTCCGGTCGAAAGGGAAATGTTCGCCTTTCAGCGTACACACCGCGACCTTTTCGTTGCTGGAATAGAGGTAGGCGATATCCTCCGTCTTGAGCGGTATGATGCGGTCCTTCACATACACGAGGAAAGCCTGCGCCCCGCGCTGGGAACGTACCAGCTCCCCTATCCGCCGCGAATACTCTCCCATGCCGGCCCGCGTCAGATGTTCCAGTTTCTCCACTGCCCGGCGCAGGTCGCTCTCCTTGATGGGTTTGAGCAGGTAGTCGATGCTGTTCACCCTGAACGCGTCGAGCGCATACTGGTCGTAAGCCGTCGTAAAGACGACCGGACACGTTATCTCCGCCTTCTCGAAGACCGAAAACGCCGAGCCGTCGGCCAAATGAATATCCATGAAGACAAGTTCCGGCGCCTCGTTCTCCGAAAACCACTCCACCGTATCGGTGACGCTTTCGAGCTGTGCGACCACCTCCATCCGGGGAAAGGTCTGCCGCAGCAGCGACACGAGGTTTACGGCGGCAGCCGTCTCGTCTTCCACTATAACCACTCTCATAACGTATCTCTCCTTTCGGCGGCGGGACCGAGGGGCAAACGCACCGTAAAGGTCTTTCCGTCGTCTATTATGTTCACATCCCGGTCGGTCAGCAGCCGATACCGGCTGGCTATGTTCTTGAGCCCTATTCCGGTTCCCTTCTCCGAATCGTCTATCTTGGGCTGCAGGGGATTGCTGACAAGCAACCAGTCGCCCCGCACGGAGATGGTGACCGTCAGCGGTTTCGTTCTCGTGATGATATTGTGTTTCACCGCATTTTCCACGAGCGGCTGAAGCGTCAGCGACGGCAGTGTCCGGCCGAGGTACCCTTCCGGTATCTCCGCCTCGATAAACAGCTTGCCCTCGTAACGCAGTTCAAGCAGATATTTGTACGCCTCCAAAAAAGCCATCTCGTCGCGCAGCGTGGTCATGCTGCTCTTGCCCGACTGGATGATGTAACGGAAGGTGTCCGACAGCCGGTCGATATATACGAGCGCATCGTCGTTCTTGTTCTCCCGCACGAGCATGGCGAGCGAATTGAGCGAATTGAAAAAGAAATGGGGATTCATCTGGTTGATGAGTACGTCGTACCGCGACCGCAGGTTCTCGGTCTTCAGACGTTCGTTCTCGACCGTCATCCGCTGCTGCAGGACTATCAGTTCGTATATCTTGCCGTAGAGTGTCACCACCGCAAGCATGAACGAACACTTGAGCAACACCATCGGATTGAACAGGCGCCGGGCGGCCAATATGATTTTCACGTCACCCGCACGGTTCATATAGGGAGCCAGAAAATAGACGACGACCGAGATGACGAGAGCGGCCAGCAGCCGCTTGGGAAAACTGCGCGAGCGTATCTTGCTTTCGCTCAGATTGTGGGTGAATACAGTAAGCAGGATGAACGACACTGCCATATAAAACAGCACTTCGAGCACCATGAACAGCGTACTGTTCTCCGACACCGGATGTTCGGACGGCATCCGCGCCGTCCGGTGCAGAATCATGAAGACGAAGTATGAAAAATTGACAATGAGGCTTACGGCAACGGCTATCAGCACGTTGATTAACACGCCCCCTGTCCTGAGCCTGCTCTTGAACATACGCATGAATTATCGTGGGAGGAATCCGTTGCAAATATACAGTAACCCGACCGGACGGCCTACCCTCAGGGAGCCGAAACGGAAAAACCGGCGGTTGAACCGAAGACCCGGCCGCTGCCCGGCAAACAGACCGTATCGCAGAAAACGGCTGTACAGCAGGGCAATAACTCCATCCCCTGCATTCACTCTTCCGCCCCCTCGTACCACGACGCGTACAGCATATAGTCGCGGGCCGTACGTTCGATAATCTCCTGCCGCTGCTGCGGCGTCACCTCCTTCACCCGCCGTGCCGGTACCCCGGCATATACCCCGCCGGGCTCCAGCCGGCTCCCGGCCAGCACCAGCGCGTTGGCGGCCACGATACAGCCCGTCCCGACCACGGCGTTGTCGAGCACCGTGGCCCCCATGCCTATCAGGCACCCGTCTTCGATGACGGCACCGTGGATGATGGCGTTGTGCCCGATGGAGACATCGCTGCCTATATGCGCCTGCGACGGATGCGGCGCACCGTCGTAAAGCGTATGCACCACCGCACCGTCCTGAATATTCGTCCGGTCACCGATACGGATGCTGTTCACATCGCCGCGCAGCACCGCACCGTACCAAATGCTGCAATCGCGCCCGACGGTCACATCGCCTATCAGTACCGCCGTTTCGGCCAGAAACGTCCCTTCTCCCACTACGGGCACATGCCCGCGCACTTCCTTGATAATCGCCATATTTCCGTTGCGTTATAAAATCTCTTTCGTATGGGCCGTACAGACCGACGACACCCCGCCGCGGACAATACCGAGTTCATGGCGGCCGGGAGCTTTCCAAAGTGTATCCGCAGCAGCGCTATCCACCATCCGTACTCCGTCGCATGACACGATGATATCGCCCGGCTGCATTCCCTGCGGCGCATGCCCGTCGAAAAGTCCCGTCACCAGCCAACCGTCCATAATATCCGTCCGGTCGATGGCAGAGAAACCGGGAGTTACGAAATCGAACGGTTTTCCCGCCTCCGCCCTCGGACGCACCCATAGGGCCGGAGCACCGAAATCAATTGCAAACGAGAAGCGCTCCAACAGTCCGTTCCCAACGATTCCCGCCATGTCGGTACGCGACAGTGCCCCCGTCCGGTTCAGCGACACATCCACCGGGACACCCGCAAATTCACTGCCGCAAAACCAAACCGAATCCGCCCGCAAACACAGCGATGCGGCACTCCCCCCGACACCTCCCGATATCGTCCGATACAAAACCGCATCCGGCCGGCACGATACGGCCCCCCAGCCCGCTCCGGTCATCGACAGCGTTCCAGGGCTCCCGGTATCCAATAGGAAACGGCCCTCTACCTCCCTGCCTGCCGCCCGAACACGGACGAGAAGATACAGTCTGCCGTTCTCCTCCTCCAGCGGGTAGCGGACAAACCCTGCCTGTCGCAGCGTATCGGGCGACACGGCCCGCATCCATCCTTCCTTCAAATCGAATTCCACACAGTACCCGGCCATGTATTGCAGGCCGAAAATACCGTCGCTCCCCCGTCCGAGCATTCCCCTGAAGTCCAGCAGTGGGGTCATCCGGCTCGTATGGACGATTGTATCCATCCTGAAGGTTATTTCGTCGAACAGCACGCCGCACCGCACCGGCTGCGTACCGGCGCCCGCCGCCATCCATGTCTCGGTACGTGTTTCCGCCCCGATGCCGGACCGTTCCTGCCAAAGCGAATCGAGATAAAGCCCCGCCGCCCCCGTATCGAATAGGAGACGTGCAGGCACCGAATCGCCTACCGTCGCCTCAAACCGGATATGGCCGTCGTACTCCAACGGTACGGCCCCTTCAGGCAACACGACGGCAGCGACCTCCGCAGATGGTTGGTCGGCCGGTCCGCCGCATGCGGCAAGGAGTACGGCAACCCACAGGAACGACGCCCGCCGCGTCGTCCGACCGTATCGCTCAGCGTTCTTCATATTCAGCGTTCTTCACGTTTGGCTTCCTGCCAGTACGCCTCCATCTCTTCGAGCGGCATCTTCGTCAGTTCCACGCCCTGCTCGTCGGCCCTTTTCTCGATATGTTCGAAACGGCGGATAAACTTCTTGTTGCTCCGTTCAAGCGCATTCTCGGGGTCGATACCGTACAGACGCGCCATATTGACCAGAGCGAACAACAGGTCGCCCAGCTCCTCTTCCATCCGGTCGCGGTCCATCCGTCCGATTTCCTGCCGGAGTTCGTCCGTCTCCTCCTGCACCTTCTCCCACACATCCTCGCGCCTGCCCCAGTCGAAACCGGCAGCGGCAGCCTTCTGCCCGATACGGAACGCCTTCACCATGGCCGGTAGGCTGCGCGGTACCCCCGACAGCACCCCCTTGCGTGCCTTGCGGTCTTTCTTGCGCTTCTCGGCGAGTTTCAGCTCCTCCCAATTGTGTATCACCTGTCCGGCACTGTCGGCCTCTACATTGCCGTAGACATGCGGATGTCTGTATATCAACTTATCGCACAATGCATTGACCACATCGCCTATATCGAAACGCCCCTGTTCCGCCCCCATGCGCGAATAGAAGACGATGTGGAGCAGCAGGTCGCCCAGCTCCTCGCGGATGCCGTCCATGTCGCCGTCCGTTATCGCATCGGTCAATTCGAACGTCTCCTCTATGGTGTTGTTGCGCAGCGACTCGAAAGTCTGCTCCCTGTCCCACGGACACTCTACCCGGAGCCTGTCCATCACCCCGAACAGGCGCTCCATGGCCTCAAGCTGTTTCTCGTACATGCCGTATCTTTATTTGTATGATTTTCCGTTCCGGACGGCAAACCACAGCTTCCGTCCGGAGCGTAAAATTACACAAAAAAGGGGTGTATGCGGAAAAACCACCGCAATTTCCGTGCATTTCCCGCACCGGACACAAATACCGATACCGGCCGTCTCTACGGGGCAACCTCCCCGGACAGGCCGGAAAGAGAAGCGGCAGCCGCAGGAGCACTTCGGACTCCTGCGGCTGCCGCTTTCTCCGACCCCGCAAAGGGTTAGGCCCCTTTGGAGGTCATGATATCGAGAATGAGCCGGTCGGTCTGCGTCATTCCCTCGCGGCCTATCTTCGTCAGATTCAGAATGGACTTGTCCACATCCTCGTCGATAATTCCCTCGGCGGCGGTCACGCACCGGTGCTCCATGGCGAGCATGGCAGAAAGAACCGACGTAGAGATGCCGCTGGCCACCTTGAGCGCACAGCTCGGTTTGGCTCCGTCGCATATCATGCCGGCAAGATTGGCTATCATGTTCTTCACGGCGTACGACACCTCTTCGTACCCGCCCCCCATCAAGTAGGTAATGCCACAGCTCGACCCCGTGGCGGCCACCACGCACCCGCAAAGAGCCGAAAGCCGGCCGAGGCTCTGTTTGATATAGATGACCGTCAGGTTGCTGAGGATGAGCGCCCGTATCTTCTTCTCCTCCGGCGCCCCCGACTTCTCGGCATACACCACCACCGGAAGCGTCGCAGAGATTCCCTGATTGCCACTTCCCGAATTGCTCATGACGGGTATCATCGCCCCGCTCATGCGGGCGTCGCACGCCCCGGAGGTATAGGAAAGGATACTCGACAGGATGCCGTCTCCCATAATATGCCGCTCCATGTCGCCCCGCAGCAGGCGTCCGAGCGAATGGCCGTACTCTCCCGTAAAGGAGACCTCGGCGGCATGTTTGTTCATGTCTGCCGCCTTCAGTATGAACCGCAACTCGTCCAGCGGAGCGGTATCGGCAAACTCGAACACCTTCTTCAAGTTCAGAGCACAACCCTCCCCGGCACACGATGCACCGGCTCCGGCACACTTCTCCAGCAACACCTCTCCGTTGCGTTCAATCCGTGTAAATCCCGTATGACTTTTCTCGATAACGGCCAGCGCCCTGTCGCTCCCAGCAGCCACCTCCACCTCGATGTAGAGGATATCGCAGCCACCCTGTTTCAGCCCTATTTCGATGGGTGTCTCCTCCATATAGCGGCGCCCCTGCTGCACATCCGCCGGAGTCACGTCGCGCAGCACCTCGAGGCCGTACTCCGACTTTCCGAACAGCGCTCCCAGCGCCACGGCAATAGGAAGCCCTATCATGCCGTCCGTACCGGGAATGCCCACGCCCATCGCATTCTTGAGCATGTTGGCGCTCAGCAATACGGAGATACGTTCGGGCCGGCGGCCGAGCACTTCCGCCGCACGCGCCGTACAAAGCGATACGGCAATCGGTTCCGTACACCCTATCGCCGGCACTATCTCCCTGTTCATCAGGGCTATTATCGAACTGCGTTCCGCAGGTGAAATCTTGCAAGCCATATATTCCATCTTTATCGGACGCAAATATAAACTTTTTTGACAGAAAATAAAGGCCGTCCCCGCCTATTTCGGACGCATCCCCGCCACCATCCGCCGCCTTTTTCCTGCCGGGCCCGCTCTTCCGCACGGACAGCCGGCTCCGGAAAGGCAAAACGCAGGGCGTCTGCACACCCCGCGTCCATACACCTTTGCGGCAAAGGGAATCAGAAACGCGCCCTGACTCCCAGTGTAAGCACACCTGTCGCACCGAAACCCGCTTCGGCGAAACCGGCTATCGTCCGACCGAGCTCCACTCCGATGGGAGAGACCTGGAAAGTGAATGTCGCTGCCGTATCGCCGTCATCTACCGCCGGCCCGACCTGATACTGCCGATCGGCAATCAGCACGCCGGCCGCCAGACGGGAATAGAGGCCCACGATACCGCTCCGGTACCACACGAACTTCACCTGCGGCAGGATGCTGTAAAAGTTATCGTATATGTAGCCTCCCCCCACCGTACTGCTCATGTTTCCCGAATAGACGAACATGCCGCCGACCGTCAGCGAAGGGGTGAGACGGTACATGTATCCCATGTTCACCGACCCCGTCTTCCGCTTCGCTATCTCACCTGTCCCAACGAGCGACGGCAGCAAATCGTCCATGATGCCCGTCACGTCGTTGATGGGCATCACGCCGTATCCCAGCGATACGTCATGAAAAGAGAGCCTCGGATAGGTGTCGTAAGCCGCCGGCAGGTCACGGGCGGGAAACGACGGGGTCTCCTGCGCCGCAGCCGCTCCCGCAACCAATACGGCCGCACAAACCGTCATCAATATTCTCCTCATAGTGTCTGTGTTTTATTACAGTAAACGCGGCATCCGCCGACTATACCCTGACCACGGCCCCGGCCTGTTTCTCGAACTGGACGAGGAGGTTGTTCATCACCCGGTCGATTATCTGGTCGGTGAGAGTACGCTCCCTGTCCTGCAAAACAAAGCCGAGCGCATACGACTTCTTTCCGGCAGGCAGTTTGTCGCCCTCGTACACGTCGAACAGCGTCACGCTGCGGAGCAGCTTCCGTTCGGTCGAGAAAGCGATGGCCCGAAGCCGGGCGAAGGTAACCTCCCTGTCCAGCAGCAGGGCGAGGTCGCGCCTGACCTCCGGGAATCGGGGAAGCTCCGACACGGCGACCGTATGTTTGCGGACGCTGCGGACGAAGAGGTCGAAATCCATTTCGAGGAAATAGACCTCCGCCCGCAGGTCGAACATCTTCCGTATGCTGCCCGCAACGATTCCGAGCGAAAAGAGCTCTTTCCCGTTGAGACGGAAGGAGAGCCCCTCCGAATAGAGTTCGCCTCCGAGCGGCAGCGTCTCCAGCCGGTAGATATCCATTCCGAAACGACCGAGCAGATTCTCCGCCACGGCACGCAGGCTGAAGAAGGTCGCCGGTGCAGCCTTCTCGTTCCAGGAGACGGTCTCCGTAAGTCCCGTCATGACCACGCCGAGACGATAATTCTCCGAATAGGGTGCCAGGCCGCCTTCCGCAGCACGCGAGGCATCGTAGCGATAGACATTCCCGAACTCGTAAAGTTTCAGATTCGGGTTGCGGTGGTTCGTATTCAGCGCAACCGCCTCCATGGCATTGAACAGCAGTGTCTGCCGCATGGCATTGAGGTCGGCGCTCAACGGATTGAGGATTTTCACGCAGCCATCGGCCGGATACTCCGTCAGCCCCTCGTAATAGGCCAGCTTCGTGAGCGAATTGCTCATTATCTCCGAAAAACCGTTCGCCGTGAGATACTCCGCCGTTCTGTTCGCTATCTGCTCCCGACCGGGGCGCTTCTCCAGCGCAATGGCCGAACGAACCCTCGCAGGAACCTCTATGTTGTTGTAACCGTATATCCGGAGAATCTCCTCCGTCAGGTCGGCCGGCCGGCGCACATCCACCCGGTAGGGCGGTACGGCCACGGAGAGCACTCCGTCCCGCTCGGCCTCGATGCGCACCTCCAGCGCACCGAGTATCTCTTTCACGGTCGCCTGCGGTATCTCCTTCCCTGTAAGGGCATTTATCCGGTCATACCCGACATCGAAACGGAACGGTTCGGTAATATCGGGTACGGAAACCGTATCGGCAATACCGGAAGTTATCCGCCCCCCGGCCAGCTCCTGAATCAGAAGCGCGGCACGTTTCAGGGCATAAATCGTGATATTGGGGTCGATACCGCGCTCGAAGCGGAACGACGCATCCGAATTGATTCCGTGGCGGCGTGCGCTCTTGCGTATCCAGACCGGATTGAAATAGGCGCTTTCGAGGAAGATGTTCACCGTAGCGTCGGAAACGCCGGAATCCCGTCCCCCCATGACACCCGCGATACACATCGGTTTCTCCGCATCGCATATCATCAGGTCTCTCTCCGAAAGCGTCCGTTCCACCCCATCGAGCGTCACGAATTTCGTCCCCTCCGCGCAGGTCTTCACTACCACCCGGCCCCCGGCAATCCGGTCGGCATCGAAAGAGTGGAGCGGCTGTCCCAGCTCGTGCAGGACGAAGTTGGTAATGTCCACCACATTATTCTTGGGATTGAGCCCTATGGCACGCAGACAGTTCTGCATCCAGTCGGGCGAAGGCCCTATCCGGACGCCGCTTATCACCACGCCGGCATAGCGCGGGGCCCCCTCCGGACACTCCACGGCAATCTGCGCCGCAGGCAATCCCCCGTCGTCGAAACCCTCCGTACCGGGCAGGGTGAGCTCCGCCCGCCTGCCGTGCGCTTTCAGGAAAGCCGCCAGGTCGCGGGCCACGCCGTAGTGCGACATGGCATCGGCCCGGTTGGGCGTCAGTCCTATTTCGATAACGGTATCCGACTCCAGTCCGAGAAAAGCGGCCGCCGGTGTCCCCGGCACAGCCTCCTGCGGGAGGACCATGATGCCTTCGTGTCCCGTGCCGATACCGAGTTCGTCTTCGGCGCATATCATGCCGAAAGAGTCGGCACCGCGGATGCGACTCTTTTTTATCTTGAAACCCTCCTGGGCATCCGTCGGATAGAGAACAGCCCCGACGGTGGCGACGAGCACCTTCTGCCCGGCGGCAACGTTCGGAGCTCCGCATACGATTTTCAGCGGTTCCTCACGGCCCACCGCCACCTCCGTCAGGTGCAGATGGTCGGAATCGGGATGGTCGGTACAGGTAAGCACCTCGCCCACGACCACCCCTTCGAGTCCGCCGCGGACACTCTCGAACCGCTCCACTCCATCCACTTCAAGTCCGATATCGGTCAGGACGGTCAGTATTTCGTCCAGCTCCAGGTCGGTATCGATATAGCGTTTCAGCCACTGGTAAGATATTTTCATAGCATCCTGTTATTTTCATGGAAAAACAGGCTAAAGATACTAAGAATATCGAAAACTATCATCCCGCAGACGAACCGACCGTTTTTTTCGTTTCTTTGAAAGGCGAGGGAAAACTCCTGGCGATAAACGACATACGGCAATTTTAATTTTACATGTAAATTTACAACCACATCATTCCACAAAAAAACATTCCACCAGACAGCGATACGGAACAGAACACCTCTTTTATAACAGGTGCGAACCGAATTCCATTTTTAAATGGAGAAAAACATGCAAATATTTTGATTTGTTAGTGAAATTTATTTTTTTTGCATCCAGATAATAGGCGGGTGTAATTTTCCACAATAGCTTTTTAAACGAACACATGGCATTCTGTCTGTACCACAAAACACAATATTAAATTAATATGATATCGATACCTGTAGCAGTAGAAGAAGTAGTCAAAAAGAAACCTTTCCTCGAAGGGGCATTGGTTGACGGACTCATCAACCTTTCGGCACTGGCCCGCCAGATAAAGCCGGAAGTGGAAGAAAGAATAGGCAAGACGGTGAACGACAGTGCCGTAATCATGGCGCTCAACAGGCTCGTTCCGCGGCTGGAACTTATGTCGGCCATGAAGATAAAGAACGTGGTGGAGAACATGGGCGACATCGTGGTACGTTCCAACCTCTCCGATTTCACGTTCCTCAACACTTCGACGCTTTACGGCCTGCAGGCACGCCTGCTGAACGAAGTGCATTCGCTGAAGAACGTATTCTGTACCTTCTCGCAGGGCATCTACGAGACGACGCTCGTGGTGAGCGACTCCATCGTACCCCTCGTGAAGGAGCTCTTCGCCAACGAACGCATCATCAGTTCGAACACCAACCTGTCGCTCATCACCGTCCGGCTTCCCTCGGAGAATACGGCATGTCCCGGTGTCTATTACTACTTGTTCAAGGAGCTCGCCTGGGACAACATCAACATCGTGGAGGTCATCAGCACCGCCAACGAATTCACAATAGTCGTCGGCGACCACGACATCCACCGCGCATTCACCATCCTGATGGAGGCTAAGCGCAATGTCCAGAACTGACGCGCCGACAGGCAAACGGCCCGAAAGGAAAGGGCGGCGGTAAGATTACCGCCGCCCTTTCCTTTCGGGCCGTTCCGCAGCCTATGCGGTCAGCAGGGCGACAATCGACATGGCCGCATAACTGACGCTCGCCAGACCGTTCACGAGTCCGAACGACGCTCCTATCCGGTCGATGCGCGAGGGACGGTAAAGCACATGCTGCACGACGAGTACCGCCGTAAAAAGCCCGAATCCCACCCAATACCAGACGCCGAGGCGGTAAAGTGCACCGAGCACCGCGACGGCTGCCACGGCAAACACATGCAGCAGGATACTGATGAGCGTGGAGTGCACGGCGGAGAAGCGTGCAGGGACGGAATGCAGTCCGTTGCTGCGGTCGAAAGAGGCGTCCTGCAGTGAATAGAGGATATCGAAACCCGCCGTCCAGGTCAATACGGCTACGGCAAGCAGCACGGGGAAGAGCGCGACGCTGCCCGTCACAGCAATATAGGCCCCCACGGGTGCGATGGCGAGCGCCAGGCCCAGCACCACATGCGACCACGCGGTGAAACGCTTGGTCAGACTGTAGCCCAGCAGCACGGCGAGCGCCACGGGCGACAGCCAGAGGGCGAGGCAGTTTATCCAAGCCGCCGCGGCGACGAACGCCACACAGTTCCCGATGACGAACGCCAGCGCCGCACGCGGGGTAATCTTCCCGGCGGGTATCTCCCGGCCTGCCGTACGGGGATTCTTCGCGTCGATGTCGCGGTCCGCCCAGCGGTTGAACCCCATGGCAGCGTTGCGGGCGAATACCATGCAGAGCAGAATCTTGACGAGCAGCAGCCAGTCGAACGGCACAGCGGTACTCACCAGGGCATAGACATAGGACAGCAGGGCGAACGGCATGGCGAAAACGGTATGCGAGAACTTGACGAGCGATGCGTAACGGGAAACTACGTTATTCATATCCGGGCGTATTTCATTAATCCTGCAAAATTAATTAACTTTGCATGCCGTTGTATTCCCCCGTCCGTTTTAGGCCCGCTTTCGGGCAAAGGGGGCCCGCAGGCACTTAAACCCCTATATCCGATTCATGAAGAACATCAGGAACTTCTGCATCATAGCCCATATAGACCACGGCAAAAGCACCATTGCCGACCGGCTGCTCGAAGCGACCAACACCGTATCGCAGCGCGACCTGCAGGCGCAGGTACTCGATGACATGGAGCTGGAACGCGAAAAGGGCATCACGATAAAGAGCCACGCCATCCAGATGGAGTACGAGCGCGGCGGCGAGAAATACATCCTCAACCTCATCGACACGCCCGGCCATGTGGACTTCTCCTATGAGGTATCCCGTGCCATCGCCTCGTGCGAAGGGGCGCTGCTTATCGTGGATGCCACGCAGGGGATACAGGCACAGACCATCTCCAATCTCTATCTCGCTCTCGGACACGACCTCGAAATCATCCCCGTCGTCAACAAGATAGACATGGAGGCTGCCATGGTCGAAGAGGTCAAGGACCAGATAGCCGACCTGCTGGGGTGCAGCCACGAGGAAATCATCGCCGCATCGGGCCGCACGGGCCAGGGGGTGGACGAAATACTCGAAGCCATCGTGGAGCGCGTTCCCGCCCCGAAAGGCGACGAGAAGGCTCCCCTGCAGGCGCTTATTTTCGATTCGGTATTCAACCCCTTCCGCGGCATCATCGCCTACTTCCGCATCTTCAACGGGACGCTCCGCACGGGCGATGCGGTGAAGTTCATCAACACGGGTCACGAATACGACGCCGATGAAATCGGCGTTCTGAAACTGAAACTCGCCCCCCGGCAAGAAATCCGGGCGGGTGACGTGGGCTACATCATATCGGGCATCAAGAACTCCCGCGAGGTGAAGGTGGGCGATACGATAACCCACGTAGAAAACCCCAGCACCGAAGCGATAGCCGGTTTCGAGGATGTGAAACCGATGGTCTTCGCGGGCGTCTATCCCGTGGAGGCCGACCAGTACGAAGACCTGCGCGCCTCGCTGGAGAAGCTCCAGCTCAACGACGCCTCGCTCACGTTCGACCCGGAAAGCTCCCTCGCCCTCGGATTCGGTTTCCGCTGCGGCTTCCTCGGCCTGCTCCACATGGAAATCATCCAGGAGCGCCTCTACCGCGAATTCGACATGGACGTCATCACCACCGTACCCAATGTATCGTACCGGGTGACGACGAAAAAGGGCGAAACGGTTTACGTACACAATCCTTCGGGGCTGCCGGAACCGACCATGGTGGACAAAATAGAGGAACCATACATCGAGGCCCAAATCATTACCAAGAGCGATTACTTGGGCAACGTCATCAAGCTCTGCATCGACAAGCGCGGCTCGCTCCGCAATCAGGTATTCATCTCGCAAGACCGGGTGGAGGTGACGTTCGACATGCCGCTGTCGGAAATCGTATTCGATTTTTACGACAAGCTGAAGAGCATCTCGCGCGGTTACGCCTCGTTCGACTACCACCAGACGGGGTACCGCGAGAGCCGCCTGGCGAAGCTCGATATCCTGTTGAACGGCGAACCGGTGGATGCGCTCTCGTCGCTCATCTATCAGGACCACGCCTACGATTTCGGCCGACGCATGTGCGAGAAGCTCAAGGAGCTCATCCCGCGCCAGCAGTTCGACATCGCGGTGCAGGCGGCCATCGGAGCGAAAATCATCGCCCGCGAGACCATCAAGGCCGTCCGCAAGGACGTGACCGCCAAATGTTACGGCGGCGACATCTCCCGCAAGCGCAAACTGCTGGAGAAACAGAAGAAAGGCAAGAAGCGCATGCGCCAGATAGGAAACGTGGAGGTACCGCAGTCGGCATTCCTCGCCGTCCTCAAAATGGATTGACACGCGGAGGGAACGGCCGACGTCCGGCAACCGACCGAAACGACGTTCCGGAGAGACGAAAGATAACAACCGCCTTCCCCGTGGCGTTAGGCGGTATCGACCCGATGAGGGGCTATATAAATAATTGGCCGACAAGATGTCGGAACGATACCGCACCAAGCTATTGACGGAAATGTCCGGTGTTACCGGCATACCCGAACAGTTGAATATACCGATTCGTTAGGGGGACTACCCTAACTCTTCATACCTGTTGCACGATGGGAATACGCAGAATATTACTAACGGTTTCGGCAATAGCGGGGAGCCTGCTCCTCTGCTCTTCGGGCAAGGTACCGGCCGACGGTACCGTATCCGCAGCGGCGGAAAGTACCGCACGCGACCTCCACAAGACCCTGTACGAAACCACGGGCATGGAGGGAGAGGTATCGTACGCCGCATTCGACGAAGCGCTTACCGGCTACGAACGGATAGATTCCCGAAAAAAGGAGATTCTCGTATTCGTGGATTTCAGCAAGCCGTCCACACAGGAACGGCTTTACGTCATCGACATGAAAAACCGCAGGCTGCTCTACAAATCCCTCGTGGCCCACGGGCGCGGCAGCGGTGACACCTATGCCACCTCCTTCTCCAACACCCCCGGTTCGCACCAGAGTTCGCTCGGATTCTACCTGACGCTGAACACCTATCAGGGCCGCAACGGTTATTCGCTAAGGCTCGACGGACTCGAACCGGGCATCAACGACAAGGCATATGAACGGGCCATCGTCATCCACGGCGCGGATTACTGTACGAAAGCGTTCCTGGACACGGCGGGCCGGCTCGGCCGCAGTTTCGGCTGTCCCTCCCTGCCGAAAGAGATAAGCGACAAAATCATAGACACCATAAAGGAGGGAGCCGTCCTCTTCATCTACGCCGATGACAAGGAGTACCGTCTCAACAGCCCGATTCTCTCCGACAGCGAGACGTTCGCCATGCAATAAACGCGACAGCACGGACTGAAAAGAGCGGAACTTGCATAAGCAAGTTCCGCTCTTTTCAGTCCGGCCATCCGCACCGGTCGTTGCCTCTCTCCCGGTTATACCACTTGAAGCACGACTTTACCGTGTACTCGGCGGCCGGGGTTCGGGTCGAGCACATAGTTCCACGCCTTGCAGGCATCCCGCAGCCAGAAAACGGCAGCTATATCCACAGTCACATGATGTCCCTCGACAAGCTCCGCGATACGGGCCAGGTCGCGGGCGTTGGGTTCAACCCCCATGGAGACAGCTTCGATACCGCATTCGCGAGCCAACTCTTCCTCCGCTTTTCCGACCAGTGTCACAAGCCGGCCTCCGGGCCGTACCACGCCGTAGGAACGTGCGAGCGTGTCGCCCCCCACCAAGTCAATGACAAGGTCCATGTCACGTGCAACCGCAGCAAAATCCTCGGTACGGTAATCGATGAATACGTCCGCCCCCAGCGAAAGGACGAAATCGCGGTCGCGCCCGGCGGCCGTGGCATAAACCTCCGCTTCGGTATAGCGTGCGAACTGCACGGCGAATGCGCCGACCGCACCGGCTGCGCCGTGTATCAGCACACGCTGCCCCTTCCCCAGCCTGCCATGACGGTAAAGCGCCTGCCAGGCGGTCTGCGATACATAGGCCGCAGCTGCAGCATCCACATAGGAGAACTCCATCGGTTTGACGACCAGCTGCGCCGGGTCAGCCTCGACATATTCGGCATAGGCTCCGCCGTCAGTACAGCCGAACACCATATCGCCCGCCTCAAAGCCCTCTGCTCCGTCGCCGACCGCCTCGACCGTTCCGGCGAAATCCATCCCCGGTATCCAGGGGAAAGCAGGAGTCAGGGTACCTCCGGCCCGTCCGGAAGCCCGTTTCCAATCTATCTGGTTCACGGAAGCCGCATGTACCTTCACCAATACGCGCCCGACTCCCGGGGTCGGTTTCGGTGCGCTTTCATAAAACAGTTCATCGGCCAGTCCGGGGCCGTGCATCACAATCGCTTTCATAATCTCGGATATTAATCGTATCTGCCATCAAGGGGAGCAAACACCGTACCAGCCGGACCGTATCTCCTCCCCTCCCCGGACAGCGATACGGAAGAGCTCCGCCAGAGGCACGGGAAAAGGCACAGAGTTACTCGAACTGATTGCAGTAGAGCCGATAATAGTACCCCTTGCGGGCCATCAATTCGGCATGGTTTCCCTCCTCGATGATTTCTCCGTTTTCGAGGACGAGGATACGGTCGAGGGTACGCACGGTGGAGAGCCGGTGGGCTATCACGAAACTCGTCCGCCCCTCCATCAGTTTGTCCAACCCGCGCTGAATGAGCATTTCGCTCCGGGTATCAATGTTGCTGGTCGCCTCGTCGAGCAACAGTACGGAGGGATTCGCAACCGCGGCACGGGCAATGTTGAGCAACTGCCGCTGTCCCTGGCTCAGGTTCTCGCCGTCGTTCTCCAGCATGGTATCGTACCCGTGCGGCAGCCGCTTAATGAAGGAGTGGGCAGAGGTCAGCTTCGCCGCACGGACAATGTCGTCATCCGTCGCATCGAGGTTGCCGAACCGGATATTGTCGGCTACCGTTCCCGTAAAGAGATGGGTATCCTGCAGCACGATGGCGAGCAGCCTGCGCAGGTCGTCCCGCGCAATACATTCGATGCGCACCCCGTCGATGGTTATTTCGCCCGACGCGATATCGTAAAACCGCGGCAGCATATTGAGTATCGTCGTCTTGCCGGCCCCGGTAGCTCCCACGAGCCCTATCCGTTCGCCGAGACGTACGTGCATCGACACATGCTTCAACACCGGCTTGCCGGGTTCGTACGAGAAACAGACGTCCTTCATGCAGATGTCGCCCCGGGCGGAAGCCATGCGCACCGCCTTCGGCACATCCGGGGCCTCGGAGGGCTCGTCCATAATCTGGAAAATGCGTTCGGCACCGGCAATGGCCGCCTGAATATTGTTGTAGAGCGATGCGATATCCGTAATGGGGCGTCCGAACTGCCGCGAATACTGCAGAAACACGGCCAGACCTCCTACATCGAATCCCCTGTAAATGGCGAGCAGCGCCCCCACTATCGTGACGACCACGAAATTTAACGTGTTGAGATTCTGCATCACGGGCATCATCATGCCGGAATAGAGCTGTGCCCGGCGCGACTTGGCATTCAGTTCCCCGTTCAGCACCTCGAACCCCGACTCTGCCTGCCGCTCGTGTCCGAATACCTTCACCACTTTCTGGCCGCTTATCATCTCCTCGATGTAACCGTTCACCTGCCCGAGCGTTCCCTGCTGGGCAGCGAAATACCTGCGGCTGCGACGGGATATGAGATTGGCGAACAGGAGCATCAAGGGTACCACGACGAACATGGCGAGCGTCAGGAGAGGACTGATGACGAGCATGAGGACGAAGATGCCCGCAAGCGAAAGCACGGCGGAGAGCATATCGGCCAGGTTGTCGGTGAGCACCTCCGTCACTCGGTCCATGTCGTTCGTGTAACGGCTCATCACATCACCGTGCGGATGCGTATCGAAATAACGCACGGGCAGGGTCTCCATCTTTCGGAAGAGGTCCATCCGCAGGCGGGCTGCCGTCCGCTGTCCTATCCGGTTAAGCATCCTGTACTGCAGCGCGGCCGCAACGACTCCTGCGAGATAGACTGCCGCAAGTACCGCCAGCATACGCATCAGACCCGACACGTCGCCCGGCATGATGTAATCGTTGATTATCGGCCTGAGCATATACGACCCCACGAGGCTGGAGGCTATCGTAATCACCACGAGCACCAGCACCACAGCGAGCTCCCCCTTGCTACGCGCAAGGTACGCGACCAGGCGCCGGAACGTTTTTCGGCCCTCCTTCGGCCCCACCGCACCCTTCTCTCTTCTGCCGTGTACCATATATCGCTCAGAATGTAAGTTGCTGTGAATTGAATATCTCTCTGTACACGGCCGAATCCTCCTTCAGCCGGGCCGGCGTACCGTACGACTCCACCTTCCCGTCGTCGAGCACCAGTACCCTGTCCGCCTCCTCCATCGTTTTCACCCGCTGCGTCGAAACGAAAACCGTCGTCCCCTCCCCGAGGTACTCCCGCAGGCCACGGCGTATCTTCAGCTCCGTTTCGGTATCCACAGCGCTCGTACTGTCGTCGAGCAAGAGGATTTTCGGCCGGCGCAGCAGCGCACGGGCAATACAGAGCCGCTGCTTCTGCCCGCCGGAGAGATTCACCCCGCCGCGCCCCAGCACCGTATCGTACCCGTCCGGGAACGACATGACGAAATCGTGGGCCTGCGCCGCCCGGGCAGCGGCTTCCATCTCCGCCGGGGAGGCATCCTCCCTGCCCCAGCGCAGGTTATCGGCTATCGTACCGCTGAAGAGGACGTTGTTCTGCAACACCATCCCCACCTGCGCATGAAGCTGTGCCAGAGGATAGTCGCGTACATCCGTCCCGTCGATGAGCACTTCGCCGCCGGTCGTGTCGTAAAGACGCGGAACAAGCTGCAACAGCGTACTCTTGCCGGAACCGGTCGCTCCCGCCACAGCCACCGTCATGCCCGGCGCAACGCTGAACGAGATGCCGTGGAGCACGTCGGTCTCGCCGCCACCGTACCGGAAAGAAACGTTGCGGAACTCGACGGCACCGCGGCGAACGACTGCCGAAGCGCCCGGCGAGTCCTTCAGCGAAGGCTCCGTACCGAGCACCTCCAACACACGGTCGGAAGAGGCCGACGCACGGGCGATGTTCATGATTATCATGGAGAGCATCATCAGCGACATCAGTATCTGCATGAGGTAGTTCACCAGCGAAACGAGCTCGCCGACCTGCAGTCTTCCGGCCGCCACCCGCTCTCCCCCCACCCAGAGCACCACAATCACCGAAAGGTTCAACACGAGCTGCATCACGGGGAATATCGTCACGATGATGTTGGACGCCTTCACCGATACGTCGCACAAATCCCGGTTGCTTGCCGAAAACTTGCGCGACTCGTATCTCTCGCGCACGAACGATTTCACCACCCGCATGTTTATCAGGTTCTCCCTCACGACGGCGTTCACGGCATCCACCTTCTGCTGCATCTTCAGAAAATAGGGAAATCCCTTACGCAGAATCAGATATACGCTTATCCCGAGCACGGGTATGGCTCCGGCCACTATCAGTGCAAGGCCGGAATCTATCCGCACCACATAGAAGAAGGCCATCACGAGCATCATCGGCGAACGGAGCAGGATGCGCAGTCCGAGCAGCACGACCTGTTGCAGGCGCGTGACATCGCCCGTCAGACGCGTGATGAGCGAAGCGGAGTTGAATTTGTCCATTTCGGCGAAGGAGAACTCCTGTATCTTGCGGAACAGTCTCGAACGCAGCTCCGTAGCGAATCCGACGGAAGCGTTGGAAGAGACGAACACATTCGTGATGTTGGCGAGCAGCCCCGCCACCGAGATACCGAGCATCCAGATACCGATGCGGGTAACGACCGCGATGTCGCGGTGCATGACTCCCTCGTCCACAATGCGCGCCATCAGCATGGGCTGGAGCGTCTCGCAGACGACGAAGACCAATACGAGCACGGGGCACACCACGATGCTCCACTTGTACCTGCCGAGTATGTCCCAATACGTTCTTATCATACGGCCGCCCCTCCGGACGTCGGGGCCCTCTTTCCTGCAAAAATAGCGAATCGGCACAGGATGCGTACCGTCGGTTCCGGATTTCCTGCAAAAATACGGTCACACACCTCGCCGAAGCCCCGCTCACGACACATGCCACCAACCTCCTCCCGCGCACCGGCCCGAACCACCGCTCCCGGACACAAGGATGCCGCCGCCCGGAACCGAAATTCCCGCTGCGGCGGCACCGCGGCCCGTACCCCCTCCGGGCAGGGCGACAGGTCGGAAAGGCTATTTATGCTCCTCCTCTTTTCTGCCGAAAGCCGCCTCCACTTCGCGTTTCTTTTCCAGACGCTCCTCTACGGTGGGTTTCTTGCCATCCTTTACGAGGCCTTCCACCTCTTTCTTGAAATCGCAGCCGCAACCGCAGCCTTTTTTCCCGTTCTCTTTCTCTTTCATAATCCGATATGTTTTGTTAATTTCAAAACCGTTCCGTCTGCCGACGGACGGCGTCTGTCCGGTGAATGTACAAAATGCGTACAAAACTGTCGTCCGCAGCGAAAAACTTCCGGACGACGGGAAGAGCCGCAGCGGGCCGCAACCGCCCGGGCCATAGGAAATCGTTATGCCGCCATCAATATTTACCTGACAAACAGGATGCCCTGCAGCCGACAACAGGCACAGTCTTTGCCACACCTAACCAAAACAAGAACGCATTCATCAAAACAGCTTTTATTATGGAAAACGAAATGAACATGATGCCTCGCATCGGCGACCCCGCACCGGCTTTCCGGGCGGCAACCACTCAGGGTACGATAAACTTTCCGGTCGATTACAGCGGCCGTTGGATAATCCTGTTCAGCCATCCGGCGGACTTCACCCCGGTCTGCACCTCGGAGTTCATGACCTTCGGCAAGATGCAGAAAGAGTTCGAGGAACTCAATTGCCAACTGGTGGGACTCTCCGTGGACGGGCTGTCGAGCCATATCGCATGGCTGCGCACCATCAGGGAGCGGATGCATTTCCGCGATATGGACAACATCGAGGTGCAGTTTCCCCTCATCGACGACGTATCCATGAACGTATCCAGACTGTACGGCATGATACAGCCTGGCGAAAGCGAAACCAAGGCTGTCCGCGCCGTCTTCTTCATCGACCCGAAAGGAATCATCCGCACGATAATCTACTATCCGCTGGCTCTCGGCCGGAACTTCGACGAGATAAAACGGGTACTCATCGGCCTGCAGACGGTGGATGCCTTCAACGTGGCCCTTCCGGCCGACTGGCGGCCCGGCGACGAGGTGATAGACCCCAATCCCGGCAACATGAAGGGAGTCGAAGAGCGCTGGGAGAAATCGCAGAAAGCCGACAGCGGTGTCAAATGCTACGACTGGTTCTTCTGTACGAGGGAAATTCCCTGCGATGAAATTCACAAGAAAATAGGCAAATAATCCCTCGCGAAAACGGAACTCCGCACGGCGGCACGTATCCGACCTACGTGCCGCCGTCCATATATTTATTTCCCTTTCCGGCCGAAATTCTCCGGAACGGGTTGCCGTTTTAGCAGACGGAAAAGGTTCCGTATCGGGAAAATGGGTTACTTTTGTCATTCGCTTATACAGACCATGGAACCCGTCACAGGTTGGATAATATACCCGCGTTACACCGCCGACCGCAGCGACAACGCTTTCGGCTGGCTCGTCGGCGAGGCGGCAGCGGCCGGCATGCGGTTGGAGGTGCTCTTCGTCGAAGAGCTTTCCGTCGTTTACGGCACCCGCTGCGGCATCTTCCACAAAGGGAGGGAAGTCGTCCAGATGCCGGAATTCGTCATCATGCGGACCTACGACACTGTTCTTTCGCGCTACTTCGAACGGCTCGGAGTCCGAGTGATAAACACGGCCGCCGCCATGGAGCTATGCAAAAACAAAATGCTGACGCATGAGGTACTCGTCGCGGCCGGTCTGCCCACTCCCGCCACGGTCTATGCCGAGGGGGCCGAATATGCCTATCCGGAACTGGCCGAACGCTTCGGCAGCGCCCGTTTCATCGTCAAACGGACGGACGGCGCCAAAGGCGAGGACGTCTACCTCGTGAACGGCGCGAGGGAGATGGCCTCCGCCGTGGAGCAGTGCGGACGGCACTGCATCTGCCAGGAGTTCATCGCCGAAAGCAGCGGCCGCGACGTGAGGGTATGGGTCATCGGCGGCCGGGCCGTCGGAGCGGTCATGCGCTATTCCCAGACCTCGTTTCTCTCCAACTATTCGCAGGGCGGCAGCGTCCGGGCCTTCGACCTACCCGAAGAGGCGGCCCGACTTGCCGTGGAGAGCGCAGCGGCGACGGGGGCCGAATTCGCGGGTATCGACCTGCTGTTCCGCGGCGACGGTTTCACGGTGAACGAAGTGAACGGCAACGCCGGTTTCCGCACGCTCTCACGCGTGGGCCGGAACGACATCCCGAAAGAACTTTTCAGCTATATATCCGGAATCGTCCGGCAAGGTTAAACCCCGAAAGAAAATACCATGAACGTACTCTTACTGATTCTGGGACTCGTCCTCGTCATCGCGGGGGCCGACTGCCTGGTCAACGGCGCGGTAGCGGTCGCCAAACGCTACCGGATGCCCGAATTTCTCATCGGACTCACCATCGTGGGCATCGGCACCTCGATGCCGGAGCTGGTCGTGAGCCTCATCGCGGGTATCGAAGGCAAAGGAGGCATGGCGATAGGCAATGTCGTCGGTTCGAACCTGGCCAATACGCTGCTGATACTCGGAGCGGCATCCCTGATACAGCCCATCAGCATCAGTCCCGCCACCAAACGGATAGACATTCCGTACAACATCCTCGTCACACTCGTCCTCTTCTTCATGTGTTTCGGATTCACTTTCCGGCACTACCCCACCGGCGGTGTCATCACCTGGTGGAAGGGTATCCTGCTGCTCGCACTCTTCGCCGGCTACATGGCTTACTCTTTCCGGACAGCAGCCAAAGGGCGAACGGAAACGGCACAGGCGGCAGAGACCGGCTCCCGTCCGGCCTTGTGGAAATCCGTCCTGCTCATTCTGTTCGGCATCGCGGGACTTGCTTTCGGCGGACGGTGGTTCGTCGGCGGCGCGAGCGGCATCGCATTGTCGCTCGGCGTCAGCGAAACCGTCATCGCCATCACGATGGTGGCCGTAGGAACCTCGCTGCCCGAACTCGCCACGGCAATCGTCGCGGCAATCAAGGGCAACACGCAGCTCGCGCTGGGCAACGTCATCGGTTCCAACATATTCAACATATGCCTCATTCTGGGCATCTCCTCGATAGTCGCTCCGCTGGACGTCACGGGTCTCCATCCGACAGACATCCTCGCACCGCTGGCAGCGGCCCTCATGCTCCTGCTCTCCGTCTACACTTTCCGCGGGCAGCGCATCAACCGAGCCGACGGAGCCCTGTTCCTGGCACTGTACATCGGTTACATCGCCTACCTGCTGCTCCGATAACCGTGCCCCGAATAAACATGTGCAGGACGGCTTTTGAAAGCCGTCCTGCACATGTTATTATTTTCTCTACCGCCGAATCCTGCATGGATGAAGACCGGCCTCCACCCTGACCGGCCCGGTCGCAAAGAACGGTTCCCTACTTTCCGGCCGCACCGCCGAAACTGAACGATACGGGGATATAGACCGGAACGGGAATGGTGTAACCGCCGATATTCACCGACGGCTTTATCTGCAGCGTCACCTGCGAAGGCTCCGTTCCGATGCCCACGAAATTCTTCACGGCATTGAGGCGGCAGCCGAAGAGTCGCCCGTAAGCAGGCCCGCTATATCGAAATCCATCCGTATCGGGAAGACGCCGCTGTCCTGCGCATCGACGCGAATCCCCTCACTGACACTGCCGGAAGTAAACCGTATCCCGTCTATTTCCAGGATGTAATCCATGGCACCTATCTGCGCCGCCGATGAGTTGGGGTTGGAGATGCCGAGATTCAGGTCGAACCCCATGGGCAGTTCCGAAGCCCCGCCGCCGAGCACGCCGAGCAGCCGGGCGATTTGCAGGGGTGTCAGCTCTCCGGAAAGATTGACCCCGGCAAGCGACAGGTCGGTGACCGAATCGTATTCATACTCGCACTGCGTCATGTTGTAGAGACCTTCGGCCTGCTTCACGACATCGCAGGCGGTAAAGGCGAGAAGGGCGGCACAAAAGGCCGCGAAACGAAATCTTTTCATAAACATTTTACTTATATTTCAATCGGTTGTCCTGTCAAAACGGACGGCCGCCCCCTCTCCGGACGGCCGGTCCGGATACGCTATCGGAGCGTCATCTCGTCGATAAGATAGCCCGCTCCTCCTATCTTCTCTATCACGAAGAGCACGTAACGGATATCTACCGAAATATTCCGGCACATGGCCGGGTCGAATTCGAGGTCGCTCATGGTGCTGAGCCATGTCCGGTCGAAATTGATACCCACCAGTTCGCCGTCGCCGTTCAGCACCGGACTGCCCGAATTGCCGCCCGTGGTATGGTTCGTAGCCAAAAAGGCTACCGGCACGGTGTAATACGGTTCCTCTTCCGTCCCGACGTTCACCGCCCAGCGTCCATAATCCTTCTCCTCGTAACAACGGCGCAGTGCATCGGGTACGTCGTAATCGTAGATATCGGGATTGTCCTTGGCGATAATACCCTCCAGCGTGGTGACAGGCAGGTGCCGGACGCCGTCTTCGGGATTATACCCCTCGACGGCACCGTATGCCACGCGCAGTGTCAGATTGGCATCCGGGTAAAAATGCCGCTCAGGTTCGAACTCCATCTGTCCGCGCATATAAGTGCGGTACTCGCGGGCCAGCGTCCGGTCGGCCTCCTCCAGCACGGGACTTATCCGCTGCCGGTAGGTATCGGCGAACATCGCATAGAACTCCACGGCGGGGTCGGCAGTCAGCGCGGCGACAGCCTCCTTGCGCGGCAGGACCGTCAGTGCCGCCAGCCGTGCACTGTCCGCCAGTGCGGAACGGTCGAACAGCCGACCGACATACTCTTCCACGCCACCGGCTTCGGCAAACCCTTCGGCGAAACCGTCGGGCATGAAGACGGCGGGGACATGCTCCGCGAATTCCCGAACGAGGGCACAGGCCACCTGCCGGTCTATCTCCGGTTCATAATCCTTGTAGAACAGCCCGGGAACGACAGGCATCTCCCCCGCTTCCAGAGCGACGGTCACATAGTTGGCAAGGCTCATCAGTTCGATGGAGAAAATTCCCTCCGTATAGAAATCCGCTGCATACGAAGCCCCGTTGCCGGCCTCGTAAGCGCTCCGCAGACGCTCCAGTACCCCCGCATACTCCGGCTGTCCGGCGGCCCACCGGGCGAAGCGCTCCTCATAGGCGCGTTTCTTTCCGAGCGTACCAAGGCGTTCCAGTCCGAGGCTCTCACCCTGCCATTTTTTCCAGGCATTGGCTATGTTGGCCGCCTTGGAGGCGTACTTTATCCGTACCGCAGGGTCGGCGGCCATGGCCGCATTGATAATGTCCAGCCGCTCGGTGCGCATTCTGATTTTATTCGGATTCGACGCCATAACGCGGGCCACATGGTCGGACGTCACGTATTCGCGCGTCGAACCGGGACAGCCGTAAACGAACGTGAAATCGCCCTCGTCCATTCCCGCCGTGGAAACCGGAAACCAGTGCCGGGGACGGTAGGGAACGTTGTCCGGAGAGTAGTCCGCCGGCTGGTTGTCGGCATCCGCATAGATGCGGAACACGGAGAAATCGCCCGTATGACGGGGCCACATCCAGTTGTCCGTATCGCCGCCGAACTTACCGATGGCCGAGGGCGGAGCACCCACGAGCCGCACGTCGCCGTAGGTACGGAACAGGAAAAGGAAATACTGGTTGCCGTAATAGAGCGATTCCACCGAGACTTCGTATCCCTTCTGTCCCTTATATTCCTTCAAGGCCCGTTCCTTCACCCGTTCGATATTGGCCGCTATCTTCTTTTGGCGGCGCGTTTCATCCATATCGTCCTTCACGCCCGCAAGCACCCGGTCGGTCACATCCTCCATCCGGACGAGAAACGATACCGTCAGGCCGGGATTCGGAAGCTCCTCCTCCCGCGACATGGCCCAGAAGCCGTCAGTCAGGTAGTCGTGCTGCAGGCTGCTGTGGCTCTGTATCTGGCCGTATCCGCAGTGATGGTTGGTCAGCAGCAGTCCCTCGGGCGACACCAACTCGCCCGTACAGCCGCGTCCGAAAAGCACCACGGCATCTTTCAGCGACGCCTGATTCACGCTGTAAATGTCTTCGGCCGTAAGCCGGAAGCCCTTGGCTTTCATGTCGTCCACCTGCCGTCCGATAAGGCTCGGCAGCCACATGCCCTCGTCGGCCAAAGCACTGAAGGCTGCCGACAGGCACCACAAAAAAAGGAGTAAACATTTTTTGTTCATAAAGTTATCGCAATTATCCGATGAATGAATCCGCATTCCGTGTCCGTGCGCAGCTTCCCGCATCCCGCCGGCCACCGGCTGAAAACATGCCGTTCACAACGTATCGACGAAACTCCCCAGTTCGGCATAGAGCACCTGCACCGGCAGCCCCATGACGTTGTAGAAAGAGCCCTCTATCCGCTCTATCGCCACATACCCTATCCACTCCTGGATGCCGTAGGAACCCGCCTTGTCGTAAGGCCGGAACGTATCGACATAATAGACTATCTCCTCCTCTGCGAGCGGACGGAACCATACGTCCGACGACACGGAAAAGCTGCGCATGCGCCCCGGCGCCCGCAAGGCCACCCCTGTGACTACCGTATGCCTGCGGCCGGACAGTTCGGCCAGCATGGCCGCCGCCCCCTCCCGTCCGTCGGGCTTGCCGAATATGCGGCCGCCGCAAATCACCACCGTGTCGGCGGTAATGAGAATATCCCCCACTCCGAGCGCATGCGGATAGGCCTCCGACTTGAGCACGGCCAGATATCCGGGTACCTCCTCTGCCGGCAGTCCCGGCGGATAGGTCTCCTCCACGTCGTAACTGTCGGCGAGTTCAAAAGCAAGTCCCGCCCCCGCCAACAGCTCGCGCCGCCGCGGGGAGCGGCTGGCAAGCAGCAGCCGATGCCCATGCAATTTATCTTTCAGCAAAACCATTCCTGTCCTACTCTTTTCCCGGTGGTCACTAACGTCCGCCCTCTGCACACAAATGGCGTTCGAGCGCCCCCGTCAAACCGTTAAAGTAATCTTCAAGCGAAGCCTTGGCCACCTTTCTCTTCAGTTTGCCCCGCCTATTGAAAATAACGTCTCCCCCGGAGCCGTCGTACAGCGAAGCCCCGACAGGCACGTAGCTGCGCGACACGAAAAGCCGTGCCACCTCCACCTTTCCGGGCCGATGTCCTATCCTCACCGTAAGACCGGGCTCCATGGGCGCTTCCGGTTCAGCTTCCTCGTCGAACGTCACCCGACGCATCGCCTTCACCTCCGGAGCCCGGACGCACACCTGCCCGTCACGGATATCGAACATCATACGGAACTCCATGTCGTACAGGCTCCGGAAAGCACGCGCCCCATCGGCTACCGCCCCGCGCACGAAAGCATTGACCGAAAAGGAGTCCGGTTCAGCCGCATGGAACATCGTGCGCGAACCGGCCATCTGCACCTCCAGAAAATAGGAGACGGCGCGGAACAACTCCTCCTGTCCCGCCCCCGGACATTCGATGACATAGCAGTCGGAAGTTCCGTCGGCAGCATTCACGAATCCCTGCGGCGTGAGCACGAACTGCGGGAACACAGGCAGCGACACGAACAGCGCAGCCACAGCCGGCAACAGTTTCATCCATTTTTTCATACACTCCCAATTGTTTTTATCCGTCGGACGAGCCCGGCCCTACCGTCGGCCGACCGGTACGGTACGATTGGCGTCCGGCCCGTTATCTGATATCGAAATCCAACAACTGCTCCCCCTCCAGCCATGCGGTCAGCCGGTCGCCCGGTGCGACGGGCCCCACTCCGGCAGGCGTCCCTGTATAGACGAGGTCGCCCATGCGCAGCGTCACGAACTGCGATACGTAGGCGATGATACGGTCCACCGAAAAGAGCATGTCGCCCGTATACCCCTCCTGCCGCGGCTCCCCGTTCAGTGCCATGCCGAACCGGAGCTCCCCGACCGGCCGGCCGAGCGCAGCGAGACCGAGCCAGCGCGGAGCTATCGCCGCCGAGCGGTCGAACGCCTTTCCTATCTCCCACGGATGCCCCTGCGCAATGGCCGCACGCTGCAGGTCGCGTGCAGTGAAATCGATGCCGAGCGTCACCTCATCGTAATACCGATGTGCGAAACGCTCCGCGATACACTTACCTGTCCGGTTGATTTTCACCACGAGTTCCGTTTCGTAATGCACTTCCCGACTGAAAGGCGGTATCCAGAACGTATCGTTGTTGCGCAGCAGCGCCGTATCGGGTTTCATGAAAAACACGGGCCGTTCATCCGGCTCCCCGCCGTCGAACTCCCGGATGTGCTCCCTGTAATTGCGTCCTATGCAGATTATCTTCATTTCGCTCCTCCGTTCTCCTGCTCCCGCTCCGTCGGACGCGGTGCCTTTTCCCCTTTCAGCAGGGCCACCATCCGGGCCGCCACGCGCTCCGAAGCGCCCGGACCGCCTATCCGTTTGCGCAGGGCATCGTAATCGGCGAGCATACGCTCCCGCTGCCCCCCTCCGGGCAGGATAGCCCGCAGTTCTTCCGCGGCACGTTCCGGCGTCATCTCCTGCTGAATCAACTCCTTCACGACCTCCCGGCCCATCACGAGATTCACCAACGAGATATAAGGTATCTTCAGCAGCCGGCGCCCGGCCCAGACGGTCAGCGCATCGGTACGGTAGCACACCACCTCCGGCGTACCTATCAGGGCCGTCTCCAGCGTCGCCGTTCCCGAAGTGACCACCGCCGCATCGGCATAGCGCACGATTTCGTAGGTCTTATCGTACAGACAGATGATACGGCTGCCGGCAAGCAGCTCCCCGTACAGCTCCCGGTCGAGCCACGGTACCGCGGCGAGCACGAAATCGTACTCCGGCATCAACTCGGCCAGGGCTGCCATGAAAGGGAGGTTGTTGCGCACCTCGCTGCGGCGGCTGCCGGCAAGCAGGGCGATGACGGACCGGGCGCCGAAACCGTTCGCACGGAAGAACTCCTCCCGCGGAGGCATCGCCGCACAGCGCTCCGCGATGGCATCCATCAGCGGATTACCCTCATATACCGCATCGATTCCCCGTCGGGCGAAATACTCCACCTCGAAGGGGAAGATGATGAACAGCTTGTCCACATACCGGCGGATTCGTTCCACACGATGCTCCTTCCACGCCCACACCTTGGGCGAAATGTAGTAAAATACACGGATGCCGCACCCGTGGGCGAACTTCGCCATCCGGAAGTTGAACCCCGGATAGTCGATGAGCACCAGCACGTCGGGGGCATAGGCCGCAATATCGCGCTTGCATTCGCGTATCTGGGCGAGCACCGTGGGCAGGCGGCGGACAATCTCGCCGATACCGAAAAAAGAGGCGTCGCGGTAGTGCTTGGCCAGGTGCTCCCGTCCTCCCACAGCCGCCATCAGGTCGCCACCCCAGAAACGGAACTCGGCCTGCGGGTCGCTCCGCAGCAGCCCCTTCATCAAATTGGAACCGTGCAGGTCGCCGGAAGCTTCGCCGGCAATCAGGTAATATTTCATCTTGCTAATCCTCCCATTTTTCGAGCAGGTCGGGCCTCAGCCTGCGGGTACGCTCGAGCGCCTGCTCCTCTTTCCACTCCTCGATACGGGCATCGTGTCCCGACAACAGCACCTCCGGAACCGCCCAGCCGTTGAACTCCGCCGGACGGGTATAGACGGGCGGAGCCAACAGGCCATCCTGGAATGAGTCGGTCAGCGCCGACTCTTCATCGCCTATCGCCCCCGGCAGCAGCCGTACCACGCTGTCGGCGATAACCGCCGCGGCGAGCTCGCCTCCGGTCAGTACGTAATCCCCGATGGAAATTTCGCGTGTCACCAGATGCTCCCGGATACGGTGGTCGAGCCCCTTGTAATGGCCGCAGAGAATGATGATGTTGCCGAGTGTCGAGAGACGGTTGGCCTCCCGCTGGTCGTACTGCATCCCGTCGGGCGTAGTGAAGATGACCTCGTCGTACCGCCGCTCGGACTGCAAATGCGAAATGAGCCGGAAAACCGGTTCGGGCTTCATCACCATACCGGCCTCCCCGCCGAAGGGATAATCGTCCACATGGCGGTGTTTGTCGGTCGCCCAGTCCCGGATGTTGTGTACCACGATTTCCACCAGCCCCGCCCGCTGCGCCCGCTTGAGGATAGACTCGTTAAGCGGGGAGACGAGCAGTTCGGGAACGACGGTCAATATGTCTATGCGCATAGTTCTGATTCGTTTGGGCCCGCGGCCGCTTCCGCCGCGGAACAAGAAAACCGGAAGGGAACCTTCTCCTCCGAAACGGAGCAAGACAACGGCCTACTCCGGCCGGACGTCGCCCTCCATCACCTCGGTAATGAACGGATTGTAAAGCATCTCGTGGCCGAGCGTACTCTCTCCCCCATGTCCGGGATAGATGGTCACCTCCTCGCCCAAAGGCAGGATACGGTCGATGATGCTCTTCATTATCCAGCCATAATCACCGCCGGGCAGGTCGGTACGCCCGATACTCTCCCGGAAAAGGGTATCGCCCGTCAGCAGGACTTTCTCCTGCGGCAGGTAGAGGCAGACATGGCCGGGCGTATGGCCGGGCGTATGTATCACCCGCAGGCGCGTATTCCCGAAAACCACCTCGTCCCCGTCGGCGAGGCTGCGTTCCACGGTCGGAACGGCCTCCACCCGGAAACCGTACATCGCACCGTGTACGGCGGCGGACTCTATCAGAAACCCGTCGTCGGGATGGAGCGCGAAGGGAACGCCGTAGAGCTCCTTGACCCGCTCCACACCGAGCATATGGTCCACATGACCGTGGGTATTTACCGCGAGGACGGGCCGCAGCCCCTTCTCCTCGATAAACCCGCGCAGCGCCTCGGTCTCCTTAGGCGTATAGTTGCCGGCATCGACCACCACGGCCTCGCCGGTCTCGTCCCACAGGACGTATGTATTCTCCTGAAACGGATTGAATGTCAGTCTGGCTATCTTCATTTCTCTCTCGTATTAATTTCCGGCGGCCCGTTCCGGCAATACCCGTCCTCCGCCCGTCGCCTCTTCGCCGGACCGGAAAGCAAGGCAGGCCCGCCCGGTCGGCAGGGGCAACGCCTTAATCTTTGGAACAAAGATACGAATAAGTCAAGCGCAAAAACGAATTCATTCGTTTTTGCCGAGACGGAGTATCTAAGGCGCCAGCCAAAGATACGAATAAGTCAAGCGCAAAAACGAATTCATTCGTTTTTGCCGAGACG